>Ga0302146_10002174_pt1 | contig 11126 bp, 10 predicted proteins | sample I_Bog_E3_1_FD_193578 | JGI IMG/M metagenome (GOLD analysis project Ga0302146, IMG submission 193578) | Peat permafrost microbial communities from Stordalen Mire near Abisko, Sweden - I_Bog_E3_3 | ecosystem: Environmental > Terrestrial > Soil > Wetlands > Peat | place: Sweden: Abisko, Stordalen...
TGCTTCTACGGCGGCGGAGGATCGTGCGCTTTCGACCGGCGCAAATTCCTTTCGCTGGGCGGCTTCGACGAGCTATACGCGCCCTTCTACTTCGAAGATACCGACCTCGGCTACCTGGCGTGGAAGCGCGGCTGGAAAGTGCTCTACCAGGCGCGCAGCGTGGTCCACCACGAACACCGCGGCACAATCGGAAAGACGTACGGCGAGGATTTCATCCAGGGCGTAGTCAAGCGAAACGCGCTACTGTTCGCCTGGAAGAATATTCACGAGCGGCGGCGGTTGGCCGGCCATTTCGCGTTCACGTGGGCGGGCGCGGTGCTGAGCGTCATCTTCGGCGAGGTGACCGGCCGGCCCACTTTCGCCGCCATGGGCCGCGCGTTTCTGAGGCTGCCTGCAGCCGTGCGCTCGCGCCGGCGGGCCCGCGCGCTCGCCGCCGTCAGCGACACAGAAGCCTTCCGCCGTCCCTTGGCCGGTTACTTCCGCGACCGTTTTGCCGCGCTCGCAGCCGCGCCCTCGCCGTTGCGCGTGCTCTTCGTTTCGCCCTATCCCATCTGCCCGCCGGTGCATGGCGGCGGCGTCTTCATGTACCAGACGCTGCGCGAGCTGGCCGGCTTGGCCGAAGTACACGTCGCCGGTTTGCTCGACTTCGCCTGGCAGGAAAAAGACAATCTGGAACTCCGCCAGTTCTGCGCGTCGGCCGAATGGCTGGTGCGCCCCAGCGGCCCTACTAAGCACGGCGGACCGCTGGAACCGTACGCCGTGCGCGAGTTTCATAACGAAGAACTGGAATGGCTGATTCACCGCCAGATTTACTTGCGGCAGATCGACGTGGTGCAGCTCGAATACACCGTGCTGGCGCAGTATGGCTGTGATTTCCGCCGCATCGCGGTAGCGCTGTTCGAACACGATATTTACTTCCAATCGATCGGCCGCGGCCTGGGCCACATGCCCGGCCTCACCGCCGAGCTGAAAGCGCGCGGCGAATACTTGCGCGCGTTGCGCTACGAATTGCGCACGCTGCCTGGCTTCGACCAGGTGCAGGTGTGTACGGCGGCCAATCGCGAGTACCTGCTCGGCTTCCTGCCGCGCCTGGCCCCGCGCGTCGCGACCGGCCTGCGCGCCGGCATCGACGTCTCACGCTACCGCTTTCGCGCCGAAGGCCGCGAGCCGTTTACCATGCTGTTCGTCGGCAGCTTTCGCCACGATCCCAATCGCGCCGCGCTCGACTGGTTCGTGCACCAGGTGCTACCCCTGATTGCCGCCCGCGAGCCGCGCGCGCGCCTCGCCATCGTGGGGTCCGATCCGCCGCCCGCCCACACCTACGCCGATTACGCCGCCAACCTGGAAATGCTGGGCGCGGTGGCCGACATTCGCGAACCGCTCGAACGTTTCGCCATCTTCGTCTGCCCGGTGCTGAGCGGCTCCGGCGTGCGAGTCAAGCTGCTGGAGGCTTTCGCCGCCGGTATCCCGGTGGTTTCCACGGCGGTGGGCGCTGAAGGATTAGCGGCCGAGGATGGCCGGCTTTGCGCACTGGCCGATTCGCCGGAGGCCTTCGCCGCGCGCGTCATCGAGCTGTTCGCGGACCCGGCGGAAGCCGCCGCGATGGCCGCCCGCGCCCGCGCCGAGGTGGAAGCCAACTGGGCAATGGACGTTCTCACTCGCAACCTGGTTGACGGCTATCGCCGCCTGGTGCGCCAGAAGCGTCGCGGCGCCTGTCCAGCCGGCTGAGCCGAAAGTCGTCTCGGGCGATGGCGATCGCGGCGCCAATCGGCGGACCTGTACGCTTCTGCACCATTCGAGTACCGATGTGCCGAAAGAAAAAGGGCTGCGACAGAGTGCTGCCGGCGCTCCGGGCATAGGCGACGGCAAGGCGGCGCCATAGGGCGGCGCATCCCCTTTTTTGGGGGGGGATGGAATCGCACTCGCAAAATACCTCTCAAAGTCCGTTAAGTCACACAATTATTTACTGGTTACAGTATTTTGGACCGGCCCTGCTCCCAGCTATAGTACTAGTACGTCAGACGGCTTCGTGGTACGGGCACCCCAAAAAAACTTCAAAAACCCAGTTGTATTCGTGGCCTCTTCCCAGTACGATCATTAAGGACCCAAGAATAATTGGCCAAGGGACCGGCCGACCGGGACGGTAAAGCAGGCTTCCCGAAAAACGGAGGATAATAAAAACATGAAGCTCGGACGTCTTATTCAATTTGCCCTGATCGCTGCGGCGGTCTTTATGCTGGCTGCGAGCGCTAGCGCGAGCACTATCAGCTTCACCACGGCGCTGTCGACCCCCACGAACCCTTACACCACGGCGTTCGGCACCGGCACCCTGATCCTGAGCAGCACGGGCGGGACAGCCGGAGTCGGAGCTGCGACGATCACATTCAGTGGGAACATCGCCACCAACATCGGCGTACCGTCTAACGTCAATTTTGGAGACTTCCTCCTCCAGTGCGCGACTTGCTCGACAGCGTTAGCAGGCACAGCCGATGCGACGTTCGGCGCTTTCACGGCTGACCTGTACCTCTGGGACCAGACTGACAACGCCTATGGGGAATTTATAGGCACCTCGACGGGAGGTATGGTCTACGAAGATCAAAGCACGGTTAACATCTCCTGGTCGCCGGAGCTGCAAATCGGGCCGGGCACAAGCGGAGCAATCGCTGGAGGCAGCGGCAGTTTCGGACCGACCTTTTTCCTTATCAATAACCAAACGGGTATCGTCGCTCCCGATTCCGGCGCAGGGGGAGGGGCTTTGACTGGGGATACGACTATTGGCGGATCCGTCAGCAGCACCCTCGTCCCTGAGCCCGCAACCATGGCGATGGTGGGCGGTTTGTTCGTAGGTCTCGCCGCTCTGGCGCGGAAGCGCCGCCGCTCGTAGTTCTTCGAACAGCCAGACTTCTCAAAAAGGCCGGTGCATCCGAAAGGTGCATCGGCCTTTTGCTTTGTGTGCCGAGGTAGGACAGACGATCGGTTTTTGTCGTCTGTTGGGATGGGCCGCCGGCCCGCGAAATTCCGTGAAAACCCGGTCGAAAGCTTTGTGGCCGTTTTTGGCCCTCACTTGTTTTCAAGGGCTTACGCTGGTTTTTCGATCCTGTCGCACCTCGGCAAGGGACGCGCCGCTTGCCAGACGACGAAAGACGATCATCTGTCCTACATGGCCTTCGGCGACGATCATGGTTTTCGGAAGAGGCCTCCCACGAAATAGGCCACAACGCCCAGCGCCATCAGTATGCCGCCGAATTGGAGCGCGTTGATAGGCCCCACCGGCTCGGCGTGATTGCGCACCGCCGTGAGGACCATGAGGGCGGCTGGCGGAATGCACACGGCGATGGCGCCGGCCATCCCGCCGGGCACGCGGTAAGGCCTCGCCAGATTGGGCTCGCGAATGCGCAGCGCCACCAGCGCGGCGAATTCGAGCAGAATGCTGGAACCGGTGAGCAGCATATCGAGCATGAGAAGTTTGCTGAAAGGCAGCATCAGGCCGAGCGCCCAGGCCGCGGCGCAGCCGGCGATGGCCCAGCGCGGCGCGCCCGTCTTCGGATCGCGGCGTGCGAAGATCGCGGGCAGAAACCCGTCCTCGGCCAGCGCCGCCGGCACGCGCGACAGCGCCATGGTGAGCGCATTGAGCGAGCCCGCCGCGCCTAACATGCCGCCCACCGTGATTCCCAGCGCCACCACCGCGCCCGCCACGCCGGTGCCGATCACAGCTCGCGCCACGTCGGCCCAGCCGCCGGTTTCCCAACGGTTGGCATCGAGGCCGGTGAGCGCCACCGCGCCGATGGGCAGCACGTAGCCGAACGCGACCAGCGCCACCGCGCCGGCCATCGCCCGCGGATACGTGCGCTGCGGATTCTCGACTTCGCCCGCCACCGTGGACGTGTTGTCCCAGCCCATGTAGTTCCACATCGCCACCAGCACGCCGCCCAGGATGTCGGCGTGTCGTGGGGCCGCCGCATGCGCCGCGAACATGCCGCCATGAAACACCGACGCCGCAGCCAGCACCGCGAATGGGGCCAGCAGCAGAACGCCCATCACCACGGAGCTGCCACCCACGGTTTTGGCGCCCAGCATGTTCCACACTGCCGCCGCCGCGATCAGACCTACCCCGATCCAGGTGGCGCGCTGGCCCGCCGTCATGGCAGGCAGGAAGTGGCTCAGGTAGCTGACGAACAGCGTGGGATAGAGCGCCATGTCGAAGACGCTGCCCACCAGCGACAGCCAGGCTTCCTGAAATCCCCAGAAGCGGCCCATGCCGCGCTTCACCCAGACATAATAGCCGCCGTCTTCGGGCAGTGCGCTGGCCAGTTCGCTCACCATCAGCGCGGTGGGAAAGCTCCACAGCGCGGGCGTGAGCAGCAGGATGAAAATGGCGCCGCCGTAGCCCGCCATGGCAACCGTATCTTCCAACCCGAACGGCCCGCCGGAAACGATGAAATAGGTCGCCGCGATCAGCGGCAGCAGCGTAAGCTTGCGTGCCGGAGATAGCGCAGGAGGCGCAGACATCTTATCAGCGTACGGGAAGTGGGGAGGATGTCAAGAGGGGCTGGTGGCGCCCAGCGGTTTCGGATATTCGTGCGCCTCGAAGGATCCAAGGGCCGGCAGGCCTGAGCGATCAAGGCGCTGGAGTTGCTGGGCTGCCAGGGGCGCATTTTCGGGGAGGGATTTCCCATGGGCGGAGGAGCCGCGGGAACGAGCTAGGGATTTTGAGGACAGACAGCGACCCAGGCGGCGGTTCCGGTTTCGATCAACCGGTGTCGAAAGATGGTGCGGATAGGCTGAGCCAAAGAACGCGGCACAACTGGTCCGCCGACAGGACTCGGTGGGGGCCGCGATGCAGATAGCGGATTCGGTAGAGCCGTTCGATGACGAGGGCCAACAGGACAAGCAGCCAGCCGATCAGAATGCTGTTGGGATGGTGATGACAGATGTGCTCCAGCCCGTAGCGGTTCTTGGCGTCATTGAATCCTTGATTTTCGATTTCCCAGCGGCTTTTGGCGAGGTGATACAGCGAGAGGCTGCCGACGCGGCGTGAGGGCAAGTTGGTCAACCACTGGGCTTGGACCGTGGTCTGATCCGGTTTGTGTTGGCGATAGCGGATGACGCGAACGCGGTCCCAACGCAAGGTCTCCCAAGGGGCGAAGTCGTCCGCATCCCAGATCTCCACACGGTCTTTGCCATCGCGATAGACTCTGGTCGGAGAAGCAGCGGCGAAGCGCCGTTCCACGGATTGAGAAAGTTCCGGGAGGTTGTCCTTGAGGCGAGCGATGATGGGAATGCCGGCGCGATCGGAGGCGTGCAGAAAGGGAGCCGTAGCATACCCGCCGTCGACCACCAGGTAGTCGGCAAAGCGAGCGCCCAACTGGCTCCTGGCTCGGGCGAGCAGGCGCTGGCCGGCGGCATACTCGCTGTCGCCAGGGCCGTAGGGTTCGGCGTCGAAGGGAAGCGACAGGCCGGTTCCGACGACGCTGATGCTGACCATCTGGTGGGAGTAACCGATCACTTCTTTCTTGGCGTTGTGCTGCGGACGGCAAAACTCGCAACCTCGGTGAATGCTGTGTCCGGCGGTGGTGCCATCGATGGCCAGGCCAACGAACCGCGAATCCTGGAAGGCTTTGTTGCGCTTGGCGCGATGAAGCACACCGATCAAAGCGGCGCGCGTAACGGCCGGGTCCAAACGTTCGGTGAAGTAGCCCAACGCATCATCGCCAAAAGACTGCGGCACGCATAAGGCTCGGCAGCACGAGTGCACCAACTGTTCCACGGCATGGAAGCTGATCTCTCGCAGCAGACGGGCGATCAACATCGACCACAACAAGGTGCGAGCGGCAATCCGGGGTTGCGGCCGGCCATCGCCTGGCTGGCGCAAATACTTTTCCAAGCCGAGACACTGGGCGGCGTAGCGGAGCAGGCCGCGCGGCGAAGGCGAGTTCACCGTCGCGGTTTGTGCTGCTGTTGGCGCGCCAAAATGAGCAGTTCGGCGTTGGCGGTGAGAATCTCTCGCACCGCATCGTGAAACTCACGTCCGGCCTCCACGCGCTGGCGCACGTCGTCGACCCAATCTTTGGGGATGCGTTCGACGCGGCGTTTGCCGTGAGACATAAAGGTGAGGGTCCAAGCCTCATGGCCTTGGCCCTCAGCGCAATGACAGGAAGGCTTCCCGCAACGGGTGCGGCTGACAGTCAGCGAGCCGGGCAACAGATCGAGGGGAATGGGGAAACGGCGTAAGAGGTCGAACTTGCGCTGGCGCCAGCCGGCCGCCTGGGGGCCTTTTGGGTCGGGAATCATCTTGTAGTAATTATACTACAAGAATAACACAAAATCAAGAAAATGTTTGGGTGCGAAAATAGAAAGCCTTCTGGAAAGTCACCCTGGAATGGTTGCAGAGCCGACCAACCGGCCCGAATCGCGCTACGGTTCAGCCACTATTCCGAAACTGCTGGTCATCTCGCCAGATAGATGAATCGCACAATAAACAGGGCCGTCAGCGCATACACGAACCAGTTCACCTGGCGGAACTTGCCGCGCAGCACCTTGAGCAGCGTGAAGGCGGTGAAGCCGAACGCGAGGCCGTTGGCGATACTGTAGGTGAGTGGAATCGTCATGATGGTGAGAAACGCCGGGATGGCGACTTCCGGATCGTCCCATGCAATTTCCGCCACCGACGACATCATGAGGCTGCCCACGACGATCAGCGCCGGCGCGGTGGCCGCGGCGGGAATGGCGCCCACCGCCGGCGCCACAAACAGCGCCACCCCGAACAGCAGTCCGGTGACGATGGCGGTGACGCCGGTGCGCCCGCCCGCCGCCACGCCGGCCGCGCTTTCGATGTAACTCACAACCGTGGAAGTGCCGCTCAGCGCGCCCACCACCGTAGCCGTGGCATCGGAAAACAGAATGCGGTTGACGCGCGGAATCCGGTGAGCATGGTCGAACAACCCGGCGCGCTTGCCCACGGCAACCAACGTGCCGATGTTGTCGAACATATCGATGAACAAGAAGACGAAGATGATTTCGAGGAAGCCCAGCCGCAGGGCGCCGCCGACATCGAGCTTTCCGGCAGTAGCCGAAAGATCCTGGAAACGGTACGCCTGCGGCATCCACTTCGCAACCCCCGTGGCCAGACCGATCGCCGTGGTGGCGAGGATTCCGATCAGCATCGCGGCGCGCACCCGCCATGCCAGCAACGCCGCCATCAACAGCAGTCCGAAGAGGGCCAGCGCGGTGCTCTTGTCGCGTAGATTCCCGAGCGTGACGGTGGTAACCGGATGCGACAGGACGATGCCGGAGTTGCGAAAGCCGATGAACGCGATGAAGAGGCCCACGCCCGCCGCAACCGCCGCATAAAGCTCGAACGGGATGGTGGAGATGATGAGCTGGCGCACGCCCAGCGCGGTGAGCAGCAGAAACGCAATACCGGAAAGGAAGACCGCTCCCAACGCGGTTGGCCACGGCACGCCCATGCCCTTCACCACCGTGTAAGTGAAATAGGCGTTGATCCCCATCCCCGGCGCCAGCGCGATAGGGTACCTTGCCAGCGCGCCCATCAGCACGCTGCCCACCGCCGCCGACAGGCAAGTGGCTGTGGTCACCGCCGCCAGCGGCATCCCGGCTTCATGCAGAATCGCCGGATTGACGAAGACGATGTAGGCCATCGTCATGAACGTGGTGAAACCGGCCAGAATCTCCGTGCGCCAGTTCGCGTTCAGCGCTGCGAATTCGAAGTACCGTTCGAGCGGCGCGCGTAGGGACATGAAGCTTCCATTGTAGGCGGAGCGGGCAAGCCTCAATCGGAGCCGCGACCGTGAGGGGGCGGTTGGAGTGACACCTTACAGCAGCCGGAAATTCACTTCCACCTCGGCGCTGCACGGGACTGGCTTGCCGTTGCGGTAGGCGGGGCGGAAGCGCCAGCGGCCGACAGCTTCGACGGCGCGTTCCTCCAGGCCGAAGCCGAGCGGCCGGCGGACACGGATGTCGCGCGGGCGGCCGTTGGCATCGATCTCGACGACCAGAATCACAGTGCCCTGGACCTTGCCCTTGCGCGCTTCTTCGGAATAGGCCGGCTCGGTTTTGACGAGCAGAACCGGCGCGGTGAAGACACCGCGCCCCGCTTCGATGCCAGGCGAGCCCACGCCGCCGTCGCTCCCCGGGCCGGCGCCAGGCCCATGGCCGGGGCCAACGCCGCCATTGGAGCCGGTGCCGATGCCGCCACCCGTACCGGGTCCGCCGGATTTTGTCCCGAAGATGCCAGTCGGGTCGCCCCACTGCTCGACATTTACCACTGGCATGACCGTGTCGGCAGGCGCCAGGATGGTGGGCTCGACGGGCAGCTTGGGATCGACGCTCCGGATCTCGACGACCGGCGGCGTGAAGATACGGGGGGCTGGGCGCGGCAAAGGGCCGAGCTGCGGCGGAGCGGGTTGGTTCTGGCCGCCGCCTCCGCCGCGATCGGGCGCGGGCGGCAGGTAGACGAGATCGCGCGCCGCCAGCAGCATTGGGCGCATCAAAGCAATGGGCGGATTAGTGCCTGCGGTGGAGAGCAGAATCAGCGCGATGGCGGCGGCATGAATCAGTATCGAGCAGAAAGCGGAACGCGTGGGCGAACCAGTCATGACTGTGCACCTGCCACTACCGCTGGTGCAGATGCGAGGCCATTTCGCAGGTGCTTTGTTACGAGCGCGACCGCCGGTTAAATGCGTGGAGCGGCGAGAAACACTGTGCGAACCAGGGAACGGTTGAGAGAAGGCGCGGGCGATTGCTGCCACAGGTGAGATGTGCCTTCCACACCTTCAAGACCGGCAATTAGATGAAGAGATCGACCGTGACCTTGAACACCGATGCGAGCTTCTTTGCCTGCTCCTTACTAATGGAGCGCTTCCCGCTGAGGACCTCCGAAACGCGCCCGCGCGTGCCGAGCACCGGCAGCAGGTCCTTGGCGGTTCGTCCGCTCGTCTCCATCAGGTAGGCCAGCATTTCGTTGGGAGCAACCGAAGGCAGAGGATGATGGCGATCATCGTAAGCCTGGATCAGAATCGCCATGGTCTCCAGGAGTGCGGACTCCTCCGGGGACAAGCGGTCCTCGCCCTTGTCCATCAGATGTTCCACGGCGGCAACCATACGGTCGTACTCTTGCTCGGTCTCGATGGCTCTGACGACAATGCGATTCGCGAGCCGGGCGTATTTTTTCGGGTCGACGGTCAGTGTTGCGCTCATGATTTCCACGCTCCTTTCACATATTCCCTGTGCGTCATGATGCGGCGGATGAACAGCACCCTCCGCGTGAAGTTCATCTCCGCGATGAGCCGGTACTTGTTGCCTCCGATGTCGAAGACGACGTGCGGAGCCACAAAATCCGCCGTGTTGAACGACTGCCTTACGTCCGCGAAACTAGACCAAGTCGCCCGTTTGGCGACCCGATACCAGTGGTCCATGGCGCTGCCAGCGTGCGGATGCTCCTCGCAGAAGGTCCGAATCGCTTTGTGGCTGACAACATGCATCCAGGGCCGATTTCATGGTCCCATTATGGGATCGCCCTGTCAATGACCGTCCGTCTGCTGCTGAGGGCCCGCACAATCAGCGGCAGGTCTCTTCAGTCGAGGTCGAGCGCCGCTCTCAATCCCTGTTCCACGACGCTGAGGAACTCGGGAGGCAGCGAGCCGACCCTCCTGGTGAGTTTCGCGCGGTCCAGCGTCGTGACTTGATGGCACACGGCATAGCTGGTCTTCGGCAGCCCGGCCGCGCCGCCCGGGATTTCGACAACAGTTGGCCCGCGCTTGCCCTGCGACGCGGAAGTCGATATCGGTATAACGATGATCGACCTCCACGCGGGAGTCTGGTTGAAGCCATCGTGAGACACCACGATCACGGGACGCCGTCCCGTCTGTTCGGATCCCGATCGCGGAACCAGATCGGCCCAGTAAACCTCGCCCCGCGTCATCGCGATTCCTTACCGGTTTTCAGCAGGTGCTCGATTCCGGCCGATTCCAAGACAGGGTCGAGGTCGAGATCCGAACCCGCCATCTCCTCGGCGTAGGCGGCGATCGCCTGGTGCCGTGCATTCCGCAACTGATTTCGCAACCACAGATCGATGGCCTCGCGCGCCAGGGCGGTCGCCGGAACCTGTGTCCGTTCGGCCTCTGCCCTGAGGCGGCTGTAGGTCTGCGCCGGCAACGGCAGGTGGAAGTTCTTCACGTCTTGCTCCCGCCACCAGTATGCCACGAATTGATGGCAGTATTCGATGCCATCAGACGGTGGCACGGCCCGGCCACCTCGGAAATGAAGACTAGCGATGGGCCTTGTTTGCGCGCAGTTCGGCGATACCCAGCGCTAGGCCCGCGGCGAGGTTGGAGAGCCAAGCGCTGTGAGACCGCCGGAGATACACCAGATCCCAACCAGAATGCCGAGCACCGCAAATCCACGGCGCATCGCTCGTGCTCGTTGCGGCTCGCCGGTCTCAGGCTGGGTTCTGTACTCGAACATGCTCGGGAATCCGAGTCTATCAGGCCCCTTACAGCGAATTCAAATACCCGATCAGGTCGGCCATTTGCTGGGCGGTGAAGCGGGGCCAGGCGAGGTTGCGCTGGTTCATGCTCTCGAGCATGCGCGGGCCGTGCTCCCAGAGTACGGACAGCATGGTGATGTCGGAATAGGCGTCCTTGCCTTTGCCCTTGCCCAGTGGCGGCGCGCCGGAGGCAGGGTCGCTGTGGCAGGTGGCGCAGTTCTTTTCCGCAAACACTTTCTTACCGCGCTCCGCGTTGCCATCGCCATGGAAATACTGCTTGGCCCAGAGGAAACCGGTGATCTGGCGCATTTCCTCCTGGGAAAGCTGGGGCGGCGGATTCTTCATGCTGGGCTGGTGGTTCCACATGTCGACCGCGATTTCGGTTAGCGTCTGGTTGCGGAGGCGGGTCTCCAGCGCCAACTTGCCGACGTGGCAGCCGGCACAGCCTTTAGACTGGAACAACGCCGGGCCGGCATCGGTGGGCGCGAACAGGAAGTTGTGCGCCAGGGCCTTGGTTTCCGGCAGGTTTTGCAGGTACACCAGGATGTCGGTGAGCTGCTGCGCGGTGAGTTCGCCCCAGGCCAGCTTCCGTTTGGCGAAGGCTTCGCGCATGGCGGGGCCG
>Ga0302146_10002183_pt1 | contig 11111 bp, 9 predicted proteins | sample I_Bog_E3_1_FD_193578 | JGI IMG/M metagenome (GOLD analysis project Ga0302146, IMG submission 193578) | Peat permafrost microbial communities from Stordalen Mire near Abisko, Sweden - I_Bog_E3_3 | ecosystem: Environmental > Terrestrial > Soil > Wetlands > Peat | place: Sweden: Abisko, Stordalen...
GACAGCGAGGTTGAGCCGACCTTCACGAACGTCGCCACTTGGCTCATGTTCGCGTCGCCGATGATCACGTGCAGCCGTCGAAATCGCTCGGCGTCGGCGTGGGGCTCGTCGCGGGTATTGATGATGGGCCGCTTCAGCGTGGTCTCTAAGCCAACGACCTCTTCGAAGAATTCAGCGCGCTGAGAGAGTTGAAACTCTGGTGCGTGTTCGAGCGCGGACTCGGTCTCCGCGCCGACTTTGCCCGCCCCGACCACGACCTGACGAGAGACGAAGTGTGGCACCATGGCCCGCACCAGATGCCCGAACTCGACGTCGCGGCGTACGAGGTAGTTCTCGTGTGTCCCGTAGGAGTTGCCCTTACCGTCGGAGTTGTTCTTATAGAGCGTGATGGCGTGGTGGGGGTCGAGCGCATCGTTGGCGATGCCCAGCGCACGGCGCATGATCTCCTCGCCCGCTACGTCATACAAGGTCGCTTCGAGCGGCGTACGGCACTCGGGCGAGGAGTATTCGGGGTGCGCGTGGTCGACGTAGAGCCGCGCCCCGTTGGTGAGGACGGTGTTGGCCAAGTGCGTCTCGACCACCGGCGCGAAGGAGGTCAGGTCGACGCGGCCGCGCGCGTCCATGTCGGGGGTCTCCCCGTCGAAGTCCCAGTTGATGCGGGTGCGACCCTGTTGGGCGTACGCGTTGACGATGACACTCGAGGAGGTAATGGGGTCGCGGTCCGGCCCACCGGCAATTCCGTACTCCGTCTCAATGCCGAGTACTTTCGAGATCGCTCTCGAGCTAGAGATACTGACCCGTGCCCACGTGCTGGATCGAACGCCCACCCTTCACGTCGTCCTCTTCGCGGTTGATCAGCGTGCGGATGAAGATGATCCGTTCACCCTTCTTGCCCGAGATGCGCGCCCAGTCGTCGGGGTTAGTGGTGTTCGGGAGATCCTCGTTCTCGCGGAACTCCTGGCGGATCGATTCGAAGAGGTCGTTCGCGCGAAGCCCGCGCCCCTGGTCGGCGATCTCACGCTTGACCGCGATCTTCTTCGCCCGGCGCACGATATTTTCAATCATGGCGCCCGACGCGAAGTCTTTGAAGTACAGGACTTCTTTGTCGCCACCTTGGTAGGTGACTTCGAGGAAGCGGTTCTCGTCATCAATGCGGTACATGTTCGTGACGGTCTCTTCGATCATCGCCTGGACGGCCTTGGCGCGGTCACCCCCGCCGAGTTCGCGGACCGTTCCCTCATCGAGGGGCAGTTCACTGTGGAGGTAACGAGAGAAGATCTGCGCGGCGGCGTCCACGTCCGGTCGCTCGATCTTGATCTTCACGTCGAGTCGCCCCGGTCGCAGGATCGCGGGGTCGATGAGGTCTTCGCGGTTCGTCGCGCCGATCACGATCACGTCGCGCAGCGACTCCACACCGTCGATCTCGGCCAAGAGTTGCGGCACAATCGTCGATTCCATGTCGGAACTGATACCGGTACCACGTGTGCGAAAGAGCGAGTCCATCTCGTCAAAGAACACGATGACCGGCACACCCTCTTCGGCCTTTCTCTCGCGCGCTGGAAGACGACGCGAATCTGGCGTTCGGTCTCACCCACGTACTTGTTCAACAACTCGGGACCCTTGATGTTGAGGAAGTAGGAGCGCACGTTGCGGTTCCCCGTCAACTCCCCCACCTTCTGGGAGAGCGAGTTCGCCACCGCCTTGGCGATCAAGGTCTTGCCACAGCCCGGGGGTCCGTAGAGCAAGATGCCCTTGGGCGCCGGGAGGTCGTAGTCGTGAAAGAGCGCACGGTGCAGGTAGGGCAATTCGACGGCGTCGGTGATCGCTTCGATCTGTGCGTCGAGACCTCCGACGTCGGCGTAACTGATGTCGGGCACCTCTTCGAGAATCAACTCTTCGGCCTCTTGGCGAATCAGTTTCTCGGTCAGTAGGTTCGATCGGAGATCGAGCAGTAATGCGTCACCACTTCGAAGTTTGACCGACCGCAAGGCTTCGGCGAGCTCGACCACCCGCTCTTCGTCCGCGCGCCCGTAGACGAGGACCCGGCGCTCGTCGAGCACTTCCTTGACGGTCACGACCTCGCCCTGACCGTCGGAGTCACGAACCCCAATCACCGTAAAGGACTCGTTGAGCACCACCTCGTCGCCTCGGGCGATCTGAGCGGGGTCGAGCCCGGGGTGCAGCGCCACGCGCATTTTGCGTCCCGAGGCGAAGATATCGACGGAACCGTCCTCGTTAAAGCCCGTAAAGGTCCCGTAGACCGCGGGGGGCTGGGTGAGCTTCTCCACCTCGTCACGGAGGGCGGCGATCTGGTCCCGGGTCTGCTGGATGGTGATGGTGAGTTTCTCGTTATTCGAACGGCTCTGGGACAGCTGTCCGCGTGCCTCGAGCAGTTTCTCTTCGAGCACCTCGATACGCCGGTTGGCTTGCTCGACCTCGCTGAGGTTTAGATCTCTCGTGACGCCCGCGCCGAAACCCTCATCGCGCTCTTCACCTGCAGCCGAACTACTTCCGTGGGAACGGTCCATACGCCAACCCTAGGGGAGCGGGGCGATAACGCGTGGGTCACGATTCGAACCGCTCTCCCACTAGAGTAACGAGACGTAGATTGCTCGGGAGGACACGCGAATGAAGGTTTGGATTGACCAAGACCTCTGCACCGGTGACGGGCTGTGCGAAGAGATCTGTCCCTCCGTGTTCACTCTCCTCGACGACGGCCTCGCGTACGTGAAGCAGGGCGCGGACGTCAAGAGCAACCCCGGTGGCGCCGACGGCGTTGCCGTGGTGCCCAGCGAATTCGAAGACGCCGTCATTGAGGCCTCCGAGGAGTGCCCCGGTGAGTGCATCTTCATCGAACGCGACTGAGCTTCTCTTCCAGTAGACGTTCGCGGTCCTCGCCGTGGTGCTGGGCGACTAGCCGTTTTCCAAACGACCCACCAGGCGCCGCGCCGACGTGAGAAAGCCGGTGTGGGCGACCATCCGGTGATCGGGTCGGACGGAGCGTCCGTCGATGTGCCATGTGCGACGCAGTATCTCGACGGTCTCTTCGAGGCCGAAGGCGTGATGGTGCAGGGACTCGCGTAACAGTTGGGTCTGATTGATGGTCGGCAGGTACGACAAGAAGATGCCGCCGGGACGCAGGGCCCATTCGGCGTGCTTGACGACGTCCCACGGTTCGGGCATATCCAAAATCACTCGGTCGAGATCGGTTTCCTCGATGCCCTGGGTGACGTCGCGGATCTTTACGTCGTAGTCAACGTCGTCGCCGAGAAAGTCGCGCACGTTTTTCTTCGCGTGCTGCGCAAAATCCTCTCGGATCTCATACGCGGTGATCGACGCCCCGGCGCGCAGCAGCGTCATCGACAAAGCGCCAGAGCCGACACCGGCTTCGAGGACTCGCATCCCCGGTCCGATATCCGCCTGCATCAAAATCGCCCCGAGGTCCTTCGGGTAGATCACCTGGGCGCCGCGAGGCATCTTGAGGACCACGTCGGAGAGCGTCGGACGGAGCACCAAGAACTTTCGCTCGGAACTCGAGTTGACGAGTGACCCGTCGAAGGAGCCAATCACGTCGTCGTGCTGCACGATGCCGGAGTGGGTGTGAAACGCCGCGCCGGAGGTGAGCGTGATCAGGTAATGGCGATCCTTCGCATCAATCAACATGACGCGCTCGCCTTCGACGAGCACCGCCGTGCTCACGATTGCGCGCTCTTTCGCCGAGCGGTGGATTTGGCGCTACGGCGATCGAGAAAGCGAAGGACCAGCAACGCTTCGGTCAGATAGAGCCATTTCGGTTCCTTCTGTGCCCACGCGCGCCCCAGCGTCGCGGCGATCGCGATGCGAAAGATCCGTCGCAGCACTACGCCTTCTCTTTTGACTTACGTGCCCGACGACCCCGAATCCTGCCCCACACGTAGCCGGTCATGACCCCGCCGACGCCCACGGCGGCGACGACGGGTTTCGACGACGTGATGGAGTTACCCACTTGCAACTGCTCGGGCAAGAAGGAGCGCAGCGACGCTTCCAACTCTCGACGGGTCTCACTTCGCGAGGTCACTCGCTCACCTTGAGACGGCGTTTGGCCGTGCCGCTGACGACGCGCCACGCGGTGAGGCCGATGACGATGAGTGAAAGGGCCGCGACGATGACGTAGGGCAGCCACGACAAGGAACCGTCGAGCACCGGGAACTGCCACTGGAGGTAGCGCAACGATCCCAGCAGCAACAATGCTGCGCCGAAGGCCACGAACACACTGCCAATGGTGCCCCAGAGCAGGAAACGACCGAGGTCCTTTAAGGGCTTGATCGTCTCTTCTTTGACGTAACGGACGAGCAAGCTACGCAGTTCTTCGAAATCACGCTGCAGAGAGGCCCCCCGCAAGAACCGGCGCCACGACTTGTTCTTCACGTCCCAAGCCTACTCAGTACGTTCTTTTACGAGGTAGGTGGAACTCGCCGTGGCGACGAGACGCGCGTCCTGGTCGAGGATCCTCGCTTCGAGAAACGAGATGACGCGACCGGGCTTTAGCACCGTGGCCACGCAGGTCAACACGTCGCCGACCCTCGCCGAGCGCAAGAAGGACACCTTCATCTCGGTGTTGGCGACGATCACCTTGCGCTCGCCCACCACCGTTACGGCCGAGGCGCCCATGGCCGAGTCGAGGATGGCGGACAAGAACCCACCCTGGACGACGCCCGCGGGGTTGAGGAACCGCTCGTCGACGCGTACGCGCCAAGTGGTCGAACCGGGGGTCGATTTGTCGGTGCAGACCATGCCGAGTGTGAGGTCACAGTTGGGCGGTATCTGGAGAGCCACGAGGCGAGGTTAGTCGCGCCCGATTCGACGACGAAGCCGATTCGGTACTGTTCTAGTGATGACTGACACCCTGTATCCCGGCGCGAGCGACTTAGAAGGACGAGTGATTCGTGAGATTGTCGCGGTCGCCATGGACGCACCCGCCAAAGCCAACTCTGGCCACAGCGGCACCGCGATGGCCCTCGCGCCCCTCGGCGTGATGCTCTGGTCGCGAATCATGCGCCACGACCCGACTGATCCGAAGTGGAGCGATCGAGACCGGTTCATCTTGAGTAACGGGCACTGTTGCATCCTGCAGTACGCACTCGCCCACGAGTTCGGCTACGACCTGAGCGTTGAGGACCTCAAAGAGTTTCGCCAAATCCACTCGAAGACCCCGGGCCACCCCGAACGCGGCGTGACCCCGACCGTCGAAGTCACGACCGGACCACTCGGACAAGGTGTCGCCAACGGCGTCGGCATGGCTATCGCCGAGCAGATCTTGCGCAGTGACTACGGCGAAGGCCTCGTCGACCATCGCACCTGGGTCTTCGCGGGCGATGGCTGTTTTGAAGAAGGGATCAGCCACGAAGCGGCGTCGCTCGCCGGCGCGCTCGGCCTCGACCGACTGACGATCTTCTACGACGACAATCACATCACCATCGACGGCGTCACCGAGCTGGCGCTTCGCGACAACCCCGCTGAACGATTCGCCGCCTACGGGTGGCACGTGATCGATCTCGGCGACCAGGCGAACGACTTGGATGCGCTCGAAGCGGCCACCCGCGCAGCCATCGCCGAGACGGCGCGACCCTCACTTATCATCGTGCGTTCGCACATTGGCTTCCCCTCACCCACGATGATGGATACCCGCGAAGCGCACGGCTCGCCCTTCTCCCCCGAAGCTATCGCCAAGGTCAAAGAGATCATTGGCGTTTCGCCAGAGGCGTTCCACTTTGATCCCGAGATTCAGCACGAGCTCTTAGAGCTCGTCGCCCCGAACCGGGCCGAGCGCGTCGCCTGGGAGGCTCGCCTCCTGGCGGCGGGCGAACGCGGCGTGCGACTCCTCGAACAACTCGACACCAACGGTGTCGCGGTCATCACCACCAAGGCCGAACTCTACGCGGGGGGCACGATGGTCGCTACGCGTAAGGCGATGGCCCGCGCCATGGACACCTTCGCCACCCAGACCCCGGGTCTCACCGCTGGTTCGGCCGACCTCACTGACAACACGGGCATGGAGCTAAAGGGTCTCACCATTCATAATGCCGCCACGCCCGGCGGTCGCCAGTTCCACTACGGGATTCGTGAGTTCTCGATGAACGCCATCATGGTGGGCCAGGCGCATCACGGGGGTCTGCGACCGGTCGGTTCGACGTTCTTTGTGTTCAGTGACTACGGGCGCGGCGCCATTCGCTTGGCCGCGCTCTCCCACGCCGCGGTCATGTTCGTCTACACCCACGACTCAATCGGGGTGGGCGAAGACGGACCCACGCACGAGCCCATCGAGCACCTCATGTCACTGCGCGCGATGCCCGAACTGCACGTCGTGCGGCCGAGTGACGCCAATGAGGCTCTCGATCTCATTGAGCACTACCTCGTGACGAACGAACCACCGACCACCGCGATGATCCTCTCTCGACAGGACATGCCGGTCTTTGATGACGCCGACCACGCGGCGAGCGTCGCGGGCGCTCGCCAGGGTGGCTACGTCGTGCGCGAACACGACGACGCGGTGTTCACCCTCGTGGGCACCGGCTCCGAAGTCGGTGTCTGTCTGGCGGCCGCCGACGAACTCGCCGCGAAGGGCGTGGTGACCCGGGTGGTCGCGCTGCCCTGCTGGCGGTGCTTCGACGAACAACCCCTCGAGTACCGAAACACCGTGTTGCGACGTTCGGTGCCCTCGGTAGCGATCGAAGCGGGCGCCACCCTTGGTTGGGCCAACTACGTCGATGAGTCGATCGGGATCAACAGCTTCGGGATGTCCGCACCCGGCAAGGCCGTGTTTGAGTATTTCGGTATCGTGCCCGCAACGGTCGTGGCGCACGTCGAACGAGTGTTAGGTGAGAAGAAATGACCACATTGGACGACCTCTATAACAACTACGGACAGAGCCCCTGGCTGGACAACCTCCGTCTGGACTGGGTCGAGGACGGGACGCTCGCCAACTACATTGCCGAGGGCGTGCGCGGCGTGACGTCGAACCCTTCGATCTTTGCCAAGGCCTTCGCCTCGACGTCGGCCTACGACGAAGCGATCTCCGCCTCGAGCGAGACCGATCCGGAGAAGCTCTTCGAGACGTTGGCGGTCGCGACGGTGCGCGACGCGTGTGATCTCTTGACGGACGTGCACGCGAACTCGCGCAAGGACTTCGACGGTGGGAATCGTCGTTACCTCGACGGCTTCGTCTCACTCGAAGTGTCGCCCTCCCTGGCCCACGACACCGCGGGCACCATCGAGGCGGCCAAACGTCTCTACGGGCGCGTCGATCGACCCAACGTCATGATCAAGATTCCCGCCACGATTGAAGGTCTGCCGGCGATCCGGGCGACCCTCGGTGCCGGGATCAACGTCAACGTGACCCTGATTTTCTCGCTCGAACGCTACGACGAGGTGGTCACCGCCTGGGCGGAGGGCCTGCGCGACGCCTACGACGCTGGTCACGACCTGTCAACTATCGCGAGCGTCGCCTCCTTTTTCGTCTCGCGCGTTGACGTCGCCGTTGACGCCCTCCTGCCCGAAGGCGACCCGCGGCGCGGCACCACCGCGAACGCCCAGACCGCCGCGGCGTACGCGCTCTACCGCCGCCGCATCGCCGGCGATGACGTGACGAGTCTGCTCAGCGAGGGCGCCCAGGTGCAACGACCGCTGTGGGCCTCCACCTCGACCAAGAACCCGACCTACGACGACCTGCTCTACGTCGACAGCCTGGTCGCGGACGAGACGGTCAACACGATGCCCGACGCAACGCTGGCGGACACGCTCGATCACGCCAACTTCTCCTCCTCGCTGCTCTTGAACGACGAGACCTGTCAGAAGACCGCAGCGTTGTTGAACCGCCTCGCGCCCGACGTCAACTTAGGTACCGTCACCGCACAGTTGGAGAGCGAGGGCGTGGCCGCCTTCGCGAAGTCGTTCGACGAGTTGCTGGCGACACTGACCGCGAAGATCTCGGTTAAGTAATCCACGTGCAGGTGTCACGATCGAGGAAGTTTCGTGTGGTTCGCCGTCACGGAGGACGTCATAGGATGCTGCCATGACGACCCTTCGAGGATCCACGACGAGCAGTGATCTCGTGAACGAAACGGCGGCGGCGCTTGCACCATTCGCCTTCGAACGCGCTCGTGGCGCGCACGGCTACGTCGTGACCTACTCCCCCAAGGTCTTCATACCGCTCACGAAACTCTGTCGCGATCGCTGCGGCTACTGCACCTTCGCGCAGGCGCCCGCGCACGTTGCCTCGCCGTATCTGAGTTTGGATGAAGTAATGGCTATCGCGCAGGCGGGCCGTGACGCGGGCTGCACCGAAGCGCTCTTCACCCTGGGTGAGCGACCGGAACTTCGTTACGACGAAGCGGCGCGTTGGCTCGCGGCGCGGGGCTACCGCTCGACGGTTGACTACGTCGCGAGCGCCGCGCAGATGGTGCTCGAGAGCACGGGTCTCTTGCCCCACGCCAACGCCGGCGCGCTCTTTCGCCACGAGTTGGGACAACTTCGTGAGGTCAGCGCCTCCCAGGGCATGATGCTCGAGAGTCTCGCGGAGCTCCCCGCGCACCGTCTCGCGCCGGACAAGACCCCCGAGCGCCGCCTCGACACGCTTCGTCTGGCGGGCGAGCTCCAGATACCCTTCACGACGGGCCTGCTGGTCGGAATCGGTGAGAGCCGCGAGGATCGTCTCGAGACGCTGCTCGCGATAACGGCCGCGCACGAAGAGTTCGGTCACGTGCAAGAGGTGATCATCCAGAACTTCCTACCCAAGGCTCGCACCGCCATGGCGACCCACCCCGCCGCTTCGGACGAGGAGTTCCGTTGGACCATCGCGGCCGCGCGACTCGTGCTCCCCGAGGCAGTTCACCTGCAAGCACCGCCAAACCTGAGCGAGGACCCGGCGCGTCTGTTGGACTTTGGTATCGACGACTTTGGTGGCATCTCGCCGGTGACCGCCGATCACGTGAATCCCGAACGCGCGTGGCCCGCCATTGACACGTTGGCCGAGGAGACCTCACTTCGTGGCTTCCACCTCGTCGCGCGCCTCACGGTCTACCCGGAGTTCATCGCCGGTGCCGGCGAGTTCCTCGACGCCAAGGTCCGGCCGTACGTGCTCGCCCACGCCGACGGCGAGTTTCTCGCTCGAAACGACGCGTGGTATTCGGGCACCGATCACACCCCGCCGCCGGCCCCACGACTGAGGACCCGTACGAGCGCCGTCGAGTCCATTCTCGCTCGCTACGTCCCGGGTTACGACTTTGAGGCGGAAGAACTCATCACCCTCTTCGCCGCGCGAGGCGGCGACTTCCACGCCCTCGTCGACCTCGCGGACGGTCTGCGTCACGACCTCGTCGGCGACGCCGTGAGTTTCGTTATTAACCGCAACATCAACTACACCAACGTCTGCACCTTCAAGTGCCGATTCTGCGCGTTCTCCAAGGGTCCCCTCTCGCTCAACCTTCGCGGCGACCCGTACTTGTTGACACTGGAGGAGATCAGTGGTCGCGTGCGCGAGGCCGAAGAGCGCGGCGCTACCGAGGTCTGTCTGCAAGGCGGCATTCACCCGAACTTTGACGGCGATTACTACATTGACGTCATCGCCGCCGTGCGCGCGGGATCACCCACGATCCACATCCACGCCTTCAGCGCGCTGGAGGTCTTCGAAGGCGCGCGACGCTCCGAACAGAGCCTCGCCACGTACCTCACGCGGCTGAAGGACGCGGGGCTCAAGACGCTCCCGGGCACCGCCGCAGAGATTCTCGACGACGAGGTGCGCACCATCCTCTGCCCCGACAAGATCAACAGTGACCAGTGGCTCGAGGTACACCGCACCGCGCACGAGGTCGGGCTGCACTCGAACATCACGATCATGTTCGGGGCGATCGAAGAGCCGCGCAGTTGGGCCACGCACCTCATCCGCACCCGTGACCTGCAAAAACAGACCGGTGGCTTCACGGAGTTCGTGCCGCTCCCCTTCGTGCACATGGCCACGCCGTTGTTCTTGCGAGGTCGCGCACGCAAGGGACCGACCTTTCGCGAGGCGGTCTTGATGCACGCGGTCGCGAGGTTGCACTACGCCACGTTGATTGACAACATTCAGGTGAGTTGGGTGAAGATGGGTGTCGAAGGTTCACGACGCATCCTCCAAGCGGGTGCCAACGACCTCGGCGGGACGTTGATGGATGAGAACATCTCGCGCGCCGCGGGGGCTACCCACGGCCAGGAGATGGACGTCGCCTCCCTCGAAGAGCTCGTCGCCCCCCTCGGTCGCCCCCTGCACCAACGCAGCACCCTCTATCAGACCCTGTAGTGGCACGAACGCTGATCGAGTCGCTCCTCGAGGACCTCGACGAGGACACCGTCATGTCCCCCGAGCGACGCGAGCTACTGCGAGATCTGCTCGCACGCGTTGTCATGGTCGCCGAAGCCGACGCCGCGACGAAAGACCTTCGAGTCGCGGTGACCGCGATCGATGAGCTCCTCGAGGCGTTCATGCTCTTTGATAAGTGGCAGGACCGCAAGAAACTGACGATCTTCGGTTCCGCGCGCACCAAGGTCGATAGCCCGCTCTTTGAGATGACCCGCGAGCTCGCTCAGGCCATGGCCGAACGTAACTGGATCATCGTCACCGGCGCGGGACCGGGGATCATGGAGGCCTCCTCCAAGGGTGCGGGTACGGCCAACACCCTCGGGGTGAACATCAAACTCCCCTTCGAGCAGAACGCCAACGCTTACATCGACGCCACGACGAACCTGGTGACGATGAACTACTTCTTCACTCGCAAAGTCGCCCTCACGCGCCCGTCGATCGCCTTCGTGGTGTTGCCGGGAGGGCTCGGGACGATGGACGAACTCTTTGAAGTCCTGACGCTGCTCAGCACCGGTAAGACCAATCCCGCGCCGGTGGTGCTCCTCGACACGCCGGACGGTCTTTTCTGGACGCAGTGGATGACCTTCATGGAAGAAGGCATCGTGCGTAACGACTACGTGGACGTCGGCGACATGTGTCTCGTGCGCCAAGCCACCTCCGTCGAGGAGACCGTCGAGGAGATCGAGCACTTCTACTCCAACTACGTGGGCTTCGCCATCAACGGCGAACGAGCGGTCGT
>Ga0302146_10002242_pt1 | contig 10969 bp, 12 predicted proteins | sample I_Bog_E3_1_FD_193578 | JGI IMG/M metagenome (GOLD analysis project Ga0302146, IMG submission 193578) | Peat permafrost microbial communities from Stordalen Mire near Abisko, Sweden - I_Bog_E3_3 | ecosystem: Environmental > Terrestrial > Soil > Wetlands > Peat | place: Sweden: Abisko, Stordalen...
AGGTCAACACCAAGAAGCAGGCGCTGCAGGAACTGGCAGCGCGGGCCGCGATGCTGACCGGGCAGAATGAACGCGCGATTTTCGAGGTCCTGCTGCAGCGGGAGAAGCTCGGGACCACCGCGGTCGGCTATGGTGTCGCCATCCCGCACGGCAAGCTGCCCAAACTGGAAAAGCTGTTCGGGTTTTTTGCCCGCCTCGAGCGCCCGATCGATTTCGAGGCGATGGATGGCCAGCCGGTCGACCTGGTGTTCCTGTTGCTGGCTCCGGAAGGCGCAGGCGCCGACCATCTGAAGGCCCTGGCGCGGATCGCGCGGCTGTTGCGGGATCAGGACGTCGCCAAGAAGCTGCGCGCCTCGCGCGATGCGCAGGCGATCTATTCGGTGCTGGCATTGCCGCCGGCCAGCGCGGCATAACGCACCGAGGCGCCGAGGCACAGACCGGTCGGCCGGCCGCCCCGATTGGTGCAGCCGAAGGCCCGGGCTGGCTCACCCACGGGGCGCATGACCCCTCGATGTCATCTGGAAGGGGCGGCTTGCGATGGATCGATCGCTATGCCGGTAAAGGCCTGGGATCAGCCATCATTAAGCGGATCTCACGGCGTCGGGCGCACCGGCAAGCGCCGGCCGCCGGGGACGCCGTCAGGCAGGATCAGTGCACGCTGACGGCCTGCAGTTCGTTGCTCCATGCATTGGCGATCGCGGCTTCCCGGCTGTCGGTCAGCATGATCGGGGTGCCGTCGGCGGCATGCAGCGCAAACAGCTTCAGTCCCGGCGCGATCTTCGGCGCCTGGGGGAAGAGCCCCGGCACGTCTTCGGAGCGGATCTGCTTCACATAGGCGATATGTCCCTCGCCCAGGGTCGCCAGCGCCTCGGTGGAGACGCCTGCGGTTTCAAACACACTTTCAGCTTCAGTCATGGTCTCGACTCCTCTGTCAGACTAAGCGGTCGAGTCCGCTACTCGTTCCATTATTCATGTTCATTGATAGCGATTGTCTTAACGACCTTTTCCGGCTCGGGCCGGGCGAGGTCGATCGACAAAAGCCCGTTTTTCAGGTCCGCGCCCAACACCTCCATCCCCTCCGCCAGCACGAAAGTGCGCTGGAAGTGGCGCGCGGCGATGCCGCGATGGATGTACTGCCGGGCCTTGTCGTCCTGCTGCCGGCCCCGGATCAGGAGCTGGTTTTCCTCAATGGTTATATCGAGTTGGTCGCGGGTAAAACCTGCCACCGCAAGCGTGATGCGCAGCCGCTCGGGCTGCCCGCTGCTGCGGTCGCAGCGCTCGATATTGTAGGGAGGATAGCCGTCGGCGCCCTTGACGACGCGATCGAGCGCACGCTCGATTTCGTCGAATCCCAGCAGGAACGGACTCGATAGCGAAGGAACACGAGACATATTTTGCAAAGTCCTCTCGAAGCGACTTTGAAGTGCAGGGCCCTTGCGGCGCCCTTTGGCGACCGGCTGGCGGATTGCCGTCCGGTCAACAGGCAATATGGGCATGATTTGCAAGGGGTTCAAGCGGCTGCGGGAACCCCTGACAGGCCGTCAACAGCCCTAGAAATCGACCCGCTTGCGGCCGTCGGCGCTGAACAGATGCAGCTTCTCGCGCGCCGCCGTTACCCTGATGCGCTCGCCGATGGCCGGCGCGATGGCGCCGGGAATCCGCACGATGACCTCGCCCGGCGGCAATTCCCCGGGATTTGCGGCGACGCCCTGCCGCTCCTGCCGGCGGGCGCCGTAAAGGAAGGTTTCGGCCCCGACGCGCTCGATCGCCTCGATGGCGAGGTCGAGGGCGACGCCGCCGGCGATGTCGCCGCCTGCAACCACGAAGTCCTCAGGCCGGATACCCAGGATCCCGGCGCTGCCGGTGTGGCCAATGCCGGGGAATTGCGAGCCTGTCTGGTCGGCCCGCAGCGGCAGCAGGTTCATCGGCGGCGCGCCGATGAAGGAGGCCACGAAGGTGGTCGCGGGCTTCTGATAGATCTCGAGCGGATTGCCGATCTGCTCGACCATGCCGCCATTCATCACCACCAGAATGTCGGCCAGCGTCATCGCCTCGAGCTGGTCGTGGGTGACGTAGATCGACGTCGTCCCGAGCCGGCGCTGCAGTTTGCGGATCTCGACCCGCATCGCGATCCGCAGCTTGGCGTCGAGATTCGACAACGGCTCGTCGAACAGGAACACCTTCGGCTGCCGCACGATCGCCCGGCCCATGGCGACCCGCTGGCGCTGGCCGCCGGACAATTGTACCGGCTTGCGGTCGAGCATGGCGCCGAGCTCGAGAATCCGGGCGGCCTCCTGCACCCGGGTGTCGATCTCCGGCTTCGCCATGCCGCGGTTGCGCAGCCCGTAGGCCATGTTGTTGTAGACGGTCATATGCGGATAGAGCGCGTAATTCTGGAACACCATGGCGATGTCGCGCTCGGCCGGTTCGATCTGGTTGACGATGCGGCCGCCGATATCGATCTCGCCGCCGCTGACCGTCTCCAGCCCCGCGACCATCCGCAACAGCGTCGACTTGCCGCAGCCGGAGGGGCCGACCAGCACGCAGAACTGGCCGTCGGCAACCTCCAGGCCGATGCCCTTGATCGCCTCGAAGCCGCCCGGATAGGTCTTGCTGACGTTGCGAAGCGTGACGTTAGCCATGGGGGTTGCACCTGCGCGAATGGCGAATAGCGAACGGCGAACAGCGAATAGGATGAGATGCGAACATGCGGGCATTGCCCGATCTCCGATTCGCCATTCGCCATTCGCTATTCGCCATCTTACTTCTCCGTTTCGATCAGGCCCTTGACGAACAGGCGCTGCATCAACACCACCACCGCAACCGGCGGCAGCATCGCCAGCACGGCGGTCGCCATCGCCACCTGCCATTCCGTCAGGGCGTCGTGCACGTCGATGATCTTCTTGATGCCGATGACGATGGTCTGCATGTCGTCGCGGGTGGTGATCAGCAGCGGCCAGAGATACTGGTTCCAGCCGTAGATGAACAGGATCACGAACAGGGCGGCGATATTGGTCACCGACAGCGGCAGCAGGGTATCGAAGAAAAACCTGACCGGGCCGGCGCCGTCGATTTTCGAGGCTTCCACCAGTTCCTTGGGCACCGTCATGAAGAACTGGCGGAACAGCAGGGTCGCGGTGGCCGAAGCGATCAGCGGCAGGATCAGCCCGGCGTAGGAATCCAGCAGGTGCAGGTCGCTGGTGATCTTGTAGGTCGGAAAGATGCGCACCTCGACCGGCAGCATCAGCGTGATGAAGATGGTCCAGAACGCCGTCATCCTGAACGGGAACGCGAAGAACACGATGGCATAGGCCGAGATGATCGAGATCGCGATTTTCCCGACCGCGATGCCGAGCGCCATGATCAGGCTGTTCAGCATCATGCCGCCGACCGGTTCGCGCGTGGTCTTGCCGGTGCCGGAGACCAGGGTGTTCCAGTAGGTCTCGATCGCGTGGGAGCCGGGCGTCAGCGGCATCTGGCCGTTGGCGATCACCGCGTTGTCGTGGGTCGAGGCGATGATGGCCAGATAGACCGGAAACGCGACGATGGCGACGCCGGCCAGCAGGACGATGTGGGGCAGCAGGTTTCCAAATCGGCGGTGTTCGACCATGGCGCTCAGTAATGAACCTTCTTCTCGACGTAGCGAAACTGGAACGCCGTCAGCGCGACCACGATCACCATCAGGATCACCGACTGCGCGGCCGAGCCGCCGAGGTCGGAGCCGGCCTTGCCGTCCTGAAACACCTTATAGACCAGGGTTTGCGTGGCTCCGTTGGGGCCACCGCCGGTCGCGGTATCGATGATGCCGAGGGTGTTGAAGAAGACATAGGTGATGTTGACGATGATCAGGAAGAACGTCGTCGGCGACAGCAGCGGGAATACGATGGTCCAGAACCGCCGCATCGGCCTGGCGCCGTCGATCGCCGCTGCCTCGATGACGCTTTTCGGGATCGCCTGCAGGCCGGCGAGAAAGAACAGGAAATTGTAGCTGATCTGGTTCCAGACCGCGACGATCACGACCAGGATCATCGCATGGGTCCCGTTCAGCACCGGATTCCAGTCGATGCCGGCGCGCTGCATTGCGCGCGCGATCATGCCGAGGCCGGGCTGGAACATGAAGATGAACAGCACGCTGGCGACGGCGGGCGCCACCGCATAGGGCACGATCAGAAACGTGCGGTAGATCTGGATGCCGCGGATGTTGCGATTGGCCATCACCGCGAGCAGCAGCCCGAGGCTGAGCGAGAAGAACACCACCAGCGCCGAAAACACGAAGGTGACGCCGATCGCCTGGTAGTATTCGGGGCGCTGCAACAGCTCGACATAGTTCTCGAACCAGACGAACTGGGTCGAGAGCCCGAAGGCGTCCTGCACCAGAAACGACTGCTGCAGGGCCTGCAGCGCCGGCCAGTAGAAAAACACCACAGAAACCGCGAGTTGCGGCAGGATCAGAAGGCAGGGCAGCAGCCTGCCTGAGAAGATCGCCCGGGGTTCCATCACATGTCTCGCTTGAGGGATCGTGCCGGCAACAGCCGGACACGATCCTTGCGGCCCTCGCTCACTTGACGGCGGTGCGCTCGAACTGCCGGAGCATCTGGTTGCCGCGCGCCACCGCCGCGTCGAGCGCGTCCTTCGCCGACTTCTTGCCGGCGAGCGCCGCCTCGATCTCTTCGGCCCAGACATCACGCATCTGCACCATGCCGCCGAAGCGCAGGCCGCGCGAATTCTCGGTCGGCGGCTTGTTGGTGAGCTCCTTCAGCGGCACCTCGAGAATCGGGTTCTTGTCGTAGAAGCCCGACGCCTTGGTCTTTTCGTAAGCCGCCTTGGTGATCGGCAGATATCCGGAAACTTCGTGCAGATAAACCTGGCGATCGGTGTCCGACAGGAAAGTGAAGAACTTGGCGATACCCTTGTATTCCGCCGACGTCTTGCCGCCCATGACCCAAAGCGAGGCGCCGCCGATGATGGAGTTCTGCGGCGCGCCGGCCACCTCCGGGAAATACGGCATCGCGACCGCGGTGAAGTCGAACCTGGCATTGGCCTTGGCGCTCGGATAAAACGCCGAGGACGTCATGAACATCGGACACTCCCCCGAGGTGAAGCGCCCTTCGCCGGTGTTGGTTCGTCCCGAATAGTCGTAGCTCTTGTCCTTTTGCAGCTCGACCAGGTCCTCCAACAGCTTGGTTTCCAGCGGGGTATTGAATTCGAGCACGGTGTCGAAGCCATCGAGGCCGTTGGCCTTGGTGCCGATCGGGACATTGTGCCAGGCGGAAAACTGTTCGATCAGCCCCCAGGTGATCCAGGCCGACGAGAAGCCGCAGGTCGGATTGGTCGCATGCAATTTCCGGGCGTCGGCGAACAGCTCCGGCCAGGTCTTCGGCGGGGCGGCGATATCGGCCTTCTTCAGCGCATCGAGATTGATCCAGAGCACCATGCTCGACGAATTGAACGGAAACGACAGCATGTCGTCGTTCGAGGTCGAGTAGTAGCCGGTGATCGCCGGCAAATAGGCCTTGGGATCGAACGACTCGCCCTGCTCTTTCATCAGCTCGGAAACCGGCTTGATGGCGCCCTTGGCCGCCATCATCGTCGCCGTTCCGACCTCGAAAACCTGCATGATGCCCGGCGCATTGCCGGCCCTAAAGGCCGCGATCCCGGCATTGAGCGTATCGGCGTAGCTGCCCTTGAAGCTCGGCACCACCTTGTAATCGCCTTGCGAAGCATTGAAATCGTTGGCGAGCTTGACCACGACGTCGTTATTCGGGCCGGTCATCGCATGCCACCATTGAATTTCGGTGACCGCGTGGGCGGGGGTTGCGATTCCCAGCGCGACGGCAACAGCCGCGCCGAATTGTCGAAGGGCCATCAATTTCCTCCCGGTTGAGCCGTCATCATCGATATCGCGCGGTAGCAGCGCCGGATGACGTGCAAATGACCGTATAAGCGAGCCGATGGTAGGGGGGAAGCGCCGGCCAAGGGAAGCGGTAAAATGGCGGCGGCGGCCCGAAGGCACGCGTCGCCGAGCCGGGGTCCTCAAGATTGGGACCGTCGCCGCGACGGCCCCTGCCCTGCATTGCAGGGTCCACATCGCCGACCTGCAGCGAAACCTACCGCTTGCGTTCCGGGCCGCAGACCACGCCGCTGGCGACCAGGGCCTCGATCTCGCCGCTGCAATAGCCGAATTCCGCCAGCACCGCGCTGGCGTGCTCGCTGAACTTCGGCGGCACGTTGCGCAGGCTGGGCTTGCTGCGTTCAAGGCGGATCGGGGAGGCCACGCCCCTGTACCAATCCTTCTCGATGACGTCGCCGCGATGCACGGTATGGGCGCTGGTCAGCGCCTGGTCGATCGACTGCACCGGTCCGGCCGGCAATCCGGCGGCGAGCAGGCGATCGCACAGCGGTCCGGCGTCGTGCTGGCTGAACACCGCGGCGAGCTCGGCGCGCAGCGCCTCGCGGTTGGCGACGCGGTCCTTGTTGCGCGCAAAGCGCGGGTCGGCGCCGAGCTCCGGCCGGCCGATCTCCCTGGCCAGCTTGCGGAAGGTGCCGTCATTGCCGACGCCGATGAAGATGTCGTCGGTCCGGGTCGGGAAAATTGCGTACGGCACCAGGTTGGGGTGCTCGTTGCCGGTGAGCTGCGGCGGCTTGCCGTGCATGAAATAATTCGCCGCGTGCGGATGCATGATGGCCAGGCCGGTCTCGTACAGCGTGGTTTCGAGAAACTGCCCGACCCCGGATCTTTGCCGCTCCGACAGCGCCATCAGGATGCCGATCGCGGCATAGAGCCCGGTGCTGATATCCACCAGCGGCACGCCGATGCGCATCGGCCCGCTCTGCGGCGAGCCGGTCGCGGCGATCATTCCGGTCATGGCCTGGATGATGGCGTCATAGCCGGGATTGCCGCCGCGCGGACCGTCGGCGCCGAAGCCGGAAATCCGGCAGTGCACCAGGCTGGGAAATTTCGCGCGCAGCACGTCGTTGCCGATGCCCCATTTGTCGAGCGTGCCCGGCTTGAAATTCTCGATCAGGACGTCGGCGCGCTCCAGCATCTTCATCAGCACGGCGCGGCCGCCCTCCGACGCGAGGTCGATGCCGATCGAGCGCTTGTTGCGGTTGATGCCGACGAAATAGGCCGCGTCCTCGTCGTGGAACGGCGGTCCCCAGTCGCGCACCTCGTCGCCGGCGGGCGGTTCGACCTTGATCACGTCGGCGCCGTGATCGGCGAGGATCTGGGTGCAATAGGGGCCGCCAAGCACCCGGGTAAGGTCGATCACGCGCAGGCCGGTCATCGCGCCGGGAGCGGCTGGGGGGCTCATGGAAACAACCTTCGCTCAAAAGGGGTGAATCGGAACAAGGGATGAGCGTTCGGTTCCCAGAGCTAGCGAGGTTTGGGCGCGGCGGCAATGCCTGCGCGCGCCCAACGCGCAGGTCCGGACGGTCGCCGAGTCAGATCTCGCCGGCCGCCCGGTATTTTTCGCGCCGAATCGCCCGCCGATGGCTGCGGGCGTGCAGCGGCCGCTAAACGACCTTCAGCCGAACATCGATATTGCCGCGGGTGGCGTTGGAATAGGGGCAGACCTGGTGGGCCTTCTCCACCAGAGCCTCCGCGTCGGCACGCGCAAGCCCGGGCAGGGAGACGTCGAGCTCGATATCCAGCCCAAAGCCGCCGGCCGAGCGCGGTCCGATGCCGACCGTCGAGGTCACCGCCGCATCGGCGGGCACTTTCGGGCCGCCCTGCGAGGCGACGAACTTCATCGCGCCGATGAAGCAGGCGGCATATCCGGCAGCGAACAGCTGCTCTGGATTGTTGCCTGCGCCGCCGCCGCCGCCGAGCTCCTTCGGCGTGGCAAGTTTGACGTTCAGCGTTCCATCAAGCGTGGCGGCCTGGCCGTCACGGCCGCCGGTAGCCTTGGCGCTGGTCTTGTAGAGCACATTTACCGACATGGTGGTCTCCCTGGGCTGGTTTCAACGCAAATTGTATTGCACACAATTTATTTGTACGCAATACAAAAGATGAAGTGCACGCAACTCAATTGGCTGCAATTGATTGCCGCAGGCAGCTGCCCCACAATGAGCCGCCAAGCCCCGTGATCAGACGAGATGGTGAATGGCCAACAAACACGCATCCGACCTGCCGCTGATGCTCGGCAACCAGCTTTGCTTTGCGATCTACTCCACCGCGCACGCCTTCAACCGGGTCTACAAGCCGCTGCTGGCCAGGCTCGGGCTCACCTATCCGCAATATCTGGTGATGCTGGTGCTGTGGGAGGGCGATGGCCTGCCCGTCCGGGACATCGGCGAACGGCTGTATCTGGATTCCGGCACGCTGACCCCGCTGCTCAAGCGGCTGGAGGCGGCGGGCCTCCTCAAACGCACCCGCAGCACCGAAGATGAGCGGCAGGTGCTGATCGCGCTCACTCCCCGGGGCGAGGCACTCCGGGAAAAAGCCAAGGCGGTGCCTCAGTCCATTCTCGCCGCCTCGGCGTGCACCGTCGGCGAGCTGGGGGCGATGAAAGACCAGATTACCGCGCTGCGCGACCGGCTGAATGCCGCGCTCGGGGAATAGGAGGGCGAGGCGGCCTCGCGATTCGGAGGCGTTTCCTGGCAAACGCCCGGCCGGAGCCAGACTTCAGCTATTTTTCGAATGCGAGGGCCTGCTTTTCACGCTGAACGCCACATAGGTCTTCAGCCGCCAAGGCCGGTATTTCGTCGTGCGTGCGACCTCGCCGGCATTGTGCTTCGCCAATCGCGCGCGCAACTCGTCCGTAATACCGATATGGAAATGCTCCGAATCCAGACTTTCCAGGATGCAGACATATTTCATGGCCGGCCTGTCTTCGCCGACGCGGTTACAATGCCAGACCTTCGCTGAGGGAGGGCTCGCCGAGGCCCGTCTTCGCCCAAACGGGCTACGACCCGGCAGCCTTCGCCATGGATAGGGCTTGCCAAGCCGAAGCTGGCGGAGCCAGCGAAGGCTGGTGGAGCCAGGCGGGATCGAACCGCCGACCTCTTGCATGCCATGCAAGCGCTCTCCCAGCTGAGCTATGGCCCCGGACCGGCCGCGCGCCGTGGGCGACGCGCGGGGTAAAACCCTGAACACAGTTCAGGGCTGATCTCAAGTCTCCTCGTCGCCGCCGACGTCGCCAATGATGTCGGTGACGTCCTCGTCGCCCTCTTCCTCGTCGGCGATGAAGGTGGAATCGTCGTCATCGTCGTCTTCGATGGTCTCGTCGATTTCGATGTCGTCTTCCGACTCGGGAACCACGGCCTTGACCTTGCCGGAGTTTTCCTCGGCATCGGCTTCCTCGAGCGGCACCAATTCTTCCGCCTCGATCGGCTCCGGCGTCGCTTCGGCCGAGGCCGCGGCGGCAGCGGCGCTGGCGCGCGCCGCAGCGTCGGCGCGGGTCCGCGGCGGCGGAATCGGCGCAATCGGCACCACCTCGCCGGTGTAGGGCGAGATCACCGGGTTCTTGTTGAGGTCGTAGAATTTCTTGCCTGTCGTCGGGCAAATACGCTTGGTGCCGAGATCGGATTTGGCCACGTGTGGAATCCTGGGAATTTTCGAAAAACGGTGCTTCACTTGGCTAGTTGCCACGCTGCTGTCAATAGCGCTTTGCGGGAGCCGGACCGCTGCGTGACGCGGCGCGGCCGATATGTTAACTGCCGCCCGCGCAGAGGAACACAATCTTGACTCATTCCGACAGTCTTGCCGATCACCGGACGCCGCTCGAAGCCCGTTCGAGCGGCCCCCTGACCGGCAAGGTCCGCGTTCCCGGCGACAAGTCGATTTCGCACCGTGCCTTGATCTTGGGCGCGCTGGCGGTGGGCGAGACCAGAATTTCGGGCCTGCTGGAAGGCGACGACGTGCTCAATACCGCCAAAGCGATGCGGGCGCTGGGCGCAAAAGTCGAGAGAATCGGTGACGTCGCCTGGTCGTTGCGCGGGGTCGGCGTGGCCGGTTTCGCGCCGCCGCAGGTTCCGCTCGATTTCGGCAATTCCGGTACCGGTTGCCGGCTGGTGATGGGCGCGGTGGCCGGCTGCCCGATCGAGGCGGTGTTTGACGGCGACGCGTCGTTGCGCAGCCGGCCGATGCGGCGGGTGCTCGACCCCCTGGAATTGATGGGCGCGCGGGTCGGCGCCAGCGCCGAAGGTGGCCGCCTGCCGCTGACGCTGCACGGCGCGCGCGATCCGCTGCCGATCCTTTATCGCACCCCGGTGGCGTCGGCGCAGATCAAGTCCGCGGTGCTGCTGGCAGGGCTGGCGGCCCCCGGCGTCACCACCGTGATCGAAACCGAGGCCAGCCGCGATCATACCGAACGCATGCTGGCGCATTTTGGCGCCGAGATCGAATCGAGCCAGGAAGGCCGCCATGGCCGTAAAATTGCGCTCACCGGGCAGCCCGAATTGCACGGCGCCGAGGTCGTGGTGCCGGCCGATCCGTCCTCGGCGGCGTTTCCGGTGGTCGCGGCGCTGATCGTCGAAGGTTCCGACCTCGTTCTGTCGGACGTCATGACCAATCCGCTGCGCACCGGGCTGTTCACGACGCTGCGCGAGATGGGCGGCTCGATCGAGGAAAGCCACCTGCGCGGCGAGCCCGGCGAGCCGATGGCCCAGTTCCGGGTGCGCGCCTCCAGACTGCGGGGCGTCGAGGTGCCCCCGGAACGCGCGCCCTCGATGATCGACGAATATCTGGTGCTGGCGGTGGCCGCGGCGTTCGCCGAAGGCCCCACCATCATGCGCGGCCTGAAGGAATTGCGGGTCAAGGAATCCGACCGGCTGGAGGCCACCGCCGCGATGCTGCGGGTCAACGGCGTCACGGTCGAAATCTCGGGCGACGACATGCTGGTCGAGGGCAGGGGTCATGTCGCGGGCGGCGGGCTGGTCGCCACCCACATGGATCACCGCATCGCGATGTCGGCGCTGGTGATGGGGCTGGCCTCCGACAAGCCGGTCAGGGTTGACGACACCGCCT
>Ga0302146_10002246_pt1 | contig 10966 bp, 10 predicted proteins | sample I_Bog_E3_1_FD_193578 | JGI IMG/M metagenome (GOLD analysis project Ga0302146, IMG submission 193578) | Peat permafrost microbial communities from Stordalen Mire near Abisko, Sweden - I_Bog_E3_3 | ecosystem: Environmental > Terrestrial > Soil > Wetlands > Peat | place: Sweden: Abisko, Stordalen...
CCGCAGCCTTGTCGTGGCGGGGCGTTGCCAAGGCCAACTCACTCCACCCAACGAATTCGATCGATCAGTTTCGCGACTGCGGCGACAAATCCATAAGGCTTGAGGCTATCGACAGTTTCGCCGCCGACCGGCCCATCCGGCAGCGCCCGGACATCGATCGCCAGCACCCGGCAGCGGATCGGCGCCACCTGGCCGCGATCGAGAACGCTGGCGGCGCGAAATCCGTGCGCCGGCGGCGCCGCCAACCACGGCGCGACCGTGTCAGCCGGGGTCCGCCAAAACTCAACGCGACTATACACAGGCAACTCGGTCCCCCTATGATGGGGTCGGGGATCTGGAAGAAAGGTTCAAGCCAATTTAGCAGAAGCCGGCGAGGGATGGCTATCCCGGCAGCGTCGCGATGATCGGCAAGGTTGCGCCGCGGCCGGCCGCCCTGCGGCTCGAACCCGCCGGCACGGTTAATTGAAGGGCGCGCGGCCTCGCGCAATCGCGGCTCGGCCGTGCCAGCTTGAGATGGTCCGATGGTAAAGCCAGCCTCGAGGTGGTTGCAGCTCGCCGTGCTGGTCGCGGCCATCGGGCTTTCGTCTCCGGCCCGGGCGGTCACCGAGATCATGTGGTGGCATGCGATGTCGGGCGAACTCGGCCGGCAACTGGAGAGGCTCGCCGCGGATTTCAACGCCTCGCAGTCCGAATACCGCATCGTCCCGAGCTACAAGGGCAATTACACCGAAACCGTCACGGCGGCGATCTTTGCGTTCCGTTCGCGCAGCCAGCCGGCGATCGTTCAGGTGGCCGAAATCGCCACCGCGACCATGATGGCGGCGCAGGGCGCGATCTATCCGGTGTTCGAATTGATGCGGGATGAAGCGGAGGCATTTTCGCCGGCCGCCTATCTTCCGGCCGTTACCGGCTATTACAGCGATGCCGCCGGCAACATGCTGTCGTTCCCGTTCAACACCTCGACCCCGATCCTGTACTACAACAAGAACATGTTTCGCGCCGCCGGGCTCGACCCCGAATTGGCGCCGAAGACCTGGCCCGACCTCGGCGCGGCGGCGAAACGGCTGCGCGCGGCAGGGGCGGCCTGCGGCTTTACCACCTCGTGGCCGTCCTGGGTCAACGTCGAGAATTTTTCCGCGCTCCACAACCTGCCGATCTCCACCAGGGCCAACGGTTTCGGCGGCTTCGACGCGGTGCTGAATTTCAACAATCCGGTGATGGTGCGCCACATTGCCCAGCTCGCGGCATGGCAGGTCGACAGGGTGTTCGACTACAGCGGCCGGGCCACGTCGGCCGAGCCCAGGTTTCAGAACGGCGAATGCGGAATCTTCATCGGCTCGTCGGCCACCCGCGCCGACATCAAGGCCAATTCAAAATTCGAGGTCGGCTACGGCATGCTGCCGTACTGGCCCGATGTCGAAGGCGCACCGCAAAACACCAGCATCGGCGGCGCCACCCTGTGGGTGCTCCGGAACCGGTCGGCCGCCGAATACAAGGGTGTCGCGAAATTCTTCGCCTTCCTGTCGAAACCGGAGATCCAGGCGGCCTGGCACCAGAACACCGGTTATCTGCCGGTGACCCGCGCGGCCTTCGAGCTGACCCGCGCGCAGGGCTTCTACGACCGCAATCCGGGCACCGCGATCTCGATCGAGCAGATCACGCTGAAGCCGCCGACGGAAAATTCAAGAGGGATTCGGCTCGGCTCGTTCGTCCTCGTTCGCGACGTGATCGACGACGAACTGGAGCAGGCCTTCAGCGGCCGGAAATCCGCGCAGGCCGCGCTGGATTCCGCCGTCGAGCGCGGCAACCGCCTGCTTCGCCAGTTCGAACGCGCCAATCCATAAAGCGGTCGTCGCAGGCCGGCGGCCGGGCTATAGAAGGCGTACTTGCCGCGCGCCATCGCCGGAACCCATCGCAGATCATGCCCTTGCTGCCGAGCCTGTCGAGTTTCGAGACGTTCCGGGCGTGGCGCGCCGACGCCGCGCAATGCCTGCCGGCGGCGCTCGACATCGCGCGCCGTCATGGATTGCCGGTGGCGGATCCCCATCTGTTCCGCACCGGCACCAATCTCGTCGTCGGCCTTGGTCACGCGGTGATCCTGAAGCTCTTCCCGCCGATGCTGCGCGCTCAATTCCTGTCGGAGCGGACCTCGTTGGGATTGCTGCGGGGCCGGCTGAGCCTGCCGATTCCGGAAGTCGTCGTCGAAGGCGAAAGCGACGGATGGTCGTATCTCGCCATCACCCGCCTGCAAGGCAATTTGGGCAGCGAGGTTTGGCCCGATCTGGCCGAGCACGACAAGGAGCGCGTGCTCGGCCAGATCGGCGAGACCATTGCGGAGGTGCAGCGGGTCCCGCCCGGCGAATTGTCCGATATCGAACCGCGCTGGGAGCCGTTCATGCGCCGGCAGGTCGCGGGCTGCCGCGCCCGGCACCAACGCCTCGGATTGCCGCAAAAATTTCTCGACGGGCTGGATGAACTGCTTGGCGCAGCGGCCACCCTGATTCCGATGGATGCGCCGCCGGTCATCCTGACCGGCGAATACATCCCGGAGAACTTCCTGCTCGGCGAGGACGCCGGCGGCTGGCGGCTATCGGGGCTGATCGATTTCGGCGACGTGATGACGGGCTGGGGCGAATACGACCTGCTCGGCCCGAGCGCCTTCATGGCCGCGGGCATGCCGCGCCGCGTGCAGCGTCTCCTGCAGGGGTTCGGTTATTCGAGGGCCGACATGACGCCCGCCCTGACGCGGCGGCTGATGGCGCTGATGCTGCTGCACCGCGCCAGCGATCCGGTCAGGCACATCTGCATCGAGGGCTGGCAGCACAAGGCCAACGACCTGGCTGAACTTGAGCGCCTGCTGTGGCCGATCTGATCGCGCGTATCCTGCCTTCATAATAGGCAGGGCTATTTCTTTGTATGCAATGAACATCTTGCATCGGCGCTTCCGCGACGCCCCGCCGAGCCGAATGTTCGTAGTCCGATCATAGGCTTAGGATGCAGCCGAGACCCCCCTGGGATCTGGCACGAACCTTGCGAAGTCTTGTTCCAAAAGCCGGTCCTCGGGCGTCTGGAGCATGCCATGAAGCGTCGCGATTTTCTCAAATCCGTCTCCGGCGTGGCCGCCGGCGCCATGGTGCCGGCCCCTGCGATCTGGTCGGCGGCCAAGGCCGACGCCCGCTCCGAAACCCTGCTGATCGTCTCGGAAGGCGGTCCCAACAACCTCGACATTCACGGCATCGGCACCAACGTGCCCGGCTACGAGGTGTCGTGGAATTGCTACGACCGGCTGATCAGCCACGAGATGAAAAGCGGTCCCGGCGGGGTGCCGTATTACGACCGCGACAAGTTCAAGCCGGAGCTCGCCGAGGACATGAATGTCGGCGACATGTCGGTGACCTTCAAGCTGAAGAAGAACGCCAAGTTTCACGACGGCGCGCCGGTGTCGGCCAAGGACGTCAAGTGGTCGCTGGACCGTGCCGTCAGCGTCGGCGGTTTCCCGACCTTCCAGATGAGCGCGGGATCGCTGACCAAGCCGGAGCAGTTCGTGGTGGTCGACGACAATACCGTGCGGATCGACTTCATCAAGAAGGACCGGCTGACGATTCCCGATCTCGCCGTCATCGTGCCCTGCGTGGTCAATTCCGAACTGGTGAAGAAGAACGCCAGCGAGAAGGACCCCTGGGGCCTCGAATATACCAAGCAGCAGACCGCGGGCTCCGGCGCCTACCGGGTGACGAAGTGGACCGCCGGCACCGAAGTGATCATGGAGCGCAATGACAGCTGGGTCGGCGGGCCGATGCCGAAGATCAGGCGGGTGATCTGGCGCATGGTGCCGCAGGCCGGCAACCGCCGCGCTTTGCTGGAGCGCGGCGACGCCGACATCTCCTACGAACTGCCGAACAAGGATTTCCAGGAACTCAAGGCTGCCGGCAAGCTCGACATCGTGTCGTTGCCGTTCTCCAACGGCATCCAGTATCTCGGCATGAACGTCACCAGGCCGCCGTTCAACAATCTGAAAGTCCGCCAGGCGGTGGCCTATGCGGTGCCCTATCAGAAGATCATGGATGTGGTGCTGTTCGGACTGGGCAATCCGATGTTCGGCGCGCCGGCCGACAAGCCGACCGAAGTGGCCTGGCCGCAGCCGACCAAATATTTCACGGATATCGCCAAGGCCAAGGCGCTGCTCACCGAGGCCGGCTACCCGGACGGCTTCGAGACCACGCTGTCATTCGACCTCAACTTCGCCGGCATCAACGAGCCGCTCTGCGTGCTGGTGCAGGAAAGTCTCGCGCAGATCGGCATCAAGACCACGATCAACAAGGTGCCCGGCGCCAACTGGCGCACCGAATTGAACAAGAAGGAAATGCCGCTGTTCACCAACGTGTTCTCGGGATGGCTCGATTACCCCGAATACTTCTTCTACTGGTGCTATCACGGCAACAATTCGGTCTTCAACACCATGAGCTACCAGTCGCCGGCGATGGACAAGTTGATCGACGGCGCGCGCACCGCCGCCGCGGCCGGCGACACGCCGAGCTACGATGCCGACGTCAAGGGTTTCGTCGATCTGGCGTTTTCCGACATCCCGCGGATTCCGCTGTACCAGCCCTTCGTCAATGTCGCGATGCAGAAGAACATCTCGGGCTATCAATACTGGTTCCACCGCCGGCTGGATTATCGGACGCTGGTGAAAGCGTAAGGGGACGAATGGCAAGTGGCGAATAGGGAGTAGCGAATAGTGAGAAAGAGCATCCGTCGTCCATTCGCCATTCGCTGTTCGCCATTCGCGCCTTGTCATTCGCCGTTCGCGCAGACCGCAGGTGTGTTGCCATGCTGACCATGATCGGCAAGCGCCTGATGTTCGCGATCCCGAGCCTGATCGGGGTGGTGATCGTCACCTTCCTGTTGACCCGGGCGCTGCCCGGCGATCCCGCCGCCTATTTCGCCGGCCCCGCGGCCAACAAGGAGGCGATCGAGCAGATCCGCAAGAAACTCGGCTTCGACAAACCGCTGATCTAGCAGTTCTTCCGCTACACCGTCGATCTCGCCCATGGCGATCTCGGCAACTCGCTCACCACCGGCCAGCCGGTCGCGACCGAGATCCGCAATCGCCTGCCGGCCTCGGCCGAGCTGACGCTGCTCGGCCTCGTGGTCTCGATCGTGATCGCGATCCCGCTCGGGATTCTGGCCGCCACCCGGCCCGGCTCCTGGATCGACCATCTCTGCCGGGTGACGACCACCGCCGGGGTGTCGTTGCCGGTGTTCTTCACCGGCTTGGTGCTGGTCTATGTCTTCTATTTCCAGCTCGGATGGTCGCCGGCGCCGCTCGGGCGGCTCGACGTGTTCTACAGCGCGCCGCCGGCGGTGACCGGCTTCTACCTGATCGATGCGCTGATCGCCCGCGATTTCGAGACCTTCCGCTCCGCGCTCAGCCAGTTGGTCCTGCCGGCGCTGACGCTGGCGATCTTCTCGCTGGCGCCGATCGCGCGGATGACGCGGGCCTCGATGCTGGCGGTGCTGTCGTCGGATTTCGTGCGCACCGCGCGGGCCAGCGGCCTGTCGCCCGGCACCGTGATCATCACCTACGCCTTCCGCAATGCCATGCTGCCGGTCATCACCACGCTCAGCATGGTGTTCTCGTTCCTGCTCGGCGCCAACGTGCTGGTCGAAAAGGTGTTCGCCTGGCCCGGCATCGGCTCCTACGCCGTGGAAGCCCTGATCTCGTCGGATTTCGCCCCGGTGCAGGGTTTCGTGCTGACCATGGCGGTGATGTATGTGCTGCTCAATCTGATGATCGACATTCTCTACGGCGTGATCGACCCAAGAGTGAGGCTGGAAGGATGAGCAGCGTCGCCCCCGCCGTCGAGCCGGCCGCCACCGCGCGCACCTCGGGCCTCGCCGCGATCTTCGAGCATACCCGCTATGTGCTCGGCGAGAACCGCGTCACCGCGTTCGCATTCGGCCTCTTGGTGGCGATCGTGTTCGCCGCGCTGTTCGGTCCCTATGTGGTGCCCTACGATCCGCTGGCGTCCGACACCGCGGCGGCGCTGAAGCCGCCGTCATGGGCGCATTGGTTCGGCACCGACCAACTGGGGCGCGATATCCTCAGCCGCGTCATCGTGGCGACGCGGCTCGACACCTTCATCGCGGTGGCCTCGGTGGTGCTGGTGTTCCTGATGGGCGGCCTTGCCGGCATCGCCGCCGGCTATTTCGGCGGCTGGACCGACCGCATCGTCGGGCGCATCGCCGACACCATCATGGCGTTTCCGCTGTTCGTGCTGGCGATGGGCATCGTGGCGGCCCTCGGCAATACCGTGCAGAACATCATCATCGCCACCGCGATCGTGAATTTTCCGCTCTACGCCCGGGTCGCCCGCGCCGAGGCCAATGTGCGGCGCGACGCCGGTTTCGTGCAGGCGGCGCGGCTGTCGGGCAATGGCGAGTTCCGCATCCTGCTGGTGCACATCCTGCCCAACATCATGCCGATCATGATCGTGCAGATGTCGCTGACCATGGGCTATGCGATCCTCAATGCCGCCGGGCTGTCGTTCATCGGGCTCGGGGTGCGGCCGCCCACCGCCGAATGGGGCATCATGGTCGCGGAGGGCGCCGGCTTCATGGTGTCGGGCGAATGGTGGATCGCGCTGTTTCCCGGGCTGGCGCTGATGGTGGCGGTGTTCTGCTTCAACCTGCTCGGCGACGGCCTGCGCGACATCGTCGATCCGCAGCGAAGGACCTGAGCATGGACCGGGCTACTCCAGAGACCGATGCCATCGCCGGACTTGCCCGCGCCATGCCCGCGCCGCCGCTGCTCGATGTGCACGATCTCACGGTGGAATTCGCCACCAGGCGCGGCATCGTCAAGGCGGTGCAGCATGTCAATATCTCCGTGGCCAAGGGCGAGACGCTCGGCATCGTCGGCGAATCCGGCTCCGGCAAATCGGTCACCTCCTACGCGGTGATGCGGATCCTCGACCGCGCCGGCAGGATCGCCGAGGGCTCGGTGGTGTTTTCCGGCATCGACGTCAAGGCCGCCACCGAGAACCAGATGCGCGACCTGCGCGGCCGCGAGATCTCGATGATCTTCCAGAACCCGCGCGCGGCGCTCAATCCGATCCGCAAGGTCGGCGACCAGATCGAGGACGTGCTGCGCCAGCATGTGCAGTCGGCGGCGAGCGATCGCGGCGAGAAGGCGATCGAGGCGCTCGAGCAGGTCAAGATCGCCCGGCCGCGCGAGCGCTATCACGCCTATCCGTTCGAGCTGTCGGGCGGCATGTGCCAGCGCGTCGTGATCGCGCTGGCGCTGGCCTGCAATCCGCAGCTCCTGATCGCGGACGAGCCGACCACCGGCCTCGACGTCACCACGCAGAAAGCGGTGATGGACCTGATCGTCGAACTGACCCGGCGACGCGGCATGTCGACCATCCTGATCACCCATGATCTTGGACTGGCCGCGGCCTATTGCGATCGCGTCGTGGTGATGGAGAAGGGCCGCGTGGTCGAAACCGCGCTGTCGGCCGATATCTTCGCCCATCCGGAACACGCCTATACCAGGAAGCTGATGCGCGCGACGCCGCGGCTCGGCGTCTCCTTGCGCGATCTTTTGCCGGAGGAGGAGGCCGCGAAGCTTCCCCCAAGCTCTCCCGGTTTGCGGCGAGAGGTCGGATCGCAGAGCAATCCGGCTCAAGGGGTTGCTGTCTCAACGGCCGAGCCCCGCAGTGCCCCGGTCCCCGCCAGCGGGGAGACGGAGACACCGCTGCTGCTGGTCGAAAAGCTGGTCAAGGAATATCCGCGGCAGGGCGCCACCGCGGTATTGTCCAAGCTGTTTTCCCGCAAGCCGCCGGTCGCGCCGGAGCAATTCCGCGCGGTCGACGGCATCACTTTCAGCGTCGGGCATGGCGAGAGTGTCGGCCTGGTCGGGGAATCCGGCTGCGGCAAATCCACCACCTCGATGATGGTGATGCGGCTTCTGGACCAGACCTCGGGACGCATCATGTTCGACGGCGAGGAGATCGGCGCCATCCCGCCCAACGCCTTCGCGCGGCTGCCGTTGCGCAAGAGCATCCAGATGGTGTTCCAGGATCCGACCGACAGCCTCAATCCGCGCTTCACCGCCGCCCGCGCCATCGTCGATCCGATCATGCAGCTCGGCGATATCAAAGGCCGCGACGCCCTGCGCGCCCGCTGCGAGCAACTGGCGGGGCTGGTCGGGCTGCCGGTCGACCTGCTGGACCGATTCCCGCATCAATTGTCGGGCGGCCAGAAGGCCCGCGTCGGCATCGCCCGGGCCATCGCGCTGCATCCAAAACTCGTGATTCTCGACGAGCCGACCGCGGCGCTCGACGTCTCGGTGCAGGCGGTGGTGCTGAATCTGTTGCACGATTTGAAGCAGTCGATGGGCATGAGCTACCTGTTCGTGTCGCACGATCTGAACGTGGTGCGCCTGTTGTGCGATCGTGTCATCGTGATGCGGACGGGTCGAATCGTCGAGCAGGGTACCGCCGAACGGGTCTTGGGCGATCCGCAGGATGCCTATACAAGGGAATTGCTGACGGCGATTCCACACCCGCCGTTGCCGGTTCACTGAGGTGGCGACCCCTTGAGAATAACATGACCGCAGACCTTGACGACTATATCGACGCCGTCTCCAAAGCCCTCGGGCTTTCGGTCGACGAGGCCTGGAAGCCGGCGGTGCGCGCCAATCTCGAGGTGTCGCTGCGCCTCGCCCGGCTGGTGGACGAATTCGCGCTGCCCGATCAAACCGAGCCGGCCAGTGTCTTTGCAGCCTGATATTCCCATCACTCCTGACCTCGACGGGCTGTCGGCTGCGGAAATCGCCGAGGCCGTGACCAGCCGCACCGTGTCGGCTCTCAGCGTCATCGAAGCCGCGCTGGCGCGGATCGCCCGCCGCGATCCGGCGCTGAATTGCTTCACCGACGTCACCGCGGACCGCGCCCGCAGCAAAGCCCGGGCGGTCGATGCCGCCGTGGCGGCCGGACAGCCGGTCGGCCCGCTGGCCGGGGTGCCGTTCGCGGTGAAAAACCTGTTCGATGTCCGGGGTCTGCCGACCCGCGCCGGCTCGAAGATCAATCGCGACCTTGCGCCGGCGCCGCGCGACGCGACCTTGGTCGAGCGGATGGAGGCCGCCGGCGCGGTGCTGGTCGGCGCGCTCAATATGGGCGAATACGCCTACGACTTCACCGGCGAGAACGTGCATGACGGCGCCTCGCGCAATCCGCACGACGTGACGCGGATGACCGGCGGCTCATCGGGCGGATCCGGCGGCGCGGTCGGCGGCGGCCTGGTGCCGCTGGCGCTGGGCTCCGACACCAACGGCTCGATCCGGGTGCCGTCGTCGTTCTGCGGAATCTTCGGGCTGAAGCCGACCTACGGCCGGTTGTCGCGGGCGCGGTCGTTTCCGTTCGTCGCCAGCCTCGATCATCTCGGTCCGTTCGCCCGCAATGTCGAGGACCTCGCGCTGGCCTATGACGCGATGCAGGGCGCCGACCCCGACGATGCGGCGTGCACGGGCCGGCCCGCCGAGCCGGTGACGCCGCTGCTTTCGCAGGACATCGGCGGCTTGCGGATCGCGATCGCCGGCGGCTATTTTCAGCAGAATGTCTTCCCCGAAGCCACCGAGGCGGTCGCCCGCGTCGTCCGCGCGCTTGGCGCCACGCGAACCGTCGAAATCCCGGAAGCGGCGCGCGCCCGCGCCGCGGCCTATGTCATCACCACCTGCGAAGGCGCCGCCTTGCATCTCGACCGCTTGCGGCAGCGGCCGGACGATTTCGATCCGGCGGTGCGCGATCGACTGCTGGCGGGCGCGATGCTGCCGGCGCCGCTGGTCGAACGCGCGCAGAAATTCCGCCGCTGGTACCGCGCCCGGGTGCTGGAAATATTCCGGTCGGTCGACCTCATCATCGCGCCGGCGACGCCCTGCGTAGCGCCGAAGCTCGGGCAGGCGAGCTTCGTGCTTGACGGTGTCGAACTGCCGGTCCGCGCCAATATCGGCATCCACACCCAGCCGATTTCCTTTATCGGGCTTCCGGTGGTCGCCGTGCCGGTCCCGCTTCAGCCGATGCCGATCGGCGTACAGCTCATCGCCGCACCCTGGCGCGAGGATATCGCGCTGCGCGTCGCCCACGCGCTGCAGCGCGACGGCGTGGTCGCCGCGCCGCTGCCAAAGGAATTGTGACATGGAAGTCGATCTCCCCGATGTGCTGGCCGAGGTCACCGAGCAGTTCGCGCGCTATGAGGCGGCGCTGGTGACCAACGACGTCGCCGTGCTCGACGAACTGTTCCGCAACGACCCCCGCACGCTGCGCTACGGCATCGGTGAAAACCTCTACGGCTATGACGCGATCACGGCGTTTCGCGCGGCACGGTCGCCGGCCGGACTGATGCGCCGTACCGCCCAAACGGTGATTACGAGCTATGGCCGCGACAGCGCGGTCGCCTCGACGCTGTTCTACCGGGATTCCGCTCCCGCCAGAGTGGGGCGGCAGATGCAGACCTGGGTGCGATTTGCCGAGGGTTGGAAAATCGTCGCCGCCCATGTCAGCATCATCGACGAACCGCAGGGTCAAACGACATGAGTCTCGAGGATCTTCCGGGTAACGCTCCGCACCGTCCGGCCGAAGTGGCGCAGACACCGGTTCATCGTGTCGACCGCGCCTCGTCGCGGCCGGACAAGATCACCCGCGCCGAGGAGCTCAGGCTGCAACTGGCGGACGAAATCGTGCGCGGCGCGCTGCCGCCCGGCGCCGCGCTTGACGAGACCGAGATCGCGCGACGCTTCAACGTGTCGCGCACGCCGGTCCGCGAGGCGCTGCGCCAGCTCGCCGCCAGCGGTCTGGTCGACGCCAGGGCGCATCGCGGCGCGGTGGTGGCGCGGCCCTCGATCGAGCGGCTGACCGGAATGTTCGAGGCGATGGCGGAGCTGGAAGCGCTGTGCGCCGGGCTTGCC
>Ga0302146_10002295_pt1 | contig 10809 bp, 9 predicted proteins | sample I_Bog_E3_1_FD_193578 | JGI IMG/M metagenome (GOLD analysis project Ga0302146, IMG submission 193578) | Peat permafrost microbial communities from Stordalen Mire near Abisko, Sweden - I_Bog_E3_3 | ecosystem: Environmental > Terrestrial > Soil > Wetlands > Peat | place: Sweden: Abisko, Stordalen...
GTGCTTGTGGTCCGGGTGTTCCGCCAGGAAGGCTGCCCTGGCCGCGTCGTCCTTGAGGTAGATCTTCTCCTTCCCGACCAGCGTCGAGTACAGCGGCGGCTGCGCCACGTACACGAAGCCGCCCTCGACCAGCGGCTTCATCTGGCGGTAGAAGAAGGTGAGGAGCAAGGTCCGGATGTGACTGCCGTCGACGTCGGCGTCGGCCAGCAGGATCACCTTGTGATAGCGGATCTTCTCGACGTCGAATTCCTCGGCCAGTCCGGCGCCGATGGCGGAAATCAGGGCCTGGATCTCCGCGTTCTTGAGCATCTTGTCGATCCGGGCCCGCTCGACGTTCAGGATCTTGCCCCGGATGGGCAGGATGGCCTGTGTATGCGGGTTGCGGGCGTCCTTGGCCGAGCCGCCCGCGGAGTTTCCCTCGACGATGAAGAGTTCCGACTCGCGGGGGTCGCGCGACGAGCAGTCGGCCAACTTGCCGGGCAAGCCCGCGCCGTCGAGCGCGGACTTTCGACGCGTGAGGTCGCGCGCGCCCTGCGCGGCCATGCGGGCGCGTGCCGCCTGCAACGATTTGTTCACGATCTGGCTCGCCTCGCGTGGGTTCTCCTCGAGCCACTCGGTCAGTTTCTGGTTCGTCGTCCGCTCCGTGAGCGATCGGATGGAGGTGTTCCCGAGCTTGGACTTGGTCTGCCCTTCGAATTGGGGGTCGCGCAGCCGGACCGAGACGATCGCCGTCAGGCCTTCCCGGATGTCCTCGCCCTTGAGGTTGTCCTCCTTCTCCTTGAGGATGTTGCGAGCGCGGGCGTAGCGGTTCACCACGTTGGTCAACGACTTGGAGAACCCCTCGACGTGCATCCCTCCCTCAATGGTGGAAATGCCGTTGGCGAAGGAGTGGATCGACTCGTGGTAGCCGGCGTTCCATTGCAGCGCGATCTCGACCTCCTGGCCCTCCTCCGCCTGCTCGAACGAAGCCACCTTCCGGAAGAGCGACTCCTTGGAGGCGTTGAGGTGCTTGACGAAGTCGACGATGCCGCCGTTGTACTTGTAGTTCGTTCTCGTGACGGGGTCCGTCCGCTCGTCGGTGAAGCGGATTTCAAGGCCCTTGTTCAAGAAGGCCATGATCTGCATCCGCTCGACGATCGTCTGGGCCCGGAACTCCGTCTCCTCGAAGACCGAGCCGTCGGGCCAGAACGTGACGGTGGTGCCCGTCCTGGGTTCGCCGGTGCTGCGGTCGTTCGGGGCCGGCCCGGTGGCGGTGATCTTCTTCTTGAGCTTTCCGCCCTTCTCGAATTCGGCTTCCCAGTGCTGGCCGTCGCGATCGATATCGAGCAGGACCCGGGTGGAAAGAGCGTTGACGACCGAGATCCCGACCCCATGGAGGCCACCCGAGACCTGGTAGCCCTTGCCGCCGAACTTGCCGCCGGCATGCAGCGTGGTCAGGACGATTTCGGCCGTCGACTGCTTCGGGTACTTGGGGTGTGGACCGACTGGGATCCCGGCCCCGTCATCGGTGACCCGCACGCCCCCGTCGGCCAGCAGGGTGACGTCAATACGCGTGGCGCGGCCGGCCATGGCCTCGTCCACCGAGTTGTCGACGACTTCCCAGACCAGGTGGTGCAGCCCGCTGGGGCCGGTCGAACCGATGTACATCCCAGGCCGCTTGCGTACAGCTTCGAGTCCCTCGAGGATCGTGATGTCGTCCTCGGTGTACGACGCACCGGCCTCACCTGGTCTCTCATCCACCTTCACTGCCACAGGCGCGCCCTTTCAGAACTTAGGTTTTCGCGGTGCGTATCGAATCCCCGAACGGAGTGCCCCGGCCTTTCGATGCGAACGCTCCATTCTACCCGACAGCGGCTCCAATTCGGCACCTCTGAACGGTCTCCGGTGCGGTCGCTGTTGCGCCGGTCAGGTTCGCTCGACGACCACCTCCAGGCGGTCGATGGAGGTCTCACCGAGCTGTCGCAGGCGGGCCAGAATCAGCCCGGAATCCATGCGGGCGCGCGTGGCCCAGGCCGGATGCTCCACGGCGACCACGAGGACTCGGCCGTCGACGCGTTGCGGCCGCACGTGGCCCACCAGCTCGGTCCCGACCAGCTCGTCCCACCGGGTGAACACCGCCTCCATAACGGCCGGGGTGGGGGCCGAACCCAGACGGTCCAACAGACGGGGCATGGAGTCGCCCACTCGCCGGGGACCGTTGTCGCGTCGCCAACGCGTCATGCGTCGTCCAGACTCTGTACAGGGAGCAGCCGGGCCACCTGAATCCCTTCTGGCAGCGGTGCGGCCGTTGTCAGGAGGGCCTGCCCGGCCGGGAGCTCGGCCACCAGGGCCCGGCTGCGGGCAGGATCCAACTCAGAGAACACGTCGTCGAGCAGAAGTGTGGGGTTGAGTGGTGTCCGGGCTCGAATGAGCCGATGCACGCCGAGCCGGAGGGCCAGCGCCAGGCAGCGCTGCTCACCCTGTGATGCGTGGGTTCTGGCCTCCCTGCCGTCAATCTCGAGGAGCAGGTCGTCCCGATGTGGACCGACCGTGTTCACTCCTCGTCGGAGGTCATCCCGACGGGAAGCGGCCAGCGCATGGAGCAGATCACCATCCCAGCTCCGCACGTACCGTTGCACGGTCAGGACCTCGTCCCCCATGCCGGCCAGGTGGCTGTATGCCGAGGCGACCAGCGGGTCCAGGTCCGCGACCAGGCGCTCGCGGGCCGCCGCCAGGACCTTTCCGGCATCGGCCAGACGTTGGTCCCATACGTCGAGTGTCAGCGCGATCTCTTCCCCACCCCGTCCGCCCGACTGTCTGAGCAAGGCGGCCCGTTGACGGAGAATCCGGTCGGTCTCGTCCGCCGCCCTGGCCCCTTCGGCGTCCAGCACGGCCAACGCGTCGTCGAGGACCTCGCGGCGGCCTTTCGGGCCGCCGCTGACGATCACCAGGTCCTCAGGGGAGAAGATCGTGCACGGTGCTGCCGCTCCGAGCTCGCGACGGCCGTTGACGGACTTGCGGTTCACCCTCGTACGACTCCGACCGACAGGCAGGATTTGTGCTTCCACCAGGGTCGGGCTGTCCACCCCCTCCAGCTCTGCCCGCACGATGGCGCTCTCCGCGCCGGTCCGGACCATTGCCTCGGGGGGTGCGCCGCGAAACGAGCGCCTGGTCCCGAGATACGCCAGGGCTTCGAGAACACTGGTCTTTCCCGTTCCGTTGGGCCCGGTGATGACGGTGGTTCCGTCGCTCTCCAGGTCGATGTGCGCGGCGTGGAAAATACGGAAATCGGCCAGCTCCAAATGCCGGACGCTCACCGCGGCCGCGGGCTGCTCAGGAGACCCGGACCGGCATGAGGAGATACCGGAACTGCTGATCCTCAGCGCCCCGCACCGTGGCGGCCCGCGACGCATCTGCCGTCTCGACGATCACTTCGTCCCCGGCAACAGCCTCGACACCGTCGATCAGATACGACGGATTGAAGGCGATCACGAGGTCCTCACCGGTGTAATCCCCGTCGACCGCCTCGGCGGCATCACCCACGTCCTGGCTCTGGACGCTCAGATCCACACCACCTTGGCGCATGGACAACCGCACCGGCGTCGTATTGTCACGCACCAGCAGCTGGACCCTTCTGAGCGCGGCCAAGAAGCTTTCCTTGCCGAGGTGGAGCCGGTTCGGGTAGTGATCCGGGATCAACTGCTTGTAGTCCGGGTACTTGCCCTCGAGCAGGCGGGTACTGATCTGGACGTTGCCCTGCCAGAACGTGATTTCGTTGCTGTTCGCTGCCACGCCGACGCGGTTTGTCTCCGAACCCTCCGAAATCGTTCCTGTGGGAAGGCGTTGGAGTTCGGAGAGCGCACGGGCCGGCACGAGAAGATCTTCCTCACCGGGAATGGTCTCCGAGCTGGGCAGATCACGCATCGCCATGCGGTACGAGTCGGTCGCCACCATGCGGATGGAGCCGTCGACGCGTGACACGAGCACCCCGGTCAGCAGAGGCCGGCCGTCGTCATGTGATGCCGCGCGCACGACCTGGCGGACTGCTTCGCCGAGAGCCGTCTCGGACAGTTGGGTCGTCGGCTCGTCCGTCTTGCCCACCGGAGGGAATTCCACGACCGGGTAGGTGTGGAGCTTGAAGGTAGAACGGGCCGCGCTGATGGTGAGGTGATCCCCCTGATCAGCAAACGTCACCGCTCCGGGCTCCAGCCGGCGCACAATGTCGGTCGAGAGCCGGGCTGGAATGACACAACTTCCGTTGTCGATCCCGATCACCTCACCGGTGACCTGAATGGTGAGATCAAGGTCCGTACCGGTCACGGACAACGAATTCCCGTCACATGTCAACAGGAGGCCGAGTAAGACCGGTGATGAACCACCACGGCCCCCCACAGCACGGCTGGCTGTTGCCAGCATGTCGACGAGTGCATCGCGCTCGGATCTGAACTTCACCGACGCCAGTCCTTTCGGGAGTTTTCCCAGTCCTTCATCGTGGAGGGAGAGGTATATGAGGTTGGTAGGGGTAGTAAGGGGTGTGGATTGTGGATGACATGGTCCCATCCCTGCTGGGGGTCGATGTCGCTGTCCCCATGGCGTTGTGGGGATGGTGCGGGTCTGATGCTACGCGCGTGGCCCGCCGCGGGAGCCTGGGGACGAACAGGCGAGCGGTCCCCAGGCTTCGCTGCGGTGATCCACAACCTTTGCCCTCGGCAAACCACAACCTGGCGGACGGCTGAGCGACTGGGTGACGTGTCAGGCCGAGCCGGCACGGATCTTCTGGATCAGCTCGGTGACCTGCTCGTAAATCTGCCGGCGCTCCTGCATCTGACCGGTGATCTTGTCCACAGCATGGATCACGGTCGTGTGGTCGCGGTTGCCGAAGACGCGCCCGATGGCGGGGTAGCTGTAATCCGTGAGCACCCTGGTCAGGTACATGGCGACCTGGCGCGCCGTCACGAGCGGTCGGGTCCGACTTGGACCGCAGATGGCGTCGACGGAGAAGCCGTAACTGGCCGAGGTGGCGTCGAGGATCGTCTGTGGGGTGATCCGGCGCGGCTCGCCGGCGAGCACGAGGTCGGAGAGGACCTTCTCCGCTTGGCCCAAGGAGATCGGCTCCTTGTTGAGATTGGCAAAGGCGCAGATGCGGGTGAGTGCACCTTCGAGCTCCCGGATGTTGTTCTTGACGTGGGACGCTATGAACTCCAGGACGTCGTCAGGCACCTCCTGGTGCTCACTCAGGGACTTGGCCCGCAGGATGGCCAGGCGGGTCTCCAGGTCAGGAGGGTCGATCTCTGTGATCAGGCCGGAGAGGAACCGGCTGCGCAGCCGGTCTTCCAGGGTCTCTATGGACTTGGGCGGTCGGTCAGAGGTCAGGACGATCTGCTTCGAGGCGCCTTTCAGGTCGTTGTAGGTGTGGAAGAACTCCTCCTGCAGGCCTTCTTTGCGTTCCATGAACTGGACGTCGTCAATCAGCAGGACGTCACATTCCCTGTAGCGCCGTTTGAAGGTCAGGGTGGTCGAGGTCCGCAGTGAGTCGACGAAGTCGTTCATGAAGGTCTCGGTGGTGACGTACAGGACCTTGCGGCGTGGGTAGTTCTCGGTGACGTAGTTCCCGATGGCGTGGAGCAGATGGGTCTTGCCCAGTCCCGAGTCCCCGTAAATGAACAGCGGGTTGTAGGACCGACCAGGTGTTTCGGCCACCGCCTGGGCCGCCGCGTGGGCCAGGCGGTTCGACGATGCGGCCACGAAGGTCTCGAACGTGAATTTGGTATCGAGCTGGACAGCCGGCGATTCACGACCACTTCGTGCAGACGGGGTGGGGGCCGGCTGGGGTTCGGGAGTCAGGCCGAACACCTGCTCGGTGGACGGTTCCACCACCACCTCGACCGGCGGCCCGCTCTCCAGGACTTCGAGGCGGCCGCGCACAGGCGCACCAACCTCGTTGGCCAGGGTGTCCTCAATCATGGGCAGGTACCGCGACTCGACCCGCTCCCGGATCAGACCGTTGGGCACGGCCAGCACGAACTCACCATCGGTATAGGCCACCGGCTCGATGCCCGAGAGCCACAGCTGCCACGTACTCTCGGACACCTGGTCGCGCAGGGACCCGGTGCATCGTGTCCAAAGATCTCCGGCCTGGGTCACTGCGAGTTCCGAACGCCCCTTCTCCCCCCTCGGCGTCCAGCCAGCATGTTCGGAACGATCCTCGGTACGGGTAATTGGATGAACGTACACCGTGCCAGGCGATGCGACTAGAGGCCATTGGCAAATCGCGCCTAACATGGTCGGACTCGCCACCGGCGGCTGGAATCGACTCGAAGGCCGAGGCATGGGACCAGCGACGAACCGGCTCCGGATCACCGTACGGCTGTCGCGAAAGGCTGAATTGACGTGAAGCGCACTTATCAACCGAACACCAGGAAAAGGGCTCGCACCCACGGGTTCCGCAAGCGCATGTCCACGCGGGCCGGGCGGGCCATCTTGAAGTCACGGCGGCTCAAGGGGCGCCACCGTCTCACCGTCTGAGGGCCTCGAGTGCCTGCACGGACGGTCGGACGCATCACCCGCCGCGCGGCGTTCGCCGAGCTGCAACGCTCACGGGCCCGTGGGGCCAGCGGCCCCGTACGGGTGACGTTCGTACCGGCGGATGTTGGCGATGCTGGAGTATTTCCCCAGGTGGCGTACGCAATTGGGCGTCACTGCGGCAATGCGGTCGTGCGGAATTCGCTGCGCCGGCGAGCCCGCGAAGTAGTGCGAGCGGAGGCACCGACTCTGCCGCGGGGGGCCTACCTGTTGCGGCTCGAGCCGGCGGCCGCGGCAGCGGACCCCGCGGTGTTCCGCCACGATGTGGCGAAGGCGCTCGTGAAGGCCGGGCGTGGTCGGGTGGCGGCGTGAGCAGCCCTGCCACCGCGTACAGCCGTCCCGTCCGGATGGCCGTGGCCCTTGTCACCGCCTACCAGGGCGCGGCCTCCGGCCGCATCTCCCCTTGCCGCTTCTATCCGAGTTGTTCCACCTACGCGGTGGAGGCTTTCACGGTGCACGGTTTCTGGCGTGGCCTCGGGCTGAGCGCCCGCCGTCTGCTGCGCTGTCGTCCCTTCGGGCCCCACGGTGTGGACCTGGTCCCCGTTCGAGTCCACGCCCATGAACGGAGCCACCCGTGCTGATCCACCCCGTCCTGGCGGAGAATTCCCTGTTCAAGCTGGTCGGAGAGATTTTCCACCCGCTCTTCGAACTCTTCGGCCTCATTCTGGCCGGCCTCTACGCCGTCTGGCCCAACTACGGCTTCGCCATCACCGGCCTGACCATCATCATCATGCTGGCTCTGACGCCGGTCACGGTGAAGAGCACCAAGTCGATGCTGGCCATGCAGCGGCTGCAGCCCGAGATGAAGAAGCTCCAGGCCAAGTACAAGGGCGCGGAGAACCGGGAACTGCTCAACCAGGAGATGATGAAGCTCTACAAGGAGAACGGGACCAGCCCGTTCGGGGCCTGCCTCCCCAGTCTCCTGCAGATGCCCTTCCTCATTGTGCTGTACTCGCTGATCCGCGGGCTCTCGTATGTGGTGCCGAAGGGAACCTCATATACCAATGCGGCGGGTCTGACAGTCAAGTGCATGGCAAAGGCCGGATGCGCGTCGCCACGTTACATTCCAACGCACTCACAGATGCACGATGCTTTGGTGGCCAGTAATGGCCAAATGCATTGGTGGTTTGGAATGGATTTGTCGTCCCTTCCGCTGTCACATCATGCCTTCCCAGGGAGTGCGAGCCAGGCAGTATTAGTACTCCCCTACCTGGTGCTCATTGGTGCTGCGATGTTCATGCAGTTCTACCAAATGAAGCAGATGAATAGTCGTAATCCGCAGGCTGCCGCGGCGAATCCACAGATGCAACAGATGCAGAAGTTCTTCCCTATTATCTTCGGTGTCATTTACCTTAGAGTGCCTGCTGGCGCAACCATTTACATGGTCGTCTCATCGGCGATGCGGATCGGCACCCAGGAATTCATGTTCCGGAGCGGCATGGTGACACCGGTCGTGCACGAGCGTGAGATCGGTGCGACCAAGGAGAAGGAGAAACCACCTCCGAAGCCGGTGAAGAAGGCGTCGACCGCCACGGATGGGACCGCAGCAGCCAAGGCGACACTGCCTCCGGCCAAGAACGCAGCCAAGACCAATGGCGCGAAGACGAATGGCCGGGCGCCCACCAACGGGAAGAAGCCGGCAGCGGGGAAGCGACCGACGAACGGCAAGGTGGCCAATGACGAGGATGTCGAGGCTGCACCAGACCCCAAGTCGCACCCGCGGTCGCGCTCGAAGCGGACAAGAAAGGCTCGATAGCGCGTGGAGTGGGTTGAGGTGGCGGGCAAGACCGTCGAAGAAGCGACCGAACAAGCACTCGATCAGCTGGGCGTCGCCGCAGGCGATGCTGAGGTGATTGTGGTGGACGAGCCCAAGACGGGACTCTTCGGGCGTGTCCGGGTCGAAGCCAGGGTGCGGGCGCGGGTCCGTCCGGTCGGGGCACGGCCGCGGCGGGAGCGGTCACGCCGGAGTGGCGGCGGCCGTTCGGGGCAAGGCGGTCAGGGGGGCCAAGGGAGCCGTCAAGGCGGACAGCGGCCTCCTTCGGGAGGCGCTGGGCGTAACCGGAACGATGCCGGCAGCACCGACGTCTCCGACGACGCAGCGGCAGGGACGAACGGAACAGCTGCGACCACGGCCGGGACAGGCAGCGGCACCAGCCGCTCGGCCCGGCGCCGGCGTAATCGCAGCAAGTCGACGACCACCGGGGTGGCGTCGGTGGAAAGTTCGAGCAACGGCTCTAGGGGGCCGTCGGCCGAAAAGGCTCCGAAGCGGAGCACCGAAGCGAAGGAGACAGAGGACATGGCCGAAGGTATGACGCTCGAAGAGCAGGGAGAGGTCGGGCGGGCCTTCGTGGCCGAGCTCCTGACCGAATTCGGAATGGAGGGCACGGTCGAGACCCGGCTCCTCGATGAGGACACGGTCGAAATTGCCGCCCTCGGTGAGGACCTCGGAATCCTCGTCGGCCCCCGGGGGTCGACCCTGGCTGCCCTACAAGACCTGACGAGGGCCGTCGTCCAGCGCCAATGCCCCTCGCGCACCGATCGGATCCTGGTCGACGTGGCCGGGTACAGAGAGCGGCGCTCTGCCGCCCTCAAGCGGTTCAGCGTCCAGATTGCCGAAGAGGTCCTGGCTTCGGGTCAGGAGAAGGCACTCGAGCCGATGAGCCCGGCCGACCGCAAGGCCGTGCACGACGCAATCAACGAGATGCCCGGGGTCCAGACCCGCTCTGAGGGCGAAGACCCCAACCGCCACATCGTCATCGCGCCAGCGGACTGATCCGGCGCCGGTGCCCGGCGCCGACGAAGGGGACCACTTCCCCACTCTCGTGCTCGAGCTCCTCACGGATGCTCGCGCCCTGGGTTTCCTCGGGCCAGGCCCGCTGGATCCTCAAGTCCGCCATGCCCAGGGGTTTGCCGCCATCGGCCGGCGCCTGTCCCCCGAGGGCTCTCCCCGCCTGGTGGATCTCGGTTCAGGGGGCGGGCTTCCCGGTCTCGTGGTGGCGGCCGAGTGGGCCGAGGTCACCCTGGTCCTCCTGGAGGCCAACGGGAGGCGCGTCGCCTTTCTACGCCGGGCCGTTGAGCGCCTGGGCCTCGAGGATCGAGTCTCGGTGCTGGAAGGGCGGGCCGAGGTCTGCGGCCGTGAGCCGGACCTCAGGGCGGGTTTTGACGGGGCGCTGGCCCGCTCCTTCGGTCGCCCGGCTGTGGTGGCCGAGTGTGCCGCCCCCTTCTTGAAGGTGGGGGCATGGTTGCTCGTCTCCGAGCCTCCCCGGTCGGGAGGCGAAGAGGACGGAGACAGCCGATGGCCGGTCGGACCTCTCGGCCAGCTCGGCCTGCGACCGGCCGAAGTGATGCACGAGGATTTCGAATACCGCTTGCTACGCCAGGTCGAGGCCTGTCCCGAGCGCTTCCCCCGGCGGAACGGGGTCCCGTCCAAAAAGCCCCTCTTCTGATCGGACTGCCCCCACCCCCGTCGAAGGATCAGAGGCCGGTAGTGGTGTGGCACGGCGTGGCGTCCGAGCGAACCGTCTACTGATCCGACTTGGGCGGATCATGGGCTACCCGGACCGCTCCCCCACCGCCGGAAGAAATGTCCAAGGGGGTCCGACCCAGGTCTACCGGGTCCGACGGGAACTGCCCTGAAGGGCCGACCTGGCCCGGCGGTACGGAGGCTGTGCTCCTGCAGCCCAGGCCAGCGCAGTGTGCCGAAAATCGGTGAGACTGGAAGCAGTGTGACGAGAAGATGTTTCACGTGGAACGAACCGGTGAATTCAGCTCGAGCACTCCAATGGCAGTTCCACGTGGAACAATCTCAAGTCTTGACCTCAGGACGCCGGCAGGCCAGGATAGGCGGCGTGCCACGGCGTTTCGGAAGTCCCACCTGATGCGCATCAGACGCAGGGACAAAGACCCTGCTGAGACAGGTGGATCAGGAGGGCCGGCGGTCGCTCCTTATGACTATGACCAGGAACGAGCGCAGGAGGCGGATCCGCCGAATGGCGATTCTGCTGGGGTGACAGCACCCGAGGTGGCGTCCTCCTCCCCCGTCCACCAGGAGAACTCCGAAACCCCGGCGACCTCCGCGGCAGGCCCCGTGGGCTCTGAGGTCCCACCGGGTGTGCCCGAGGCCCCACCGACTCCCCCGTCGGACGGTCCTGTCACCGGTACCGTCGATCCTGTGGCGACTGAACCGGAGCCCGTCGTTGCTCCGGTCGAGGCTGCTCCCGACTCAGCAGCAGCGGCTCCGGTGGCTCC
>Ga0302146_10002325_pt1 | contig 10711 bp, 10 predicted proteins | sample I_Bog_E3_1_FD_193578 | JGI IMG/M metagenome (GOLD analysis project Ga0302146, IMG submission 193578) | Peat permafrost microbial communities from Stordalen Mire near Abisko, Sweden - I_Bog_E3_3 | ecosystem: Environmental > Terrestrial > Soil > Wetlands > Peat | place: Sweden: Abisko, Stordalen...
TTGCGTAGCTGAAGATCTTCCTGCATGCGTTGGCGTAGGTGAGTCATGAACACCTCCTTGGGTGTCCAAAACTCTATCCAACCGCCACAGAAATATAACCCCGCCGCACTAGCGGCTTAGTGCAAATCGCGTTACCACGTTTCCAGAACCGACATTGGTCAAAGCGTGCGTTGGGTTCTCAGCTAACAACAGAAAAGTGGTTTAGCAGACTTGGGTATGGATCCTGAGTTTGCAATGCAGAAGATCAAGGCCTCGGTGATCACCCAAAAGTGGCCATAGATTATCACTTCAAAACCGGCCATAGGGAACCGGCCAAGACACTAACTTCTCCCCTGCCGAAGCTATGTCTGACCTTGCCCCCGCAAAACGTATCCCTTAGCGAGCTGCTCTAATAGCCGAAAGGGACAGGAAAATGACGAAGGGGACGCGTGGCCGTTACACGCTGGAGTTCAAGCAGGAAGCGGTGCGGCTGGTGGAGTCTGGCCAGAGGATGGCGGCGGCAGCTCGCAGCCTAGGAGTAGTCGAGCAGACCTTGGGCAACTGGATGAAGCTGCACCGAGCCGGGAGGTTGAAGGGTACCTCTGGCAAGCACCAGGTGACGGCCGAGCAGATGGAGATCAGCCGTTTACGGGCCGAGTTGGCGCGTGTGACGATGGAGCGCGACATCTTGGGAAAAGCGACGGCATACTTTGCAAAGGGCCAGAAGTGAGGTATGCCTTTATTCAACGTCACAAGCGGATCTGGCCGATCCGGGTGCAGTGCGGTGTGCTCGGCGTAAGCGTCTCTGGATACCACCAACATCTGGCGCGGCGCAGACGGATGGCTCAGCGCCGCCACCTCAGCGACGAAGCACTGCTGGTTCACATCAGCGCCGTCTATGCGGAGAATCGTGGGGCCTACGGCTGGCCGCGTATCTGGCGGCAACTGCGCAGGCAGGGCATTCGCGTGGGCAAGCTGCGGGTGCAGCGGCTGATGCAGCAGCACGGCATTCAGGCCCGCGGCAAGCGGCGTTTCCGCGTGACCACCACCGACAGCCGGCACGATTTACCGATTGCACCGAACCGGCTTGATCGTAACTTCACCGTTGCCGCGCCCAACCAGGCGTGGGTTGGCGACTTCACATATATCGCCACTGAGGAAGGGTGGCTGTTTCTGGCTGTGGTGATCGACTTATTCAGTCGCAAGGTGGTGGGCTGGTCGATGCGGCCCGACATGCATCGCGATCTGGTAATCGATGCTCTCTGGATGGCTTGGCTGGGACGCAATCCAGACAGGCAGGCAGGGCTGATCTTCCACAGCGACCGGGGCAGTCAGTATGCCAGCGAGGACTACGCAAAGATGCTTGAACACTGCTCCATCACACCCTCGATGAGCCGCAAGGGCAACTGCTGGGATAACGCCTGCTCGGAGACGCTATTCGGCTCGCTGAAGGTGGAGCGGCTGCACGGCAGGCATTTTCAAACCATCCGGCAAGCCAAGGATGAAATCATCGCGTGGCTGCTCTGGTATAACCAAACACGCATGCACTCGACGCTGAATTACCTCAGCCCCACCGAGTATGAGCAAGCCTGCGAGCAGGCAACGGCGAGGATCGCCGCATGAAAGTTGGCGGCGACAGAAGCAGGCTGTGGAAATGCCGGTTTATGGAAAGTCCGGAAAACGATGAAACTGTTTTCCGCCCTTCCCACAAACCTTGGAAATCGATCAAACCGATTCCCACATTCCCACCGCCTCGACTACTACTACGAGGATGAATATCTCCTTAAACTGGTTCGCTAAGAGATACGCATCCTGAGGGCAAGGTCAGTCTCAGCCCCCCAAAGTGGCCGCTTTTGACTGACCCCCAAGGCAAACAACGGTGACTCTCGCGCGGCCTTTCTGAAGATAGAAAACCGAGTCTGCAGGATCTCCCTGCGAAAAGAAGGCATCCTCCGGCACCAATTGGATGATTGTTCGCCCCAGGCCGAACGACCAGGACAAGTAGTTTATGCTCACCATAGCGGATTCCAATCAGCAACCTGATTTGAGCGATTTGCTGACGGCTCAAGGTTGGACGAAAAATATGGCGATAGCATTAGACATCCTCGACGTCGAGTTGATTCGGGGCTGCGGGATCAAAGTCACATTCTCAGATGGCACAGTCGCCAGCTATCCGCCAGAAGAACTGGCGGAATTACGGCCACACAGGGATCCGCTGACGAAACACGATAGCCGCCCGCAGATTTCACATTGAGCTAGCCACGCGCATCGCCTCATGCACACGAATAGTCAATTTCGCGTGCATAGAACTAGGGCGTGTTCACACTACTGTCAATCTGTGTTAATGTCTGTGAATGGAGATCACGGAAGCGCAGTATGAGCGGATCAAGGACGCCTTGCCGGTGCAGCGTGGCAATGTTCGCTTGAGCAATTTGCAGGTGCTGAACGCGGTGCTATACGTTGCCGAACAGGGCTGCAAATGGCGGGGTCTTCCGAAGCGTTTCGGGCGCTGGCACACCATCTACACGCGGATGAATCGCTGGTCGAAGAATGGCGTTCTGGACCGGGTATTCGAAAAGTTGCAGGTCGAGCAGATCGTGCGTATCAAGATCGAAGCGTTCGCACTCGACTCGACCTCGATCAAGGTACATCCGGATGGCACTGGCGCTCTAAAAAAAACGGGCCCCAGGCCATCGGCAAGTCACGCGGCGGTTGGAACACCAAGGTTCATCTGGTTGCCGCGAATGCTAGAACGGCCATAACCTTCGCGTTGTCGCCCGGCAACGCTCACGACGCACCCGAAGGTCGTGCCCTGTTGACCGAGCTTGGTCCCATGCCGGAGGGCTTGCCGATGCTGATGGATCGCGCCTACGAGGGCGACGAGACCAGGCAACTGGTACTCAGCCTGGGCATGATCCCGGTGGTTCCGCCCAAGTCAAACCGCATCGAGCCATGGGAATACGATCGCGCTCTCTACAAAAAGCGCAACGAAATCGAGCGGCTGTTCAGAAGGCTCAAAGGCTTCCGCAGAATCTTCTCTCGCTTCGAGAAACTCGATGTCCTCTTCCTCGGCTTCCTCACCTTCACCCTCATCATCGAAGCCCTGCGCTAGTGTGAACACGCCCTAGTTTGAGCGCGGGCGACGGCATCAGGCACGCTCGGCGAGGAGGGAAGACATTGTTGAGCGAAAGCGGCCCAATAGCCCTGGTTTCGACGAGGGATATTCTCCTCAGACATGCTTCGCGTCGTATTCTTCCAATTCTGCTGCGGTTCGCGCGTTAGCAACTGTCGCGTGGGATTGGAGGCAGATCGAGTCGTAAGTCAAGTCATCATTGAGCCTGTGGGGAAAGAATGGAATCCGAATCCTGGAGTTCTCGCGAACCAATTGATGTAGTCGATTTTGTAGACGGGTTCGCATCCGACGCAACGCGAAAAGCCAGTAGTGAAGAGCCTTTCAGTGCTAGCGCATCTGCACTATTGACCTGGCCCATTAATTGGCAAAGCATTGAAAATATTGGTCGGGGCGGTCCGATTCGAACGGACGACCCTCTGCTCCCAAAGCAGATGCGCTACCAGGCTGCGCCACGCCCCGACTTCTTCAATCTTACCGCAATCGCCGATGCTTCCACGCGGCGCGAATGTTCGGGAGCATTCCGCCGTCCGTGCAATGCGCTGCTCCAAGAGGCCTGCATCCGCATTGGCCAGGAAGGTCTGACATAAGTCCCAACGCTAATTCGGCGGGCATCCAATGACTGAGATTCTGACTCAAAATCGGGTTAGAATGACGCTTCCGTCTTGGCTCACGGCACGTAATCAAAGCATCCCTAGCGATCAAAGGTTCGGGAGGGTGTGGAGCAGATGCATGCAGAGCCAGCCGAAGAGGAGCATGGGAAGGATGAGCATGGCGGCGAAGATGAGGCAGAGGACGGCGAAGAAGAGCCAACTGCGGCGGCGGGTTCCCCGTGGGTCGGCGAGCGAGTTGGTGAGCAGCGCGTAGTTGCGGCGGTTCGCCTTCCAGGCGATGTCGAAGAGGTTACCAAGCACTGGGACAGTCCCGAGGAGCACTTCAATGCCCCAGTTGGCCAGCATGCGTGCGAGGGTAACGTAGGAGACGCCGCGCACCCAGCCGGCGAGGAGGATGACGCAGGAGGCAATACCTCCAATGGCGTCGCCGATGCCGGGAATGAAGCCGACGATGCCGTCGAGGCCGAAGCGGATGGAGGTGCCGGGGATGCGGAAGCAGTCGTCCAGCAGATGCGAGAGCAGGTCCAGACTCTCGTCGTCGAACACAGCGCCGGTCCGGCGAGTGCGCGGCGGGAGTATGTCCGGATTCCGGGTTGGCTGCATCGCATCGCTCCCATCGGGCTGCCGCCGATTCGCCCAGGCCGATAGGCATCGCGCCGCACTGGGCCACAGCATCGCACGCTCCGGCCACGCAAGCCCGCCGCCAATGCTATAATTTGGAGTATACGGCGGCTATAGTTCAGTGGCAGAACGCCGCTCTGTGGCAGCGGATGTCCTGGGTTCGAACCCCAGTAGCCGCCCCAATCTACTCTCGATCGACAGCTCGATGCCGTACGAGCCCTGTTTCCGAGTCCGCCTTTGCCTCCATCCTTAAAATCCCCACAGTCGCCGTTGCCTGTCGCCGCGTCTGAGCTTGCCGATGCAGGCTTGGCTCCCATGCCCGCACGCATCTTCGCCGGGACCTCCGGCTGGGCATATCCCCTGTGGAAGCCCGCCTTCTATCCGGAGAAGCTCCGGGCCAACCGCTTCCTGGAGTACTACGCCTCCCGGCTGAACTCGGTCGAGGTCAACTACACCTTCCGTGCATTCCCCACCGCGACGGCGCTGGCAGGCTGGATCGCGGCCACACCCGCCGGCTTCCGCTTCAGCTTCAAGGCCCCGCAGCGCATCACTCACTTTAGCCGGCTGCGCAATTGCCACGAGATTCTAGGCCGCTTTGTCGATGTTCTGGAACCCGTGCGCGTGGCTGGCAAGCTGGGACCGCTGCTGTTCCAGCTTCCGCCGAACTTCAAGGCCGATCCGATCCTGCTGGCCGACTTCCTCTCCGCGCCTGCGCTGGTGGGCGCCACTTCGCCAATGGTTGCGTTCGAGTTCCGCCACCAGAGCTGGTTTGCCGAAGAGACCTACGCCGTACTGCGCCTGCACAACGCCGCTCTATGCATTGCGGAAGGAGACGAGCTGCAGACACCGGAGGTGCAGTGCGCGCGCACCCACGCCTGCTATCGTCTGCGGCGCAGCGGCGGCTATTCGGCGGACGAGATCGCGGCCTTCGCGGCGCGATTTACCGCGCTTGCCGAAGACCGCGATGTCTTCGCATACTTCAAGCATGAGGACGACCCAGCCGGAGCCCTGAGTGCCGTCGCTGTTCTGCAGGCGTGCGCCGGCAGCGCAGGGAAGCGATGAGCGACGTTCCGGCGATCGACGCGCCGGGCAGTGCGCGCGAGGCGGCCCCGATCGTCGCGTTTGATCCGAAGCCGTTTGCGCCGCGGCGCTTTCTGCGCAACGGCCACGTGCAGACCATCGCCGGCAACTTCCTGCCGCGTCCTAACCATCTGCCTGCACCGATCCCTGAGCTGGTGGAAGTTTCTCCGGCCAGCGAAGCGCAGATCTCCACCCGCGTGCTCTGCCACTGCCATTGGCAGCCGGAGGAAGTGCGTCGCCAGCGCCCCACGGCCCTGCTGGTCCATGGGCTGGAGGGCTCGTCGGACTCGCAATACATCGTCGGCAACTCGAATAAGCTGTGGCGCGCCGGCTGCAACATCATCCGCATGAATATGCGCAACTGCGGTGGCCGCAACTACAAGATGGCGCAGCTCTCGCCCACGCTCTATCACTCTGGACTTTCCGCCGACGTGGACGCGGTGATGCGCTTCTTCCTCCGGCGTGAGCGGCTCGAAAGCATTGCGCTGGTCGGGTATTCGATGGGCGGTAACCTGGTGCTGAAGCTCGCCGGCGAACTCGGCGCCGAAGCTCCGCGGCAATTGCATGCGGTGATCGGAGTCTCACCGGCAATGGATCTCGGCGCTTGCGCCACAGCGCTGCATCGGCCCGAGAACCGGCTGTACGAGCGTCGCTTCCTGCGCAATCTCGTCCGCCGGTTCCGCCGCAAGGTGCGGCTTTTTCCGCGGGCCTTCGATCCCAATCGCGCCGCCGGCCTGCGCTCACTGCGCGAGTTCGACGACCGCATTACGGCGCTCTACTCCGGCTTCCAGTCCGCGGACGACTATTACTATCGCGCCGCGGCGGCCCGGGTTGTCGATCGCATTGCTGTCCCCACGCTCATCCTGCACGCGGTCGACGACCCCTTCGTTCCGATCACTCCCGAAACCCTGGCTGCCATCGCGGGCAACGCAAACATTACGCTGATCCAGACCGCGCACGGCGGTCATTGCGCCTTTCTTGCCACGCCCGATGCGGCACATGGGGATGATGGCTACTGGGCAGAGTCTACGCTGCTCCAGTTCGTCCTGGCCCATGCTTGAGATTTGCCCGCGCCTGAGATAATCAAAGTATGCTTGCCGAGTGGTCTGTCGAATGCTCTGCCGAGGACCCTATTCTGGTCGTCCCCTGGAGCGATCCCGACGGCACATCAGCCTTTGTCGACCTGCGCGCCAATCCCTACGACTTCGACGCTGTGGCAGAGGCGGAGCAGTACCCGGCCCTGATGCAGGCGCTGCGGGCGCTCAATGCGGCCCGCTCTCCAGTCTTTACCGCCAAGTGCGATGCGTGGACGCTCCATGAGGATGAGTTGAGCCACCTCCAGATGAATCTCGATGTGCTCCCCGTCGAAGGGGCCGTCGGGTTTGCCAGCTATATTGACCTGGTTTGGAGCGAACGTTCGCTCTTTGCCTCGCTGCCGCAACACGAGCAGGTCTTGCGCCGGCTGACGCGTCTCGCGGCTCCGCTCGACCGCCCCACCGCTGCGCTCGATTGCATCGTCCGGCCTGCATTCCTCGATATCGAGAGCCCGCAACAGGGCTATGCCGTCAGCCTGTACGTCAAGTCGCTGGGCCACGATCCAGCATCTGCCCTGAAGGAATGGGGCGACGCGCTCGATGCAGTGGTCGCTCTGATTCGCGGCCGGGAGTTTCTTCCGCGACAGGGTCGTGCGCGCCCTGTCGTGCAGGCCCAGCCGTTGCTCTAAGCAATCTCCCGTTCCCGCTCGGCCCCTCGCCGCGGTTCCGTATCTCGCTGGATCGAAATCAAGCGTGCGGCCTCACGGACCATGCTTGCCGGTACCGGCTTGCCAAAGTAGAAGCCCTGGGCTTCGTCGCATCTGCGGCGCAGCAGGAAGTTCAACTGGCCGTTGGTCTCCACACCCTCCGCGACCACCTTCAGGTTCAGCCCGTGTGCCATGGAGATGATCGCCCGCACAATAGCCGCCGCGTTGGGATCGTCCGCCGAGCGGTTCACAAAGCTGCGATCGATCTTGAGCCTGTCCACCTCATACTGCAGCAGGTAGGAGAAGCTGGAGAAGCCGGTGCCAAAGTCGTCGATTGCAATCTTTACGCCCAGCTTGCGCAACTGGACCAGCGTCTCGTTGGTGGCCGCCGAGTTGGACATCAGGGTCTGCTCGGTAATCTCAATCTCCAGGCTTCGCGCCGGCAGTCCCGACTCGCGCAGCGCCGCTCCCACCAGCGCGGCCAGGTTCCGCTGGCGAAACTGTCGCGGCGACAGGTTGACCGCAATCACCAGTTCGCGTCCCAGGGCCTCTTGCAGCTCCTTGCCCTCGTGGCAGGCAGTCCGGATTGCCCACTCGCCGATGGGTACAATCATCCCAGTCGCCTCGGCCAGCGGGATGAAATGGACTGGCGGGATCGATCCGCGCCGCGGGTGGTTCCATCGCAGCAGCGATTCCACGCCGATCACTTCGCCAGTGACGCAGGAGACCTGCGGCTGGTAGTGCAGCGTCAGCTCGCCATTCACCAGCGCGTGGCGCAGATCGTGCTCAAACTCCAGCTTGTCCGCCGTGGCCACCACCATGCTTTCGTTGAAGACGTGGAAGGAGTTGCGTCCGCTCTCCTTGGCCTCGTAGAGCGCTGCGTCGGCGTTCTTCAGCAGGCTGTCGGCGTCCTCCGCACAGTCGGGGAAGATGCACACGCCAACACTTACGGTAACGTTTACCTCGCGATTCCCCAGCATCGTCGGAGTGGAAACCTTGTGCAGGATCGCCTCCGCGCATTTGATCGCGTCCTTCTCGTCACGGAACTCCGGCAGGACGATCACGAATTCGTCGCCGCCCATCCGCGCCACCGTATCCGTCTGCCGCACCGCCGAACACAGCTTCTTGGCGACTGCGTCCAGCAGTTGGTCTCCTGCCGTGTGGCCGAGCGAGTCGTTGATGCGCTTGAAGAAGTCGATGTCGACCATCAATACGGCGACCTTGTGCCGGTTGCGCTTGGCCCTTTGGATCGCCTGCCGCATGCGATCGTCCAGCAGCACGCGGTTCGGTAATCCAGTCAACTGGTCGTGGTGCGCCAGGTGGTTCACATATTCCGTCAGCTTCTTGCGCTCGGTAATGTCGAAGGCAATGCCGAGATAGCCGGCAATCCTGTCGCCTTCGGACTTCAGCGCGGTCATCGCCAGGTTCACCCAGATGCGCGATCCATCTTTGCGCACATAGGTCCACTCGTGCTCATCGGTCTGCCCCTGCTTGGGGCGTGCAATCAGCGAGTTGAATCCCGCCTGAACCGGCTGCAGCAGATCGCGGCTCAACTGCACAGCGCGTGCGCTCATCTCCGCCGAATCGTGCAGCATCACCATCGAGTGCTGGCCAATCAGCTCGTGCTTGCGATAAAACGTCAGCGCCTCGGCGGCGGGGTTCATCGCCGTTACAGTTCCCGCTGGATCGGTGGCAATAATGCTGAACGGCGCATTCTCAATCATCGACTGGGTAAACTCGTTCAGGTTCGCGATCTGGTGCAGGTGCGCGCGCTCCTCGGATACGTCCCTGTTGGTCACCGCGACGCCATCGCCCAGCTTCACCACCTGCATCACGACCCAATACGGTTCTGTCCCCTGGCGATGGACCTCGTGCTCATTGGTAAAGGGAACGCCGGTGGCGACGACCTGCTTCAATCGGTCCAGCAGTTGAGTCTCGGCCATGTAGGGCAGCAACTCATTCACTGTCTTGCCAACGATATCCTCTCGCCGCAGGCCAAACCGCTGCTCCCCGTTCGCATTCACATAGGTGAAGCGGAAGTCCACGATGTTCTTCGCCGGGTCGCGGATGCTGTCCATCAGGTAGAACGCGTCCAGGCTGCTCTCGGCCGCAACCTCAAAGTTCTCATGGTCCTTGTTCGCCGTGGTCAGAGCCACAATCATGTCCCGTGCGTGCGGGTACAGCACCGCCGCGGCCACCGCCACCGTCACGGAAGCCACTGCGCGGAACATTGCCAGGTCCGGACCCAGCCCTCCCAGGCGCAGCCAGAAGGTATATCCGAGCAGCCGCTGTAGCCCAAAGGACAGAACCACCAGTCCCAGGATGGTCGCTGTCAGACCAAACGGAATCCGCTCCCGCAAGCGGTAGGCCAATCGTCCCACCAGAACGCAGGCGCCGGCGCAGGTAGCCCACGCCATCACATCGGCCACGATCGAGAAAATCAGCGCGCGGTGGCCCAACTGCACCCAGGGCCCGTTCGCCCGGCCTGCAAAGTACCCAAGCACGGCACTGGAATGGTACCCCATCAGTAGGATCAGGGTGACAGGCGTCAACAAGGCGAGACAAAGAATCACCCTGGTTCGCGAGGACATCGATGAATTTCTCGTTCCCAATCGAACTCCCAGATAAAGCCGTTTTCTACCGTTCAGAAACCAGATTCAGCGCTGCGAACACATCCCCAAACATACTGTTTTTCTGTACACTTTGGCCACTTTTCTTCGATAGCATCAACAACCGTGTGAATCAATTCGCACCTTGGAAAAACCTTGGGATCGGAGATGTTCCGTCACGTCCAGCTATACGTCTTTGTTGGTCCAATAACGGGTGGGCTCACAGAATCGTCAATTGCCGGTCGAATCTTGCTGTCAAAGATGACTATAAGTTGGGGGAGACGAGAATGCCCAAGTCTTTGGTAACTCAATCAAAATAAAAGGACTATAGTTCGACAACAGCCGTTTCGGGTTACTCTGGTCGGCTGGTAACCGCTAGTAACTGCCGGCAAAGATGGCCTTCAGCTTAGCCCGCAGCCCCTGTTCTTCGCTGGCCCGGCGCACCTGCGTCCGGTGCGTATACAACAGCATACCAATAGCCACGGAGAACTCCGGCCGCGCCAGTTCCGGCGGCATGCGCGAGAGCGGCACCGGCGAGCCGATCCGCGTGGGCACCCGTAGCAGGCTTTCGGCGTTGTCCAGCAAGCCTGCCAGCAGCGCGCCGCCTCCGGTCACCACGCACCCGGCGCCCAGAGCCTCCAGCACTCCGCCCTGGCGCAGGTTGTCGCGCAGCATGGTGAACAACTCGCGCGCCCGCGGCTCCAGAATCTCTGCCAGGAAACGCTGCCGCACCAGCCGCGCCGGCTGTCCGCTGCCGGCCTGGGCTCCGCCCAACGGCCCCAGCGTCAGGTTACCGCCGACTTCAATCTCATTCGATTGGGGTACCGCGGTCACCACGCAGTGACCATACGTCCGCTTCAACTCTTCCGCTTCCTCCACGGAAACGTGCAGCCCGACCGCGAGGTCGTTGGTAAAGTGGTCGCCGCCGATCGGAAGG
>Ga0302146_10002332_pt1 | contig 10692 bp, 9 predicted proteins | sample I_Bog_E3_1_FD_193578 | JGI IMG/M metagenome (GOLD analysis project Ga0302146, IMG submission 193578) | Peat permafrost microbial communities from Stordalen Mire near Abisko, Sweden - I_Bog_E3_3 | ecosystem: Environmental > Terrestrial > Soil > Wetlands > Peat | place: Sweden: Abisko, Stordalen...
CAAGAAGAAAATCCGGACGGGCAAGGAAACCTGATCCGGGTCTGGAGCGATTCCGCTGCGACTGAGGGGCTGTGGCTGCCCACGCCCGATCCGGGCGAACACTTTGCCGACATCAACGAGCAGCTGTTTGGCGCCCGTGCTCCGAATGGCGAGCCCGCGATGAATGGCTTTGTGACCAATTACGCCAGGCAGACGGGCAGTGCCGCGCGCGACATCATGCATGGTTTTCAGCCAGAACAGCTGCCCGCCCTGAGCGCGCTGGCCCAAGCCTTCGCGGTCTGTGATCACTGGTTTGCCTCGGCCCCTTGCCAGACCTGGCCGAACCGTTTTTTTGTTCATACCGGCACGGCTGGCGGTTACGAAAATAATAGTCCGACGCATTTTCCCTATTTAATGCCGACCATTTTCAACGCACTGGAAGGCAACACCCCGGAGGGTTGGAAGATCTATTTTCATGACTTTCCGCAGGCCTTGACCTTATCGCGGCTGTGGGGGCATCTGGATCGCTTTGCGCGCTTTGATCAGTTTCTGGCCGATGCCCGGCAGGGCGCGCTACCGTCCTACGTTTTCATTGAGCCACGCTACTTTGCTGACCAGGACTGGCCCAATGATATGCACCCCCCGCATCACATCGGCTACGGCGACCAACTGGTGGCGCAAGTCTATCAAGCGTTGAGAAACTCGCCCTGCTGGGCATCCACCCTGCTGCTGATCACCTTCGACGAACATGGCGGGTGCTATGACCATGTGCCGCCACCTTCAGCCCCCCCACCGGAAGCGCCGCGGCAAGACCAAGTCTTTGCTTTTGATCGCTTCGGCGTTCGCGTGCCCACGGTGGTGGTTTCGCCCTACATCAAGCCGGGGACCGTGTTCCGCTGCGACGCGCAACCCTACGACCACACGAGCGTGATCAAGACCCTGCGCCGCCGGTTCGGCATCGCTGCGCCATTGACCCAGCGCGACGCGCGTGCGCCAGACCTGGAGCAGGTACTGTCTTTGACTGCGCCCTCGAATCCAGGCCCGCGGGATATCCGCCCCTTACCCTCACTCGTCAGCGATGACCCGGCGGCGCTGGATCGCGCCAGACTGGCGCCGCTCAATGATTTTCAGTCGGCGCTGCATAGCGCGGCCGCCCATCTCGCCCCCCTGACGGATGCAACCTCGGTCGAGGCGCATATCCAGGCGATCATTGATGGCTGGATGCCGTCGCACCCAGCGGCGACCAACGCGCAACAGGCTATGCCCTTGATTCAATCGGTGGCGAGTCAGTTAGGGCGGTAACGCGCGCCGGCATGTCAAAACGCGTGTTGATGGATGTAAATAAATGCTGATGGGGTTCTCAGCGAGCGCAAAACCCAGTTAGTATAAAAGCGGCTTACCCAGCCGCAAACGTAGATTGTTCTCCGCAAAACCCGCCGCTTACCCCGCGGCCGGGTTTGCTCACAGCGTTGATAGACGCGCTTTTTTGTCTCACCGTTTGCATGAGTTCCCTTAACCGACACGTGATACCGGAAGGACTAGAGCCCAGCTCTGCCTGTTACCCGGCGCGCGTGGATACTCAGAAAACAGGCTATGACATCTTCCAGATCAAACGCGCCCGCCAACTCGACCGCTCGCATTGCGATTGCGAGCCTGATTGGCACCGCTATCGAATTTTTTGATTTCTATATCTTTGCCACCGCGGCTGCACTGATCATCGGTCCGATCTTCTTTCCGCGCGAGTCGGCCAGCGCACAAGCGCTCAATGCGTTTGTCACCTTCGGCATTGCCTTTTTGGCTCGGCCGCTCGGTTCGGCGCTGTTCGGGCACTTTGGCGACCGTATCGGACGCAAATCCACCCTGGTGGCCTCGTTGTTGGTCATGGGGGTTTCAACCACCCTGGTCGGTTTTTTACCGGGCTATAACCGTATCGGCATGCTGGCGCCGTTACTGTTGTGCTTGCTGCGCTTCGTGCAAGGCATCGGGCTCGGTGGCGAGTGGGGTGGCGCCGCGCTGCTGGCCACCGAAAATGCGCCACGCGGCAAGCGCGGCTGGTTCGGCATGTTCCCGCAGTTGGGCCCTTCAATCGGGTTTTTGTGCGCCAACGGTCTGTTTTTTGGCTTGGCGCTGACGCTGAACGATGATCAGTTCAAAAGCTGGGGTTGGCGCGTGCCGTTTATCTGCAGCGCGGCGCTGGTGATGGTCGGTCTGTACGTGCGCCTGAATTTGCAAGAGACCCCGGTGTTCACTCAGGCGATCAAGCAGCACGAACGGGTAAAATTGCCGTTGATCGAAATGTTCTCGCGCCATTTGACCCCGGTGATGCAAGGGGCGTTCAGCATGGTGGTGTGCTACGCGCTGTTCTATATCTCGACGGTGTTTTCGCTGTCGTATGGCGTGAAAAAGCTGCATTTCACCAAGCCGGAATTTCTCGGCATGTTGTGCTTCGCGGTGCTGTTCATGGCGCTGGGCACCCTGCTTTCAGCCCGCGCCAGCGACCGCTGGGGACGCCGCCCGGTGCTGTTGCTGGGCAGCGCCCTGGCTCTGGCCTCGGGTTTTAGCATGGCGCCGTTACTCGGCGGTGGCACGCATTTCTCGGTTGGGCTGTTCCTCGTGATCGAGTTGTTCTTGATGGGCTTTACCTTTGGCCCAATGGGGGCGCTATTGCCGGAAATTTTTCCCACCAGCGTGCGCTATACCGGGGCCTCGATGGCCTATAACCTCGGTGGGATTATCGGCGCATCGATTGCGCCATTCATCGCTCAGTTGCTGGTCGATAAAGGCGGTTTAAGCTGGGTGGGCGGTTATGTGTCGGTGGCGGCGCTGTTGAGCTTCCTGGCCGTGTTGTCGATGAAGGAAACACGCAGTGTCGATCTGCTGGCCCATAGTGAGTCCGCGACCCAACATGAAGAAGCGGCTACCGTGGCGCCATGTAATAGCCGGGGATAGAGTGTAAATATTGAAACACCGCGTTGCTCACCACCAACCTACGATGCTTCTTTACCCATTTGATCGGCGATTTTCAGCAAGAAATCCACCACCACCCGCACGCGCGGCGCGCGGTAGCGGTCCGCGCTATAGACCAGCCAGCTGCTGCCCTGGTAGCGCCCCAATAGCTGCCAACCGCGCAAAACTTGCACCAGCGAGCCACTGGCCAATTGCTGGCGGGCGGTAAAGTCGGGCAAGCAGGCAATGCCAAGGCCCGCCTCGGCGGCCTCGCGCCGCATTTCGCTGTGATTGCTGGCGTAGCGACCGCGCACATTGACGATCTGGCGCTCGTTGCCGCGCACTAGGCACCACTCGTCATCCCCGGGTAATTCCGCTAGATGCAGGCAGCTGTGTTGCGCCAGTTCCGCCGGATGCTGCGGCGCGCCGGCTTGCGCCAAATAGGCGGGCGACGCGTACAACAAGGTGCGCACTTCCATAAACGGGCGCGCAATGTAGCCTGGTGGCGGATCACCCAGCCGCAAGGCAATATCCACGCCATCGGCAATCAGGTCGACCACCTGATCGGTCACGTGCAGTTCCAGTGCTAATTGCGGATAAGACTGCAATAGTGCCGGTAATCTGGGATGAATCAACTGGCGCAAGGCGGCCTTGGGCGCCGACAGCCGCACGCGCCCTTCAACGCTGCTGGCATGAATCGCCGCCCCGTCGCACGCGGCGCGCGCCGCCTCCAGCATAGCGCGCGCGTGACGCAATACCTCCTGCCCTCCCGCCGTGAGCCGTAGCCGGCGGGTACTGCGTTCCACCAGCGTCACCCCTAGCGCGGCTTCCAGCCGAGCGATCCGCCGGCTGACCGCCGAGGGCGTACTGCCCTGCTGGCGCGCGGCGGCGCTAAACGAACCCGCCTCGTTGACCGTGACCAGCACCGCCAAATCCGATAGCAGCGGCAAGAGTTCATTTGTTCTCATCAAGCACAAATCCTTTGCTTATTTGCCTGATTATCAATCAATTTGTTTAGTTTCATACTGTACTCATGACAATGCAAGGAGCACTCCATGACCCGCCCGCGATTTCCCTCTGAGCTGTTACTACTCTTGACCGCCGCGATTTGGGGCAGTAGCTACAGCGTGGTCAAAACCGCGCTGAGCTATTACCCGGTGGCCGGAGTGATCGCGATTCGGTTTTTGCTTACCGCGTTGGTGCTGGCGCCTTATTGGCTGCGCCTGGCGCCGGCGGACAAAAAGACCACCTTGCGCGTGGCGCTGCCGACCAGCGCCGGACTATTGGCGATCTTTTTTGCGGAAACCTCGGGCGTGGCAGAGACCAGTGCCAGTAATGCCGCCTTTCTGGTCAGCGTCTGTTTGCTGCTCACCCCTCCGGTGGAGTGGGTGTGGTTTAGAAAAAGACCCGCCGCCAAGTTGTGGCTCGCGGCTATTATCTCGCTGTTGGGCATATGGTTGCTCACCGGCATGGCCAGCGGCAGCCTGAATCGCGGCGATGAATTGATGTTGCTGGCGGCGTTGATCCGGGCGGTGCATACCTGTATGACCTCGCGTCTGACGGCCAATAAATCCATAGATAGCATGGGGCTGACCGCGGTGCAGGGCGTACTGGTGGGGGGCGGCGCGCTGCTGATCGCCCCATGGCTACCCGCGGGCCTGCCCGCCCCGCCGCGCACCGGTGAATTCTGGCTGGCGATTGGCTATCTGACACTGTTCTGTACCCTGTTCGCCTTTTGGGCCATGAATCGCGCGCTGGCGATCAGCAGCCCAAGCAAGGTGGCTTTGTTGCTCGGCAGCGAACCGCTGTGGGGTGCGCTGTTTGCCGTGCTACTACTCGGCGAAAGCCTGGGTAATCATGGCTGGATCGGTGGACTCATGATCGCGGGGTCGGCGCTGTGGCTGACCTGGCCGGGTTCGGGACGCGAGCCAAAGCTGCAAACCGCGGGGTGAGGGGGAGCCTCAATGGAGTTAGGGTCCTTAGATCACGACCAGCATGGCGGGATGGAACCGGGGGTTGGGTTCAATCGGGACATAGCCTCTTGGATTGCAAAGAACCCGCGTGCCATTGATGGTGTAGTCACAGGATTCGTGAACATGGCCATGAATCCATAGCGACAACGAAGGGCGCATCAGGGATTCCAGATCGCTCGCATAGGCTGGCGACAAGCGCTGGCCACGAAAAGATAGGGGGATGGACTCTCCGCTGGGGGCGTGGTGGGTGATCACCACGGTCGGACCATCAAATGGAGCCGCCATTTCATGCTCAAGCCAGGCTCGGGACGCCGTGTGCCGGCGCGTGGTATCGAGCGGGTGTAATTTGCGCTCGTGCAGCGGGTCCGGACCAAAGTGAATCCGCTTAAAGTCGGTCATTTGCTGGCGGGCGTCTTCAACCGCCTGGCGCTGTGCGTCACCGACGCCATACAGTTTGAAGTCGGTCCACAGTGAGCAGCCGAGAAAGCGCACGCCATTCAAGCGCAGGCTATCGTTCTCCAAGACATGAACGTTGCTGCCCCGCGCGGCTTGACGCAGATCCGCGAGCGTGTGGTCGAAGTGGCCGCCATAGAATTCATGATTGCCCGCCACCATCAGAATCGGTTTGCCGCCCAGGCTGGCCGAGAGATTTTGGGCCCAATCGACACCGTAGTGTTTGAGATCGATATCTCCGGCCAAAACGATCGCATCAGCCTCCGCGCAGACCCGGGGCTCCGGCACAAAAGGCGTGAACTCGTTGTGCAGGTCTGAATAGATCAGGATGCGCATGCGCTCCTCCCTTCAAATCTCAGTGTAGCGGGTTCTGAGCGGGATTCGAGGTCGGTCTGCGTGACGGTCTCCAGTCGTAGCAGTGGCGCGATTTCACTTGCGCGCCAGTATCGCGCCACTTGAAATGGCGCGATACTGGCGCGATACTGGCGCGATAAGTGCAACGGAGATCGACCCTATGTCTAAAATGGCTGCGCAACAGAATCTTGATGACCTGGTCGCCTTGATCTCAGAGTACCGCGCGGGAATCGGCATCGAGGCTATTTCCGAGATATTGGCTGGGGTCGTGCCACGTAGAACCTTGCAGCGACAATTGGCCCTGCTGGTTGAGCGTGGTCGCTTGCAGATGCAAGGTGAGGCGCGCGCGGTGCGTTACCTGTGTCCCGCCCGAATCATTGAGGCCCAGAGACCGGAATCAGTGAATGCCACGACCGAGGTTGATGTGCTCACTTCAGCCGAAGGCGCGGCAATCAAAACCTACGTCCACCAGCCCCGGCAAATGCGCCAGCCCGTCGGCTACCAGCTAGCGTTCCTTGAGCAGTACCACCCAAATCAGACCGCGTATTTACCGCAAGGGCTACGCGATCAACTACACGCGCTCGGGCGCTCGCCCGCCGATCACACCCTCGCCGGCACCTTCGCCCGCGACATCCTCAATCGCTTGCTGATTGATCTTTCCTGGGCGTCATCACAATTGGAGGGCAACACGTACAGCCGTCTGGATACCGAACGTCTGATTGAGTTCGGCCAAGCCGCCGCGGGCAAGGATGCGCTGGAAACCCAGATGATCCTGAATCACAAGGATGCCATCGAATATCTGGTGCGCGATGTGGAACATGCTCGCGTGACCACGGACACCATCATTGCGCTACATGCCTTTCTGTCTGATGGTTTGATGGCTGATCCCTCGGCTTGTGGTCGCCTCCGCAGCCGCGCGGTAGAGATCGGTGGCAGCGTCTATTTGCCGGTCGCTTTGCCACAACGGCTTGAAGAGTTGTTTGGTATTGTCGTTCAGGTTGCTGCGGAAATTCACGACCCGTTCGAACAGGCATTTTTCCTGATGGTGCATTTGCCCTATCTACAACCTTTTGAAGACGTGAACAAACGCGTCTCCCGGCTTGCGGCAAATATCCCCTTTATCCGCCACAACCTTTGTCCATTGTCATTTATCGACGTGCCACCACAGGCTTACGTGGATGCCATGATGGGCGTGTATGAACTCAATCGAGTTGAGCTATTACGCGATGTGTTCGTCTGGGCCTATGAACGCTCCTGCCAGCACTATGTGGCGGTGAAGCAGAACCTGGTGCCTCCCGATATTTTCCGGCTACGTTATCGTCAGGCCTTAAGCGAGGTGGTTGCCACCATCATTCGTAATGACGTGGCAGCGACGGATGCCTCAATTCGCGCCAGAACACCCGCTGCCGTGACTGAAGCGGATCAGGAGCATTTTATCGAGCTGGCGCTCGGGGAGTTCAAAACACTGCATGCGGGCAATGCGATTCGCTTTGGTCTCCGCCCTTTGGAGTTGGCTTCTTGGCAAGAGCGGCACCTGCGACCGTAGGCTTTGATCTCAAATGCGCGGGCGATGGCCGCTGACCGCGGCGCCCGCGGACGGCGCCAGGCGCGCAAAGCTGATCAGACCCAGCAAAGCCAGAATGGTCAATAAGCCGAAGGCCAGGTGGAAATCATTGGTGGCCGGGTTTTTATCATGCTGATGGAACATCATGGCCAGGTGCAGCGCCAGGGCGCCAGCGGCGATACCCATGCCGTTGGTCATCTGTTGAATCAGACTGCCAAAGGAAGAGGCCCCGTTCATCTTGTCATGGGGGATATCGGCGTAAGACAACGTGCTGATGGCGGTAAACTGCATTGAGCGACACAAGCCGCCAAAGCACAGCACCCCCGCTAGAATCCAGGCGGGGGTGGTCGGTAACATCAGCGCGCAAAAGCCCAGGGACATTGCCGTTGCCAGACAGTTAGCGAGCAAGGTCGTACGAAAACCAAACCGTTTCAGAATCGGTGTGGTCATGACCTTCATGCCCAGATTGCCGATGAAAATCCACAGGGTGAGCGTACCCGAAACCAGCGCGCTCAAGCCAAAACCGATCTGCAGCATCAGCGGCACCAGAAAAGGCACGGCGCTGATAGTCATGCGAAACAGCGAGCCGCCCCAGGTGGTGGCGGCGAATGACGGAACACGCATCGGCCACAGATCGATGATGGGCGTCGGGTGTTTGCGTAAATGGCGGATCGATACCCCGCCCAAAATAAAACCGATCGCCAGGATCACGATAGACAGGTTCCACCGCGCGGTTTCGTTGCCAATCCGGTCCAGGCCGACCATGACACAAGCCAGAGCGGTGCCGGTCAGGATGAAGCCGCGCGTGTCGAACGAGCGCCGCTGTTGCGACTGCAAGTTGGGCATCCACTTGAGCGCGGCCAGAAGACCCAGCAGCCCCAGTGGGACATTCAGCAGAAAGATCCAGCGCCAGGAGGTGTAAGTGCAGATCAGGCCTCCGAGCGGCGGCCCCAGAATCGGTGCCGCCAATGCCGGCCAGGTCAGTAGCGCGATGGCATTGATCAGATCTTTCTTTTCGGTGGTGCGTAACACCACGTAGCGACCCACGGGCACCATCATCGCCCCTCCGATGCCCTGCAGTATCCGAGCGGCGGCAAACTCCCCCACGGTATTGCATAGGCCACATAACACCGAAGCCAGGGTAAAGATCACCATCGCCGTGGTGAACACGGTGCGTGTGCCGAACCGGTCGGCGATCCAGCTGCTGACGGGAATAAACACCGCCAGGGTCAGCAAATAGGCGGTCAGACCAATGCTCAATGCCACCGGCAGCGCATGGAATGATTTCGCCATCAGCGGCAACGCGGTTGCGATGACCGTGCTGTCGATGTATTCCATGAAGAATGCGCCGGCAACAATCAAGGCAATGATCGTGGCGTGTTGAAGGGGGTGTTTTTTCATTTGGACATCAATGGGGCTCTCAATGGCCGACGCCGCTAGCGGACTTTACATGGATGAGGCTACGAGCAAAGACCCGCTTTGTGCGAAAATACGCATTATCCCGGTTTTATATTGATTGGAGAATGCCGTGTCGGCACTGGTACTCGATGGTAAAGCCCTGGCGGCTAAAACCGAACAAGAACTATCGTTGCGCGTGGCCTCGCTCAAAGCCGCCACACAAGGCCAGACGCCGATTTTGGCGACTATTCTGGTGGGCGATGATCCTGCATCCGCGACTTACGTCAAAATGAAAGGCAATGCCTGCGCGCGCGTCGGCATGGCGTCACTCAAAGTGGAGCTGCCGGTCGGCACCAGCACCTCCGAGCTGTTGGCCAAGATTCACGAGCTCAACGACAACCCCAATGTCCACGGCATTTTGCTGCAGCATCCGGTGCCGGAAGGCATTGACGAGCGGCTGTGTTTTGACGCCATCAGCGCCGAAAAAGACGTCGATGGCGTGACTTGCCTGGGTTTCGGCCGCATGAGCATGGGCGAACAGGCCTATGGCTGCGCCACGCCTAAAGGCATTATGCGGCTGTTGGAAGCTTATGAGGTTCCGCTGGCCGGCCAACACGCGGTGGTAGTGGGCCGCAGCCCGATTCTCGGCAAGCCGATGGCCATGATGCTGCTCAATGCCAATTGCACCGTAACAATTTGCCATTCGCGCACCCGCGACCTGCCAGCGTTGATCAAACAGGCGGATATCGTGGTTGGCGCGGTGGGCAAACCGGAATTCATCAAGGCCGCCTGGATCAAGGATGGCGCGGTGGTGGTTGACGCGGGTTACCACCCCGGCGGTATCGGCGATATCGAATTGGCGCCCTTGCTTGATCGGGTGGCCGCCTATACGCCGGTACCTGGCGGCGTAGGGCCGATGACCATCAATACCCTGATCTACCAAAGCGTTGATTCCGCCGAAAAGAAGCTACTGGGCTGATCCTTGAGCGGACCCGAGGCTGAGCGGAGCATTTGGGGGCCCTTGCAGAGAGCTCCCTACAAATCACTTTTTGGCGGAAATCGATTTTATGTATATCCCTAAAGCGTTTGAAGAGTCTCGCTCGGCAGAGCTGGTTCGGGTCATTGAAAGCTTTTCATTGGGCAGTCTCTCGTACTGCGTCAATGGACGCATCGATGCCATTCATGTGCCGTTCGAGTATTCGGCTTCGCCAACTGGCGGGGTGCTGCGCGCGCATGTTGCGCGCGCCAACCCGATCTGGACGGCGCTTGAAAGCGGCGCCGAAGTGCTGGTGATCTTCCGCGGCGAAGATGCGTATGTGTCACCTAACTGGTATCCAAGCAAGCATGAACTGCACCGCCAGGTCCCCACCTGGAACTATCAGGTGGTTCATGCGCGAGGCAAGTTCAAGGCGATTGATGACGAAAAGACCGTCAGAGGGATTGTGGCGCGCCTGACCCGAGTCCATGAGGCTCGGGTACAAGAAGCGCAACCCTGGAAAATGACCGATTCAGCCGCCGACTATATAGACGCGCTACTCACGGACATTGTGGCGATCGAGATCGAGGTCACTGAACTGGTCGGGATTACCAAGGCCAGCCAAAATAAGGACGCAAGAGACCGTGGCAGCGTGGAAGCCAATATGAAAAGGGTGGGCAAGTGTGAAATGTCCGGGATCATTGCGCATGCGCGCAATGAAAAAGGCACATGGAGTGAAGAATAACGGCGGTTCGAGTCATGCGCCATGGAGGGGACTCTTTGCGTTGAGCGCCCCCTTGCGGTACTTGGGTCTACTGGTCTTCGTTGGCTCCCGATCCGATGAGGTGTCGCTCAATCGCCGCTTCCGGCATCATCCGCTGTAAATTCTGGATCAGTTGATCCCCTGCCGCATACAGTGCGTCCAGAGGCATCGCCGGCAAGCTCTCGAGAATAAACCACATCCACCGGGCCTCGGCGCCCAGGCGCGTTCTGACGCCTTGGCGCCAGTTCCAGCGGCGACACGTCACCCCTTGATCGTCGCGCCAAAC
>Ga0302146_10002343_pt1 | contig 10670 bp, 9 predicted proteins | sample I_Bog_E3_1_FD_193578 | JGI IMG/M metagenome (GOLD analysis project Ga0302146, IMG submission 193578) | Peat permafrost microbial communities from Stordalen Mire near Abisko, Sweden - I_Bog_E3_3 | ecosystem: Environmental > Terrestrial > Soil > Wetlands > Peat | place: Sweden: Abisko, Stordalen...
TTTTTGAAGCCGAGCTTGGTCGGGATTCGCAGGCGGATTGGCGCGCCAAAGGGCGGCGTGAGCGGTGCGTTCAGGAAGCTCAGCGCCAGGATGGTTTGCGGGTGGAGTGCCGATGCCATGTCGATACTTGAATAATAGCCATCCGCGCATTTGAACGAGACGTAGCGGCAGGTCGTATCGGCGCCGACGCGGCGCAGGAAGTCGCCGAGCGGGACGCCGCCCCATTGTCCGATGACGCGCCAGCCTTCCACGCAGATAAGGCGCGTGATTTGGCTGGTTTGCGGTAGTGCCTGGAGGGCGGGGAGGGTCCAGGCGGTCTTGTCCTGGATTTGTCCGCCAATCTCCAGCGTGTAGCTGGCAGGGTCCACCACCGGGACCTGGCTGATATCGTAGAACGCGTTGAAGCGGGGCGGGTTGGTGATCTGGTCCGGCCGGAAGCTGGGGGCAAGCGTGTGCGGATCGAAGAGTGCTGCCTGCACGCGGTCATTCCAGGCCGCCATGGCGTGGAGGAACTTATCGGCGAGGTCCGGGTTGTTTGGGTCCTCATAATTACAGGCGGGCAGGGTAGTGATCGCGCCCATGGCGAGCGCGCGCAACAGAATGGAACGACGGTCAAGCTTGATCATTCTTCGAGTCTCCCGCCGGTGATCATGGGCGGCAGGACTTTGGGCACCATGATGACGAGCAGCACGTGGATGATGATGAAGGACATGATCGCCGCCATCGCGAAGAAATGCACATAGCGGGCAGCGAAATAACCGCCCAGCAGGTCGCAGAAGAACCAGAGCTGCACAGGCTTCCAGATGGCGAGGCCAGAGATGACGATGACGATTCCGGCGAGAAGAACGCCGAGATAGAGGAGTTTTTGCACCGCGTTATAAACGCCTTTTTCATGGGCGAGGTTGAAGGCGAAGGCGGCTTTGATATCCTGCAACACGGCGCGCGGGCGTATCGGGAAGAATTTTTTGAAATGCCCGCTGGCACCGCCCCAGATGAAATAGATTAGCCCGTTGACCACCAGCAGCCACATGAAGGCGAGATGCCAGGCAATCGCCGCCCCCAGCCAACCCCCGATGGTGAGGATGTAGGGAATGTTGAAGCCGAAAAGAGGTGAGGCGTTATAAATCTGCCAGCCGCTTCCCAGCATCATGGAAATGGCAAGCACATTGAGCCAGTGGGTGAGACGCAGCGGCCAGGGGTGAATCGGTTTCGCACGGGGCATGGTTCGGTTCTCCAGGCACCCTTTTTGCGCCGATCGGCTGTGTTGGTCCAGGCATGGAAATCATGCCGAGACGGCATTGGCCCGTTCGGGAGGCAAGGCGGATATGGGGTGGGCCGGGATGTTCCGGCGATCTTATCAAGGAGCGTTTCGATGTCCCGTTTTATTCTGGCCGCTGTTTTTGCCTTTTCCCTGGGCGGCGCCGCGCTGGCGCAGACCATGTCTTCCATGGGCAACAGCGCCAACAGCATGGGGAGCATGAGCATGGCCCCACATACCACGCAGACCCCGGGCGCGGCGGGCGACAGCATGAAACCGGATGCGATGAAGCATGACACGATGGCGGCCGGCGGCATGAGCAACAACACGATGAGCCATAACACGATGAGCCATAACACAATGGCGCCCGACGGCATGGCGGCGACGTCCAACAGCATGAAGCCGCAGCAATAAGGCATTGAATTCTCCATGACGCGGCGCGATAGATCATCAGGCATAAAAGGGGGCTGAACATCGACACGCTGGGATCCCGCCTCGATGATCTGCTGACGAGCCGGCGGCAGAATGCCGCCTGGGATGCGGCGTATCTGGAGATTTTGCAGAAGCTGAACCGGGAGGGGTTTCTCTCCGGCATCCTCGGCACGGGGGATGTGTTCCCGGATTTCGTGCTGCCGAGTGCTGAGGGCAGGCTCGTTTCCTTGGCCGCAAGGCTGGCAAGCGGGCCGGTCGTGCTGTCCTTCTTTCGGGGCGAGTGGTGCCCGTTCTGCCGGCTGATGCTGGCGGCGCTGACCAGGGCGCTGCCAGAGATCGAGGCGGCGGGCGGGCAATTGCTGGCGCTGACGCCCGAGACCGGGGGATTGCCGCTCAGCATGAAGCGCTACCATGGCGCGACGTTCGAAGTGCTTTCGGATGTCGATTTCGGCGTGGGGCTGGCTGCCGGGGTCGTGTTCAAGATCCCGAAACTCTACCGCGAGCGGTTGGTGGCTTCCGGCAATAATTTCCCACAGCGCCATGGCAATGCGGCCTGGTGCTTGCCGGTGCCCGCGACCTTCATCATCCGCCCGGATGGCGTGATCGGCTGGCGGTTCGTGGATGTGGACTTCGCGCATCGCGCGGAGCCTGAGGATATTATCGCGGCGTTGCGGACGATCTAGGGCATGGAACTCTCCCAGGTCCGGTATTTCATCGCCCTCTGCCGCACGCTGAACTTCACGCGCGCGGCGGAGCAATGCAACGTGACGCAGCCGGCCTTCACCCGCGCGATTCAGCGTCTGGAGGAGGAGCTGGGTGGGGCGCTGTTGTTCCGGGAACGGAATTTGACCCAGCTGACCGAGCTGGGGCGCGAGATGCGGCCGCATCTGGAGGCGATGCTGGATTCTGCCGATGCGGCGGCGGCCCTGGCGTCGGCGCGGCGAAAAAATACGCAGTTGAGCTTAAAAATAGGCCTCGGACCCGGAATTGGAGCGGCGAGCATCGCCGATGCGGTGCGCGAAGTGGCAAGCATGCTGCCCGAAGTTTCCGTGCATTTCAACGAGGCTGGGCCGCCCGCGCTGATCGATGCGATGCTGACCGACACGCTGGATTGCGCGCTGCTGCCCGATGATTGCGACATGCCGGAGCGCTTGAACCGCTGGCCGCTTTATACCGAGGCTGCGGTGCTGGTTGTCCCGCCTGAGCATCGGCTGGCGGTGATGAATGCGGTGACGGCGCGGGATGTTCTGGAAGAGAATATTCTGGTGGGAGAACGTTGCGGCGGGTTCGCGCATGCGCTGGTGGCCATTACCGGCTTTTCCTTGCGGCTGCAGCGCTGCAATGGCGCGGCGGCGCAAATGCTGGATCTGGTGGCGGCAGGGCTGGGGGTCGCATTGCTGTCGGAGCGGCTGCGGGTCGGCGCACCTTTGGCCGTGCGGCGGTTCAGCGAGCCGGAGTTGAAACGCCGGATCATGCTCACAGCGGTGGCCGGGAGGCCGCTCAACCCGGCGGCGTCGAGTTTCGTCAAGCTTTGCCGGGCGCAGGCGTTTTAATAAATTTCGATTGACCTCAGGCGTTACGTCAGCGCGGCATGCGGTTCCAGGCGTCGAGCGCCGCGATTTTATAGGCTTCGGCGAGGGTGGGGTAGTTGAAGGTATTCTCGATGAAATAGTCGAGCGTGCCTTTGAGGTTGAGTACGGCCTGCCCAATATGAATCAGTTCGGTCGCGCCCTCGCCGACGATATGCGCCCCGAGCAGGCGGCGCGTTTTGAGCGAGAAGATCAGCTTCATCATGCCGGAATTGAGGCCCATAATATGGCCGCGCGAAGTCTCCCGGAATCGCGCAATGCCGCATTCGTAATGAATGCCGCGCTCGCGCACCTCTCGCTCGGACATGCCGACCATGGAAATCTCGGGTACGGAATAAATGCCATAGGGAAAAAACTCAGGTGCCGGCGGCATCGGAATGCCGAAGGCATGGCACGCGGCGATGCGGCCCTGCTCCATGGCGGTGGAGGCGAGGCTGGGAAAGCCGATCACGTCGCCCGCTGCGTAGATATGTGGAATTTCGGTCTGAAAGGTTTTTGGATCGACCTTCAACCGGCCGCGCGCATCCGCGGTGAGGCCGCAGGCGGATAGATTGAGCGTGTCGGTCGCGCCATCCCGCCCACCTGTGAAGAGCATCATCTCCGAGCGGATGCGGCGCCCATCGGCCAGCAAGGTAACAGGATAGTCACCGTCGAATTCGATACGCTCCACCTTGGCGCCCAGGCGAAGCGTGATGTTCTGCTCGCGCATCTGATGCGTGAATTCCTCGATGATTTCGGAATCGACGAAATTGAGGAAGCTTGGCTGCGGCTCGACGAGGGTGACGGCGACATCCAGCGCGCTGTAAATGGTGGCGTATTCCACGCCGATGACACCGGCGCCGATCACGGTCAGGCTGCGCGGCAAGTGGATGTGCTCTACGATGTCGTCACTGTCGAACACGCTGGTGCCGTCGAACGGGATGCTCGCGGGCCGGTGCGGGCGCGTGCCGACGGCGATGAGAATTTTCGCCGCTTCCACGAGATGCGTTTCGCCCTGCGGGCTGGTGATTTCGAGCGTGTTGGCGGTGAGAAAGCGCGCGGTGCCCAGGGCGGCCTTCACGCCGTTACGGGCGAACTGATGCTCCAGCACGTCCACTTCATGATTGAGCGTCATTTGCAGGCGGCTCGTCAGGTCTTTCGGGCCGATATCCTGCTTCACACGATAGGCGCGGCCATAGAAGCCCCGCTCGCGATAGCCTGTGAGGTTGAGCACCGTCTCGCGCAGGGTTTTGGAAGGGATGGTGCCGGTATGGACCGAGACGCCGCCGACCCGATGGCCTTTCTCCACCACCAGCACGGAGTTGCCGATTTTCGCGGCCTGAACGGCGGCGCGCCGCCCGGCGGGGCCACTGCCGATGACAATGAGGTCGTAGATATTCAGGGGCCGGGTCTTTCCTGCTTATGGGCGCGGTTGGCCATGCAAAACATGCGCCGTGGAAGGTTGCAGGAAAAACCTGGACGTGGCGGCGGTTATGGCCGGAAAATAGGCGGTTTCTGGTGGGAATTTAGGCGCAGGCAGGTGTAGCGAGGGTCGATCGGAATAAGCCTTGCTACAATTCGGGTTTAAAACGTGGTGACCGCACGTAGGCCGGTGACAAATTCATTATGCAGCCGTTGTGTCGGGTCAATCGGATTTTCGATGCCGCCGCCGGGATTGACCGTGTATTGCAACGTCGGTTGCAGGGCGAGCCACGGTGTCACCTGCGCCTGATAGGTCAGCTCGATCAGTTCCTCGGTGCCCTGGATCGGCAAGCCGGAATCCCGGTCCAGATCGGCCGTGCGGTTGCTGACTTTGCCGAGGCCGAAATCGATCCCCGCCGTATCGTTGTCACGGCCCTGCAGAGGGGCGGTGAGCGTGATGCCGGTATTGACCGCAAAGCTGATGAGATTTTGTGTCGCCGGCGCACCCATGATGCGCGCAAAGGCGTTCAGGCTGCGCGCGGAATCCGCGTTGGACTGCCAAAGTGTTTGGTCGGCTACGGCGTAAATGCTGTAATTGCCGTGATGCGGGATCGGATTGCCGTTGCTGGCGGTGTTGGAGAGGGAGACGCCGTCCGTGCCGTATTCCTGGTCTGGGAAGGCCGCGGTATCAGCCCAAAAGCCGATTTTATAGGTGCCGGGTAGGCCTGGCGGTGTGCTGCTCACCATGTCGCCGGTGGCAGGCTGGTTGGTCGTGTATTGGTACTCGGCGATGAACAGCGCGCCAGTGTGCAGGTTGAAACGGGCCCCATTGCCGTCGAGGGCCTGGGCGTCGTCAGAGAATGCGCCGCCGCCGGGATTGTCGTCGAACACGCCAGCCAGAATATCCTGATTATCGGCGGGCTTGAACTGGATCCGCGCGCCTAGCGACGAGAGCGGATAGGCCGGGCCGCCACCGTAGAGATCAGCCGAAGGAACGAGCGGCCAGCCAGCCATCGTGTCCACGAACAGGCCGGAATACTGGCTGACCATGAACTCGTTATCGATGCTCTGCTGGCCGATTTTGACGTCGGCGCGGGTATGGTCGAAGCTCTGATCGTACCAGAGCTCCCAGAGGCGTGTGCCGTCTTCGCCCTCATTGCCGTTGGCGGCCTGCAGGCTGTCCAGATACGGGCCGCTGAGGGATCGGCCATGGAGTTGCAACGCGCTGACATGGAAGGTTCCGCCCTCAAGGCCGAAAGCCTTGCCGGTGTCCACGTCGATGGTGGCGGTTGTCACGCCCTGGAGCGTCGCACCCTGCTTCACCCCGCCGGACACATTGCCGAGCAGATTTTCGCTCTCATTGATGCCGAGCGTGACGCCGATATTTCCAAGCTGCGTGCGCAGCCCGCCAATATCCCCGAGCAAGCCTGTGGATTGGGCGAAGGCGGGCGCGGCGCAGAGGGTAAGGGCCGCGGCGCAGGCATGGGCGTGCAGCCGCCGGATCGGGGCGTTTTTCATGAAGTCTCCTGAAGGCGCATTTGAGGTTGGAAGCCCGGCTTGCGCCGGGCGTAGGGGTTCGAGACGGTTAGGCTTCGAAGAGTTTCTGGCCGATATATTCGCCGGGCTGCACGCCCGGCGGGCAGGCGAAGACGCCGCTGCCGACATGCGTGGTAAACTGGTTCAGCGCGTCGATTTTCGACATTTTATCGAAGAGTTTGGTAAAGCCGGTGCGCGGGTCCTTCTGATAGGCCTGGAAGAACAGGCCAGCATCCACCTCAATGCCCTGACGCCATGGCGGCCAGCGCTCGGCGACGAAATTGGCGCCGTTGTTGAAGGAATAGGACCGCCGGAGGATCTGGCTGCCATCATTGTTCACCGGCGCGGCGAGGCGGACATGCGAGGTGTCGGGGATAATATAGTCCCCATTCGCGTCAGTGGCCTGGAAGTTCGGCGTCTCGAATTCATGGCTACCGCCCAGCGGCGCGCCGGAGAGTTTCTTGCGGCCGAAAGTCTGTTCCTGAAAGGCGATTTTCATGCGGTCCCAGTGTTCGAGCGCGATGCGGATGCGCCGCGCCACCATGTAGCTGCCGTTCTCCATCCAGGCGGGGCCTTCCGGTCCGGCCCAGACCACCGCATCCGCCGTAGCGGCCGTCGGGTTCATCGTGCCGTCTTTAAAGCCCATGAGGTTGCGCGGCGTGCCCTGGGTTTTGTTCGCAGTGGAGAAGCCGTCCTGCACCCATTTCAGCGTTGCCATGCCGTAGGAGATGCGGGCGAGCTGGCGGACGGCGTGGAAGGCGACCTGCGGGTCGTTCGCGCAGGCCTGGATGCAGAGCGCGCCGCCGCATTGGCCTGCCACGAGCTGGTCCCCGGCAAAGCGCGGCAGGTCGGCCAAAGCGGGCGGGCGTTGCGCGGCGATGCCGAAACGATCCTGGCCATTGAACTCGAACAATTCGGGGCCGAAACCAAACGTAATGGTCAGGCGGGACGGGGTGAGCCCGGCGGCCTCGCCGCTATCGAGTCCAGGCGCGTCATCATCCTGCGTGCCCGGTTCGGCGGGCAGGCCCGAAGTGAGGCGGGCGGCGGCTTTCGTCCAGTTTTGCAGTAGCGTGATGAGGTCCGCGCGGTTGGTGGCCGCAACGTCGAAGGCGGCAAAATACAGCGCCTCCTGCATCGGCGTGGTGATGCCGCCCTGGTATCGGCCGTAGAACGGCTCTTCCTGTGCGGGTTCGGCCTGCGGGCGTGAGGGCACGAGCTGAGCCTGCGCGGCTGGAGCGATGCCGGCCGCCCCAGCGAGGCTGGCAGCGGCGAGGAAGCCGCGCCGGGAGGGGATTTTAGGGCTCATTGGGACACCATCAGCGTGTTGAGATCGTCTTCCACGTAGTAAAAACCTTTGCCGTTCGGGAGCATGGCGATGCCGAAAAGATCGCCGCTGCCCGGCGGCGTCTGGGCTTCGTCCGTATCGGCCCATTTTGCGCCGGGCTGGGCGCCGGTCGCAGGGTCGATCTCGACGATCTGGCCATTGAGGCCATTTACGACCAACAGATCGCCGTTGGGCGCAGTGTCCATGGCGAGCGGCCGGTTCAACAGGCCATCCTTCGAGACTTCTTTGCCGGTGCCAGCCGAATCCCTGCGCGTTGCGGCATCCGCAATGGCAGTGATGCGGTTGCCGATGGCGTCCGAGACATAGAGCGTACCATCCTTGCCAAGTGCGAGCCCGGTCGGGCCGATCAGGAACACCCCGGCATCCGCTTGCGCCCCAAAACCGCTGCCGATCACGGTCTGGCCGGTGACCTGCGGCGGCTTACCGGGCGCAATGGCGAGGTCGAGCCGCAAAACGGTCGCCTTATGCTGCACGGGCTGGCCCGGCGCGCCGATGCCAAAGCCGGCATTGCTGATGAAGAGCGTGGCGGTGGAAACGTTATCAATGACGGCCATATTGCCCCATGGGTCATTGATATTCGGGCCGGAGATGGTGCCCGCCACCTTGCCCGATGAGTCCAGCACGATGAGACAGCCCGGACCGAGGGTTTTCGTCGTGCCATCCGTGCTCGGCGTGCTGCCGACGATAACCCACCCGGATTTCAACATCGTCATGGCAGTGCCGAGCCCGACGCCGCCGGGGCAACCCGGCAGGTTCTGCGGAATGGCCGAGAAAGTGGTCAGCGTGCCGGTGGATGGGCGGTAATCCACGATCGTCGTGCCGGTGCCCTGCAGGTTGCCGCTATTGTTAAAATTATCGACCAGCACGTCATCCCTTTGCACGCTGCCCACAGAGGCGGGCGCGACGATCAGAGCGTAGGGATTCTGGTCGCCGTTTGCCGGCACTGTGGAGGTGAGGAGATGGTGCTGCTTGAGCGTGGGCAGGAAGCCGGACTGCGCATAGGCAGCCGGCGCGGCGAGGGCCAGGGTCAGCGTTAGAATCGATAGTCGGCGCGGCATGGTTCGGTCCTTTTAGTAATGCAATTCATTCTCAACTGATAGGCGTGAAAAGGCGTTTTTCGTCGGCTTTTTTATGCGTCGGTGCCAGCCGGGAAGGCGATGACCGGGCCTTCGACCGTGAGCCAGACATCGCTCCCGGGCGGCGGTGCCGCATGGCTGAAAATACGGGCGGTGATGTCCTGCGGGCTTCCCGGCAGGCTGAGGCTGATCACGGCGTCATGCCCGTAAAACGTGATTTTATGCACGGTTGCCGAGACGCCGTTGCCGGGCACGCCGTTGAGCTTGATCTGCTCCGGGCGGACCATGATGTTGACCGGGCCGTTCACCGCGTCGGGTGCCGCCAGCTGGCCGAGCGGGGAGTCGACCCAGCCATCGGCCGCGACGCCGGGGGCGAATACGGCCTCGCCGATGAAATTGGCGAGCGCCGGGCTGGCAGGGGTTCGATACAGGGTTTCGGGCGCGCAAAGTTGGGTCAGAAAGCCGTTTTGCAGCACGCCAACTCTAGAACCCATCGAGAGCGCTTCGGACTGGTCATGCGTCACGAGGATGGCGGTGGCCCCGGAGGCTTGAATGGCGGCGGCGACGGCGGCGCGGGTGTCCGCGCGCAGCCCGGCATCGAGTGCCGAGAAAGGTTCATCGAGCAGCACCAGCCGGGGATTGGGCGCGAGCGCCCGGGCCAGTGCGATGCGTTGCTGTTCGCCGCCGGAGAGGTCCTGCGGCGCGCGGTCAGCATAGGAAGCGGGAAGCTCGACCAAAGTGAGCAGTTCATTTACGCGGTGCCGGGCGCGGCGCTCAGCGCGCTTGAGCCCGAATGTAATGTTATCGGCCACGCAGAGATGCGGGAAGAGCGCCCCCTCCTGCGCGACATAGCCAATGCCGCGCTGCTCCGGGCGGCGGAACATGCCTGGGCCGGCCAGGGTTTCATCGTTTAACGTGATCGTGCCGGAATCGGGACGATCGAACCCCGCGATGAGGCGCAGCAGCGTGGTTTTGCCGCCGCCGGACGCGCCGAGAATGGCGACGAGGGTTTTGGATTCCACCGCAAAGGAAACATCCTCTAGTACCTTCGCGCCGTTGAAGCTTTTCGCCAGATGGGAGATTTCCAGAAAGGCCATCAGACCACCGTCACCGGCGCATAGATGCTGGCGGCGCCGAAGCGGCGGGCCAGAAGCCAGGAGGCGGCCATGGAGATGGCGGCCATCACCGCCGCATAGGGCGCGGCGGCGGCGAAAGCGAGGGTGGAGGTGTCCGCCCAGACCTGGGTAGCGAGCGTTTGCGTGCCGATGGGGGCCAGCAGCAGCGTGGCGGTCAGTTCCGTGGTGATGGAAATGAAGACGAGTGCTGCGGCCGCCCCCATGCCGGGTGCTGCGAGCGGCAGGGTGACGCGCAGGAATACGGCGATCCGGCCCAGGCCGAGGGATTTTCCGGTTTCCTCCAGCACAGGCTGCGCCTGCATCATGGCCGACCTCACGCTGACCAAAGCCAACGGCAGAAAGACGATGCTGTAGGCGATGAGCAGCAGAAAGGCGCTTTGATAGAGCGGACGAATGCTATGGACGGTGAGCGAGACCAAAGCCAGCGCGACGACGATGCCCGGGATGCTCTGGGCCAGATAGGCGGCGCGCTCCAGCAGGTTGACGAGCCAGCCTTGGTGGCGCGCGGCGAGAATGCCAAGCGGCAGCGCCAGCGCAAGGGTGAGCGCGGCGCCGCCGGCACCCAAATATACGGACGACCAGGCCGCCTGCGCCACAGCGGGCAGCGACGCGGCGACGGGCGCGGTCGCGGCATCGCCGGGTTGCAGCAGCCAATAGACGATCATGCCAAGCGGGACGCCGATCGTGAGCAAGGCCCATGCGCCGAAGGCGATGGCGGCGGGGAAGCGCCACGCGCCGATAAAGTGGCGGATGGCGGCACGACGTGTGCCGCGCGCGAGGCGGCCATAGCGTGCGCGGCCGCGCACGAAATATTCAGCGGCAAGGCAGAGCGTGCAAAGAATGACGAGGATCATCGAGAGCAAGGCCGGTTCCGCGCCTGAGAATCCAGCCCGATAG
>Ga0302146_10002370_pt1 | contig 10611 bp, 6 predicted proteins | sample I_Bog_E3_1_FD_193578 | JGI IMG/M metagenome (GOLD analysis project Ga0302146, IMG submission 193578) | Peat permafrost microbial communities from Stordalen Mire near Abisko, Sweden - I_Bog_E3_3 | ecosystem: Environmental > Terrestrial > Soil > Wetlands > Peat | place: Sweden: Abisko, Stordalen...
TCTTTTTCGTGGATGTCGGTGTTCTCATAAAACTCGGCCAGCCCTTCGTTCATCCACAAGGGCATCCACTCGGCAGCTTTGCTCAGAAGAAAGTGCATGTACTCGTGATAAATCACTGCATAGGGATGATCGCCCTCGGCGTCCAGGCGCATGAGAACGTAGTTCTTGTCGGGCGCGCGCAGAAAAAGTCCACCTAACTTCAGTTGCCCTTTCGCGAGATAAGCCTCTGGTTCGAGAGTGCGGAAATCCTTCTCGTCTTTGAGGGCGAGTACGACAATCGGCGAACCGTTATCGATGGGCAAGTGAGGAAACGCCATGTGAGAAATCGAGCGCATGCGCTCAAACTGGTCGGCGATGCGCCGCCCATCCTTCTCGTTGGCGGTGGTCAGGACGGTGAAATGGGGGCTGCGGACTTCCGTCCAGGCCTCCGGCTTATCGCGCGCCGGAGCCAGGGGCGGCGCGAGTAAGATCACAAACAAAACAGTAAGTTTCCGCATAACTAAATTTCCATAACAACGAGCCACTACAGATATACCGAAGACCTTGCCGAGTCAAATGAATTTCGCGAAAAGCGGGCAACTGCGGCACTGCGCGTCACAACCAGCTGTCACAACCAGCTGTGACGCGCCTCATGGCGTGAGTTCTCGGCAAGACATACGCTCTTACAGAAAGGAGGAGTCTGGATGTCCTCCTGGTCTCAAGTCGGCGTGGCCCCGGCGAGCGCGGCGTTTTCCCGCCTCCAGCTCCGCCGCACACGCACACGCGTCGTTTTCACATTCTCCTTATCTGCGGCCGTTGCGATTCGCGGCGCGCGCCGTACTCAAGCTCAAGCTCTTGACTGCGCTGGCGACTGGACCGTCTGTGAAGTCGTGGCCGGATGTGCTAGCTTGTTTCGGGCATCAAACGCTTATGCCGTCTAATCTCTTTTCGCGGAGAACTCTCTATGCTGCATCTCGATACTGGTAACACGGGGTTCATGATTCTATGCACCAGCCTGGTTATGTTGATGACGCCCGGTCTCGCTTTTTTTTATGGCGGACTGGTGGGGCGCAAGAACGTGCTCGCCATCATGATTCAGAGTTTTGTCTCGATGGGCTGGACGACGGTGATCTGGTATCTCTACGGCTATTCGCTGTGCTTCAGCGGCGACTGGCATGGGGTCATCGGCAACTTCCACAACGCATTCCTGCGCGGCGTCGACCTGAACACGCCGTCGCCGAATGCAACGATTCCAGCCTTTGTGTTTATTGCCTATCAAATGATGTTCGCCATCATCACGCCCGCGCTGATCTCGGGAGCGTTCACCAACCGGGTCACGTTCAAGGCGTACATGCTGTTTCTGACCGGCTGGCTGACTTTCGTTTACTTTCCGTTTGTCCATATGGTTTGGGGTGGAGGTTTCCTGCAGCAATGGGGCGTGCTCGACTTCGCGGGAGGTATCGTGGTGCACAACATCGCGGGAATCGCCGCCTTGGCCTCGGTGCTGTATGTGGGCAAACGCCACACGGCGGATCGCGGGCCGCATAGCATTCCGCTGGTTGCGCTGGGAACGGGACTGCTGTGGTTTGGATGGTACGGCTTTAACGCGGGCAGCGAAATGCGCGTGGATTCGGTGACGGCGACTGCGTTTCTGAACACCGATGTGGCGGCGTCGTTCGCGGCCGTCGCCTGGCTGTTTGTGGCATGGATCAACGAAAAGAAACCGAAACTTCTCGGATTGCTGACGGGCGCCGTTGCCGGGCTGGCGACGATCACTCCCGCAGCCGGATATGTTTCGCCGACCACCGCGGTCATCATTGGCATCGTTGCCGGGGTGGTTTGTTACTACGCGGTGGAAATGAAGAACAAAATGGGGTGGGACGACGCGCTCGACGTTTGGGGAGTCCACGGGGTTGGCGGCTTCCTAGGCATCGTCATGCTGGGAATCTTTGCCAACAAGGAGTTCAACCCCAACGGCGCGAACGGACTGCTCTACGGCGATCCGACGTTCCTGCTGAAACAAGTGACGGCAGTGGTTTTCTCATCGGTATGGGCCTTTGTGTTCACCTACGGAATGTTGCGCATCATCGATGCGTTCACCCCGGTGAAAGTCACCGAGATCAGCGAGGCAATCGGCCTCGATGAGTCCATCCACGGCGAACACGCGTATGAGGAGGCTCCCGAGCACGACGACCTCTTTCACGCGGGAGTGCGCTAGTACGGCGATGGTGGAGGGACCGGCGTCTGCCGCGTCAAGCCGGGCGGAGACGCCCGGCGCTCCACCAACAGACCGGGCTCTGGATCGACATGGGTTTTTAGCTGTCCTCGCCCACCTTCAGCAGCGCCAGGAAAGCCTCCTGCGGAATATCCACGCGGCCGATGCGCTTCATTCTCTTCTTGCCTTCTTTTTGCTTTTCGAGCAGCTTGCGCTTGCGGCTGATGTCGCCACCGTAGCACTTGGCGATCACGTTCTTACGGATGGCCGGCACCGTCTCGCGGGCAATGATCTTGGCGCCGATTGCCGCCTGAATCGCCACTTCAAACATCTGGCGCGGGATCAGTTCTTTCATCTTCGCGGCCAGCAACCGCCCGCGGTCGTAGGCGAAATCGCGATGGATAATGGTCGAGAGCGCATCGACCGGTTCGCCCGCCACCATGATGTCGAGCTTGGCCATTGGCGATGTCCAATTGCCCGACAGGTGATAGTCGAGCGAAGCGTAGCCGCGAGACACCGACTTGAGCCGGTCGTAAAAGTCGAGAACGATTTCATTCAGCGGCAACTCATACTGCAGCATGACGCGCGTGCCGGTGACATATTCGAAACTCTTCTGCTTGCCGCGTTTTTCCTCGACCAGCTTCAGAATGCCGCCCACATATTCTTCGTTGGTCAGAATCACGGCGAGAATCACCGGCTCTTCGACCCTGGCGATCTCGCTGGTGTCGGGCCAACGCGAAGGATTATCCACTTCGATCACCGAGCCGTCGGTTTTGGTGATTAGGTAGCGCACGCCCGGGGCCGTCGTGATGAGGTCGAGACCGTATTCGCGCTCCAGCCGCTCCTGGATGATCTCCATGTGCAGGAGGCCGAGAAAGCCGCAGCGGAAGCCGAAACCCAGCGCCACCGAACTTTCCGGCTCGAAGAAGAACGATGAGTCATTCAGCTTTAATTTTTCCAGCGCCTCGCGCAGTTGCGTGTGTTCGTGCGCGTCGACCGTGTAGAGGCCCGCGAAAACCATGGGCTTGATTTCTTCAAAGCCGGGCAACGCCTGGATGGCGGGCCGGTCGTCGTCGGTGATGGTGTCGCCGATCTTCGTGTCCGCGACATTCTTGATATTGGCGACGATGAATCCAACTTCGCCCGCCACCAGTTCGTCGATTTCCACCGGTTTCGGCGTAAGGACGCCTAGAGTCTCCACCTGAAATACATGACCGTTCGACCAGAGCCGGATCTTCTGCCCCTTGCGCAACCGTCCCTCGAAAACGCGCGCGAGCACCACCACGCCGCGATAGGGATCGAACCAGGAATCGAAGAGCAGCGCCTGCAAATGCCGCTCCGGCGAGCCTTTTGGCGGCGGCACTCGCTTCACAATCGCTTCGAGAACATCGGGGACGCCCTGGCCGGTTTTCGCGCTGATCAGTAAAGCGTCCGTCGCATCCAACCCGACCGCGCTCTCGATCATTTCCTTTGTGCGCGCAACGTCGGCGCTTTGCAGGTCGATTTTGTTGATCACGGGAATAATTTCGAGGCCGTGATTGATCGCGAGATATGAGTTCGCGAGCGTCTGCGCTTCGACGCCCTGCGAGGCGTCAACCACGAGCAGAGCGCCTTCGCAGGCGGCCAGGGAGCGGGAGACTTCGTAGGAGAAATCGACGTGGCCGGGAGTGTCGATCAGATTGAGCTGGTAAATCTGGCCATCCTGCGCCGGGTACAACATGCGGACGGCATGGGCCTTAATGGTGATGCCGCGCTCGCGCTCCAGGTCCATGGAGTCGAGCACCTGCTCCTGCATTTCACGCATGGCGAGCGAGCCGGTGAGCTCGAGCAGGCGGTCGGCGAGCGTGGATTTGCCGTGGTCAATATGGGCAATAATCGCAAAATTTCGGATGTGTGAGGCTTCCATGCAGATAACTAGATTCTAACAGGGTGAGAGCGAGCTCTTTTGCCACAGAGACACGGAGGCACAGAGAAACCTCCGGCCGCAAGAACCAGAAACAAAACCGGAGGAAGGTCAGGGAAGTTCTGCCAGAGACAAGGATTGAACAAGGACAGAATCCTTGCTGGTAATATTCGGCTCCCTCAACCTCGATGGATTTTCCAGAAACCAGACATCAGAGCCGCGATCAGGACCAGCGTCAGCGCTTCGACCAACAATGCATAGGACGTCCACCGCTTCTGCCGGTCGAATCGCGCCAGCAAACGGCTGATGATCAGCCATATCACCACCACGGGAGAAGCCAGGAGTCGGAAAAGACAGAACCAGCCGAGGATCATGATTGACTGGCCGACTGCCGGAATGGCGATCAGCGCCGCGCTAAGCGGCACCGTCAAGCTGAAGCCGAATAGGACTTTCGCATACGTCTCGGTGGCGGTCTCTGATTTTCGGATGACGAACACCAGAAACACGGTGGGGATCATGAGCAGAAAGCAGATGAAAAGCTCCAGCATCATGTCGCCGCCTGCCCACATGCCTGCGTAAGCATCGGCATCTTGGGGATGGAGGACGTATTGCAGGTAACGCGCGACGATCAAGGCCACTGCGATCGCCAGAACCGCCGCGTAGCCCGCAGCTACCAGACGCAACTGCACCCGGTAAGGGATTGGCTTCATGCGGGGAATTCTACAGGCAGCAGCGGCGCAGGCTGGTTACCCGGCAGGTGCGAGGCATGGCGGTGGTGGAAAAATGCCTATTGCGAAAGAAAGGGCGCGATTGCTCGCGCCCCTTTCCTTCAAGTTGGTTTGTTCCTTCTGACCTAGTCCCTGACTCCATCCATGAACGCCCGCAGCTTGCGCGAACGCGATGGATGGCGCAGTTTTCGCAGTGCCTTGGCCTCGATTTGGCGGATGCGTTCGCGGGTTACTGCGAACGACTGGCCGACTTCTTCGAGCGTGTGCTCGGAGCCGTCTTCCAGTCCGAAGCGCATCTTGATGACCTTCTCTTCGCGCGGGGTCAGCGTGCGCAACACCTGCGAAGTCTGGTCTTTGAGGTTGACGTTGATCACGGCTTCGGCCGGAGAAACGACCGCGCGGTCTTCGATGAAGTCGCCCAAGTGCGAATCTTCCTCTTCGCCAATCGGCGTTTCGAGGGAGATGGGTTCCTGAGCAATCTTCAGGACTTTCCGAACTTTTGCCACCGGAATGTCCATGCGCTTGGCGATTTCTTCGGAAGTTGGTTCGCGTCCCAGTTCCTGCACCAGCTGTCGCGAGGTGCGGATCAGCTTGTTGATGGTTTCGATCATGTGCACAGGGATACGAATCGTACGCGCCTGATCTGCGATGGCACGGGTGATGGCCTGCCGAATCCACCATGTGGCATACGTGGAAAATTTGTAGCCACGGCGGTATTCGAATTTATCCACAGCTTTCATCAGGCCGATATTGCCTTCCTGAATCAGGTCGAGGAACTGCAGGCCGCGATTGGTGTACTTTTTCGCAATCGAGACTACCAGGCGCAAGTTGGCTTCGATGAGCTCGCGCTTGGCGTGCTCGGCGTCCATATCGCCCTGGATGATCTCGCGCTGCGTGCGCTTGAGCTCCGGGAACAACAGGCCCGCTTCCACCTCGAGCTTTTCGAGCTCTCCGCGGACAGCGCGTGCCTGCTTTTTATATTCCTTCTTTTGCTCTTCGCTGCGCGTGGCCTCGGCCCGTTTTTCCAGGTTCTGAATCTGCCGGTCGAGCGAGCGCATGCCGTCGACCGTGCGGTTGACGCGGTCGATGAGGCGCTTGCGTTCGTTGTTGGTGAAGCCAAGTTTCCGCACAGCGATCGAAGTGCGGACAATCGCATGCGCCAGCTGGAAACGGTACCGGCGATGATCGCGCGGCCGCTTCTTCAAGTTCACCGCCGCCAGCTTCTCCTGGAGCGGCTCCACTTTCTTGTAAAGCTTTTCGAGCGCGTGGATCTTGGCGAGAAATTCCTTCAGACGCTTGTCGACGATCTCTTCCGTGATTTCCTCTTCGTCGAAGGTGACCAGCTCTTTGATGGAGCGGACGCCCTTTTCGAGGTCCTCGCCGAGGGCGAGGAGTTCACGGATCACAATCGGAGAGCGCGAAAGCGCCTTCAGAACGCGGTTTTGCCCCCGCTCGATCCTCTTAGCGATTTCGACTTCGCCTTCGCGGGTGAGCAGCGGCACTGTCCCCATCTCCCGCAAGTACATGCGGACGGGGTCATTGGTTTTTTCCATGGCGCCGGGGGTTAAGTCGAGTTCGACGTCCTCGGAGCCTTCTTCCACATCCTCGAATTTTTTTTCCAGATCGGTCGTCGGCCCTTTCGAGCTTTCGAGAACATCGATTCCTTGGGTCCCGATCGTGGTTAGCAGATCTTCCAGGTCTTCAGGAGAGTGCACATCGTGCGGGATAAGGTCGTTGACATGATCATAGGTCAGATATCCCTTCTCTTTGCCTGCGTCGATCAGCTTTTTTATGTCGTCGTACTTGTCGTCTAATGCCAAAACAGATTGTCCTCAAGACGCCCGCCGATACCCACCCCGGGTACGCGGACGCCAACTCTTCAAGCGGTGGGAGTTGTTACGGAGTTGTGCCGCAGAGGCACACAAACCTTAAAAGTATAGCATGGCAACTGCGTCTTCCGCCCGTATCTCTTTTCCCGCTAGTTCCTTAGATGTTGCCCGACCGACTTTCGTTCCATGGTAAAAAGGCCGCTCGCCGACCGATCCAGGATCCTAATCCTACGACGCCTTGCTCCTCGCCTCGCCCAATCCCGGGTCCATCAAAGACCGCTTCAGACGTACCTTTTCCTGCAAAAGGGCTTGTTTTTCCTCCAAAGAGACCGCCGGACGCTGCAAGGCCATCTGCACTTCCTCCAGCCGCCGGCGCAGGTAAATCCGGCGCAATGCCCGCACCGCGCCTTCCACGGTCTCGGGCGTCAGTTCTTCTTCCTCAGTCATCAGGATGGAAGCAAGCAGGCGCCGGTCTTCTTCGGTCTTCGGCAGCGCCATTACGTCCACTGCTTCGACTCCGGCTTCGAGCAGCGCTTCGATCAACGACTGCGCGGCGAGTCCTTCGTACAAATGCTCCGATTGCAGCGCATATTGCGCCTGGCGGGCGGGATCGAATTCCTCGTCGGTGCCTTCGCGCGCCGTGGTTCGCGTTCCGCTGGATTGCATTTGCGTGGCCGAGGCCAGCGCCCGGATCAGCACGCGCTCCGCGCCGGTGATTTGCGTTTCCGCCGAAGCTTTCACCTGCGTCGCCGAGCGCGTGGTGGCGGCGTGCTTCAGTTCCTGGCGGAGCACCGCCGAATCAATCCCCAGCTTCTGCGAAATTTCCATCGCCAGTTCGTCGCGCACGATGCGATTTGGCACGCGCTGAATGTGCGGAAGAAGGTGGTTGACGGCCTTGACCTTGCTGTCCGCATTCCGCGCGGGGAACTGGGCGCGGGCACGGTCGATCAGATAATCAAAATATTTCTGCGAATGCTTGAGCGCCGCGGCGTAGGCGTCCTTGCCCTTGCGCCGGATGAAGAGATCGGGATCGAATCCGGTTTCGAGCGTGAGCACGCGGATATTGAATTCTTCCTCCACCAGCAGGCCGAGAGTGCGCTCGGTGGCGCGGGCTCCGGCAGTGTCGGGATCGAAATTGACGACGACATTTTTTGAGAAGCGCCCCAGCAACTTCGCCTGGATTTCCGTGAACGCCGTGCCCGAACTGGCAATTACGTTGTGGAAGCCGGCCGCGTAGACGGAAATGCAATCCATCTGGCCTTCGACGAGGATGGAGTAGTCGAGCTTGCGGATCGCGTCTTTTGCGTTGTCCAGATTGAAGAGCACGCGCGACTTCGAATAGATCGGGGTTTCGGGAGAATTCAGGTATTTGGGGCCGGCTTTGTCGTCGGTCGAGAGCGTGCGTCCAGTGAAGGCGATCACTTTGCCTTGGTCATTGCAGATGGGGAACAGCACGCGGTTGCGGAATTTGGAGTAGATGGCTGCTGGCTGCTGGCTACTAGCTGCTGGCTTGCGGCCCGCGCTGTCCGCTGCTCGCTGTTCGTCGTTCGCTTGGGAGTTCTCAGTTCTCGGTTCTCGGTTCTCAGTAACCTGCTCTCCCTGAGGGCTGACGGCTAAGGGCTGAGGGCTCTCTTTCCACGAAAATAACCCGCTTTCGCGCAACAACTCCTCGCCGAATTCGCGGCGCAAAGCATCGCGCAACAGAAAACCCGAATCGGGGGCATAGCCGATGCGGAAACGGGCGATGGTTTCGTCGTCGAGTCCACGGCCCTTTAGGTATTCGCGGGCGGTCGCGCCTTCGGGACGACGCAGACACTCCTGGAAAAACTGGGTCGCGCGGACATGCACGTCGAGCAGCGCCATGCGAACCTGAGCGTCGCGAGCCTCGGCCGGACTCGAGAACGTCACCTTCGGCATCGGCACGCCCAGCTTTTGAGCAATCAGCCGGACAGCCTCGGGGAAGGTGATGTTCTCGACTTTCTGGATGAAGGTGAAGACATCTCCCGACTGTCCGCACCCGAAGCAGTGAAAAAACTGCCGCGTGGCGTGCACCGAGAACGAAGGCGTCTTCTCGGCATGAAACGGACACAGCCCAGAGAAATTCTGCGCCCCAGCCTTCTTCAGCTTGACGTAGTCGCCGACGATGCGGACGATGTCGGCCTGCTGCTTGAGCGACTCTTTGAAGTTGTCGGAAGAGGTCGAAGTAGAATTCATTGCCGGCGCACACGGGTCTCGTAGTAATTATGCCTATGATTATGAGCGTTGAAAGGCGCAAGGGGAATAGAAGATGGATGGGATTGCTGTGGGAAAGGTGTGGATATTCGCGGGCGTAGAGGGAAAACAAATGCGGCTCGGGCCAGCCACCCAAGCCGCATTGTTGTCGCGGAGCTCTGACTGCCGTCTTTCGCCTTCGCGAAAGATCACCGCGCAAGGCACTCCGAAGAGTGCCCTGCGACGACGCTCACCTGAGGCTTGCGCTTCAGGGTTATGATTCGGCATTTCAATCCCTCTCGAAAGAAGGACATTCAGGAGGCCGTAAAGCCCGGGCAACGGCACACTGGACATGCGCCGAATTTCCCCCGGTGACTCACTCTCGAAAATCACCGGCAACGCCGAACCCTTGTTCGGAACAGATCAGAACATCTCACGCTTTGACTTTCTGTACTTTGCGGCAGCAAGACCATGAACGCAACGGGAAAGTGCGGCTCCGTTGTGTAAAAACTGTGGAGGGGGCAAAGTTCCTGTGGAAGAGGAAGGAAAAGTGCAGTTTTATTCGCGAGCGCTTCCCGAGAACCTGCGGGCTTCGCCGCGGAACGAGCGAGGGTCCACATGCCCACACGCGCGCTTGCGCTGCCGTACAATATTTCGATGATTGCGCATCTTCGGGGAACGGTGCTGGCGAAACATCCCAATCAGGCGATTGTGGAGACTCATGGCGTTGGCTATGACGTTGCCATCAGCGTGGCAACGTTTTCGGAGATGCCGGCGGCGGGCGCCGAGGTGGCGCTGCACATTCACACCCATGTTCGCGAGGATGCGCTCAGCCTGTACGGATTCTTGCGGCTGGCCGAGAAACAGCTTTTCGAAAAACTGCTCACGGTGAGCGGAATTGGCCCGACCCTCGCGATTAAGATCCTGAGCGGCATGGCCGCCGACGAAATGACGGGAGCGATTCGCGGAGGCGATCTGGCGAGGCTTACCCGCATCCCTGGAATCGGCAAGAAAACAGCGGAGCGCATGGTGCTGGAACTGCGCGACAAGCTGCCGGCGGCGGGTGCGGCAGAAATGAGCGCAACCGTGGCAAACCCCATGGAGGAAGATGTGATTTCCGCGCTGGTCAATCTCGGCTATCAGCGCGCGGCGGCAGAGAAGGCGCTGCTGGTGGCGCGGACGGGTAAAAGTTCGCAAAATTTCGATGTGCTGTTTCGTGAGGCGCTGGGATCGCTCGCGAAGTGATTCCGCGCTCGGGCACCCACGCTGGGTCATCGTTGCCAGTTCGGCGGCGCGAGCGGAAGGCTTACCTCGAACCAATTCGACCGCTGGAGGTCTTTTGTGCGCAGAGCGCTTCAACTTACCGTGGTGATCGCGTGTATCGCGGCTGCGTTTTACTTTCAGATACCGCAGTTGGTGGATGAGGATCAGAACAAGGTTCTCAAGAAGCCACCCTACCCGGCATCGGAGCGGGCGCTGAATCTTCATCAGCAGCTCGCCATCGTCGACCTGCACGCCGATTCGCTTCTCTGGGGACGCGATCTGCTCGAGCGCGGCCTCTACGGGCAAGTTGACATTCCGCGCCTGGCCGACGGTAACGTTGCGCTGCAGGTTTTTTCGATGCCGACCAAGACCCCGCGCGGAGTGAACGTTGAAAGCAACGATAACAAAAGCGACAACGTCTTCTGGCTGGCGCTTGCGGAGCGCTGGCCGATCCGCACCTGGAACAGTCTGACGGAGCGCGCG
>Ga0302146_10002373_pt1 | contig 10609 bp, 7 predicted proteins | sample I_Bog_E3_1_FD_193578 | JGI IMG/M metagenome (GOLD analysis project Ga0302146, IMG submission 193578) | Peat permafrost microbial communities from Stordalen Mire near Abisko, Sweden - I_Bog_E3_3 | ecosystem: Environmental > Terrestrial > Soil > Wetlands > Peat | place: Sweden: Abisko, Stordalen...
TGGTTACTGAAGCGAGGAGCGACGCAGACATGGGGAAAACTGGCCCCGTCCCTGCGGGTTGCGGTGAAAATCCGTCCATACTGCGTTCTCGCCCTCGGCGGAGGGGTCGCCACAGCTCTCGGACTCGGCCCTGTGTGCGCAGAATTGCTTGGCCCGATTCACGCTCGCAACGCCATCCATCCAGGTAGTGTGAACAGGCCCTAGTTCCGGCTGGGGAAGATACCCTCCACGCAGATGGAGAATTGAAGACCCTTTGGGGCAAAGGAACGGAGATCAGGCAAGGCGAAGTTGGAGGTGCCGTTGCCGCCAAAGTTGGTGCCGAGCAGGGAGAACACTGCGGCGTAGGTGTTAATGGGCAGGAGTCGTCCATCTGCGGGCATTGCTGCGCCACCGCCCCCGTAGGAGTTGACGGAGAGGATGATGTCGCCGAGCATGCAGGTATTGCTGTAGTTGAAGCTCTCGCTGGCGTATCCGGAGGTCCCCAACTGGTTGGATATGGCGGTGAGGTTGGCGGGAATGATGCCTGGGGCTCCTGCAGGACCGGCAGGACCTGCAGGACCGGTGGGGCCTGAAGGGCCGACTGGACCAGCAGGGCCAGTTGCGCCGGCGGCTCCGGCAGGACCAGTTGCCCCGACAGGCCCAGCAGGGCCAGTGGCTCCGGCGGGGCCGGGAGCGCCCACAGGACCGGCAGGACCGGCGATTCCAGCAGGACCTGCGGCTCCAGCAGGGCCTGTGGAACCGGTGGCCCCTTGAGGTCCGGCAGGGCCGGCGGCACCGGCGGGTCCGGCAACGCCAGGGGATCCTTTGGGGCCGGCGGGGCCAGTTGCGCCAGGAGCTCCGGGTGCACCCTGCAGCCCGGCAGGGCCAGCAGGCCCTTCGACATTCCATACGAGGGACTTTTCGTGATTGGTGCAATCGTGGACGGAGTCTACGATACGGGCGCGACCGCTTTCGACGTTGTAGCAGGCGATGATGACCTTTGGGGCCGGTGGTGGCGCAGCTGCTGCGGCGGCAGCGAAGAGAAGGACCGCAGAAGATGCGAAGAGCTTGGGTGAAATCATGGGAAGCCTCCTGATTGATTTGGGAAGTATTTGGAGCAAACAGGGTGCTTGGCGCCGAGCGGGTGTGGGCCCAAGGGAACCAATGTACTGCTTTTATGTGTGGAGAGAAAAGGATTCGTTACAAAAAATATGGAGTTGGGGCATACGGCAAAAGCGCCATCGGGCTACACCGGCTCTGGTTTCGCTGTAGCCCTGAATTCAGCGAGGCGAAGTCTCGTTTCTACTGGGTTCATGTACGGGCTAAAGCCCGTACCCTTCCACTAAAGGCCATACCCCACAGCTAAGGCCCGTACTTTTCAACATAAGGCCCGACCCTTCAACTCATCAGAGTTTTTCGACAAGTTATTAGAGCACTTTGGCGAGCCAGTGGCCGGTATGGGAGTGGAGGTTGGCGGCTATGTCTTCTGGGGTGCCGGTGGCTACTATTTTTCCGCCGCCGGAGCCGCCTTCGGGGCCTAGGTCGATGACCCAGTCGGCGGATTTTATGACGTCGAGATTGTGTTCGATGACGATGAGGGATCCGCCGCCGTCGATGAGTTTGCGGAGGGCTGTGAGGAGCTTGGATACGTCGTCGAAGTGGAGGCCGGTGGTGGGCTCGTCGAGGATGTAGAGGACGCGGGAGGCCTGGGAAGGTTTGGCGGTGGAGTTGGCGGCGCGAGCCTGGCCGAGGTGGGCGGCGAGTTTGACGCGCTGGGCTTCTCCGCCGGAGAGGGTGGTGGCGGACTGGCCGAGGCGGAGGTAGCCGAGGCCTACTTCATCGAGGACGGCGAGTTTGTCGAGGAGGCGGGGGACTCCGACGAAGAAACGGAGAGCTTCCTTGACGGTGAGGTTGAGCACGTCGTGGATGCTTTTGCCCTTGTAGTGGACGCTGAGGACTTTGGCCTGGTAGCGGGTGCCGTTGCAGTCTTCGCAGGGGAGTTCGACATCGGCGAGGAACTGCATTTCGACAGTGACGGTGCCGTCGCCCTCACAGGTTTTGCAGCGGCCGCCGGGGATGTTGAAGGAGAAGTGTCCGGGGGTGAGGGATAGCTTTTTGGCTTCGGGCTGGGCGGCGAAGAGTTCGCGGATGAGGTCGAAGGCCTTGATGTAGGTGACGGGGTTTGAGCGGGGGGTGCGTCCGATGGGGGTTTGGTCGACGAGGACTACGTCGTTGAGGCGCTCGGCGCCGGTGAGCGAGGTGTAGAGGCCGGTGGGATCGCCGCCCTCCTGCTGGCCGAGGGCCTTGGCGACGGCGCGGTATAGGACCTGGTGGACGAGGGTGGATTTGCCGGAGCCGGAGACGCCGGTGATGGCGACGAGCATGCCCATGGGGATTTCGACATCGACGCCGCGGAGGTTGTTGGCGCGAGCGCCTTTAAGGACGAGCATTTCGCGGCCGGGGGTGCGGCGGCGGGTGGGAACGGGGATGGAGAGCTGGCCGGAGAGGTAGCGTCCTGTGAGGGAGTTGGGGTCGGCGAGGATTTGCTCCACGGTGCCTGCGGCGAGGAGCTTGCCGCCGAATTCTCCGGCGCCGGGGCCGAGGTCGAGGAGGTGGTCTGCGGCGCGGAGGACGTCGGGGTCGTGCTCGACGACGAGGATGGTGTTGCCGAGGTCTCGGAGGTTCTTGAGGATGCGGATGAGGCGGTCGGTGTCGCGGGTGTGGAGTCCGATGGAGGGCTCGTCGAGGACGTAGAGGGCTCCGACGAGGCGGGAACCGAGGGAGGAAGCGAGCTGGATGCGCTGGGCTTCACCGCCGGAGAGGGTGCTGGCGAGGCGGTCGAGGGTGAGGTATTCGAGGCCGACGGCGTCGAGGAAGCTGATGCGCTGGCGGACTTCTTCGAGGATGGGGCCGGCGATCTCCTGCTGCATGGGGGAGAGGTGGATGCTGTCGAAGAAGATTTTGGCCTGGGTGATGGTGAGGGCGGCGACTTCGCAGATGTTTTTGCCTTCGATGCGGACGGAGCGGGCTTCGGCGCGGAGACGCTGGCCGCGGCAGTCTGGGCAGAGGGCGTAGCCGCGGTATTTGGAGAGCATGACGCGGACGTGGAGCTTGTATTTTTTGCGATCCATATCCGCAAAGAAGCCGTAGATGCCGAGGAAGCCGGTGCCGCCAGGGTTCTTGTCGCCGTAGAGGAGGATTTCGTGCTGGAGGGGTGTGAGGTCCTGCCAGGGGATGTCGAGGGGGATGGCGAGTTTGGCGGCGTGGCGCTTGAGATCGGTATACCAGGTGCGGTACTTGGGACGGTTCCAGGGGTCGATAGCGCCGCCGGCGAGGGAGAGGGATTTGTCGGGGACGATGAGGTTGAGGTCGAAGTCAATGGTGTTGCCGAAGCCCTGGCAACGGGAGCATGCGCCGAAGGGATTGTTGAAGCTGAAGAGACGGGGCTCGGGCTCCTGGCCGGGACGGTGGCAGTTGCGGCACTCGTAGGCGGTGGAGGAGCGCAGGCGGGTGCGCTCGACGCCGGGTAGGGATTCGGCGCGGGGGACGATTTCGAAGATGATTTCGCCGGCTTCGCGCCAGGCGATTTCAATTGCGTCAACGATGCGGGTGCGGTTTTCGTCGTCGATGACGATGCGGTCGACGAGGGCGAAGACGGGGAGGGTGAAATCTAGGTCGAGGAGGGATTCGGGGCTGGAGAACTCGAAGATCTGCTCGTGCTGGTAGAGGCGGTTGAAGCCGCCAGCGCGGAGCTCGGTGAGGCGGGCCTTGAGGGCGTCGGTGAGCGGGGAGGGCGCGGGTTCGGGAGATTTGGCTGCGGGTTTGCGGCCGCGGACGGGCTTGGGCTTGGCGGCGGGCTCGGGAATGGGCGCGGTGCGGATGGGAAAGAGGGCGTGGAGGCGGGTGCCTTCGCCGAGAGCCATGATGCGGTCGGCTACCTCGTCTACGGAGTCGCGGGCGACCAGGCCGTCGCAGACGACGCAGTGGACGGTGCCGCAGCGGGCGTAGAGCAGGCGCATGTAGTCGTAGATTTCGGTGGCTGTGGCGACGGTGGAACGGGGATTGCGGGTGGTGTTTTTCTGCTTGATGGCGATGGCGGGGGCGAGGCCATCGATGAAGTCGACGTCGGGCTTCTCGATGCGCTCAAGGAACTGGCGGGCGTAGGCGGAGAGGGACTCGACGTAGCGGCGTTGGCCCTCGGCGTAGATGGTGTCGAAGGCGAGAGAGCTTTTTCCCGAGCCGGAGACTCCCGAGACCACGGTGATCTGTCCGTGGGGGATATCGCAGCTGATGTTCTTCAGGTTGTGGGTCCGCGCGCCGCGGATAGTGATTTGATCGTTCAAAACGAGAGCACCCGGCCGGTTGAGGAAGTGGGAGTGAGCCTGTGATGTACGGAGGGGTCCAGGCACATGAGTCCAATCCTGATTATAGGACGTGTGCGGTGATGGAGGGGATGGTTGCGGTTGGGGGATTGGCTTTTGCCGCGGCAATTCCGCGATGGAATGGCGGATTTGACTTTTCGGGGGTTGGGCAGGAATACTGGCATGGATGAATTTTGTGAGCCAGAAGGCTATGGGGATGTGTGGCATGTGCATGTGTATGCGCGTGGGACCCCGGCCTGCGGCTCCGAATCTGCGGTAAACGCAGACAAGATGGAGTAAAGGTGGCCTGGGTCCCGCGGTTGGGGAGCCGGGCCACTTTTTTGTTGTGCGGAATTTGGATTTTGAACGATCAAGGAATCAACCTCAGCAATCAACTTTTTGGAGAGAGAGAGAGAAACGGACATGGCAAAGCAGCATCTTGGCACTTTGGCGGTACATGCGGGGCAGGTGGCGGATCCGACTACGGGTGCGCGGGCTATTCCGATTTACCAGACAACGTCGTATGTGTTTCAGGACTCGGACCACGCGGCACGGTTGTTTGGGCTGAAGGAGTTCGGCAATATTTACACGCGGCTGATGAATCCGACGACGGACGTGCTGGAGAAGCGGGTGGCGGCACTGGAAGGCGGCGTGGCGGCGCTGGCGACGGCCTCGGGGCAGGCGGCGGAGACGTTGGCGATTCTGACGCTGGCCTCGGCGGGCGACGAGATTGTGTCGACGACGAGCCTGTATGGGGGCACGTACAACCTGTTCCACTACACGCTGCCTCGCTTGGGGATAGTGGTGAAGTTTGTGGATGCGGATGACTTTGCCGGGTTGCGGGCGGCGATTGGGCCGAAGACCAAGGCGGTGTATACGGAGACTTTGGGAAATCCGAAACTGGACGTGGCCGACATTGAGACCCTGGCGAAGATTGCGCACGAGCACGGATTACCGCTGATTGTGGACAATACGACGCCGTCGGCAGCACTGGTGCGACCGATTGAGTGGGGCGCGGATATTGTGGTGAACTCTGCGACGAAGTTTCTGGGTGGGCACGGGACGACGATTGGCGGCGTGATTGTGGACGCGGGCAAGTTTGACTGGGCTTCGGGCCGGTTTGCGGATTTCACGGAAGGCGATCCGAGCTATCACGGGCTGAAGTATACGGAGGCGTTTGGGCCGCTGGCCTTTATTTTGAAGGCGCGCGTGCAGGGGTTGCGGGATACGGTGGCGGCGCTGAGCCCGTTCATCGCGTTTCTGCTGCTGCAGGGCATAGAGACGCTGCATCTGCGGTTGTAGCGGCACTCCGCCAATGCGCTGGCGGTGGCCAAGCACTTGCAGACGCACCCGGCGGTGGAGTGGGTGAATTATCCGGGGCTGGAGTCTAGCCCGTATCATGAGCGGGCGCAGAAGTATCTGCCGGATGGCAAAGGTGCACTGGTGACGTTCGGGATTAAGGGTGGATTGTCGGCGGGCAAGAAGCTGATTGATGCCGTGGAGTTGTTCTCGCACGTGGCCAATATTGGGGATTCGAAGTCGCTGATTATTCATCCGGCCTCGACGACGCACGAACAGTTGTCCGCAGACGAGCAAGCGGCGACGGGGGTGAAGCCTGAGCTGATCCGGTTGTCGGTGGGGATTGAGGATATCCGCGATATTCTGGCGGACCTGGATCAGGCGCTGGCGAAGGCCACTGCGTAGGATGGATGCCGGGACCCGAATCTTCCGGCGCTGTTTGCCGGGAGGTTCGGGAGCCTTGGTCTGTTGATGCCGGGAGATGTGGTTTGCGTGCTGCGATAAGGCAGAATGGTAGAGGATGAGCGAGCAGTCAAAATCGCTGGAGCAGACGGGGGTGGATTCGGCAACGGTTGCTGCCCCGCCCGAGGGCGGGGCGGAAGCTGGCTCCGAGCCTGGTTGTCTGCCCGCGGCCGAAGTGGTTGGCCCGCAGGCGAAGAGGCCAGTGGTGGCTGAACCGGTTGCGCCCACATACGAAGGCGATTTTGTCCTGAGCGAGCCTTTGCAACTGGAGTGCGGGCGGGTATTGGCGAATCCTACGCTGCATTACGCGGTGTATGGACGGCTGAGCGCACGCAAGGAAAACGCGGTGCTGGTATGCCATGCGCTGAGCGGGTCGGCCCTAGTGGCGCAGTGGTGGCCGGAGCTGTTCGCCCCCGGTGGAATCGTGGACCTGAGCCGGGAGTGCGTGGTTTGCGTGAATCTGCTGGGTTCGTGCTATGGGTCAACGGGGCCGGGATCAGTGGATCCGGAGACGGGTCGCATTTATGGGCCGGAGTTTCCGCTGATTTCGATTCGGGATAATGTGCGTGCGCAGGCCAGGTTGCTGGACTCGCTGGATATTCCGCTGTTGAGCCATGTGCTGGGCGGGTCGATTGGCGGGATGCAGGCATTGGAATGGGCGATTGAGTTTCCCGAGCGGGTGCAGCGGGCGACGGTGATTGGCGTGGCTCCGCTGGGGGCGCTTGGGCTGGCGTTGAACCATTTGCAGCGGCGAGCGATCCAGAATGATCCGGAGTGGCTGGGGGGAAGCTATCTGACGCACCGGCAGCCGCGGAACGGGTTGAGCCTGGCGCGGCAGATTGCGATGATCAGCTACAAGTCGCCGGAGCTGTTTGCGGAGCGATTTGGGAGGCGTCCGAACCGGAATGGGGAGGACCCATGGCTGCTGGACCCGGATGGTGGGGGACTGGGCGATGTTTCCACAGGTGGGCGGTTTGACATTGCCGGCTACCTTGACCACCAGGGAGAGCGGTTTCTGGAGCGGTTTGACGCCAATGCGTACCTGGCGATTTTGCGGACGATGGATACCTGGGACCCGACGCGCGGGTACAGGGGGGACGCGGAAGCGTATGGGCGAATCCAGGCGCTGGTGAAGTTCATCGGGATCAGTTCGGATCTGCTTTTTCCTGCTGGGGATGTGCAGAGATTGGCAGAAGCAGTAGCGGCTGGAGGCTGTCGGGCAGTGTATCGTGAGATGGTGAGCCTGCATGGGCATGATGCGTTTCTGGCGGAGCAGGCGGAACTGATTTCCCTGTTGAATTCGCTGGAGTAATGTACAACTTGTCACAAGGGGCGAAGGTTTCTATAATCCCCTCATCACTCAAAGAAGGACCCGGGTCGTACGCAACGAGTCCGGGAGCCGGAGAACTGTTTCAGGGCCTCCGGAATCTTTTCAGGGTGAATTTACCGATTGACTGCGATTTTCTTGATCTCCCAGGAGCATTCCATGAAGAAGTTTCTGCTTGCGTCCGTTGTCGCGCTGGTTGGGCTCGGCATCGTCACCCCAGTGAGCCTGCTTGCGCAGGGTTCGGATTCGATTACCATCAAGGATCCGGCCGAATACAACGCGTATAACAACGCGATCACCCAGACTGATGCGCGGGCCAAGGCCTCAGCGTGCGAGAGTTTTCTTCAGACATACCCGCAGAGCATCGTGAAGAAGTCCGTGCTGGATGCCTTGCTGGATGCGGATTCGACAATTGATCCGGCCAAGGCGCTGGATGCGGCTTCTCGGCTGCTGCAGGTGGATCCGGGCAACCTGAAGGCGCTTTATATGACGGTAGTGCTGAAGAAGCAGCAGGCCGGCGGAGCGCAGGGTGCAGCGCAAGCGCAGTTGCTGGATGACGCAGCAGCAGCGGCACAGCAGGGTTTGGCAGCGACCAAGCCGGCAGGCGTGACTGACGCGGATTTCGCCAAGCAGAAGTCGGCCATCACGCCGTTCTTCCATTCGGCGATAGCGGTTGACGATATTTATTCGAAGAAGGATTTGAAGGGCGCGATTGCTGAGTTCCGGACGGAGTTGGAGCTGATCGCAGCCTCGAATCCGGATGGAACCAAGTCCGGTCCGGCGCTGAACGATACGTTGACGCTGGGGCAGACGTACACGAAGCTGGATCCGCCGGACATGAAGAACGCGGTGTGGTTCCTGGCGCGCGCCGAGAGCTATGCTCCGGCGAGCTACCAGCCAGTGATTCACAAGCAAGCGGCGTACTGGTACAAGCGTTTCCACGGGAGCGCGGATGGGTACGACGACATCAAGGCACTGGCGGCGGCGACGGTATTCCCGGCAGGGGAGATCGCCATCAAGGCTGCGGATACACCGACCGATATTGCGAACAAGTATGTAACCGACAATCCGGATTTCGCGACCTATCCGCTGGGCGACACGGAGTTTGTGCTGGCCAACGCTTCGACGGAGAATGCCGAGAAGGTTTTCGCGAGCCTGAAGGACAAGAACATCATGGTTCCGGGCGTAGTGATTGCGGCTACGGCGAGCCAGATTCAGCTGGCCGTGACTGACGACGCGAAGACGGACAAGAAAGCGGACTTCACGATCAACATGAAGGAGCCTTTGGCGGATGCGGACATTCCGGCCGTGGGCGCGACTGTGGCCAACCTGGCAGGCACGTTTGACAGCTACACGCAAAGCCCGGCACAGATCATCATGCGGGATGGCGCGATCCAGAAGGAAGAGAAAAAGAAGCCGGTGGCGAAGAAGCCAGCGGCCGGCCACCACACCGCTCACTAGGCGGGAGTGAAGCAAACACGCATTCAGGCAGATCAAGCGGGGCATCCCAGATTGGGGTGCCCCGATTTCTTTTTGCGTGCAACCGTGATCAGGGTGTGGTTTGTTGCGTGTGGTGTGGATGATAGAGTGAAGCTGATATGAGGCATTTTTCGAGGACAATGGCGGCGGTATTGCTGATGGGCGGGCTGGGCTGCGGATATGCGCAGTCCGTGGGCCAGGGAGCGACTGAGGGGCAGGGCACTGCGCCAGACAGCAGGGCTGTGGTCGGGCTGAAGATTCGCGAGATGCACCCGGCGGATGTGCGTACGCCTTTCCCATTTGGTTCACCGACTGGTTCCGCGAGCAAGCTGGAGTTTTTGGCAGCGGCAGAGATGAGTGCTGAGGACCGGGCGCTGGCGGAATCGAGCCAGGCTGAGATTGTCCGGCGGGCGCGGCTGCAAGGGCTGGGATACGGTGCCGGAAGCGGATGGGGGTACGAGCAGGCGGTATGTCCCGCGTTTCCTGGTCACCTAGTGCTGGAGTACAGCCGGCGATCCGGAGCAGGGGACGTGAGCCTGTTTGCCGCGGTTGTGCCGCGAGGTTCGGGACATGTGCGGGTGATTCCCGTGTCGCGTCGCGGGTTTACGCTGTTTACGCTGGCCGGAGAGAATACGCTTACGATCCATGACTTCAACGCGATTGTGGCGGAAGAGAAGCTGGGGCTGGACGCGGACTGGTTGAGCCTGGGATTGTGTTATGCCGCGCTGGCGGGTGGGCATGCGCGCTCCGGGCTGGTGGCCGAAGGTTCCGCGCAGGAGCGCTATCCACTCATAGAGCCCTCGATGCTGAAGGTCTCCTACCGGAAGCCAGGGGCGGTGGTGCTGCTGTCCAATGCGGAGGCGCCAAAGGGTGGGCGGAGCCTGGCGTTGCGATTTAGCGCGAGGGGCCACCTGGAGCAGGTGAAACTGGTGACACCGGGAGTGCTATCTTTCCGAGCTGTTCCGAGTGCTCCCACAGAAGAGCGTGGAAAGCCCGTTGCGGGGAATGTGATTGAGCTGCCGAAGTAACAGAAACTGAGTGTGATCAAGAGGTTCGCGGGTTTTGGAGGTTCCACTTGGAATCGATCCAAGACTGCGAGCCTTTTGTATTGTCTGGAGAACTGCGTCAGTGGATGTAGTGGAGCAGGGAACTTCCGAGGAAAGGCTCGAGGGTGATGGTGAGGGCGAAGAGCAGGAGGGCGGCAAAGGCCAGGACGGTTCGCCAGCGGCCAAGCGGCAGATCCATGGGTACCTGGGGGTGGCGCATGGCCGGTAGAAGCATGAGCAAGCCCCAGAAGGCCCATCCGATCCAGAAAAAGAGTCCTGCGCCGATGAGCAACCCGGCCATGGCCAAGGTAACGGGCCGATGGACCCTTGGCCATAGGGCGTAGAGAATATGTCCGCCGTCGAGTTGTCCAGCCGGGATGAGATTGAGAGCGGTGATGAAGAGTCCCACCCAGCCGGCGATGAGGATGGGGTGGCGGAGTCCATGGTCAAAGGGCGGCAGGGAGTTGAGCAGGGTGGAGAGAAGTGCGTGGACGAGGTGGAATGTGATGGGTTGGCCGAATCCTACGAGTGGGAGGGGCGAGTCGGGGGGGATGGGGCGGGAGAGGAGGAATCCGAGGGCAATGGCGACGAGGGAAGCAAAGTAGCCTGCGATAGGGCCGTAGATACCCACATCGATGAGGGCGTGGCGGTTTGGA
>Ga0302146_10002377_pt1 | contig 10604 bp, 7 predicted proteins | sample I_Bog_E3_1_FD_193578 | JGI IMG/M metagenome (GOLD analysis project Ga0302146, IMG submission 193578) | Peat permafrost microbial communities from Stordalen Mire near Abisko, Sweden - I_Bog_E3_3 | ecosystem: Environmental > Terrestrial > Soil > Wetlands > Peat | place: Sweden: Abisko, Stordalen...
CTCGTCCTCGGTCTCGCCGAGGAGGCGGTCCCGGCCCACCCGTACATCGGACAGGAACAGCTCGCCGGTGGGGGACGAGTGGAGCCCCATCTTGCGGAACGGCTTCGACTGCTCGAAGCCCGGGAGTCCCTTGTCCAGCACGAAGGTGAGGACCTTGCGGTCCCGGACCGGGGTGTCGCTGCCGTCGTCGAGCTTGGCGTAGAAGACCACGGTGTCGGCGTAGGGGCCGTTGGTGATGAACGTCTTGTTGCCGTTCAGGATGTACTCGTCGCCGTCCCGTCGGGCCGACGACTTCATCCCGCCGAGGGCGTCGGAGCCTGAGTCGGGCTCGGTGATGGCCCAGGCCCCGACCTTGTCCATGGTCAGCAGGTCGAGCCCCCAGCGCTCCAGCTGGGCCGGGGTGCCCCGCTTCATCACGGTGCCGGCGGCCAGGCCAACGCTCACGCCCATGGCGGTGACGATCCCGGGGCAGTAGTGGCACAGCTCGATGATCGGGATGGCCGTCATGGCAGCGGCACCGCCGTCGCCGGTGCGCTCACGGGCCGACGCCGAGGCCGCATCCGTGGCCGGGACGTCACCGGCCTGCTTCTTGGCCAGTTGGGCGGCGAACCGGTCCCGGGCCATCTGGTCCATGCCGAAGGTAGCGTAGAGCTTGCGGATGATGTCGTAGGGGGGCAGGTCGCCGTGCTCGAGCTCGTCGAGGTTCGGCTTGATCTCCGCCTCGATGAACCGTCGGATGGCGTCCCTGACCATGAGCTGTTCCTCGGACCATTCGAACACGGCGACCTCCTGCTCGGTGCTGCACTGTCCGCCCCGGTGACCCCGGACGGCGTTTCGTGACACTCAGACTGACACTATCTATGGTATCCCCACGCCGACGGCGACCTACAGTCGGGACGTGCGACTGGGACGGAAGTCGGAGGGTACCCCGTACGAGCGGTGGGGCGGCGCCCCGTTCTTCGAGACCCTGGTGGCCCGGTTCTACGAGGGGGTCGAGGTCGACCCGCTGCTCCGGCCCATGTACCCCGACGACCTCACCGAGTCCCGGGCCCACCTGGCCCTCTTCCTCGGCCAGTACTGGGGTGGGCCCCCGGACTACAACGCCCAGCGGGGTGCGCCCCGCCTGCGGATGCGCCACGCCCCCTTCGTCATCGGACGGCCGGAGGCCGACGCGTGGACCCGGCACATGCGCGCCGCCGTCGACGCCGCCGTGGCCGAGGGGACCCTGGAGCCCGACGACGCCTCGATGCTGTTCGAGTACCTCGAATTGGCCGCCCGGACCCTGGTCAACCGCTGACGGCCGGAGGTGGGCCGAGGATGGTCGTGGACGGTCGTGGCCGGTCACAGACGGTCGTGACCTGGGAGGATGCCCGGGAGTTGACCGGAACGCACGGCGGAGCGGGTGAGAGTCCGGTAACATCGGCTCGCCCGTAGGACCCGATCGGTCCCCACGCGCCTTCCATCGATCCCGACCCAGGAGTTGCCGTGTCCGCTGAGACCACCGTGGAGAATGGTCCCCTCGATCGCCAGCAGGTCTTCGAGCTGATCCGGGACCTCTTGGCCGACATCCTGGAGATCGACCCGGCCGGCATCACCGAGTCCTCGTCGTTCGCCGAGGACCTGAACGCCGACTCGCTGGCCCTGATCGAACTGGTGGAGGCCCTGGAAGAGGAGCTCGGCGAGCGGTCGGTCGGTTTCCGTATCGACGACGAGGACCTCGAGGACCTCCGGACGGTACGCGACGCCGCCGACTACGTGCACACCAAGCTCGAGGGTGCGTGAGCCCCCTACGGTGAGCGATCTCCTCGACGTCGACAGTGGAGCTGACGGCGCCGGGGGTGGGTCGACGGGCCGGGCGGACAGTGCACCGACGGGTGCGGACCGCCCGGTAGCCGAGACGGACGGGTCGGACGGACCGGACGGGTCGGACGGACCGGACGGGTCGGACGGGTCGGACGACCTCGAACGGCGCCTCGCCTACGAATTCGCCGACCGGGACCTGCTGACCCGGGCCCTGTCCCACCGGTCATGGTGCGCCGAACAGTCCGGGCGGCTGTCGAACGAGCGTCTGGAGTTCCTGGGCGACGCGGTACTGGGCCTGGTGGTGGCCGAGCACACCTACCGCACCTTCCCCGACCGGGCCGAGGGGACGCTGGCCAAGGTCCGGGCCTCGGTGGTCAACGCCCACGTGCTGGCCGAGGTGGCCGCGGAGATCGAGCTGGGGGACCGGCTGCGCCTGGGGAAGGGCGAGGACCTCTCCGGCGGGCGGACCAAGGAGTCCATCCTGGCCGATGCCCTGGAGGCGGTCATCGGCGCCGTCTATCTCGACGGGGGGTTCGAACCGGCCCGTGACCTGATCCTCGGATTGCTGGTCGACCGGATCGCCGAGGCCGTCCGCGACCCGGGCGAGTCCGACCACAAGAGCCGCCTGCAGGAGCTCACCGTGCACCAGGGCCGGGGAGTACCGGAGTACCAGGTTTCGGGGAAGGGTCCCGACCACGCCCGCCGCTACGTCGCCACGGTGTACGTTGCTGGCCAGCGTCTCGGGACGGGGGAGGGGCGATCGAAGAAGGACGCCGAACAGGCGGCAGCCCACGCTGCCCACGCGGCCTTGGGGGACGAGAGAGGCGGATGGGATGCCTGAGCTTCCCGAAGTGGAGACGATCCGGCGCGACCTGCAGGGCGAGGTCGTCGGCCGGAAGATCAAGGCGGTCGAGGTCCGCAACGGACGGACGGTGCGCCGCCACAGCAGTGCCAAGCAGTTCCGCTCCAAGGTGGAGGGGCGCACCATCAAGTCGGTGGGCCGGGGCGGCAAGTGCCTCCTTCTGGCCCTCGACGACGGGAACACCCTGGTCATTCACCTCGGGATGAGCGGACAGCTGCAGCGGGCCAAGAGCATCAAGGACCCCAAGGCACCCCGCACCCAGGTCGTGTTCACCTTCACCCAGGGCGGCCAGCTCCGCTTCGTCGACCCCCGGACCTTCGGCGAGATGTTCGTGTCCACTCCCGTGGAGGGCGGACCGCCCATCCCCGAATTGTCCCACCTGGGCTTCGACCCGCTCGAGGACGTGATGAGCTGGGAGCGCTTCTGGGTTCTGCTCACCTCGCGCAAGGCCGGGCTGAAGGCCCTGCTCATGGACCAGGAATTCGTGGCGGGGATCGGCAACATCTACGCCGACGAGATCCTCTTCGGCGCCGGGCTCCGTTACGACCGGCGTTCGGACCAGCTGTCGTCCCAGGAAGTCCGCCGCCTCTACCGCTCCATGGTCGAGACGCTCACCGAGGCCGTCAAGCACCGTGGGACCTCGTTGTCCGACGAGCAGTACCGGGACCTCTCCGGTGCCCTGGGCGACTACCAGAGCCAGCTCCAGGTCTACGACCGTGAGGGACAGGCCTGCCGGCGGTGCCGGTCGACCGTCATCCGGGTCAAGTCGGGTGGGCGGTCGACCTATCTGTGCGACAACTGCCAGGTGTGACCGGCGGCCACCGCGCCGGGCCGACCTCGGGCGCCTTCCGCGGGATCCCGCCGGTGCCGGTAGGGTGAGCGCCCGGTGTTCCTGAAGTCCCTCACGCTCAAAGGATTCAAGTCCTTCGCTGATCCCGCGGTGCTCGAATTCGAGCCCGGGATCACCGTCGTCGTGGGCCCGAACGGGAGCGGCAAGTCCAACGTGGTCGACGCCGTGGCCTGGGTGCTCGGGGCTCAGGGGCCCCGCACCCTCCGCTCCACCAAGATGGAGGACGTCATCTTCGTCGGGACGGCCAGTCGGCCGGCACTGGGCCGGGCCGAGGTCAGCCTGACCATCGACAACCATGCCGGCAAGCTGGCCACCGACCTGGCCGAGATCACCATCACCCGCACCCTCTTCCGGTCGGGCGACAGCGAGTACGCCATCAACGGTGCGCCGTGCCGCCTCCTCGACGTCCAAGAGCTCCTCTCGGACACCGGCGTCGGGCGCCAACAGCACGTCATCATCAGTCAGGGGCAGCTGGACGCCATCCTGAACGCCCGGCCCGAGGACCGCCGGGCGGTCATCGAGGAGGCGGCCGGGATCCTCAAGTTCCGCCGCCGCCGTGAGCGCTCCGAGCGCCGCCTGGCCTCCACCGAGGAGAACCTCGAACGGCTGCACGACCTGGTCCGGGAGGTCAAGCGCCAGATCCGCCCCCTGGAGCGTCAGGCCGCGGCGGCCACGTCGCACACCGTGCTGGCCGACGAGCTCCATGCCGTCCGTCTCTACGTGGCCGGGGAGGAGCTGCGGGTCCTCGACGCCCGACGGGGGGAGGGCGAAGGCAACCGGGCCGAGCTGCGGTCCTCGGAGGAGGAACTGCGGGGGGCCCTGTCCGAGCTCGACGCCGACGCCAGCCGCACCACGGACGAACTGTCGGCCCAACGGGAGTCGGACCTGGCCTCGTCGCTGGGCCGGGCCGAGGGCATGGTCGAGCGGGCCCGGGGGCTCACCGGAGTCCTCCGTGAGCGTCAACGGTCCCTGGCTCAGGCCCTCGACGCCGCCGCCGACGCCGACGTGGTCTCCACCCTCGAGGCCGAGGGGGCCAGGCTGAGCGAGGAGCTGGAGGCCGCCGAAGCCGAGGCGGAGTCCCTGATCCCCGAGGAGGCGGCCCTGGTCGAGTCCGAGGCCCTCCTCGACGCCGAGCTGACCGCACATCTGGCGTCGGCCGCTGACCAGGACGTGCTCCGCCGGGCCGAGGAAGCCGTGACGGTGGCCCGGGGGCAGGTCTCCTCCATCGAGCGCGCCCTCGATCGCGACCGTCGGGCCCTGGAGCAGATCGCCTCACGCCTGGCCGCCGGGGAGCGCCGGGCCGCGGCGCTGGAGGGCGAGGAGCACGAGCTCACCGAACGCCTCCTGGCCACCGAGCAGGCCCGTCACCAGCTGCAGGCCGCCGTTGCGGCCACCGAATCGGCCCACCAGGCCGCCACCGTGCGGCTCGAGGTGGCCGAGGAGTCCCTGCGCCGGGCCGAACAGGAGCACCACCGGTCGACGGCCCGGGCCGATGCCCTCGAGCGGGCCTTCGACGAAGCCAGGGGGGCCGCCGGGGCGGAACTCCTGGCCGGGGTGGAGGGTGTGGTCGGCACCCTTCTCGATCTGGTGGAGGTGGACACTGGGTGGGAGGACGCCTTCGAGGCCGCCGCGGGCGGGTCCATCGCCGCCGTGGTGGTCTCGGGCAGCGACGCCGCCCGGGCCGCGCTGTCGCGGTTGCGCCAGGGCGAGGCCACCGGTGCGGTGCTGGCCCTGACCGGGGCCCGGGCCGCTGCGCCCGGGGTCCCCGGGTCCGGCGTGGGCGGGTCCGGGGTGGGCGGGGATGTACCGCCGGCCACCGTCCCCGTCCGTCGGCACGTCCGTCCCCGGTCGGGCCGGGAGACCGTCGACGGGCTCGACGGGGTCCTCGACGCCCTGCTGGCCGGCGCCGTGTGTCACGAGGGCGGTTGGTCGGGGGCCGTCGACCTGGCCCTGGCCCGACCCGATCTCATCGTGGTCACCCGCGAGGGGGACCGCTTCTCGTCGACCGGGTGGCGGGTCCGTGCCGGCGGTGGCGTGGTCACCGGTGCCGTGGTGGACGAGGCCCGGGAGCGGGCTGCCGTGGCCGCCGAGGCGGCCGCCAGAGCGGCGACGGAGCGACGGGAGGCCCATGCCGAGGTGGAGGCCACCCGTTCGGCCGCCGCCGAGGCGGTGCGGGCCGACGACCGGAACGAAGGAGCCCATCAGCTGGCCCGGACGGCCCGGGGACGAGCCGCCGACGACCGCCAGGCCCAACGGGCCGAGCTTGACGAGACGGGCCGCCAGCACGCCGAGCTCCAGGACCGGATCACCCGGGACACGGCCCGCCTGGCCGAGCTGGCCGAGGAGCTGCCGGTGCTCGAGGCTGCCCGGGTCGAGGCCGTGGCCGCGGTGGCCGCCGTGCTCGACGAGCGCCGGAGGATCGACGCGGCCGTCGAGGAGGCCGCCGGCCGTCGCCGGCAGTGGGAGGTGCGTTCGGCCGGCATCGTCGAGCGGCGGAACGTCCTCGGTGCCCGACTGATGGAGGTGGAACGACGGCTGACCGGCCACGCCGACGAGCGCCAGCAGGCGGCGGAGCGCCGACGGAGGCTCGAGGCCGATGCCCTCGCCGTGGCCCGGCTCACCGAGGTCGTGGCGGCGGCGCAGGGCCGGCTGGACGTGTCGCTCCGGGAATTGCGGGAGCAGCACCGCCGCCAGCTCGAGGCCGTCCGGGCCGGAGGGGCCCGTCTGGAAACGCTCCGTCGGGAGCGTTCGGCCACCGAGCACCAGCTCGCCGCGGTGCGCAGCCGGCTGCAGAAGATCGAGCTGGACCTGGCCGAGGCGGCCATCCGGCGGGACGCCGTGATCGAGTCCCTGCACCGCGAACTGGCCTCGGGGCCGGACGAGGCCCTGGCCGCTCCGGCGCCCGAGCTCGGGGACGGGGTGTCGGCATCCGACCGGGTCGAGGGGCTCGAGGCCGAACTGGCCCGATTGGGACCGGTGAACCCCCTGGCCCTCGAGGAGCTGTCGGCCCTGAGCGAACGGCACCAGTTCCTCGAGTCGCAGGTCGACGACGTCCGTAACGCCCGGCGTGAGCTCCATCAGGTGATCCGGGCCCTGGACGAGGAGATCATGCATGTCTTCGATTCGGCGTTCGCCGACGTCGCCGAGCACTTCTCGAACCTGGTCACGTCGTTGTTCCCGGGGGGTATGGGGCGCCTGTCGCTCACCGACCCGGAGAACCTCCTCGATACCGGGGTCGAGGTCGAGGTACGACCGGCCGGGCGCAATGTGCGCAAGCTGTCGCTGCTGTCGGGCGGCGAGCGGTCGCTCGTGGCCCTGGCCTTCCTCTTCGCCGTCTTCCGCAGCCGGCCGTCGCCGTTCTACCTCATGGACGAGGTCGAGGCGGCGCTCGACGACGTGAACCTGCAACGGTTCCTCGGACTGGTCCACGAGTTCCGGGAGGAGGCGCAGCTGATCATCGTGAGCCACCAGAAGCGGACCATGGAGGCCGGTGACGCCCTCTACGGCGTGACCATGGCGCCAGGGGGCTCGTCGAAGGTCGTGAGCCAGAAGGTGCCGCGGCACCGGCCGGAAGTGTCCGGCGGGGAGTCCGGCGGGGAATCCGGCGGGGAATCCGGCCGGGAATCCGGCGGGGAATCCGGCGGGGAATCCGGCGGGGGCGAGGCCGCCGAGGCGGCTCCCGCACGTACGCCGGGTATGACGCCGGTGGCACCGGACGTGGCGGCCGGGGCCCTGGGTACGGTGGAGTCGTGATCGATCCCCAGGTGATGGCGGCGGCGGATGTCGTACTGGACATCGCCGTGGCCATCCCGGCCATCGCCGTCATGGTGGGCGGGATCTATGCCGTCCGGCGGTTCCTGGGCGTCGGGGGGAAGTCCCGGGCTCCGCGGGGTGAGACGGCGTCCGACCGTCCGACCGATGTCGAGCTGTCGCGCAGCGCGGTGGCCACCCGGGAGGCCGAGGCCGAGGTGGTCCCGGAGACCGGGGCTACCGAGCCGGCGGTCCCGACCACGTCCGAACCGGCGGTGGAGCCCGCCGCCGAACCGGTGGCCGAACCCGCCACGTACCGGGGCCGGTTGGGCAAGGCCCGGGGACTGCTGGCCGGCTATCTCGGGTCCGTACGTTCCCGGGGGAAGATCGACGCGACGACCTGGGACGACCTGGAGGAAGCCCTGATCCGGGCCGACGTCGGCGTCAAGGCGACCGATACCATGCTGGCCGACCTCCGGGCGCGGGTGAAGTCCGGGGAGATCGTGGGGCCCGACGCCCTGGTCGCGGCCCTCAAAGGCGATCTGGTCGCCGCGGTCACGGCACCGAACGCCGAGCTGGCCCCGATCGGAGCGGCACCGGCCGAGGGGCACGACACGGCCGCTGGAGCCGACGTGGCCGACGGGGCCGCTGGGGCCGACGTGGCCGACGGGGCCGAGCCCGAACGGACGGTCGACGTGTGGCTCTTCGTCGGGGTCAACGGTGTGGGCAAGACGACGACCCTGGGCAAGGTGGCGACCCGGCTGGCCGCATCGGGGGAGAAGGTCCTGCTGGCCGCCGGGGACACCTTCCGGGCCGCGGCGGGCGAGCAGCTGGCCCTGTGGGCGTCCCGGTCGGGCACGGAGATCGTCCGTGGGGCGGAGGGCGGCGACCCGAGCTCCGTGGTCTTCGACGCCGTGCAGCGGGCCGCAGCCCGAGGCCACGGCCTGGTCCTGGCCGACACGGCGGGCCGTCTGCACAACAAGATCAACCTGGTCGAGGAGCTGAAGAAGATCCGTCGGATCGCCGACCGGCCGCCCGGCCGTGTCACCGAGGTGCTCCTGGTACTCGACGCCACCACCGGTCAGAACGGCCTGGCCCAGGCTCGGGTGTTCCTCGACGCCGTGGACGTCTCGGGTGTCGTCCTGACCAAGCTGGACGGGACGGCCAAGGGGGGCATCGTGGTGGCCATCCAGCAGGAACTGGGGCTCCCGGTGAAGCTGGTGGGGCTGGGTGAGGGCCCGGACGATCTGGTCGACTTCGACCCTGTGGCCTTCGTCGACGCACTCTTCTGATGGGGCCCGGGCGGCTGACCGTCGCCGGACGCCACCTCCTGTAGCCTGAGTGACCGCATGTTCGAGAGCCTGACAGACCGTTTCGAAGGGATCCTCTCGCGGATCCGGAGCCGAGGTCGGCTCAACGCCGACGACGTCGACGAGATCCTCCGGGAGATCCGCACGGCCCTGCTGGAGGCCGACGTGGAGCTCGGCGTGGTCCGGGGGTTCACCCAGGCCGTTCGTGAGCGGTGTGTCGGGCTGGAGCTGTCGCAGAGCCTCAGCCCGGGCCAGCAGGTCATCAAGATCGTCAACGAGGAGCTGATCGCCATCCTCGGCGGCGAGACCCTCCGGATCACCTACGCCGGACGACCGCCCACTGTCGTGCTCCTGGCCGGTCTCCAGGGCTCGGGTAAGACGACCGCGGCGGGCAAGCTGGCCCGGTGGTTCAAGCAGCAGGGGCGCAATCCGCTGCTGGTGGGCGCTGACCTGCAGCGGCCGGCCGCCGTCGAGCAGCTGCGGGTCCTAGGCGGTCAGGCGGGGGTCGGCGTCTTCAGTGAGTCCTCCGACCCGGTGTCGGTGGCCCGGGCCGGCCTGGAGGAGGCCCGCCGCCTGGGGCGGGACGTGCTGATCGTCGACACGGCGGGCCGCCTGTCGATCGACGAGGAGCTGATGGACGAAGTCCGTCAGATCAGCGCTGTCGTCGAGCCCCACTACACGTTCCTGGTCATCGACGCCATGACCGGCCAGGACGCCGTCTCCACCGCCGTGGCCTTCCATGACGCCCTCTCGCTCGACGGGGTGATCCTGACCAAGTTGGACGGTGATGCCCGGGGCGGTGCCGCCCTGTCGGTCAAAGAGGTCGTGGGCAAGCCCATCGCCTTCGCCTCGACCGGTGAGAAGCTCGACGACTTCGACCAGTTCCACCCCGACCGGATGGCCGACCGCATCCTGGGCATGGGTGACGTCCTGACGCTGATCGAGCAGGCCGAGCGGACCTTCGACGAGGGAACGGCCCAGAAGGCCGCAACGGCCATCATCGAGGGCCGCTTCACTCTGGAGGACTTCCTCGAGCAGCTCCAGCAGGTGAAGAAGATGGGCCCCATGTCCGGGGTGCTGTCCATGCTCCCCGGTGTGTCGAAGGACCTGAAGCAGGCGTCGTCGATGGTGGACGACCGCCAGATCGGACAGGTCGAGGCCATCATCCGGTCTATGACGCCGGCCGAGCGGGTCGACCCCACGCTGGTCGACGGTTCCCGACGGGTGAGGATCGCCAACGGCAGCGGCACCTCCACGGCGGACGTGAACGCACTCCTCAAGCAGTTCAAGGAGATGCAGAAGATGATGAAGGGCTTCACCAAGGGCGGGATGGCCGGGGCCATGGGCGGCCTCGGGGCGCTCTTCGGCAAGGGGGGGATGTCCCCGCAGAAACTGGCCCAGCTCGAGGAGATGGCCGGGCAGATGGGTGACGACGCCTCGACCTTCGGGGTCGGGGACCCCTCGGCGGCGATGGTCGGTGCGGGCGCCGGGCCGAGACCGGCCCGGTCGAAGGGCAAGGGTGGGAAGAAGGGCAAGGGGGGCGGGCGCGTCACCCCCAAGTCGCGTTGACCGTCACGCTGGTACCCGTGCCTGGGTCGGTGCCTGGGTCGGGGACGGGGTCGGGGACGGGTCGGGAGGCCGGACCCGGAGTGGGTGGCCGGGGGCCCGGAGGACCGGTCCGGCGACGGCCCGTTCCGGTCCGGTGCGACGGCCGTCACGGGGCCTCGGGAGGCCCCGTGCACGCCACCCCCTCTGATGGTGCGAGAATGTCAGGCGCTAACGACGGAATGCAGAGGAGTCCACTGTGGCAGTAAAGCTTCGCCTGGTGCGGATCGGGAAGAAAAAGCAGCCGACGTACCGCCTGGTGGCGGCCGACAGCCGCTCCCCCCGCAACGGCCGCTTCATCGAGATCGTCGGGACCTACGCCCCCCGGGGACGGTCGCTGGCCGAGCCCGAGAGCGTGATCGACATCGACAACGCCAAGGCGGTCAAGTGGCTGTCTGAGGGGGCCCAGCCCACGGAACGGGTG
>Ga0302146_10002378_pt1 | contig 10602 bp, 10 predicted proteins | sample I_Bog_E3_1_FD_193578 | JGI IMG/M metagenome (GOLD analysis project Ga0302146, IMG submission 193578) | Peat permafrost microbial communities from Stordalen Mire near Abisko, Sweden - I_Bog_E3_3 | ecosystem: Environmental > Terrestrial > Soil > Wetlands > Peat | place: Sweden: Abisko, Stordalen...
GTTCGCGAAGTGCTCCTCACTGGTCATACCTGAGGATTTCGGGAGGCAGAGACCGGGGCATGACCTTGCAAAGCCCGCGCTGCGCGTGTTAAGCTTGCTTAATTCTCAGGCAACATAAGGTAACGCCTATAAAATGGGCATCGCTATTGGCTCCATCGCCCTGGCTGATCCGGTAATCCTCGCCCCGATGGCCGGCGTAACCGACCTGCCCTTTCGCCGGCTGGTCAAACGCCATGGCGCGAGCATGGTGGTCTCGGAGATGATTGCCAGTCAGGCGATGGTCCGGGCCGCCCGGCAGACCCTGCGCATGGCCGCCTCGGAGCCGGAGGACCACCCGATGGCGGTTCAGATTGCCGGCTGCGAGCCTGAAGTCATGGCCGAGGCCGCCCGCCTCAACCAGGACATGGGTGCGGCGGTAATCGACATTAATTTCGGTTGTCCGGTCAAGAAGGTGGTCAAGGGTCACGCCGGCTCGTCACTGATGCGCGACGAGGCGCTGGCGGCACGCATCCTCGACGCCGTGGTCAAGGCCGTGACAATTCCGGTGACGCTGAAGATGCGCACCGGCTGGGACCACGAGCACCGCAACGCCCCGCAACTGGCGCGGATCGCCGAGGGCTGCGGCGTCCGCATGATCACCGTCCATGGCCGCACCCGCTGTCAGTTCTACCAGGGCCACGCCGATTGGGCCTTCATCGGCGAGGTCAAGCGCGCCGTGACCGTACCCGTGGTGGCCAATGGCGACATCGACTCGCCGGCCGCCGCCGCCCGGTGCCTGGCCGAATCCGGGGCCGACGGTGTGATGATCGGGCGCGGGGTCTATGGCCGGCCGTGGCTGCTGGCCCAGGTTGCCGGCTTCCTGCGCTCGGGCGTTGCGCCGCCGGACCCGCCGCTGGTCCGTCAATTGGAGATGGCGCTGGAGCATTTTGAAATGATGCTCTGCCACTATGGCGCCGAGCACGGGCTGCGAATCGCTCGCAAGCACCTCGCCTGGTACAGCAAGGGCCTGCCCGGTTCCGCCGAGTTCCGGGCCGGGATCAACCGCCTGACCACCCCCGAAGCCGTCCGGGCGCGGGTGCGGGCCTTTTACCTGCCGGTGATCGAAAGGAAAGCCGCCTGATGGTCCGTCCGGCTCCGTCGCCGCGCCGTCCGGCGGCGCAGCCCCGGCAACGGCGGGCCGCCGTCGCCCCGGACGCCACGGCGATCCTCAACGCCCTCCCCGAACCGGTGATCGCCACCGATCGCGACGCGGTCATCCGCTACGTCAACCAGCAGGCCGAAGCCTTTTTCGACTCCAGCGCCGCGCATCTGACCGGCGTCAGCCTCCATGACGTGCTGCCCCCCGACTGCCCGCTGTTCGCGTTGATCGAACAGGTGCTGAATGAACAGAACAGCGTGGCCCAGGACGGTATCCTGATCGATACCCCGCGCACCAGCCGGCAACTGGTCTCGGCCCAGGTCACGACACTGGGGTACCAGGGCGATCTTGCGGTGATCCTGCTCCACCAGCGATCCATCACCCAGAAGATCGACAACCAGTTGACCCACCGGCACGCCGCCCGCTCGGTCACGGCCATGGCCGCGATGCTGGCCCACGAGGTCAAGAACCCGCTGTCGGGCATCCGCGGTGCCGCTCAACTTCTGGAAGACGGCGCGAGCGAAAGCGACCGGGTGCTGACCCGGCTGATCTGCGACGAGGCCGACCGCATCGTGGCGCTGGTCAACCGCATGGAGGTGTTCTAGGACAAACGACCGCTGGAGCGTGGCCCGGTCAATATTCACGCCGTGCTGGAGCATGTCCGCAAGCTGGCCCAAAGCGGCTTCGCCCGCCATATCCGTTTCGTCGAGCGGTACGACCCATCTCTACCGGAAGTTTACGGCAACCGCGACCAGTTGATCCAGGCGTTCCTCAATCTGATAAAAAATGCGGCAGAAGCTGCACCGGAAACGGGCGGCGAGATCGTCATGGCCACGGCCTATCAGCACGGTGCCCGGCTGGCGCTGCCCGGTTCCGACCGCCGCGTCCACCTGCCCCTGGTGGTCAGCATCCAGGACAACGGCTCGGGGATTCCCGAGGACCTGCGTCCGCACCTTTTCGATCCCTTCGTCACCACCAAGATCAACGGTACTGGCCTGGGTCTTGCATTGGTTGCGAAAATCGTCGGCGATCACGGTGGGGTGATCGACTTCGACAGCCTTCCGCGCCGCACTGTGTTCAAGGTGTCGCTGCCCATGCATGCCGATTTCGATTCGACCGTCGACCCGAGCCGGGACCTGCCCTGATGCCGGCCTCGACGATCCTGGTCGCCGACGACGACCGCGCCATTCGCACCGTGCTCAACCAGGCGCTGGTCCGACTCGGCCACGACGTCCGCACCACCGGCAATGCCTCGACCCTGTGGCGCTGGGTCGCCGACGGCCAGGGGGATCTGGTCATTACCGACGTGGTGATGCCCGACGAAAACGGCCTCGATCTGATTCCGCGCATCAAGAAGATCCGCCCCGACCTGCGGGTCATCGTCATGAGCGCCCAGAACACGCTGATGACCGCGGTCAAGGCGGCCGAGCGCGGCGCCTTCGAATACCTGCCCAAGCCCTTTGACCTTAAAGAGCTGATCAGCGTGGTCGAACGGGCGCTGACCGCGCCGCCGGCAACCCCGGCGCCCCAGCCCGCCAACGGCGACACCGACGACCAGTTGCCGCTGATCGGCCGCTCGCCGGCCATGCAGGAAATCTACCGGGTGCTGGCCCGACTGATGGGCACAGACCTGACGGTGATGATCACCGGTGAATCGGGAACCGGCAAGGAACTGGTGGCGCGGGCACTGCACGACTACGGCAAGCGCCGGGGCGGACCGTTCGTCGCCATCAACATGGCGGCAATCCCCCGGGAGTTGATCGAGTCGGAGTTGTTCGGACACGAAAAGGGCGCCTTTACCGGAGCCACCGCCCGGTCGACCGGCCGTTTCGAGCAGGCCCAGGGCGGCACCCTGTTCCTCGACGAGATCGGCGACATGCCGCTGGAAGCCCAGACCCGGTTGCTGCGGGTGCTTCAGGAAGGCGAGTACACCACGGTCGGCGGGCGCATGCCGATCAAGACCGACGTCCGCATCATCGCCGCCACCCATCGCGATCTCCGAACCCTGATCCGGCAGGCCCAGTTCCGCGAGGACCTGTTCTACCGGCTCAACGTCGTGCCGATTCGCCTGCCGCCTCTGCGCGAGCGGACCGAGGACATCCCCGACCTGATCCGCCACTTCCTGGCCCTGGCCATCGCCCAGGGCCTGCCGGCCAAAACCATGGAACCGGCGGCCATGGACCGCCTGAAAAGCTACCGCTGGCCAGGGAACGTTCGGGAACTGGAGAATCTGGTGCGGCGGCTGGCGGCGCTGTATTCCCAGCAGGTGATCGGAGTCGACGTGATCGAAGCCGAAATCGCCGATGCGCTGCCGACCCCACCCCCGGTCGAAGAACAGCGAAACGACGGCCTCAGCGTCGCCGTCGAACGCCACCTCAAGGATTACTTTGCGGCTCACAAGGACGGTCTGCCCTCCGCCGGCCTTTATGACCGGGTGCTGCGCGAGGTGGAACGGCCGTTGATTTCCCTCAGCCTGTCGGTAACCCGCGGCAACCAGATCAAGGCCGCCGAATTACTGGGCCTGAACCGCAACACGCTGCGCAAGAAGATCCGCGAACTCGACATCCAGGTCATCCGCGGCCTGAAGTGAGCGCCGGCGCCCCCGGCCCGGAATACCGTCTCCTCACCCGGCGGAGATCCGCCCCCCGCGATCCCGCTGGTATCGGCATCTGACCCCTGCCTACCATTTTTCCTTTTTCCCGCCACCCGACCGGGTGTATCCTGTCGGCAACAGGATGTGGCAGCAATCCCATGCCTGAGGCGCCGAAGCGGTCGGATCCGTGCCGGATGACTGTTATGATTGCTGCGACGACATCGTCATGAGTCCCCCATGATCCTCGGCCTCACCTCGGATCCAGTCTCCCTGTGGCACCGGATTCTACGGTGGGCCAGTCGGGTCGGGCTGGCCAAGAAACTGGCGGTGACGCTGGCGGTTGCGGCAATGGTCGCCGGTATCGCCACCTATGCCGCGCTGACCGAAAACTCGCCGTTCGGCGAGAGTAACCCCCGGACCGTCACCCTGCTGCTGACGCTCGACCTGACGCTGCTGTTGTTGCTCGGCGTCCTGATCGCGCGGCGCATCGTCCAGATCGGCCTCGGCCGCCGCCGCGGCCTCGCCGGTTCGCAACTGCATGTCCGTATGGTCGCCGGCTTCAGCGTGCTGGCCGTGACCCCGGCCATCCTGATGGCGGCGTTTTCGGCAATTTTCTTCTATGCCGGCATGCAGGAATGGTTCAGCGACCGGGTGCGGACGGCCGTTCATGAATCGTTGGAGGTGGCTCAGGCTTACTTTCACGAACACCAGCAGAATATTCGCGCCGATGCCCTGGCCATGGCCAATGACCTCAACCATGAGGCGCAGAGACTGGTGGAGGATCCCACCTTGTTCAATCAGGTGGTGTCGACCCAGGCGGTATTGCGGGGACTTAACGAAGCCGTCGTCTTCGATGGCGCAACCGGCCAGGTTCTGGCCCACTCCGCCTTCACCTTCACCCTCGAATTCGAACCGGTCCCGCGCTCGGTGCTGGAACAGGCGCGCAGCGGCGACGTGGTGCTGATGGTCAACGAGGCCGACGACCGGGTCCGCGCGCTGGTCCGGCTCGACCATTTCTCCGACACCTTCCTGTTCGTGGGCCGGGTGGTGGAGGCGCGGGTGCTGGCGCACATGGCGGCAACCCAGGATGCCGTCAAGCAATATGCCGAGTTGGAGGGCAGCCGGTCCAACCTTCAGATCACCTTCACCCTGATCTTCGTGGTGGTGGCGCTGCTGCTGCTGCTGGCTGCGGTCTGGATGGGCCTGAACTTCGCCACGCAGTTGATCCACCCGATCTCGGCGCTGATCGGCGCCGCCGAGCGGGTTCGCGCCGGTGACCTTTCGGTCAGGGTGGCCGAGCCCGCCGCCGACGACGAGCTCGGGACCCTGTCGCGCGCCTTCAACCGGATGACCAACCAGATCGCGGGTCAGCGGGCCGAGTTGGTGGACGCCTACCAGCAACTGGACCTGCGCCGTCGCTTCACCGAAGCGGTGCTGGCCGGCGTCTCGGCCGGGGTGATCGGGCTCGACCAGGACGGCGCCATCACCCTGCTCAACCAGCCGGCGGTGCGATTGCTGGGTGTGACCGAACCCGAGGCGATGGTCGGACGGCCGCTGGTCCAGGCGGTCCCGGAAATGGCCGAACTGATGGAGGCGTTGCTGCGCCGGCCCGGCCGGCTGGTCGAATCCCAGGTGCAGTTGCGCCACCCCGGGGTGCCGACCCGCACCTTGCTGGTCCGCATCGCGGCCGAGGTCGCCGAGGGCGAGGCCCGCGGCTACGTGGTCACGTTCGACGACATCACGGAGTTGCTGTCGGCCCAACGCGCCGCCGCCTGGGCCGATGTCGCCCGCCGGATCGCCCACGAGATCAAGAACCCGCTGACCCCGATCCAGCTTTCGGCCGAGCGGTTGCGCCGCAAATACCTTAAGGAAATCACCAGCGATCGCGAAACCTTTCAGATCTGCACCGACACCATCATCCGTCAGGTGGTCGATATCGGACGCATGGTCGATGAGTTCTCGGCCTTTGCCCGGATGCCCACGCCAATCATGAAGCCGGTGAATATCAATGACATCTGTCGGCAGGCGGTGTTTTTGCAGTCCAATGCCCATGCCGGCATCCGTTTCGAGTGCCGGTTGCCGCCGCACAAGCGGACGGTGCCCTGTGACGGCCGCCAGATGTCCCAGGCCCTGACCAACCTGCTCCAGAACGCCGTCGATGCCATCGACGGCCGCAGCGCCGAGTCCGGGGTGGTCCTGCCGCCCGGCCACATCGTGGTTCGGGTCGAAGATGACGAGACCCGGGTCGCGGTGGTGGTCGAAGACAACGGCAAGGGGTTGCCGGCGGATGTCGAGCCGGACCGTCTGACCGAACCCTATGTCACCACCCGGGCCAAAGGGACCGGGTTGGGTCTCGCCATCGTGCGCAAGATCATGGAGGACCATGGCGGCGAGTTGCTTTTGGAAAACCGGGCGGAGGGTGGCGCCCGGGTCAGCCTGATCATTCCGTGCACCCAGGAAGTCCCGTCGGCGGCCGCTGAACCGCAAGGACCGGTTGGACCGCAGCAGCAAAAGCAGATGGCCCATGGCGCATGACATTCTGATCGTGGACGACGAAGCGGATATCCGCATGCTGATTGCGGGAATCCTCAGCGACGAAGGCATGAAGACCCGGGAGGCCGGCAACGCCGATCAGGCGCTGGCCCAGGTCAAGGCGCGACGACCAAGTCTGGTGATTCTCGACATCTGGCTTCAGGGCAGCCGGCTGGATGGCCTGGAGTTGCTGCCGGAACTGCGTCGCGATCACCCGGACCTGCCCATCGTCATGATCAGCGGCCACGGCACCATCGAGACCGCGGTGGCGGCGATCAAGCTGGGCGCCTATGACTTCATCGAAAAGCCGTTCAAGTCGGACCGCCTGCTGCTGCTGGTGGAGCGGGCCATCGAGGCGGCCCGGCTGAAGCGGGAGAACGCCGAATTGCGCCTGCGCGCCGGCGGTGATTTCGAGCTGGTCGGCAAGTCGGTGGCGATCAATCAGGTGCGTCAGTCCATCGACAAGGTCGCGCCCACCGGCAGCCGAGTGATGATCTCGGGACCGGCGGGCAGCGGCAAGGAGGTGGTGGCGCGGTTGATCCACCGGCGCTCACGCCGGGCCGACGGTCCTTTTGTCGCCCTCAATTGCGCCACCCTGCGCCCCGACCGCCTGGAAATCGAGCTGTTCGGCAGTGACCAGCCGGGCGATGGCGGCCGGCGCAAGACCGGCGTCCTGGAACAGGCCCACGGCGGCACGTTGCTGCTCGACGAGGTCGCCGATATGCCGCTGGAAACCCAGGGCAAGATCGTCCGCGTGCTTCAGGAACATACCTTCGTCCGCCAGGGCGGCGGCGCCCGGGTGGAGGTCGATGTCCGGGTGATCGCGTCGACCAACCGGGACATCAACAGCGAGATCGAAGCCGGCCGTTTCCGCCAGGACCTGTTTTACCGGCTGAACGTGGTGCCGATCCAGGTGCCGTCGCTGGCCGAGCGGCGCGAGGACATCCCGCTGCTGGCCCGTAACTTCATGCAACGCTCGGCCCAGGCCTCGGGGCTGCCGATGCGCGACTTTGGCGAGGACGCGCTGGCGGCGCTCCAGGCCTACCACTGGCCGGGCAATGTCCGCCAGCTTCGCAACTGCATCGACTGGTTGCTGATCATGAGCAATGGCGACACTCGGGAATTGATCAGGGCAGATCAATTGCCCCCCGAGATTGGCGCCATCACCCCGACCGTACTTAAATGGGACAAGGGCGGCGAAATCATGGGCCTGCCGCTACGCGATGCCCGGGAAGTGTTCGAGCGGGAGTACCTTCTGGCCCAGGTCACCCGCTTTGGGGGCAACATCTCGCGTACCGCGGCCTTTGTCGGCATGGAACGCTCTGCCCTGCACCGCAAGCTGAAGTCGCTGGGGGTTCACGGCACCGACGGCCCCCGCAAACCCGGAGTGGAATAGATCATGCCCGACAAACTCCTTTCTGGATTTCTGGCCGTGGCCCTGGTCCTGGCGCTGGCCGGTCCGGCGCTGGCGCGGGAACCGGTGCCGGCGGGTCGTTTCGACTATTATGTGCTGAGCCTGTCCTGGGCACCGCAATTCTGCGCCTCCGGCGGCGCCCGGGGTGGAAACGAGGAATGTGCGCCGCAGCGGCATTATGGGTTCGTGCTGCATGGTCTGTGGCCTCAGTACGCAACCCACGGCTATCCCGAATCCTGCCCGTCCGCTGCCGGCCGCGTTCCCGAGCCGGTGTTTCAGCAAATGCTGCCGATAATGCCGGCGCGGGGTTTGGTCCAGCACGAGTGGGACAAGCATGGAACCTGTAGCGGCCTGTCCATCGCCGACTATTTCGCCCTGGCGACCCGGGCCTACCGCGCCATCCGCGTCCCCGAGCCCTGGCAGCAACCGGCCGGCCCGGTGTCCGTGGCCGTCGAGACCTTCAGGACCACGTTCCTTGCCGCCAATCCCGGCCTGAAGGACAATCAGATGACCATGTTCTGCAAGGGGCACTACCTGAGCGAAATCCGCCTGTGCCTGACCCGCAGCCTCCAGCCGGGGCCGTGCGGCCCCGACCTGCACAACCAGTGCCATGACGATACGGTGGTGCTGCGCGCCGTGCGTTGACCGATCACGCCTGGTCCGCTTCGAAGGTCGCGGAGCGATCGCCGATCTTTTGGCGTGTGGTCTTACCCGGAGCAGTTTCGTTCCAGACGAACAGGCCCAGGAACTGCGCCCGCTCCTGCGGGCTCGCAGGCAATTGGACCGAGAGCAAACCAGTCAGGTCCTGCATCTGCAAAAGACTCTGGAAGCGGCGAACGTCAAGCGCGACTCCGTGATCTCCGACATTCCTGGGGTGACAGGACGGCGCAGGTGGAAGTCATCATTGGTGGCGAGAGCAATCCGTTGGAACGGGGCCGCCTGACCCATCGGCGGATCAAGGCGCCGCGCGAGGTGCTGACCGAAGCCCGGCTCCGGTGACCGTCGGGGGCGGTGGCCCGCGGCGGTCACCGACGGCACGATTGCATCGCTACTTCCAGAACGCCCACCACCGCCGGGATGCCTCGCTAACGCGGCGTTCGGCGGCTTCGAGCCGGTTGCTCCACAGGGCGCGTTCCTCCGCGTGACGTTCCGCGAGGGCGGCGTACTCTTTTCCCAACCGTTCCTTCAACCCGGCTTCCTGGTCGCTCAGCGCCGCGGCCAGCCTCTCACGAAACTCATCTTCTTTTTCGAGTATTTCATCCTTGAATTGCGCGCGAAGATCCCGCGCCTGTTCCTCCAGCTCATCCGCCCGACTCTGGCTCGACTCCCGTTCAATGACGCCACGCAGTTCTTCTTCCTTACGGGCGATGGCGTCTTCCAATCGTCCGATCATCTCTTCCTCGGCCTTTTCGCGGACCTCCTCGGCCTTTTTAGCCAGGTCTTCCTCGAATTGCTCCCGCAATTCCTCGTCCTTGCGAGCCAGGGCCTGCTCCAGGTCATCGCGAAATTGTTCCACCAATTCTTCGCGGACCTGGCGCTCGACGGTATCGCGAAGTACCGGTTCGAGAGTCTCCCGCAGTTCGCCCTCGATCTGCTCCCGCAACTGAAGGTCTTCGATCACCTTCTCGCGCATTTCTTCTTCTTTTTCGAACAACTCTTCCTTAAGTTGCTCATTCAATTCATGTTCTTTTTCTTCAAAGTCCTCCGCCAGAAGCTGCCTCAGTTCCTGCTCTATGGAGACCCGCAGCTCCTCCTCCTTGCGCGCGACCGCTTCCTGCAATCGCTCCAGCAGGTCCTCATCGGCCTTTTCGCGGATTTCCTCGGCCTTCGCCGCCAGCGTTTCCTCGAACCGCTCCCGCAGTTCTTCTTCCTTTCGACGCAGAGCCTCTTCCATCTGCTCCTGTAGCGACTCGCTCAACTCGATCCGAAGTTGGCGCTCGATGGATTCGCGCAGTTCTCCGTCGAGCTTTTCTCTTAACTCCGGCTCGAGTTGCTCACGCAACTCCTGTTTCGCCTCAATGAGGTCATCCTTAAATTGCTCTCGAAGAGATTCTTCTTTTTCTTGTAAAACCACGGAAATATGATCCCGCATCTCGCGTTCTTTTTCGGCGAGATCGTCTCTTATTCTCTGGCTGATTTCTTCCTCGATTTTCTCACGAAGCTGACTCTCAATCCTGCTGCTCAGTTCTTCCGCCATCGCATTCCCCTCTTGTGCGCCGTGTAACTCTTTTCGTCACGATCATCCTGCCCGATCAGGTGCCCATAGATGCCCCAGGACGCGAAGGAAGAGAACCGAAAATCACCGCCGCCGGGAACTGCCGCCGCCGCCGCCGGGACTCGCCGCCCGGACCGGGCCGGACCGGGCCCGACAATTGAGGCAGGTCAAGTCGGCGGCCGGACCGCTCGTGTAGCCTGGGCCGTCGCCAAAATGGGGAGGTCGGACCGGACCCCGGCGAAGGAGGGCAAACGCGCGATGATGGAGTACCGGGGCTACAAGGCCCAGATCGACTTCGACGACGACGCCGGCCTGTTCCATGGCGAGGTGATCAATACCCGGGAGGGCATCGCCTTTCGCGGCCGGACAGTGGACGAACTGCGCCAGGGATTCCGCGAGGCGGTGGACGGCTATCTTGACTGGTGCGCCCGGTGCGGCACCGGCGGCCTGCCCGCCTTCTCCGGTCGGCTGTCGGTCCGGCTTCCTCCCGAATTGCATCGCTCGGTCGCCGCCGCCGCCCGTCGCGACGGCAAGAACATCAGCACCTGGATCGCCGAAAGGCTGGGAGAGGTGGTGGAGCGCGGGGCGGAGCGGGGCGGCGCCGACGCCCGCTGAGCGTTCCCATGACCGACTCCGCCCGCTACGCCGAGCTTCACGTCACCAGCAACTTCACGTTCCTCCACGGCGCCAGTCATGCCTAAGAACTGGCC
>Ga0302146_10002381_pt1 | contig 10597 bp, 8 predicted proteins | sample I_Bog_E3_1_FD_193578 | JGI IMG/M metagenome (GOLD analysis project Ga0302146, IMG submission 193578) | Peat permafrost microbial communities from Stordalen Mire near Abisko, Sweden - I_Bog_E3_3 | ecosystem: Environmental > Terrestrial > Soil > Wetlands > Peat | place: Sweden: Abisko, Stordalen...
CGTTCGGGACAGTCACTGTCGGTACAACAAGCGCGTCGGACTACATAACCATGACCAACACCGGCAGCACGACCCTGACGATCACCAGCATTGCTTTGACGGGGACGAACGCATCTTCGTTCGTCTTCGCCAACAGCTGCGGCGCGAGCCTGGCCGTGGCAGCCAGTTGCACGATCCACGGGCACTTCGCACCCACATCAACCGGCGCAAAGACCGCCGCCGTCACCATCACCGACAGCGCAGTTGGCTCACCGCAGACAATCACTCTAACCGGCACAGGGCAGTAGAGAGGGTGAGGATCTGAACGATGCCGGCAAATCAGCGGATGGTCAGGGTGAGGACGGCCGAGTGCTGCAGCGAGCCGGACGTGCCGGTTACGGTGACTGGCGTTGTGCCCCCGCCATGCGGTGTATAAACGACAATGCAGCCGGACATCGTTCCCAGTCCGGCTGCGCTCAACAGCACCAGCAGCACCATCTGCAAGCGGCGGCGGCGCTTAAAGCCGATGCAGCATAGCAGCGCCGCCAGGCTGGCGGATGGAAGTAGCTGGTGGCCATTTTGCTGGGAGGCCGCGGTGGCTGGCGCAGCCGTAGTGATGGTCAGCCTGGTGTAGGTTTCGTTGGGATTGGTCGGGACGGCCTCAGTGGCGAAGGTGCAGGCGGCTCCGGCCGGAAGCCCGGAGCAGGTGTAGGCCACGTTGCCATCAAAGCCGCCTGTCGCAGTCTCCAGTACGGTAGTGCTGCCACTTTGCCCAGCCTGCACGCTGATGGCCGTGGGGTTGAGGCTGATGCTGAAGTCTGGCGGGATGGCAGCGACAATGGTGAGCGTGACTTGCGTTGTCTGCGAAAGCCCTCCGCCGGCTCCGGTCACGGTGATGGGATAAACACCGGGATCGGCTGTGGGCGCGACGTCCAGCGTCATGCTGGCGGTCCCCGCACCGGGTATCGATGCGGGCTGGATGGCTACGATCACCGTCGCGGGCTGGCCTGTTGGGGCGAGCGAGATGGCGGAATTGAACCCTCCGGTGACAGTGCTGGTGATGGTGGTTGTTCCGCTGCTGCCCGCCGCTACGGTAAGCGCAGCGGGGTCGGCCGACAGCGCAAACGACGCCACCACGGTCGAGGTGGAGGGCTGATACTCCCAGAGGTCGTCGAGGATGCCGATCAAATTGGCGGCGTCGAGCCCGTTGCCGCCGTAGAGCCAGAAGTTCCCATCCTTGTCGGTCCAACTGGTTGCGCCGTCGCGCCGGCCGGGCAGGTTGGCCGCGGCGGCCACGCCGAGCGTCCCATAGACGGCCGTTCCACCGGGGCCGGCGCTGGGCCCGCCCATCCACGTCCATTGCAGAGTGTTAGGGTTGAACTCCCACAGATCGTTGAGCGGGTCATAGAAGCCGTTGGCGTCAAAGCCCAACCCGCCAAACAGCCAGAGACCGCCGACTTTGTCCGTCCAACTTTCCCCACGGCTGCGGCCACCCGGCAGATTGCCTGAGCCAGGCTGTCGGAGCGTGCCGTAGACACCGGGGTTGCCGCAGTTCTGGTTTTCGGAGCCTGGGGCGCAGGTCAGCAGTTGCGCACCAGCCATCCACGACCACTGGTTGCTGGACGTATCGAACTCCCAAAGCTGGTTGAATAGCCCGCTGTCGCCGCTGTTGTCGTACCCGTCGCCAGCGAACGCCCAGATGTTGCCGTTGGCGTCAGCCCAGGTGAACACATCCCACCGTGTGCTGGGAGTATTGCCCGCCGCAGCCACGCCCTGGGTTCCGTAGACTGCCGGGTCAAAATCGGCGTTCGTGACCACCGGCCCGGCCATCCAGCCCCATTCTCCAGTGGCTTGCACATACTCCCAAAGCTTATTGGGCAGGCTGTTCTGGTTCTGGTTGTTGAAGCCCCACCCGCCGAAGATCCATGTGTTCCCGTTGGGGTCCGTGGCCTGGGAGGCAAAGGTGAGCGAGCCGGGGTAATTGCCGGCTGCCGGCACGCCCAACATGCCGTAGACGCCGAGATCGTTTTCGCCGTCCGTGGGAAGGGTGCTGTCGCCGCCCATCCACGTCCACTGGCTGCTTTGGGGATCGAACACCCACAGGTCGCCCAGAATGCCAACCTGGTCCTTCGCGTCCAGCCCCCAGCCGCCATACAGCCATAGGCGGCCTGTGCGGTCGATCCATGTGGCGGCGGAGTAGCGTCCGCCCGGCCAGTTGCCGTTGGCCGCAGTGCCCTGTGCTCCATACACGCCGGCCATTCCGCACGCGAAGTTGCCTTCGATGACGGGGCAGTTGCTCGCCGGCATATTGCTGCCGCCCATCCATGTCCACTGGCTGCTCTGGGGGTCAAACTGCCACAGATCGTTCAGGTAGAAGAGTTGCAGCTGGTTGTCCAGGTTGAATCCGCCAAACATCCATAGATGACCATCGCTGCCGGTCCAGCCAAGCGCCTGCATGCGGCTGCCGGGATTGTTTGCCGCGGCCGGCGTGCCCAGTGTGCCGTAGACAGCGGGAATGTATCCGGCAACCGGCAAAGTGCTGCTGCCGCCCATCCATGTCCACTGGTTTGTGCCCGAGGATTGCGCGGCGGCCTGCGTACCCGCTCCCGCAATCGCGAACACAGAGGCGCACAAGCCAAAAATCAACAGACGGCGCGCGGAGCTTCGCATGCGGAATCTCCCCAAAGGAATCTGCAGCGATTGTAGCGCCGGTGCGACAGAGCTGGGCCGAGTCAGGACACTTTTCCAAGTGCTCAGTCCACTGCTAAATCAGCACGACCTATTCCGGTGGGGCGGCGACCAGTACCTCGCCTGATTTACCCAAAGAGCACCTAACTCCCACAAACAGGGAATATTGACGAACGGGGCACTCCCCCGATTGCATCATTGACCTTGGGACCCGCTCCATCCATTCTGGAGATGCGGTTACTTGGAATTACTTTACGGAGGTTACTTACCGTGAGCAGCTATCCTCCTCCAGGCCCCCCTTACGGAGGCGTTGGACAACGCATCGAAGAGGCCATCGAACTGATCGAGATGGAGGTACGTCACGCCGCGGCGTATTTGAATGCGGCAGTGATTCCGCAGGTGCGTTCGGAGTCGATCAGCGCTCTGCGCAATGTGGCTGACTCGCTGCGCAAGTTTGCCGACCGGCTTGACCGCCATCAGACTCCCAACCCGCCGCCCGAAACGCCCATAGGCACGCAACCTCGATGAGCAAAATTCTCCAACCCGGATATCTGCAACCCAGGCACCTGCCGCACCGAGCTATTCGGTTCAGGGTGCCGCTGTTACCGCTGTTGCCCGCGCTGCTGTCGCTTACCGTTCTGTTTGCGGCGGGCTGCGGCCATCACCAGAGGCAGGTGCAGGTCGGCAGCCGGCAGACAGCGCCTCCGGTTTACGGGCAGTCAGGGAATTCCGCACCTTCCGGCTCCAACGGCGCTTCGGGATCTTCTGGTTCCAGTTCAAACCGCGGTCGCATTCCGATCACACCTGTTCCTCCGGGCGGGGTCGACGCGGCCGATCTCGAATACGTCCGCACCCACCGGCCAATTCTTTCCGAGCAGGGTATGGCCACCTGGTATACGGCGCCGTACAAGGGCCGCAAGGCTGCCAACGGCCAGGTCTTCAGCGATCAAGCACTGACAGCGGCGCATCGCACTTTGCCCATGGGCTCGCTGGTCACTGTAACCAATCTCAAGACCGGCCAATCTTCCGCCATGCGCATTACCGATCGCGGGCCGTTTGTGGATGGCCGCATCGTGGACCTCACCATCGCTTCCGCCAAGGCCACGGGCGTGTATCGCGTGGGTTTGGCGCAGGTGCGGGTGGATGTGTTCCAGACCCCCAAGCCCATTGATCGCGGCGGCCGGTGGTGCGTGCAGATTGGCGCTTTCAAGTCAGAACACCGCGCAGAAAAGCTGAAGAAGGACCTGCTGCACAAGTATCCCGATTCCACCGTGATCGAGTTCCCAGGGCAGGACAGCTACTGGGTGCGCATTCGCCCGGTGGGAGATAACCGCGAGCAGGCTGAGTCGATTGCTCGGCACCTGCGGCCCGGCGAGCCGGAGGCGGAAGCCTTTCTGACGCGGTTGGACTAAGGGACGCCTGGGTAGAGAACAGGCTTTGCTCCACGCGCGGCGAAAGCAATGGCCAGCCCTGAGCCGATGATCAGCGAACCACCGATGAGCATCCACATCCCCGGCTTCTCGTGCCACACAAGGTAAGAGATCAACGCGCCGGTGACCAACTGCGTGTAGTGATACTGCGACACATTCCCGGCCGAGGTGTGCTTCACGGCCACATAGAAGGCCAGCGTGCCCGCTGCGCAGAAGACGCCCATCATCCCCAGCGCCAGCCACAATTCGGGCGTGAGCGCGTGGGGATGGAGGCTGGTGAGCGCCAGGCCGGCCACGCAGGTGACGACGCCGGAGCAAAAGGCAAGACTCTCCGGCGGCTCAGTCCGCGTAAGCACCCGCGACCAGACCATGTTCACGGAAAAGCAGGCCACGCACACCAGGCAACTGGCAAGGCCGATCAGGTCGATGCGCTGGGCGTGGCTCCAGGGTGCGACAGCGACGACCACGCCAACGAAGCCCACAACCAGCGCAAGGGCCTTCCCAGCCGTGATGCGCTCGCCAAGAAAAATGGCGGAGAGCATGCTGATGACCAGCGGCGAAGTGAACACCAAAATGTAGAACATGGTCAGCGACAGATGGCGCAGCGCGACAACCACGCAGATGTTGTTGGCCATGTCCAGGCAAGCTCGCAGCAATTGGCGAATGATCGAGCGCGGCCGCAGGCTGTCAAGGTTGCGGCGCACGGCAGCCTGCACCGTGAGCGTCAGCGCCATGAAGAAGCCCATGAAGGCGACGACCTCCTGGGGCGGCAGGCCGAATTGCCCAATCCACTTGATGCAACTGTCGCCGAGCACCCAGCAGGTGAAGCCGAAAATGGCAATGCAGATGGCGCCCAGGTGCGAGATGCCCAAGGCCGAGGCGCCCAGGCCAGAAGCGCGAGTTTTCATCGGGCCTCGTCGGAGTGGGCGGCGCGAGATGGGCTGGGGGTGCAAACAGACATGGCTTGATGTAAGGGTAGCCGATTGGTCCAGGCCGGGCTCTCGCGGCGTCTTCTATGGCGCGACGCGCGGGTTTTGCAGGAACACCACGTAGCCGCGAAACCATGGGCTGGCCGCGATGTAGTCCGGCGCGTCCCAGTTGCCGCCCTGGATCAGCCCGATTTTGAAGGGCAGGGTCAGCTGGCTCACGCGCGGCAGGTAGGCCGAATAATCCTCAATGGTGTGCCGGCCCTGGTAGGTCTGCACAATGACCTCGTCCACGATGCCGCGTAGCTGGTTCACCTGGTCGGAGTCGATGCGGCTGCTCCAGTCCATCAGGCCGGTGATGCCGAGACGACAATCCGCAGGCAACTGCTTGCGCAGGCCGGCAAGAAACTCCAGATATTCCTGCAAGTGAAGTGTGTGCGCGTCGAAGTCGATCTGCACGCCGATGACTTTATTGCCCGCCTGCCGCCAGCGATGCACTTGCGCCAAAAGGATTGCATACTCGCGCGGCGTCCAGTGCAGGGTGTGCACGCGATAGGCAAGCCAGATCCCCGTTCGCTGATCATGCGGCACCGCGACCCCCTGCGCGATAAAACTTAGCTGCGACTCGTCGCCGTGTTTCGCCTCGATCTGCCCCTGCAAGACATAGACGCAGCGCGCTTGATTCAAAACCGGCTGCGGCTTCACGCCGCTCCACAACCAGAAGGCGTCGTATTTTGAGGCGTCCACTTTGGCATCGTTCGGGGCGCCCGCGGCCATCCCGCGCACGCAAAAGAGCGCGTAAAGGCAGACCAGAACAAGCCGTCTCATCGGGGTTACCAGTAGTATTTCAGGGCGCTCGCCCAGGGGCTGTCAGGGTAGTCCTTATGCAGCGTCTGGAACCACTGCTTGCGCGTGCTTTTGGGGATGTCTTCGGTGCCGCAATCGCTATTGCCGGAAGGCTCGTAGCACCGCACCGCGCGATCCAGCGCATAGGCTCTCGAATCCGCCTCCGCCTGCTTGTTCGCGATCACCTTCAGGTAGAGGTCCATCCGGGCAAAGTTAGTGTCGGGAAACAGCGAGTCGCTGCCCCCAAGGTCGGTCTTGGGCGGCACGGCATCCTGGTCATACTGAACGCCGTGCAGCCGCACCAGCTCTCCCACGCAGTTCAGGCTTCGGGCGTCGCTGCCATTGTGTTGCAAGGTTGCGGCAACCTCACGCAAAGTCGGGCAATGATAGCTCCCGTCCTTGCTTTCGGCCGGGGCTGCAAACGGAGCCAGAAACTCCGATGGATGGGCCGGAACGAGCGCCAGATCGGTCTGAAACGCCTGGTATTTGGCGCCTGTCAGCTCCTTGTAAAGCAGTGCATAGCGCGCGGCATCCACCACGTCCGCGCTTTCCCTGGGGTCTTTGATGCGCTGGCGCAACATCTCCGCGCTGGCCGCATGCTCGATCGCGATCGTGCGAATCGCCTTGTCTTGAACCGGCGAACCGGCAGCGAATACGCGATCGAGATGCCCGGTCTGTTCTTCAAGCCTGGCCAGCGCAAGCTGCAACTGCTCCGGTTGAAGCGGCAATTTGGCCATAGGCAACAGCTGCAGCAGCAGCTTGCGCTCGGCGTCGAACTGATGGCTCGCCTCCAGCGCCAGCACGCGCAACGTTTGCTGACTGAAGGCGAAGTACGTGAGCCGTGCTCCGGGCGAATCGGGCAGCAGCTCAAGTGCCTCGTCCGGGTTGTTGTCGACATACACGTGGTAGAGCGCGAGAAGGTATTTGTGCAACGCGGGATTGGCCGCGAAGCGGTCCTTTTGTTTCTCAAGGTCTGCCAGGGTGAGGGTGACAGCATAATCCGCGCGGGCCGCTGCTTCGTCGCTGCCTCGCATCTTCATCAGGTCAACGATCGCCAGCAACTGCGGCGACTGAATCTTGTCGGCATCGGCTGAGCCAAGCAGTTTCGCGTCGGCCTCCTGCACAAGGTCGGAAACCGTTACATTGTTCTTGCCTTTTTCCGCATCTGTCAGCGCGTTGTCGAACGCCTCGGCCAGCTTGGTTTGATCGCCACCCAGCCAGTAGACGCGCCGCAGCAATCCCCGCGCTGACGCGGCATATATCCCGTCAGGAAAATCGTGGAGATACCCATTGAAGGCCGTCTCGGCTTCCTTCACGTTGCCTTCGTCGACCTTCTCCAAATCCAGATCTCCCCACTGTCCGAACGCCGCCAAGGTCGCGCTGTTGAGCATCGACCGGCCAACCATGTAGCGCGACGTCTCCTTCAGCCACGGGTTGGAACTGTTCTTGAGGCGGTCGAAGTTGCGCAAGGCGGTCGGAAAATCCCCCGCGTAAAACGCATTTGCAGCGGCGATGTAGGTGGCAAACTCCCGCCCCAGCGCGGAGTGAAGACCTTGCGGCGGCGTCCAATCGGATTTAGCCTTTGCGTTACAGTCGGCCACCAGGGCGCCGCGAGCCGCAATCAGCATCGAGGCATCGTCTTTCGGCAGCCCGGCCGCGCCATTCACCGCCTTGTTGAACGCCGCAATCCCCACCGCATCGCTGTTGCAGCGGCTGCCTTCGCCCTGTGCATAGTCATTCGAGTCCGCCTGGCTGTTTCCGTTGGCGGTGGCGGTGGGCGCGCCCGGCTCATGGAGTTGCAAATCCTCCCAATCGAAGGGAACCAGCAACTGGGCCAGATAGCGCGGCATCGGTGACTGCTGGGACGGGCCCAGCGTTCCCGTCAACTTGCCGGCGTCAATCAGCATGAGTTCGAGGTTCAGGCGGCTATCGTTTCCCGGACTGAGGAACGGAACGCTGTTGCACGTATCATAGGCCCGAAAGAAGAGCCTTCCCTTCGGAGAGCCGCAGCCGAAGTCCCCACTGGCATAAGCCAAAGAACCCGAAAGAAGCAGAAAAACCAAACCACAATAGACTCGCCTGCGCAGCATCGGATCTCCCACTCAAAATACTCGTCAGTGACACCTTACACGTCGTGTACCGCGTCCTGATTATCAAACCGCGTGTACTTCGAGATAAAGTTCAAAAACACCGTATCAGTAGGGCCGTTGCGCTGCTTCGCAATGATGATTTCGGACTTCGCCTTGTCCGCTTCCGACATCTCCTCAGAACGGTTGTAATAAGCCTCGCGGTGGATGAACGCAACCACGTCGGCGTCCTGCTCAATCGACCCCGACTCGCGCAGATCGCTGAGCATGGGCCGCTTGTCGTCGCCGCGGCGCTCGCTGGCACGCGAAAGCTGCGACAGTGCAACCACCGGCACATGCAGCTCCTTGGCCAGCGCCTTCAACCCACGCGAAATAGCCGAAACCTCCTGCGTGCGGTTCTCGTAGTTCTTCTTCCCGCTCGAGGGAACCGTAGCCGACATCAGCTGCAGATAGTCGACCACGATCAGATCAAGCCCCCCATGGGTCTGCTTCAGCCGCCGCGCCTTGGCCCGCATCTCCGACAGCGAAATGCCGGCCGAGTCGTCAATGTACATGCGCGACTCCACCAGTTGGCCGAGGGCATTTTGCAGCTTGACCTGGTCTTCGCGGCCCAGAAATCCGGTCTGCAATTTGCGCTGATCCACCCACGCCTGCGAGGCCAGCATGCGTCGCAGCAGCGACTCTTTGCTCATTTCCAGGCTGAATACGGCCACAATCGCCCCGTGGTTGACCGCGGCATTCTGCGCAATGTTGATGGCGAAGGCCGTCTTGCCCATCGAAGGCCGCGCCGCAATGATGATCAGCTCGTCCTTTTGCAGGCCGCTCGTCATCCGGTCCAGATCGGTAAAATCAGTGGCCAGCCCGGTGACTTCACGGCTCTGCTTATAGAGGTTGTCGATGCTTCCAAAGGAGTGCTGAACAATCTCGTCGAGCGACTGGAAGCCGTGCGTGAGACCCTTTTCGCTCACCTCCATCAGTTGCGCTTCCGCCGCGCCCAGCACGTCCAGCGCCGACTCAGACTGGTCAGCCGCGCGCGCAATCGCCATGGAGCAGATGCCCATCAGCTTGCGCAGCAGCGCCTTGTCCTTGACGATGCGGATGTACTCCTCGATCACCGGCCGGCGCGGCAAACCCTCAGTCAGCGACGCCAGATAAGCCACGCCGCCCACCGACTCCACTTCCTTGTAGCGCGCCAGCTCGTGCGCCAGAGTCACAATGTCCACCGCGCGCTGCTCGTTCATCAGCTCCGTCATGCGGAGAAAGATGCGGCGGTGCGAGTCAAGAGCAAAGTCTTCTGAATCAAGCTTTTCCGCAGCTTCAGAGTGGGCCGCGTTGTCCAGCAGAATGGCGCCGAGAATGGTTTTCTCGGCGTCAATGTTTGCCGGCATGCCCTGTTCCAGGGTGAGATCGGGAATGGTTGCCATAGAACAGAAGTTTAGGCTGTTTTTGGATTGAATTGCACTGTGGGGATTTAGCGCGTTATGGGGAAAACCCGCCGCAAGCCCTCAGGACCGGTGGCTGCCGGTACTGAGGGCTTGCGGATACATCGAGGTAAAGTCCTTTTGCTTCAGCATCCTAGGTGGCGTTGTTCGGAATCAGCCGCGGCGTCGTAAAGGTGGACGCGATCGCCTGGAAGATATCCTGCAGACTCACGGTCGAGTGATTCTGGTCGGTGCAGCCCAGGTTCACGTTGCCCGTCTGCTGGTTGTCCGAGTAGAAATTCCCCCAGGACGAGGCGACATTCTCCATCGTCGTGCATGGCAGCATCGTCGAAAGGGAAGTGAACGGCTGGTTTGTGCCTGTCGCCACCAGCGTTGTATCGGTTGCGCCGACGCTCCATCCGTTGTAGCATCCTGAGGACTCCGAGCCGTACGCAACCGAGAACACCGTCGTCCCCTGCTTTGCGGCGTATTGCGCAGCCACAATTGCCTGTTGGCACTGGTCAAACCAATCGGGATAAGTACCCTTGGTCGTCCCGCTCCTCTCTGTTCCGAGCGAGGTAGGCGTTCCGCCCCAGGATGAGGGACTGGAGCTGAGCGTGTCATACCCCAGCGTTTTCTGCGCGGGCAGAATGGTAGCTGGAGTAAGGAACGCGGGGACGAGATACCCGCTGCTGGAAGGCCCTACTTCGTTGGTTACGCTGGAAGACCATTGCGAACCTTCAGGGAACTCGTTCGCCTCCGTGTACTGGTTGGTGGAGTTGGCTGTTCCGTAGGTACTCTGGTTCTTCTTGTAGTAGCTGGCGTTTGCCTGGCCATCGCTGAGGAATATAATCGCATTCTTTCCGCCATACGCTGCCTGTGCGGCGTTCAACGCCGACTGTGCCGCATAGAGAGAGCTGGCCAGGTAAGTGTTGCCGAAATTGCTGCCCTGTCCGGCGTTGCCATCAATGCCGAAAGTATAAGTGAGGCAACCCTTTGTGGATCCATACCCGACTGCCTTCACAAGGGCGGAGCTGGAGTTCAACCCGCCGGATGCCGAAGGCGCGTAATAGTCGCTCACAAACGGAGTGATCTGGTAAGTCGCATCCCATGTGTTGCCGGTGCTGGTCTGCTTGTATGTCAGATACTCCAGGCCACTCATATAGGTTGAGGGCGCTGCCGATCCGGTTCCGCCATAGGTCAGCAGGGCTGCTCCAGGA
>Ga0302146_10002401_pt1 | contig 10534 bp, 5 predicted proteins | sample I_Bog_E3_1_FD_193578 | JGI IMG/M metagenome (GOLD analysis project Ga0302146, IMG submission 193578) | Peat permafrost microbial communities from Stordalen Mire near Abisko, Sweden - I_Bog_E3_3 | ecosystem: Environmental > Terrestrial > Soil > Wetlands > Peat | place: Sweden: Abisko, Stordalen...
GTCGAATTGGTGACTCCCCTCCGTCATCTCGTTTGTTTCTTAGACTTTGACCATATAGGGGGGGAGGGGGGGGGTAGCCCCCGCCAGCCGTCGCAGCCGCTCCCAACTCGACACGCGCCGTACTCTCTGCCAGAATCGCTGGTACCCCGCGCCACGTCTCTCAACCCAGCCTCAACCGGAGGAACCCATGAGCAACCCCCTGAAGCTAGGCAGTTCCGGGCCCGATGTCCAGGCTCTCCAACAGGCGCTCGCCGCCGCCGGATTCAATCCCAACGGCGTCGACGGCAACTTCGGCCCCGGAACCCAGGCCGCTGTCATCGCCTTCCAAACCAGCAAGCAGCTCACGCCCGACGGCATCGCCGGCCCGGCCACCATCGCCGCGCTCGGACTCCCCGCCCCGCCCGTGCTCCCCTCGGCCATCCCCGGCGTCACCGTCGCCGTCGTCTCGCAGATGTTCCCGGTGACCCCGGTGGCTAATATCGCCGCGAACCTTCCCCCGGTCCTCAACGCGCTGGTCACCGCCAACCTCGCGGACAAGGCCATGGTGCTCATGGCCCTCGGCACCATCCGCGCGGAGACGGAGTCCTTCCGCCCCATCAGCGAGGGCCAGTCCCAGTTCAACACCTCGCCCGGCGGCACGCCATTCAACCTCTACGACAACATGGCCCAGCTCGGCAACCAGGGACCGCCCGACGGCGCCAACTTCTGCGGCCGCGGCTTCGTCCAGCTCACCGGCCGCAACAACTACACCCACTACGGCAAGGAGATCGGGCAGGATCTGGTCGACAATCCCGCACTCGCCAACCAACCCGCCATCGCCGCCCAGTTGCTCGCCTGCTTCCTCTCCGACCGCGAAGGCGCCATCCGCGCCGCCCTCGCCGCCAACAACCTGGCCGCCGCGCGCAAGCTCGTCAACGGAGGCTCCAACGGCCTCGACCGCTTCACCAGCGCCTTCCAGATCGGCACCAACCTGATCCCATGACCGCCGTCTTCGCCGTCACCGGCAGCAATCCGCTACACTGAGCACCCGGAAAGGACACCGCATGCTGACCAACAATCCCGTCATCACCTTCATCCCCACCAAGGACGCAGACCGCTCCCGCGCCTTCTACGAGCAGAAGCTCGGCCTCCGCTTCGTCTCCGACGACTCCTTCGCCGTCGTCATGGACTGCATGGGCGCCACGCTCCGCATCGCCCGCGTCGGCGAGTTCACGCCCATGCCCTTCACCATCCTCGGCTGGGAGGTCGAGGACATCGACAGCACCGCCGAAGTCATGACCTCCAACGGCGTCCAGTTCTCCCACTTCCCAGGCCTCGACCAGGACGATGCCGGCGTCTGGACCGCCCCCAACGGCTCCCGCGTCGCCTGGTTCAAAGACCCCGACGGCAACATCCTCTCCATCTCCCAACACTAGGATGGGCATCGAAATTTGCGCCGGAGGGCGTACAACTGGAGCTATTGAGAGGGAACAGGTAGGGGAGTACAGGCAGTGAAAATGATGATTCAGCAATCCGCAATCCTTTTCGTGGCTGGTCAAATGCTTGCTGTGAGCATCGGCATGAGCCAACAGACAGCTACAAACTCAAACAGTCATGCCGCGCGGATCAGTACCCTCTCTCAGCAACTGCGCTGGCAACGGAAGGAGGAGATGAGTCAATATAACGCCGTGCGGGACTCCGCGACCCAAGACCTCTTAAAAGAGATTGACGGATACATCGCCGATAGCTTTTCTTCAGGTTCTACTGCGGATCAGGTTAAAGCAGGCCTGGATTCGGTCTTGGGACGCAAGGACGGGGATGACATGTACAACATCGTCTTCTCTACCGAGCTTCCGACAGGCCATTTCCTTGTTGTGGGCATTGAGCTATGGAGGGGCGGCCCGGCCATCAGCGAGAATGCAATTTCCTTTCGGGCATACCAAGCATCCGCCGGAAAATTCATACCCATAGCAAGTACAGCGAACCTTGCCGATTCTGCACTCGGCGATCTAAATGCAAAGATTATTCCAGAGGGCTCGGTTCTGGGTCAGTTCTGGTTTGTAGCGTGGGCGGATGTGCCGCCCCTCGCCCCTTACAAGGTTGCAGTTCGCCTCTACGGCTTTGATGGCACAAACTTCCACATAATGTGGGCGCCGGAAAACATAATCGCCGACAATATACCCAACGCCGTGGATGTGACAAACGGCGGCAGTGTTATCGTGAACCGAATGCCTGACTGGAAGAGCCAGATAATCGAGCATGATCAATATTCAGTGACCGCGCAGGGAGTGCAGAAGACTGCCGAATGGACCACGCCGCGCCAGTAGACTGAGGGAAGCGGCCACCCAAGTGCGCGCGTCCGGAACGGCACGAAGTGCTAGAACTCCAGCCGCAGCCCCATCTGCACCTGCCGCTCCCGCGCCTGGCTGGTCGCCGCAGCCGTGTACGCGCCGAACGGCAGCACGTTCAGCCCCTCGCTCGCCACGGCAGCCGCGTCCTGAAACACCAGCGGCGTCACCCCCGCAGCAGTTCCGGTCCCCGGCGTGCCCACCAGGTACGCCCGCTGCGTCACGCCGGAGAGGTTCTGCCGGTTCGCAACGTTGAACGCCTCCAGCGCCGCGCGCAGCCGCAGCCGCTCGCCCACGCGGAAGCTGCGGCTCAGCCGCAGGTCCAGCGTCGCCGCGCCTGGCAGCCGCAGCGTATTGCGCCCGGCCGTCGGCAGCACCGCCGAGCCGCCGGAGCCGTTGATGCTCTCGCGTCCGCCAGACAGCCGCGTGCCGCCGAAGACGTCGTAGCTGTATCCGCGCCCGCTGCCCTCGGAGAAGATGCCGGCCAGTGTCCATCCGTCCAGCACCGCGTGCCATAGCGGTTCGGTCGCAGACGGATCGCGAAGGGCAAGATGGAGAAAGCCAGGAGCGCTGTTCCATCGTGGCGACCACGCCGCCGTCGCCACCACGCGCTCTGGAAAATTCAGCGCCGACAGCCCCTTGTCATACCGCACCGTGAACGGATCGAACTGCCCGCTGGTCCGCGGCACGGCGCCCGCGTTCTGCCCGTAGTCGAGCGCCTTCGACCACGTCCAGGCCACGCGGAACTCCAGGCCGCGGCCCACGCCGCCGGCACCCGCGCGTCCGCCCAACCCGCGCTGCGCCTCCAGCGTCAGCCCGTTGTAGGTTGCGTTCGCGTTCGACACGATGTCCGTGACCGGCCCAAAGCTGCTGCTCACGCGCGCCGAGTATACCGGCACCGAGAACGTCTCGCCGTCGCGCGCCCCCGTCGCGCCCGTGCCGCCTTGCAGTTGGAACTCCCGCACATCGGTCGAAGGAGCAATGTTGATGTCCACCGAATTCGCAAGTTGCCGGTCAAGATTGGTGACAAACTCCGCGCGCCCCAGCACGCCCCAACCCAGCTCATGCTCCAGCGATAAATTGGCCTGCTGCACCATCGGCAGGCGGAATCTGCGATCGAACACCATCGCCGAGGTCGTTGCCGCCACCACGCCGCTCGGCGCAGTCAAAAACGAGCACACGTACCCGAATCCCACCGTCGTCACCTGCGGACATGCGGTCTCCGTCGCGGGCGTAATCTTCACCCGAGTCGTCGAGCCCGGCATCGCCGTGTCCAGCAGCGCCGCCCGCACCGTCGCGCCCGGCAGCTTGCCAAAGTACACGCCGTATCCCGCGCGCACCACGCCGCGGCCCATGCCGAACGGCTGCCATGCAAATCCCAGCCGCGGGCCAACGTTGTTGCGGTCCTCGGGGAACACGCTGGTCGCGCCCGTCGCGCCGAACACCGCGTCCAGCGCCGCATTCGGCTGCTGCGGCAGCGGTAGAAACTCGTACTCGTACCGCACGCCTGCATGCACCGTCAGCCGCGGCGCCACGCGCCAGTCGTCCTGCGCAAAGCCCGCCCACTCCTGCGTGTCGAAGATCAGGCTGGTCGTGCCGAAGCTCTGCGAGTACGACCGGAAGCAGAACTCATGCACCGCCGCGCCAATCGAAGGGCAACCGCCATTGGGATATGCATGCACATTGAACGTGTAGTCCGTGATCCAGTCCACCAGCCCGCCGGCCTTGCCGCCTGTCGCTCCGCTGTCGTAGCTGAACGTCCCCTCGGCGTTCGTCAGCGAGTCCGTCCAATCGCTCAGCGCGCTAAAGTCCGCGCCGAGCTGCACGAAGTGCCGTCCCTTCACCCAGGCCAGCACATCCACGACCTCCAACCTCCGCTCGTCCGGATACGCTCTCTGTCCCAGCGCCGCCGGCGTGCCAAACACGAATCCATCCGGCCCGATCGACACCTCCGGCGCCATACCGCCGGGCCCCACGGCCGGCTCCTGCGGCAGCGGCGGCTGCGCCGTCTCGTACTGCAACTCGCGCCCAAGCTGAACGCGCACCTCGTTGCTCAAACGCGGCGTCACAAACTGCACCCAGCGTCCGACGCTCGCATCCACCGCGCCATAGCTCGATCCGATGCTCGCCAGGCCGCGGTCCACCACCGCGCCCGAGCGCGCGCCGCCGGGATTGCTCCACCGCGTGCGGTTGTACTCCAGCACCGCCCGGCTGCCGCCGCGCCGCTGCCAGTCGAGTCGCCCGAAGTTCACGGTCTGGTCCGCCCGCCGCGCCACCGTCCCGGTCAGCGAGTCCAGATAGTTCAGCGCTGCCATGGTCTGCGCAGCCGACACGCCACGATTCGCCAGAAGCGCCGCCTGCGTCGCCGTCAGCGTGTAGAAACCGGCGTAGCCCGGCGCTGAGATCGCGGGAAAGTTCCGCCGCCGCGCATCGAATGCATACAGGTAAAAGAGCTTCTGTCCCTGGTCGGTGGAGCTTCGTGCGGATCCGCCCGGCAATATCCACGGAACCGGCCCGCCCACGCGTCCGCCAAACTGCTGCCGCACATCCAGCGGCTTCACCACCGCGCTCGTCACCGCGCCATTCGTGTAGGTCGACTCGACCGAGAACGGATTGGCCGCCGCCCACGCGCTGTCCCGCACCGTGTAGAACGCCATCCCGTGCAGTGTCGTCCCGCCGGACCGCGACACCTCCGTCACCACGCCGCCCACGCCGTGCCCGTACAGCGCAGACCCATACGCTGCTGCGTCCGGCTGGCCCTGCACGCGGAACTCCCGTACCGCGGCGGACGAGAACGCATACGACGACCCCGCCCGCTGGCCGCCGTCCGCGACCGAGCGGGGGCCGCTGCCCACGCCCGACGCCAGGTCCTCCGCGGCATCCGCGCCAGTGTCCGTGTCCTCCGCCACGCCCGCACCCGTGGGGCTTCCGGAGAACCCATCGTCCGAGCTGACTCCATCGACTCGGCTGCTGTTCTGGCTCGCCGCCATGCCGCGAAAGCTTGCATCGCTCGCGTCGTCCTCGCTGGTGCCGGCGTCATTGGCTCCGGCAACCATCGATGCCAGCGTACGCACGTCTCCACTATTCACTGGCAACTCCGCCATCGCCGGATCCGGCGACTGCGGGCCGCTCGTCGCATGCCCGGAGCCTGGCTGTCCAGCCACCGGCGGCGCTATCCGAGCCACGATTTCCGTCACCTCGCCGATCCCCGCGGCCACCAGTCCCGGCACAGCCCACACCTGGCCAGCCACCTTCACCGTAACCAGGTACTCGCCCACCGGCAGCCGCACCAGCAGGAACTCGCCCCGTGCGCTCGATACTGCCCGCAGCGTAAGACCCGTGTCCACATCGCGCGCCGTCACCAGCGCCGCGACCACCGGCGCATCGTCTGCGCGCAGCACCTGCCCGCCAATGGCCCCGTCCAGGACGCTCTGTGCCCGCGCCGCGCCCAGCCCGCAGACGCCCCAGGCCGCGAGCAGACATCCCGCCGCAACCCATCCTATCCTCCAGCGATCACCGCAAATGCCCATCGACCCTTCGTTCCGTCACAGGGTCAGCACGAAGAGGTCCCCGGCTGCGACCGCGCGTTCCACCTTCACGAGCCCTACGATACCGCCAGCAGTAGTGATGACGCGCTGGCTCGCAACGTCCATGCAGGCAGTGCATGCACGCACTCTGTTCCACGCCGTCGCCCAGATCATACTCCCAGGCAATATAAAGAACAGCCGAAGACTATCCGAGTTTTCCCGGCTTGGACATGACGGCCGTCACACCCAAAAACAAAAGGGCGGCAGCCGAAGCCGCCGCCCTCCCATTCGCATCCTCCCGGTTAGAAGAGGAACTTGAACGCGATGGCCACCTCGCGCGGCGTATACAGGAAGCCGCTCGAGTTGGAGTTGTTCGCCGTGCCGAAGTTCGCCGTGCCGGCAATGCCGTTCTGGAACGTCGCGGTCGACACATTCGGGTTGCCCGAAGACGTCCCGCCCAGCACATACGCGGTGGTCTGCACTCCGGTCACGTTCTGGTGATTGTAGACGTTGTACAGATCCAGCCTCGCCTCGCCCTTGTACCGCTCGGTGAACGAGATCTGCTTCTGCAAACGCACATCCTGCACAATGTCCCGCGGGTATTTGTAGGTATTGCGTCCGATGACAGGAATCCACGACGTACCGCCCGCACCGTTCCAACTGCTGTTCAGCGCGTTGTACGAAGGATAGCTGCTCAGCGAAGCCGAGTACGGCAATCCGCTCTGCGCCTGGAAGCCGGTGTCAATTGCCCAGTCGTTCGCCAAATACTTCATCCAGTCGCCGCGCGACGTATTCGGGAAGTTGTACAGCACATACCCCGCCACGCGGTCCGGGACGTTGTAGTTGGAGTTGCCGTAATCCGCCCCCTGCCCGCCATACGGATCGTACTGGTTGTTCGAGGTGTCGGTCGTGGTCGCGTTCTGGTTGTAGTCCAGCGCATGCGACCACACATAGTTCACATCCCACTGGATTGTCTTCAGCGAGCGGTTCTGCACCTCGACCACAAACGCGTTGTAGTTCGAGTTGACGTTGCTGATCACCTCGGTGATGCTGGTGAAGTTCTTGTTCAGGTACCCGGTGTACTGCGGCACCACGTACACCGCGCCGTTCGTCAGCGGGCCCTTGCCGGTCGGGTCGCTGATGGTGATGGTCGCATTCGACGTGGAGGGAGCAAGGTTGGTGTTGACGAAGTTCGTCAGCTCCCGGCCAAGCGCGCCCAGGTAGCTCACCGATGCAACCGTTCCCTTGCCTACCTCCTGCTGGAAGACCAGGTCGAACTCATGCACCATCGGGTTCTGCAGATCGTGCGCCAGGAAGTACGAGCTCGGCGTCGGAGGAGTGCCCGCGCCAATGATGTTCGGGAATATTGGAGCTCCGCTACCCACTGCAACGCCGCTGGCGCAGACTACTATTCCGGGGCCAGGCGTAGTGCCAAAGGGAGCATTGCAGAAGGTCGAGGGTTTTAGAGACGACGTGGTCTGGCCCAAGGGGCTGCCCGTGTTGAGCAGCACGTTCAGCAGGATGCCGTTCGTGATTCGCCCGTAGAACATGCCATAGCCGCCCCGCAGTACCGACTTGCCATTGCCCATCAGGTCATACGCAAAACCCAGCCGCGGCCCGATGTTGTTCTTGTCGCTGGGCGCGTTGGTCACGCCGTTGTATGGCGTAAAGTTGCCCGAAGCCACCGTTAGATTGGCATTCGCGCCGGCTCCCGGAAGCTTCTCATAGTCATACCGAAGGCCAAGCTCCAGCGTCAGTTGCGGAGTCACCTTCCAGTTGTCCTGCGCAAAGAAGCCATAGTCCGTGGTCGCGACTGTAAAGATCGGCGCCCCGAAGCCCTGGGTAAAGGTTCCGTAGCAAGGATCGCTTCCCAGCGCACTCGTCACCGTGCCGGTACTGCTCACCGAAGCAGTCGCCAACGCGGAACTGTTGCAGCTATCGGTCGCGTTACCTTCCGAGTTCAAATCGGCAAGGAAGTTCGTCACATAGCTGTAGGATATGTAGCCGTTGCTCTCGTAGGTGTTGTTGATCAGGTCGTAGTTGTGCACGGTATCCACGCCAAATTTGAAGCTGTGGTTGCCCTTGCTCTTGTACAACACATCGCCGATCTGCCACTTGCGCTCGTCCGGCAACGCCTTGCGGTAAGAGTAGTACGGAGACCCCAGGTAGAACCCGGTCGAAGTCGCCAGCGCTACTTCAGGGACATTGCCGGCTGAAGCGCCTGTCCCGGTCAGGTACTTCTTGCTGAACGCGCTGTACGGCTGCTGGCTTTCGTTGTTCAACTCGCGGCCATACTGGTAAAGCACCTCGTTACTGATGGTCGGACTCAAATCCGAAGTCAACTTGGCCACGCCGTAGTCCAGCTTCACAAAGTCTTGGCCGAAGGTATCGATCGAGTAGTTGTTGGTCGCCTGCGTCTGTACGCCGCCCGGTGAATCCCAGCGCAAGCGGTTGTACAGGAAGCTCGCATGGTTCTTTCCGTTGATCTGCCAGTCCAGCTTGGGCATGTTCACTTCCTGGTAGCCCGCACGCGGAACGCTGCCCAGGTCAGTAAGCAGAACCCCGAGGCCGGTCGCGTACGCGGCTGCACCCGCCGCATAGCTCGAAAGCCCCTCTCGCGCCGCCAACGTGCAGACCTGACCGTCAAGAGCCGGGGCAGGATTACTGGACCAGGTGCTCGCCAAGCCAGGCGGAGTGAGAAAACCATTGGTCAAATTGCAGGTGTAGGTGAGGCCGTTGGCAGGGGTAACCGTGTTGGCCGTGGTGGAGGCGGCGTCCGGCTGCGTGAAGAACGAACTCGGCGAGTTTGCCTTTGCCGTTCCGGGGAAGATCCGGTGGTGCTGGTCGAACGTATACTGCCAGAACAACTTGTCCTTGATTAACGCCCCGCCTGCCGTCCCGCCCCAGATCTTGCGCGAGTCCAGCGGCTTATACGCGCTCGTCGTAAACGTGTAGCTGCCGTTCGAATTCTGCGTCCCTACCGTGTTGGTCGTGTAGTCGTTGAATGCGCCCCAGTTGCTCTCGCGGTCGGAGTAGTAGACCTGGCCGTGAACCTGGTTGCCGCCGCTCTTGGTAACCGAGTTGATGACGCCGCCGGCCGCGCGCCCGAACTCAGCCTGGAAGACGCCTGTGTTCACCTGGAATTCGCGAATCGCCGCAGGGGGAGTCGAATACGCTTCCCGTGTGCGTCCGCGCTCTTCCGCGTAGTACGCCTGGTTGTCATCCGCACCGTCGATCAGCACGTTGTTCAGGATCGGGCTGATGCCGCGGATCGATACAAGCCCAAATCCGTTCGAGTCTGAAACCACGCCCGGCGTGGTGAGCGCAAGGCTCGACCAGCGCAGATTATTTACCGGGACGTTTTCCAGCGCGCGCGTATTCAGGCTGGCGGAAAAATCCGGCGAATCGAAGTTCAACACGGGAGCCTCTGCCGTGACCTCCACCGTCGCAGCTGCAGAACCGGTAACCAGGTGCGGCATCAGCGCCGTCGCCTGGCTGACCTGCACGATCACCTTGTCCGCGCGATACCCTTCAAACCCTGGAGAGGCAACGGTCACTGTATAGGTGCCCGGTTCCACCAGAGGATCATTGAAGTTGCCACTCTGGTCCGTCGTCACCTGGGTCTCGCCGTTGGTGGCGTCATTGTGAATCGTAACTGTTGCGTTCGCAATGGCTGCACCTGTTGAATCGAACACGGTTCCGTTGATCGCGCCCTGCGTGGAGGACTGCGCCAAGACCGGTAACGATGCCACACCCAGAGCCGCCAGTACCACCGTACAAACCGCCAACAGTTTGATTCTGCCCATCAGATTGTTCAGCATTAAGTCTCCTAGAGGTTCCTTGAACACGAATTTCGATTCCGGCAATCGTAACTGCGTAAAAACGGACTGGATCTGCAGTGGATTGACCTATTGGCATCTATCCTGGCACTTCTGGATAAATGGAAAGTTAACTGGAATAAATCCAGTCGACAAGAAAGCGGAGCCGAATCGCGCGCACAGAGGAGGATTCCTGCCAGCTGCACGTTCGTAATTTCAAGGTATGAGTTGAGTTTACGCTTCTTCCTCTACACTGGAAAGAGAAAAATGTTCATAGACGAAGCAAGAATCCGCGTCAAGGCTGGCGACGGCGGCAACGGCTGCATGGCATTTCGCCGCGAGAAGTTTGTTCCCCGAGGTGGTCCTTCCGGTGGTGACGGTGGTCACGGCGGAGATATCCTCATGTCGTCCTCACTTTCCCACAACACCCTGGTCCACTTCCGCTTCAATCCGGAGTGGAAGGCGCAGCGGGGAGGCCACGGTCTCGGCTCCAACTGTTCGGGCGAAACCGCTGAGCCCACAACCCTGAATGTTCCCATCGGCACGCTGCTCTTCGACGATCAGACCGGTGAGCTGGTCCACGACTTCGCCCATCCCGGCGAGACCCTCGTGATTGCGCGCGGCGGCCGCGGGGGCCGTGGCAATCAGCACTTTGCCACCAGCACCCATCAGGCGCCCCGCGAGCACGAGCTGGGTCGGCCTGGCGAGGAGCGCTCCTACCGCCTCGAACTGCGCCTGCTGGCTGATGCCGGCCTGGTTGGCTATCCCAACGTGGGCAAGTCGACCCTCATCTCCCGTCTCTCTGCCGCCAAACCCAAGATCGCGAATTACGCATTCACCACGTTGGAGCCCAACCTGGGTG
>Ga0302146_10002410_pt1 | contig 10514 bp, 10 predicted proteins | sample I_Bog_E3_1_FD_193578 | JGI IMG/M metagenome (GOLD analysis project Ga0302146, IMG submission 193578) | Peat permafrost microbial communities from Stordalen Mire near Abisko, Sweden - I_Bog_E3_3 | ecosystem: Environmental > Terrestrial > Soil > Wetlands > Peat | place: Sweden: Abisko, Stordalen...
TTCGTTGTATTTTGTGTCGTCGTGTCAGTGCTTTCATACCCGTATGGCCCGTATGGGTCAGCGATGCTCGACATGTATCACCCAGGAACGCGTTGCTTTGTCGTGGTCAGCGACGGTCTTTTGACATGGTCGCTGAACGGTCACGCGTTCCAACGCCCTGTCGCCGATGTGGTCAAGATTTGGCGTTTCGGCGAGCTTTCGGCAATCCCATTCTCGAACGGCCGATCAGTAGTCATTCCATCGCCGTTTGTGCCTCATCGAACAGCGCCCGGAGCGGGTCCGGAAATCAACAAGCGATGGCGAAAACCCGCGTCTGAGCCAGCGAGCGAGCCAGCCAGCGACCCTGCGAACTAGCGAACGTCAGCTACCTATGTCGGTAATCGACGTTCGCGCAAAGGCACAAACGCGGCCATGAGCAAGACCGCGACCGTTGCCCGCCCTCAATCATGTTCGCCAATTTTTGGAGTAGGTCCACTCGCGTTCGAGCCCACTTGGCTCCTCGGTGAGCTCAACCTCGTGGGCCGCTCTTGCTAGCGCGTACCGTCGAAAATCCAGTCCATCGGCTGCCGGGTCGGGTCGCGCCTGTCTCGGCCAACCATGCAGGCTACAACGCGAGTGGCGTCAGCGTTCAGCCAAACGCTGAAGCCCAGTCCCTGATATTCGAGCGAAGCCATGCGTACGTCGGCGTCCTCTAACGACTCCATGGCTGGCAGGAACTCTCGAGCGCCAAGCACTGTGTCTGGGTCCCACTGGGGTCGTCCGAAACGGGCGTTGTAGATATCGAGGATCTGTGCCCGAGGAATCGTGGCGAGCCGGAACTCTCCACGACCATGTACCTTGAACGCATCTTCACAGGCCTCAGTGGCCTTGTCGGCGTGAGTGACCTGTTGTGTGAGCTCAACTATCCGCGTACCGGCAATCTGGTCCATAACAAGCTCGAGCCTAGCCTCGGTCTTCACGCCTCGAATAAGGAGTCCAACGCGTGAGCCGCAAGCCCGTGTGACAATTTGCCAACGGTGGTCAAAGCGTTGGAAGTCACATTTCTTGCCACGGCTGAAGGCGGTCGCTCCTCGGTTACCAGCCTGCGAGAAGGCGGATATTCCCCGCATCTCCGTCCCGATGTCGGTCCGCTTCTAGGTATTCGGTTCCTGCGAGGTCGAGCGGGAAGTCTTACGGCCAACGTCCCGGCACTCGTCTCGGTCGAGCTGCTCTACGAATCGACGGTGGATTACTCGGCAATGAAATCCGGCTCAGTGATTGCAGTCGTTGAGGGCGCGAGAGTGGTCGGTTGGGCCGAAGTTCTGTAAAGCTTTGAACGACCATTCTCGTGATCAGGCGACGCCACTACCCGTTCTTCGCGTGGGCCTTGATGACGCTTTCGATTGCGGAGTCGTCCAGATAGCTGATGAATCCACGTCCAATGCGTTGGGCGTCCAATGTCGAACGACCGGCAACCATGGCCACAAGGAAGTTCCGCCAGTAGTTGAAGTTCCACGCATCCGGGTCTTCGTCATACCAGTTGACAACTTCAAGCCAGTTTTGGTAACTAACCCAAGTCGCGTGCGTAGCGGGCAGTCCCCTCCACGAATGATCATTCAGGCTCTGAAGGCCCTGATGAATGATCTCCTCTTCGCCGTAGTCCGCGAGCTGGTCCTGCGCCCACTCTGCAGTCGTCGCTGCGCTTTCGCTACCGTCGATGAACAACTCCCAACGACGACGTAGCTCAGCTCTCCGTCGGTCGGTGTCCTCGCTCACTGTTGAAGATTAGACGTCCGGATCACACTCAGACGGACAAGCGCGGATTCAAGACCAAGCGCGAAGCGGAACTTTTCATGGCCTCGACCGAGGTGTCGCTCGCGCGCGGCGAGTACATCGACGTTCAGGCCACCCGCGCGAAGATCGATGAGCTTGGCGACCAGTGGCTCGCTTCGCAGACGCATCTGAAGCCATCAGCCTTTGAGCCGATCGAGATCACGTAGCGGCTTTACGTGAACCCTCGGTGGGGATCGACTCAGCTCAACGGGATCAAATTCTCCGAGGTCCAGACCTGGGTATCGCAACTCGGGCAAGGAACAGCCGTCACAGCTCATCCGAAGCCCGGTCCCCGATCAGCCACGGTCGTCATCCGCGCTTACGGAATACTGGCCGCGATCCTCGAGACCGTGGTGCGCGAAAGTTGTCCAAATACCGCGCCGCTAAAGAGCTGAGGGGTCATCTCGCGCGGTACCCCGACTGGGGTTCGAACCCAGACTTGGACGATTTTAAGTCGTCTGCCTCTGCCAATTGGGCTACCGGGGCGCGACCCACAGCCTAGCCAGAACTGACGGTCCGGCTGGCGACCTGATCGGGCGATGCTCCTTAACGGAGCCGCCCAAGGCTACTTCTTGGCGGCTGTCGCGGGCTTCGGTCGCGAAGCGAACTCCTCGAACGCTGCACGAGGATGATCGCGAGCGATGATTCCCGTCATGTCGCGCTTGAAGAAGAATGCGACGATCCAGTTGCTGAACACCCGGGCCTTACGCTCCCACATCGGGATCGCAAGACCGTGGTATCCCCGGTGCATGAACCAGGCCGGCAGTCCCTTGACGGCGAGCTTGGGGCTCTGGAAAACCCCGATGTAGAGACCGAGCCCGGCGACAGCGCCCTGGTTCTTGTGGAAATAGTCGGCCGGGGTCTCACCGCGCAGCGTCCCGGCGAGGTTCTTCGCGAGCAGCTTGCCCTGGCGAACCGCGTGCTGAGCGTTCGGAACACAGAAACCGCCCACACCGCCACCGGTCAGGTCGGGCACGGCGCTGACATCGCCGGCACCCCACGCATCCTCGATGATGTTCTCGCCATCCGTCACGCGCAGGTCGGCCCGCACCTTGAGGCGACCGCGATCGTCGAGCGGCAGGTCCGTGTTCTTCAGCATCGGGCTCGCCATGACGCCGGCCGTCCAGATGATCAGGTCAGATTCGAACGACTCGCCCGTCGAAAGCTCGATTTTGCCGTCAACCGCCGAGGTGAGCTGTGTCTCGAGGTGAATGATCGCCTCACGCTCCGCAAAGTTCTTCAACACCCAGTAGCTGGTCTTCAGCGACACCTCGGGCATGATCCGGCCCATCGCCTCGATCAGGTGGAAGTGCGTGTCGTCGATCGTGAGCGACGGGTAGAACGCGAGAAGCGACGACGCCAGGCTGCGAAGTTCGCCGAATACCTCGATGCCGGCGAATCCTCCACCGACGACGACAACAGTCAGGAGGCGATCGCGCTCCGGGCCGGCGGGCATCGTGGATGCTCGCTCGAAGTTGTCCGTGAGGCGGTCACGGATGGCCGTGGCCTCCTCGATCGTCTTCAGGCCGATGCTCTGGTCTGCGACACCGGGGATCGGGAACGTGCGCGAGACGGCACCCGCCGTGACCACGATGGTGTCGTAGCTTTCCACCCACGGCTCGCCATCGGCGGGCGTGATCGTCGCGGTCTTTGCCGCGTGATCGATAGTGGTGACTTTGGCGGAGATGACACGCGTCGTCTTGAGGTGCCGGCGCAGGGGAACGACTGCATGCCGCGGCTCAATGGACCCGGCGGCAACCTCGGGGAGGAACGGCTGGTAGGTCATGTAGGGAAGCGGGTCGACAACAGTGACCTCGGCCTCGCCGGGCCGCAGCCATTTCTCGAGTTTGAGGGCTGTGTAATATCCGGCGTAACCGCCGCCGACGATCAGAATCTTGGGCACAGGAACAAGTCTCCTAGAGGGTGGTAGTCAGGAACAAATCTAGTCCCTCCGGCGAAGCCTCCCGAACTGTCGCACAGCCAGCACGATCATCGTCGCGGCGGCGAGGGCGAAAGCCAGCAGGATTCCCAGCGGCAGCCCGACATCCCGCAGCTGTGTCGCAGTCGGGTAGAGGATGCCCATCGGGTTCTCCGCCGCGCCGCCGGTGCGCGCGGGTGCAGTCGTCGGGGATGCCGACGGTGGTGGTGTCGGTGTCGAGGTCGGTTCCGCGCGACGGTTCAGGTGGATCCAGGCGGCCAGGTCGCCCAGCGGGTTCGCTTTCACGCTGGGTACGCTGTCGCGCACAGCCGCTTCGGCGTTCACGAGGCCGTACCCGTAGATCGGGTCGACGCCTTTTGCACCGGCATCCGTCGCAGTCGAGATCACCCGGTTGATGGCGTTCGCGGCGGTGATCCCGGGATGCGATGCCATCACCAACGCCAGTACGCCGGCAACGATCGGGGTCGATCCGCTCGTGCCCTCCCATTCCACGTAGCCGCCGCCGGGGATCGCTCCGAGCAGCTGCTCGCTCGGAGCGGATACGCCGATCGTGATTCCCTGAGCGGATGCGTCGATGCTCGCCTTCTCGTTGCGGTCGACGCCCGCGACCGTCAGGACGCCCGGCATGGTCGCGGGTGCTCCGACCTCGGTTGTGCCACTCCCCCGGTTGCCTGCCGCGGCGACGATCACGACGTTGTGCTGCATCGCGTACAGGAAGGCCTTGTCCCAGCTTTCGGGCCACGCGAGCGTGTTGCGGGTCAGTGACATGTTGATGATGTTCGCCCCGTGGTTGGTGGCCCAGGTGACTGCCTCGGCGATCTGGTCATCCGAGTTTGTCGCCGCGGCACCGAACCCGATGGAGATGCTCAGGATGTTCGCTTCAGGTGCAACGCCGATCAGTCCGTCTCCGCCCCCGGTTCCGCGACCGGCCGCGAGCGAGGCCACCATGGTTCCGTGGTTGCGTTCGCTCGCGTCGCCGACCGGTTTCTCGCCGTTCGGTGCGCCCTGGCCGGAGTAGTCGACTCCGCCGGTGACTGCGCCGCTCAGGTCGGGCACGGTTCCGTCGACACCCGTGTCGATGACGGCGATCGTGATTCCTTTGCCCTCGGTCGTCGACCACGCGCTGCTGATGCCGTACTGGGTGAGCCAGTATTCGCCCGAACGGATGTCGTCGGTGTGGATGTCGGCGGTGTGGATGTCGGCGGCGCGAGAAACAGCAGCAGGAGAACCCGCGGCGGGAGAACCTGCGGCAGGAGACACAGCAGGAGAACCTGCGGCAGGAGAAACAGCGGCGGGAGAAACTGCAGCCATGCCAGCCGTCGCGGGAACACTCGATCCCGAAAGCAGCAGCACGGCAACCGTCGACGCGGCGACTACGCCAGCGAGCGACGGAAACCTCCCCCGGGCCCTGGAACGCCAGCCGCTCACGATGCCGCCAGCCCGTAATCCGCGCACTCACAGACCAGCGGGCTCCAGGTCGCGCGCTCGAGGGCAACATCCCCGATGGGGTTGATCCCCGGTCCCACAGCGAGCGTGTGTGCGACGAGAGCGTGCAGGCACTTCACGCGGGAGGGCATCCCACCCGCGGAGATGCCGTCAAGTTCGGCGACGAACTCAATACCGTTGCGGTCGGCGAGGTACGACTCGTGCGCCGCGAGATACAGGTCCGCCGCCTCGCCGTCGAGCAGGCTGGCGAGTTCAGTCATGACACCGTTGGCTTCCAGCGTCGACACGGCTGCGGTCGCCGCCGGATGTGACAGGTAGTAGAGGGTCGGAAACGGTGTTCCGTCAGCGAGCCGGGGTGCAGTCGAGACCACGGTTGGCGCCCCGCAAATGCAGCGAGCCGAAATTCCGATCACATCGCGGGCGGGGCGACCGAGCTGCGCGGACACGGTTGCGATGTCGAGCGCCGTCGGCGGCTCGAACGGCGGACGGGTCACTTGGTGCTGCCCGCGCTCGTCGAGGTCGTGCCGGATGTCGAGCCGGATGTCGTGCCGGAGGTCGAGCCGGATGTCGAGCCAGGGTTCGAGGTCGTGGTCGGCGCCGGGACTGTGTCGGGCGACTCGAGCTGGCTCTTCGTTTCCGTCGAAAGCCCCGCCCGCAGCAGGGACGACGTCAGGGCCTGCACCCAGTCAATCTTCGTCGTCAGGATGTGCTTACTGATCGGTGCCGTCGTGGTGCCCACATCCAGTCCCGCCTGGGGGAGGACGAGGTAGCTGTACTCGCCGGGCAGCACGAAGAGCAGCCGGTTGCGTGCCTGCGCCTCGATGTAGGCGGGGTCATTCCACCGGGCGACTTCACCCTTGAGGTTTGAGACGTCAGCCTTCTGCGCCGCAACGGACTTCTCCAGGTTCGCAATCTGGCTCCGTTGCTGGATGAGCAGCTTCAGGGAGGGCGCGAGAACGACGACGCCCAACACCAGTAAACCGAGAATCATGACCGTGAAACTGGACACGCGGATGTTGCTGAGCCATCGTTCCGGCGCCGATCCATCCGGCATAGCCACCGGTACGCGCACCTTCTCCGGGCGCCTGCGCGCACGAGGTGGTCGTCTCTCAGCCATACAGCGATGTTAAGCGGCGGGGATGAGAAATCCCCGCAACTCCCGGGTCCGGCGGCGGATGCCCGGGAACAGCTCAGCCCTTGAACCGAGGGAAGGCGCTGCGACCGGCGTAGGTCGCCGCGGTATCGAGTTCCTCTTCGATTCGAAGCAGCTGGTTGTACTTCGCGACCCGGTCCGATCGGGCCGGCGCACCGGTCTTGATCTGCCCACCGTTGGTTGCCACTGCCAGGTCGGCGATTGTGGTGTCTTCGGTCTCGCCCGAACGGTGCGACATGACCGTCGTGTATGCGTGGGTCTGCGCGAGGGCGACGGCATCCAGAGTTTCGGTGAGCGTTCCGATCTGGTTCACCTTCACCAGGATCGAGTTCGCAGCCTTCTGCTCGATACCCTTTGCGAGGCGCACCGGGTTGGTCACAAACAGGTCGTCGCCGACGATCTGCAGCTTGTCGCCTACCTCGGCGGTGAAATGTGCCCATCCATCCCAGTCGTCCTCGCTGAGGGGGTCCTCGATGGTCACCAGCGGGAACGCGCTCGCGAGTTCCTTGTAGTAGGCGCTCATCTCCTCCGCAGTGTGCGGCTTGGACTCGAACGTGTAGACGCCATCCTTGAAGAATTCGGTCGCTGCGACATCCATGCCGAGTGCGATATCGGTTCCGGGCTTGTAGCCGGCCTTCTCAATCGCCTCAACCAGCAGCTCAAGGGCGGACCGGTTGCTGGGCAGGTTGGGCGCGAAACCGCCCTCGTCGCCGAGGCCGGTGCTGTACCCCTTCGAGTTCAGCAGCGCCTTGAGCGCGTGGTACGTCTCGGTGCCCCAGCGAAGCGCCTCCTTGAACGAGGATGCGCCGATCGGGAGCAGCATGAACTCCTGAACGTCGACGTTGGAGTCGGCGTGTGCGCCGCCGTTGATGACGTTCATCATTGGGACGGGCAGGATGTGGGCGTTCGCTCCGCCGACATACCGGAACAGTTCGAGACCGGAGGATGCGGCGGCCGCCTTCGCAACTGCGAGAGAGACGCCCAGGATGGCGTTGGCGCCCAGCTTGCTCTTGTTGTCGGTCCCGTCGATCTCGATCAGCGTCGAGTCGATGAGGCGTTGGTCGGTTGCTTCGATTCCTTCGATCTCCGGTCCGAGCACGTCGAGCACGGCTGCGACAGCCTTCTCAACACCCTTACCGCCGTAACGGGACTTGTCGCCGTCGCGCAGCTCGTAGGCCTCGAACGCACCCGTGGATGCTCCGGACGGTACTGCAGCTCGGGCCACGGTCGAGTCCTCGAGCAGGACTTCGACCTCGACGGTCGGGTTGCCCCGGGAGTCAAGGATTTCGCGGGCAATGACGGCTTCGACGAGGGCCACGGGGGTCTCCTGGTTGTTAGTGGTGGTTCTGGAAGTGGATGGTGCTGGTGATTTTTACTGGGGTGGTTTTCGCGGTGGTGGTGGTGCTGGCTCTGGAGGGGATTGTTGATCCCGGGGATAAAGCTGGCGATGAAGCCGGGTGTGAAGCTCGCAGTGGAGCTCGCAGTGAAGCTGGGGTGAAGCTGGGGTGAAGCTGGGGGCGAAGCTCGGGGCGAACCAGTACGCCAAAAGCCTACTGCGCGGGCTCGGCGGCAGAAATCTGCCGAAGCTCGAGATCGTCGGAGCCACCGGTTGCGCTGGTGACGAACGCGAACTGCGTCCAACCGGATGCCCCAAGCTGGTCGATGAGTGCCTTCAGGTTTTTCGGTCGCTCCGCGAGGGTTGCCCGTGCACCGCCCGCCACCAACTCCTGTTTGAGCGCCGCGAGCCGAGCAGGTTCCACATCGGCGTCGTAGATCAGCACGACGGAGTTGGCTGCGGCATCCTCAGGCAGTTGCACGAGCTCCACCAGGCGTTCGAATCCGAGCGAGAAACCGGCGGCGGGAACATCGGTGCCCAGGAACCTCCCGATCATGCCGTCGTAGCGACCACCGCCGCCGAGCGAGTAGGGCAGGTCGGGGTGAGCGATCTCAAAAATCGTTCCCGTGTAGTAGCCCATGCCACGAACCAGGTTCGGGGAGAAGACCAGCCGCGCGCGGCCCGATGTCGCGGTGTTGACGGCGCTTCGGATGGCCAGCAGGTCGCGATAGGCGTGGGGGTCGAGCCAGTCCGGCGGTGCGTCCAGCAAGTCCCAGCCGTCCGCGGGCAGGTCAGCGCCAGCACGAACACCACCCCGGTCACCAGCACCGTCATCGTCGGCGTCCCCGTCACCAGCACGGTCACCGTCACCGCCGGCGTCCCCGCCACCAGCACGGTCACCGTCACCGCCGGCGTCCCCGTCACCAGCACGGTCACCGTCACCGCCGGCGTCCCCGCCACCAGCACGGTCACCGTCACCGTCGGCGTCCCCGCCACCAGCACGGTCACCGTCACTGCCGCCGCGCGCGCTGCCCGAATTGGTGCCCGAAATCCGGGCCAGGTGCCCGAGCACCGGCGCAAGCGTCGCTTCTTCGCCGAGCTCCAACTCGACCAGTTCCTTCACGACGCCGTCGACGCCGATCTTGTCCTCTTTGTCGATCGCGATGAGGGCCCGTTCGAACGACTCGTCGGGAATACCAAGACTCGAGACAATTCGTCGCAGGATGCGACGGTCGTTGATGCGGATCGTGCATCCATTCGTCCCGGTGAAGCCGAGAGCCTCGAGTGCTGCAGCTGTCGCCGCGATGAGTTCGATCTCGGCGAGAGGACCAGCCTCACCGATGATGTCGATGTCGCACTGGACGAACTGGCGGAAGCGACCCTTCTGCGGACGCTCCGCACGCCAGACCGGAGCGATCTGGATGGCCCGGAACACTTTCGGCAATTCGGCCCGATGAGTCGCATAGAAGCGTGCGAGGGGAACGGTCAGGTCGAAGCGCAGTCCGAGGTCAGCGAGTTCGAGGGAGTCCCCGGTGTCCGCTGCCTGCTGGAGCGCTTCCTGCTTCAGGTCGCGTTTCATGACCGCGAACGCCAGTTTCTCGTTGTCGCCGCCGAGGCCGGCGTGAAGTCGTGCGCTGTCCTCGACGACGGGTGTTTCGATCTCATCGAAGCCGTGCTCACGAAAAGTGCGTCGAATCACCGACAGCACATGCTCGCGCCGGGCCTTGTCCGCCGGAAGAAAGTCACGCATTCCGCGGGGAGGGTTCACCTGGCTTGCCACGGTTCTAGTGTGGCAGACCGCTACCCCACGATCGTGTCGGGCAGTAACGCCTCGATGCGCTCCCGGTGCCTGGCCATCGTGGCTTCGAAGGCAGCTGTCGCACTCTCCGCATCACCATTCAGCACATAGTCGTACTGGATGCCGTAGAAGCTGTCGACGAGCATCCGCACCTCGAGTTCGGCATCGGCGGGTGACAGGCCGAGTGATGTCAGTGCGCGTTCGCCGATTCGTCGCCAGGTTGCGAACAGGTCGCGGCTGAAGTTGTGTTGGTCCGGTTCGAGTGCCTCGATGAGGGATGCCTCGAACTCGAGTCGCTGCAGCTGGCGGTTGCGGGGTTCGAGAGTCCACTTCCAGGATGATGCGAACCCCTCGAAGTAGGCGTTGAGCGTATCTGGGCTGTCGAGCATCTGCTCCTCGACGACCAGGGCACGCGTCGATACTGCTGACACGATTTCCTGCAGCAACTGGTCACGCGTGCCGAAGTGGTAGACGAGCGTGTAGGTACTGAAGCCGAGCGCCTGCGCAATCGTTCGGAATGAGACGGATGCCAGCGACTTGTCGAGCAGGTACTCGAGAATCTCGGCCATGAGCTGCGGTTTGCGCAGCGGGTCCGGATTACGAGGCATTTGCCCACTATGGCAGCTTAAGTGAGGTTTTCATAACACCTGTGAGCGAAAACGATCGTGATACATAACGCACGTTGTGCTAACGACTGTTATGGATATACACTTGTGGGGCGTCAGCCGCGAGATTGAATGAACAATCGAGCTCGAATGGACATCCGGTCGAGCGGTAAGCCGGTCGAAGAGAAAATTCGGCCCACCGTTGCGTTGACGCGAGGCTACGGTTCAGCGCGGGGGTGCTGCGCCGCCGGACAGAACCGATGGTTATGGGTATTCCTATCGGTTCGATTCCGGCCCCGCGCGCCTTGTAGTGCTGTGCGCGGTGTGCTGGATGGGATGCCCTCCTGAATTCGGGTTTCGGGAGGGCATCGTCCATCTCGTCGAGCTCGCCCCCTCAAGCCAGCCCCCCTCAAGCCAGCCCGCCT
>Ga0302146_10002437_pt1 | contig 10439 bp, 7 predicted proteins | sample I_Bog_E3_1_FD_193578 | JGI IMG/M metagenome (GOLD analysis project Ga0302146, IMG submission 193578) | Peat permafrost microbial communities from Stordalen Mire near Abisko, Sweden - I_Bog_E3_3 | ecosystem: Environmental > Terrestrial > Soil > Wetlands > Peat | place: Sweden: Abisko, Stordalen...
GGCATGGCAGTGTTAATCCGGCAGCAGGCTCCGTGATGTGGTTTCGAATCGCACGGTTTCTCGCCATCGCCATCGCGGCCGCCGGCTTCGCGGCCGCCGCCGTGTGGTCCGTACGCCTGGGATGGTCCGATTACTGGTTCCGGAAAGAGACCGTGGCGGGGACGGAGAAGGCTCTTGCGGTCACCCCCGGCCAGGCGGCCTATTATAACCGGCTGGCCCTGCTGACTTCCGAGGATCACCCGGCCCGAGCGATCGCGGCGCTCAAACGCGCCGTGGCTCTCGATCCGGCCGATGCGCATTCCTGGATCGACCTCGGCTTGCAGTACGAGGCGGGTGGCGACAACGCGCGGGCCGGGCAATGCCTGGTTCGTGCGGTCGAAGAAGACGCGCAGTACCTGCCGAGATGGACGCTCGCGAACTACTATTTTCGGCGCAACGATCCGCCGCGGTTCTGGTTTTGGGCCAAGCGGGCGGCGGCAATGGCCTATGGCGATCCGTTACCATTGTTTCGCCTCTGCGGGCAGATGGAGGAGGACGGAAAGCTGATCGAGCGCCTTACCATAAGCAATCCGTCCGTACGCGCCAGCTACCTCTCCTACCTGGTCGGGCAGGACCGCATCGATCTGGTCGGCCCACCGAGCCGCCGAGTACTCGAGGAGAACCGGCAGTCTGACACGCCGCTTCTGCTGGCCGTGTGCGATCGGTTGCTCGATCGAGGCCGTGCCAGCGAGGCTCTCGACATTTGGAACCGACTCGCCGAGACCCATCGAATCCCGTTTGCCGCCCGGAGTTCCACCCTGCCGTCCTCGTTGACGAATGGCGCGTTCACGGTGGCGCCCACTTCACAGGGCTTGGACTGGCGGCTGCCCGAAGTGGATGGCATCAGCGCGGCGAGTGAGGAGAGCCCGGGCGGGCTGCGGCTCACATTCTCCGGGCGCCAACCGGAGCGTTGCGAAGTGCTCGTTCAGTATGTGCCGGTTCAGGAGAATCGGAAGTACAGACTGAGGTTCCTGTACCGCACTTCCGGGATCGCATCCGGCACGGGTCTCACCTGGCGCATTGCGGACACGAACAGTGGCAGGAGCTTGGGCGAGGGGCGGGACTTATCCGCGGCAGGAGAGATTCAGGACCAGGTTTCCTTTGCCACTCCGGCCGGTTGCCGCCTGGTGCGCCTCTCGCTGGTCTACCAACGAAGCCTGGGAACAACTCGCATTGCAGGGTTTATCGTCTTGCGATCGATCGATATGGAGTTAGCGAACTAGCCGCTCAATTCCCCTCGGAAGGCCCGCTGCGTTCGCGCGTGATGAAGTAGAGGAACGCCACAAACAGCAGAAATCCCCCGGCGTAGAGCAGGAATTCCCGCCGCCTTCGTCTCCACTGAATGGCGCCGCGGGTTGCTCTGACCTCGCGGTCCTTCGGAACCTGACCTGCAGCAGCCTCTTCTGCCGCATAGCGGGACTGTAAAACGCGATACCCACAATCCTTGCAGCGATACGGATACCTCGCGGCCACACTCGCCAGGTGTTCGAACAGACCGCGCCGGTGGGAACGGTGAAAATGATCGGTCTTGCATTTGGGACACAGCACAAATTCTGGAAGCCCTGGAACCAGTATTCTACTCCGAAATCACGCCATCTCCAAAACTGGTCCCAGCAACGCTCTCCAGGAGGGTCGGCCGCATCCCGACTTGCGAATCAGTGCGGACCAGTAGATTGTCAAAGCCCTCGCTTAGGCCAATTGGTTCAATTGGCCGCCACAGCTAAAACTCGAAGCGTTATTGCCGATCAGTGTGAGTGAAGCAAGCAATCTGGTGGTTCGTCGAGCATCGGGCCGACGATCATACCAATGCTTCCAGGAGGGATACTATGTATTCTTTGACGAAGTTCTTCATGGCCGCTCTCGTGGTCGGAATGTTCGCCGGAATTCCTTGCCAGGCTCAGTTGAGTTCATCGGTTCAACCGAGTTCATACGTCGAGCCCAGTTCATTCGTCCAGCCGAGTTCATTCGTTCAGCCGAGTCGATCCTCTCAGCCCAGTCGATCCTCTCGGCCGGATTCGTGGTGGTGGGTAACCTCCGGCGTCACGATGCAAGTGGCGGGGAGTTTTGCCGACTGGGCAACCAGTTGGAAGCAGCCGGAGGGAAACTCGCTGCTCGCGCAATCCTCCGGGACGTATGCCGGCCGATTCTATCGTACCGGTACGGTGCGGAAGGGCTTGCTCAGCGGGGGCATCGCTCTGGTGAGCTATGCCGTAGCCTGGAAGTTTCCGAAGACCCGCAAATTTGTCGGCATGTTCAATATGTCTGCTGGTGCGGGTTTCGCCGCCGCGGCCTTTAGGAATATCGAAGTGAATCCGTACTACAAACCATGAGCTGTTGTGGGCGGCCCCGGTGTTCCTCCTTGTGACGGGTCGGGCTGGATGCATTGCGCTTTCCGCGCCATCCCGGCCCTCGTCGAGCTCAGGGTGCTCTGCCTGTCGAGTTCGGCAAGTATGGCAAGCCGCGCATTGGGAAGCCTGGGGCGCGCACCAATCAAGAAGCGATACACTCTTTGTAAGACAGCCATGACGGAAGACCGGAAGGACCAACTGGAGAACGAAGCGCTGCCCGGCGACGTCGTCGAGACCAGCGTCGAAATCGAGACTCCCGACGGGACCTGCGACGCCGCGTTCCTTCACCCGAAGACCGGTTCCCATCCGGGCGTGCTGTTCTGGACCGACGCATTCGGCCTGCGGCCCTCGATGCGGGAAATGGCCAGGCGTCTCGCCGCCGAGGGATATTCGGTCCTGGTGCCCAATCCCTTTTATCGCGTGGCCAAAGCTCCTCACTTGGAGCCCGCCAGCTTCAACTTCCAGAATCCGGCCGATAGGGCCAAACTCCAACCGCTGATGGAGTCGGTGACCGCACCCGGCAACGCCGAAAAGGACGCCGCCCAATACGTTGCCTTCCTCGACGCGCAAAAAGAGGTGGACCAGGAAAGGAAGATCGGAACGCAGGGTTATTGCATGGGCGGGGCGCTGGTGGTGAAGACCGCGGCGGCGGTGCCCAATCGCATTGGCGCGGGCGCGTCTTTCCATGGCGGTGGCCTGGTGACCGACAAACCCGACAGCCCGCATCTGCTCGCGCCGAAGATCAGGGCCCATATGTATTTCGGCGTGGCGTCGAACGACGACGCGCGTCAGCCGGATGCCAAGGACAAGCTGAAGGAAGCCTTCGCGGCCGCCGGAGTTCCGGCTGAAATCGAAGTGTATCCGGGAGCGCTGCACGGCTGGTGCGTGCCGGACATGGCACCCCAGAACGGCGCACCCGTCTACAGCCAGCCCGATGCCGAGCGCGCCTGGGGCAAGCTCGCCGCTCTATACAAACGGGCGCTCGCCTAAGAGACCGTCAAGAAACACCCACAATTGGGAGGTGCGGCACTCGTGCCGGCGCCGGTTTCCGGTGGCGGCAAGACACTGGCGGCAAGACCGCCGGCGCTACAGCTCCCGCATCTCCATTCGCTGCCCCGAATGGGACCGATCGTGCCCACGAAAAATCGCTAAGCTATTGAAAAGACTCGAAACCAGTGTTCAAAAGTGGGCCAATCGTGCCCACTTTCGGGCCGCTCGCCTTATCGAAGCAAATGCGGGCCGGGCTTGCCCGGCCCCTACCGGTTTGATTGTGACACGGAGGCTGGGCGGAAGCTGCGTGCGGAGCGGTGAGAAGTGACCGTAAGCTCCGTGGGGACTGGGGGTTGGAAATACTTAGCGGGTGTGTGAACGCAACTGTGCCGTTTTCCAGCGAATGGCCATACTGAAGATCCCGCCCTGATACGAGAATAGGATGATGAATGGCGTGAGAATGGACAAGTGGCTCTGGGCGGCGCGATTCTTCAAGACGCGCTCGCTCGCTGCGCGAGCATGTGAACTCGGCAGGATTGAGTCGAACGGACAACCAGCCAAGGCTGCGCGCGAGGTCCGAACCGGCGACATGTTGCAAGTGAAGAACGACACAGGCGACTTTCAGGTGGAGGTGCTGGCGCTCAGCGAAATGCGCGGCCCAGCGGCAGTTGCGCAAACGCTCTACCGTGAAACGGAGGCGAGCCGGGAATCGCGGTTAAGGCTGGCGGAGGAGCGCAAGTCGATGCCGCACTTCGAAACCTTGCGGGAAGGCAAACCATCGAAGCGCGATCGCCGTAAAATCGACCGGCTCCGGGGCAGAGTCTGACCGCATAGGAGAAGCAGCATAGCCGCGCTTTCGCGCTGGGCTGGATCCGGGCGAAAAGGCGGCGCCCGGCTACACCGCGCAGTATCGGCACCGCAAACCTAAACCGCATGGTCCGCGGGCCTGTCTTCACCGCTCCATATCCGGCGCGAAGTCCAGTTTTGCGCGGGCCCCGCCCAAAACGGATCGGCCGGGCCGAGCCCCAGCGGAAGCAGCACCGCAGAGCAAAGATACAAACTGCCGGTCGAGATGTAGCTCTCGCCCAATTTGGGCTGGTGCCCGCAGAACCCGATACGCAGCCAGCCGTCCCGATCGAACGTTCCCGGCGCTTCCATCAGCCGGCGCGTCACCGCCGTCAAAGCGCAGCGGACCTGCGGGCCGGTCAACGGATCGGGTAGCTCGCGCCCGAGCGCCATCAGGGCCAACAGATGAAAGGCGCCGCAACGGTAAGCGATGGAGCGGCCGATGGCGGGAAAGGTGCCGTCCGGCGCAATCAGCCGCTCCTGGATAGCCGCGTACCGCCGCGCGCGCCAGGACATCGGGGAGCAAAGCTTGCCACCGGCTGCTATACGGGCGAATGTTGCGCAGCGTATCCAGCAACATGGGCTGGATCACGAAACTGTTGTAGTAGTCCCAATGAAAGTGCGGCCCATCCCCGTAAAGGCCATCGCCCACAAACCACTCTTCGTGCTTGCGGAGAGCATAATCGATTCGCGTGGCGTCCCAAGACTCACCCATCATGGCCAGGCCAGTCTCGACAATGGCGCTGAACAGCAGCCAATTGCTGTCGTTCGGCACAATCGCGCGTGAGGACAGGAGCGCCGCGGCGAGGTTCCGTTGGGTGGTGCGGTCCAGCTTCTTCCAAAGCTCGGCCGGCGCCCGCAACAATGCCTGCGACAGGAAACCGCAATCGACGAGAGGCTGACCGCCGTCGGAGAAGTTGAGGAAGTCCGGCGACTGGGGATCGGCCGCCGAACGGATTGCCGCGCGAGCCAATGCCGCGTATCGCTGTTGCAGGTCGCGCTCGGCGCCGGCTTCGAGCGGAGCCTCGAGCCATGGCGCGATGCCGGTCAGCAGCCGGGCGATAGCCTCCAGGTGAGAGTACTTCCGCCGGGCAAACTGGTTCTCGCTGGCGGACTCCACCGGCATGTTCCGCTTCAAAGTGCCGCGAGCCAGGTTTTCAAGCACCGGCTCGGCCAGTCTGGTAAGCAGGCCGGTCCAGTATATGCGGTCACTCGCCGCGGCTGGCTGCGGAAGGCCCTGCGCCAACCGTGCGGCGCTCAGACCGGCGATTGTCTTAAGCGCTGTGCGGCGGTCGGTCATAGGGTCGGTGGGAGCATTTCCCACTATGTCACAGCTCGCCTGCTTGGTAAGTCATTGCATGCAACGCAGGACCGCCGAGCCAATGGGAGCCGGGTCCGCTATAGAGAGCCGGGGATGTGTTGCGCCGACCCGATCCTAGGTCTTCGATGGGCAGATTCGGTTCTGTCGAAAAGGACCGCTCCCTCTCCACGAGGCAGTGAGGGAACCGCTTTGTTTTCAGCAAAGACAATAACCAGTGCCTCGCGGCCCCCATGACGCGCGCAGCCCGTTTCTGACTATGGTCGCGGCTCCGTTCGGAGGCGCGACGATTAGGGGGGCCGGAATCCCGGCAAATCACTGGCGGCAAGACCGCCGGCGCTACCGGTGCTTTTATGAAATCTCGCGGGCCGGCGGCCCATCCCAACAGACGACAAAAGGCGATCGTCTGTTCTACCTCGGAATTCGGGAGCCGTGACAGACGACAAAAACCGATCGTCTGTCCTACCGCGGGATCTCGTAGCGTTTGATTTTTTCGTAGAGCGTCGAACGGTCGATGCCCAACACCGCGGCCGATTCCTTGATGTTGCCGCTGGTTCGCTGCAAGGTCGCCGCGATCAGCAGTTTTTCCATCTCCTCGATGGTGATGCCCGCCGGCGGAGCCCAGCCCGCTTTCCCGGCCTGGCCGTTCTGCGCCACAAAAGCGAAATCGTCTTCCGTGAGCTCAGGGCCGCGGCAGGTCACCATGGCCCGCTCGATGGCGTTCTCCAGTTCCCGCACATTGCCCGGCCAGTTGTGGTCCAGCAGCACTTTCAAACCGCTATCGGAGATGCCGCCCACCTCCTTGCCCAGCTCATGCGAAATCCGTTCCAGAAAGTGCTGCGCCAGCAGCGGAATGTCCTCGCGGCGCTCGCGCAGCGGCGGGATGCGGATCTCGATCACGTTCAGCCGGTAATAAAGGTCGTCGCGGAATTTGCCCTCCGCCACGGCCTGTTGCAGATTCACGTGCGTGGCGGCGATTACCCGTACATCCACCTTCACTTCCTCCGAGCCGCCCACGCGATAGAAGCGCCGCTCCTGCAGCACGCGCAGCAGATCCACCTGGAGCTTGGGTGAGATGTCGCCGATCTCATCGAGGAAAATCGTGCCGCCCTCGGCCATCTCGAACTTGCCCTGCCTTTGCTGGTTGGCGCCGGTGAAGGCGCCTTTTTCGTGACCGAAGAGCTCGCTTTCGAGCAGCGTCTCCGCCAGCGCGGCACAAGACACGGCTACGAACGGCTTGGCGGCGCGATCGCCCGAGTTGTGAATCGCGCGCGCGATCAGCTCCTTGCCGGTGCCGCTTTCCCCCTGGATCAGCACCGTGCTGCGCAGGCTGGAGACTTCCTGCGCCAGCTTGAGGATGTCCTGCATCCGCGCGCTCTTGCTGATGACGTCGCCGAAGTGGTATTGCCGCGACAGTTTCTTGCGCAGAATGCTGTTCTCGCGTTGCAGGTTTTTCACTTTGATGATGCGGCTCACCAGGAGGGAAATCTCTTCCGGGTTGCAGGGCTTGACGATGTACTCCTGCGCCCCTTCCTTCATGGCGGTGATGGCGGTATCGACGGTGGCGTAGGCGGTGATAATGATGATGGAGGCTTCGGCGTGCAGCCGGCGCACCTGCATCATGGTCTCGATGCCGTCCATGCCGCCGGGCATTTTGAGATCGACGAAGTAGATGGCGTAGTCGCGCTGCGCCGCCTTCTCGACCGCGTCGCGTCCGGAGTTGGCAGTGTCCACCGCGTATCCGTCCTCGCGCAGCCAGGCGGCCAGCGATTCGGCCATCACCTCTTCGTCGTCCACTACCAGGATTTGCCAGTGGGTCTTCATTGCCATCACCCCTTCGGTTTCCGTTCGATCCGCGCCGCGCAACGGGCGCAGAACGCCGCCCGCTTGAAATCGATCTGCCGCACGCCGGTCGCCAGCGACATGGCGCAACTGCCGTCCCCGCAATGTACCAGCCCGAACAGGTGGCCGCATTCGTGCAACATCTCTTTTTGCGCGCGCTCCAAAAACACCTCGCGATTCGGCTCCAGCCCGTAGAATTCCTGCCGCAGGCGGGCGAGCGAAACCACCGCCGCGCGGCCGCCCAGTTGCGCGTGACCGAACACGAAAGTCAGCACGGGGATAAACAGATCCCGTTCGGTCAGCCCCAGCACCTTGAACGCGTCGCCAGGACACAGCCGCACCAGCATCTCCAGCATCGGAATCGAGCCGTACTGGCCGCGGGCCGCATCAAAGGCGAAATCGAGTTCGGGCAACTCGATCTCCCGAACCGGCGCGCCGAACTCGGCTCTAGCGCGCTCGGCGATAGCCGTGAGCGCTTGCCGGTCCACTTCCGGCGTGGCGCCCACGTAAAAATACTTCATCCCTTTCCGGCCAGCGCCGCCGGGGCCTCGCCACCGCCCGGCGCCGGCTGCTCGAGCGGCAGCGACACGGTGAAGGTGGCGCCGGCTCCCGCCGCGCTTTTGACTTCGATATCGCCGCCGTGTGCCTGGATGATACCGTAGGATACCGCCAGCCCCAGCCCCACGCCCTTTCCTTCCGACTTGGTGGTGAAGAAGGGATCGAAGATCTTGGCCAGGTTCTCGGGCGGGATGCCCTCGCCGTTGTCCGCCACCGTCAGCATCTCCATACCGTCGGCGATGAACGTGGTTACCGAAACGCGGCCCGGACGCTTGTCCACGCCCTTGCTCTGGGTGGCTTCCGCGGCGTTGAGCACCAGGTTCAGCACCACCTGTTGGATTTGCGATGGATCGCAGAGCACCGGCGGCAGCCCTTCGTTCAGGTCGGCCTCCACCGATACATTGCTCAGCTTCAACTTGTGCTGCACCAGCGATAGTGTCATGCGCACAATCCGGTTCAAGTCCGCCGGCGCACGCTGCGGCTTGCCGCGCCGCGAGAAAGCCAGCAGGTCGCTGACAATGTGCCCCACCCGCGAGGTTTCGTTGATCACCTGCGACAGATAGCGGCGGAACTCCACCAGCCGGGCGGGCGGAACGCCATCGTCGGTGAGCATGCGCTGCATCAGCATCGACAGGTTCAGCACGCCGGAAACGGGATTGTTGATCTCGTGCGCCACGCTGGCGGAAAGCTGGCCGAGCGAGGCCAGCCGGTCGCTCTGCACCAGCTTCTTCTGCGCGGCCTTGAGTTGCTCGGTGCGCTCCTGCACCTTGGTTTCCAGCTTCTGCGTGAACTGGTTGATTTCGCCGAGCGCCGTGCGCAGCCGCTCGCGCATCACTTCGAAGCTGCGCGCCAGCTCGTCCAATTCCTCGCTCGATCCGACGATCTCGAGCGGCCGGTCGAGCTCCATCTGGCTGACCGCCTTGGTTCCTTCCACCAGCGCTTCAATCGGCCGGCTCAGGAAGCGCCGCGTGAACAGAATGATGAACAGGCTGATGAGCCCGATCTCGACTGCGGTGACCACCAGCACGCGCAGCTTCATGCCGTCCACTTCTCGATCCACGCTTTCGAGAGTGAGCGCGACATCGAGAACGCCGAGCACCTTGACGCCGGCCGGGTGCGCGTGGCACGCCGATTCGCTGCACGAACGCTCGTTGTAAATCGGCGTCACCATCTCCAGCCGCCGGTGGCCGATGCCGGCGCCGGTGATTTTCACGTGCGAGGAGAAATCGATCGGGCTGATCGAGCCCACGCTCGGGTCGTTGCCGCGCGTCGAGTATGTCACCTGGCCGCTCCGGTTGAGCATACGAATGCGGTCGATGCCCTGCTTTTCGGCGATGGTCTGCATCACCTGGTAAGCGGCCTCCCGGTGGTCGTCCAGCATGGCGTGCCAGGTGGCGCTGGAGATTCCCTTGGAGAGCTGATCCGCCCCCAGGATCATGGTGTTGAGGAGCTGCCGCTCCTCGGTCTTGATGTTGACCAGCCCGGAAACCGCCGCCACAATGATCACAATTACAGTGATCGATAGCATCAGCTTCCGGGCGAGACGCCTCGGCATAACCGGTCCTGTACTCCGAAATAATTGTAGCGTGCGGCGGCGGGCCATGGGCCGCAATCGACGGGTTGACAGGCGAAATCCGCATCGGACCCGAAAACCGGGGCGCCTGTCCCACTTTGCCGGGCGGGGGCAGGCGCTTCCGCCTGCCAACCGCTGTCTGCACCGGCTCTTCCTACGTGGTGGTTCGTGAACAATTTACTCGCCCGGCCTCGATAGCCAGGCTCGCGAAAGCGCGGAATCAGCCCATCTCCCGTGTTCTCCGCTCTTTGACCGGCATGGCAGACGAGGTGCTCTACATGTGATTGGGTGGCAAGATAGGCCAAAGCGGTCCCGCCCAGGAGGTTAGTTATGACGATCGAAAGCGGCAGTTTTGAGAGTAAGCCAACCGGGGACAAGCCGCCCCGGCCCGCGCGAAGCAACCCGCTCTGGTATGCGGCGACCGGGCTGGCGTTGGCGGCCATCGTGGTTCTCTTCATCAATGTTCACCAGTTAGGAACCAGCGTCGATCGGCAGAGGGACTCGACTGCGGCGCAGATCAACAAGCTAAGCGACCTGATCGCTCAGAGTAATCAGGCCAGCAGCCAGCGCCTGGAATCCGTCGCCCGGGAAGCGCACGATTCCGCCACGACGGCGGAAGAGCAAGCCAAGGCCGATCTGCACAGGGCCAATGCAAACCTGGCTGCCAAAATAGCCCTGGAAACCAAGGTGCAGCAGGAGGCGCAGCAACAGGCGCAGCAGCAGGTAACGGGACAACTGGATGAGCTGAAACAGGCCACCAGCACGGCCAACTCGAAGCTCGAGCAAATCAGCGGCGACGTCAGCGGCGTGATGGGAGATGTGAAGAACGCCCAATCGGTGCTCGACCAGCACGGCACCGAGCTCAAGCGGGTTACCGGCGATATGGGTGTGATGAGCGGCCTGATCGCCACCAATGGCAAGGAAC
>Ga0302146_10002448_pt1 | contig 10416 bp, 8 predicted proteins | sample I_Bog_E3_1_FD_193578 | JGI IMG/M metagenome (GOLD analysis project Ga0302146, IMG submission 193578) | Peat permafrost microbial communities from Stordalen Mire near Abisko, Sweden - I_Bog_E3_3 | ecosystem: Environmental > Terrestrial > Soil > Wetlands > Peat | place: Sweden: Abisko, Stordalen...
GAGCGGCAGGTGCAGCTTTCCCTGGGGCAGGTGTCGCAAAACTCAAGCCAGGATTACGGTAACCGGGTAGTGGTGTACGCGAACGTGGGCCATCCAGTGTCCGTGACCTTCGTAGATAACCACGTGACTGCGTTTCGGCCGGGCCCGGGAAGCTGAGGCGGCTGCAGGGATAAATCGGAGGACGTGGGAATTCCCTTAGGCAAATCAGCGGCAGTTTTGCTCTATACTTCTAGTTCCAATGCAGCCAGCCCCCGCGAACCAATTCGAACACGCTTTACTGAAAAATTACCTGCTGGACCATGCCTACGACGAAATGTTTTCAGGGCCGGACGAGTTGCATCCACACTACGAACCGCTGTTTGAGCGTTTTGCATCGCTGCCCACCGATGAATTGCAGCGTCGCAAGCACTCCGCTGAGCTGAGCTTCCTGAATCAGGGCATCACGTTTACGGTCTACGGGCGAGACGAAGGCAAGGAACAAATCTTCCCGTACGACCTGGTGCCGCGCATCGTTACGGCGGCCGAGTGGGCGACTGTGGAACGCGGCCTGACCCAACGCATCACCGCGCTGAACATGTTTCTGCGTGACATTTACAACGAGGGCCGCATTCTGGCGGACGGCATAGTGCCGCGCGAAATTGTTTACAGTTGCAAGCACTTCCGCCGGCAGATGGTGGGGCTGCAGGTGCCGCGCAACGTGTATGTCGCCATCTGCGGGACCGACTTGATCCGCATGGAGAACGGCGAGTTCGTGGTATTGGAAGACAATTTGCGGGTGCCCTCGGGCGTGAGCTACATGTTGACCAACCGGCGCGTGATGAAGCGCATCTTCCCGCAACTGTTCCGCGCTTACAACGTGCGGCCGATTGAGCAGTACACACAACTGCTGCTGGGGACGCTGCGGTCGCTGGCGCCAGAAGGCAGGCCGGAGCCGAACATCGTGTTGCTGTCGCCGGGCGTGTTCAACTCGGCGTACTTCGAGCATGCGTATCTGGCGCGGCAGATGGGCATCGAGTTGGTGGAAGGGCGCGACCTCGTGGCTCACGACAACATCATCTACATGCGCACAACCAGCGGACTGCGCCGGGTGGACGTGATCTACCGCCGCGTGGACGACGACTTTATCGATCCGATGGCGTTTCGTCCAGATTCGATCCTGGGCGTGGCGGGCCTGTTCAACGCGTACCGCGCGGGCAATGTGACGCTGGCGAACGCATTCGGCACCGGCGTGGCCGACGATAAGGCACTGTATGCGTATGTGCCGAGCATTATCAAGTACTACCTTTCGGAGGAGCCGGTGCTGCAGAACGTGAAGACGTATTTGCTGACCGAACCTGCGGCGCGCCAGCACGTGTTGCAGAATCTTGACAAGCTGGTGGTGAAGGCTGTGGGTGAGAGCGGAGGCTACGGCATGCTGATCGGCCCGCAGTCGACTGCGGCGCAGCGGGAGGATTTTACGCGCAAGATCGAAGCTGATCCGCGCAACTATATTGCACAGCCAACGATCTCGTTCTCGCGTGCGCCATGCCTGATCGGCGATGACCTGGAGCCGCGCCATGTCGATCTGCGCCCTTACATTCTGTATGGCGATAAGGTGAACATCGTGCCCGGCGGTCTGACGCGGGTTGCGTTAAAGAGCGGCTCGCTGGTGGTGAACTCTTCGCAAGGAGGCGGCAGCAAGGATACGTGGGTGTTGAGCCAGTGATGCGGAATTTTGCGGGAGGGGACCGAATGCTGTCACGCGTTGCGGATAGTCTCTACTGGATGAGCCGCTACATCGAGCGCGCGGAGCACGTCACGCGCCTCCTGGATGTGAATCTGAACCTGATGCTGGACGAGAGCGCGGTGAGCGCGGACCACCGCTGGCAACGGATGCTGCAGGCGCTGGGTAGCCCGAAGGATGTGGAGTGGACAGGCGATCCCTACGCGCTGACTCAGATGCTGTCGTTCGACACGGAGTTCAAGGGGTCGATACTTTCGTGCATCATCTCCGCGCGGGAGAACTCGCGCCACGTGCGCGAGCAGATCTCTACCGAGCAGTGGCATCGGCTGAACAGCCTTTATCTGGAGGTAACGCGGCCGGAGATGCAGCAGGACCTGGGGCCGGACGCGATCATGGCCACCACCGAACAGCCGACCGATTTTCTACAACATGTGATGGAGGGGGTTCACCAGTTTCAGGGTGTCAGCGACTCCACTATGAGCCATGGCGAGGGCTGGCAGTTCATCCAGGTGGGCCGCTACATCGAGCGCGCCGCCGCGACCGCGGTGCTGCTGGAGGCGTACCACGAGGACTTGTGGAGCCATTCAGACCGCATTCCGGAAGGCAACGAATATCTGGAGTGGATGGGCCTGCTACGGTGTGCGACCGCGTTCGAGGCTTACTGCAAGGTCTACACGGCGGACGTTACGCCCGACCGCATTTTGGAGTTTCTGCTGCTAGACGAAGAGTTTCCCCATTCCGTGCGCTTCTCTATCGACACGCTGCAGAACGCGCTCGAAGCTATTCACGGCGAGGGCGGCAAAAGTCGCGCTGAACCGCTGCGGCGCCTGGTGGGACGGCTGCAGTCTTCGCTGAGCTATTCGAGTGTCGAAGAGATTCTGCGGGGAGACATCGTCGCGTACCTGCGCGGGATTCAGTCCCAGTGCCGCGGAATTCACCAGATGATCTATCAGCTTTACATCGACTACAGCATCCAGGCTGCGCTGGCTGGGTGATCGAAGTGACATGCGGCGGCCGCAACTGAAGGAGCAGGATGTACTATTCGATTCGGCATTTGACGAAGTTTCTGTATTCGAATCCGGTGAGCGAGAGCATGATGGAGACGCGCATGCATCCGCGGTCGGACCAGAATCAGCGCTGCCTGACGTTTCATCTCTCGGTAAGCCCGCGCTGCCGCGTGTTCAGCTACCGTGACCATCTGGCGAACCAGGTACACCACTTCGACATTCCAGGGCAGCACGGACAACTTGTGATTGTGGCCGAGTCGCTGGTGGAAGTGCAGCCCGCTCAGCTGATTCCATCGTTCCTGGCTCCGGATGCGTGGGATGAACTCGACAGCATGATCGAACAGGGCGATTACTGGGAGATGCTGCTGCCCAGTGAGTTTGCCGCCGCGACGCCCGTGCTCGACGCACTCGCCGAAGAGCTGGATGTGTGTCGCCGCGACGACCCGCTGATGGTGCTGCACCAACTGAATGAGCAGATGTTCAAGCATTTTGAGTACGTGCCGAAGTCGACCAAGGCGGATTCTCCGATCGACCTGGCGCTGCTGACTCACGCGGGTGTGTGCCAGGACTTCGCACACATCATGATTACGCTGGTGCGGTCGAAGCTGCGCATTCCCTGCCGCTATGTCAGCGGATACCTGCACCATGGACGAAGCGACCATGACCGGTCGGTCAACTCGGCGACCCATGCCTGGATTGAAGCGCTGATTCCGCAACTTGGATGGGTGGGGTTCGATCCGACTAACTGGCTGGTCGCCGGTGATCGCCACATTCGCACCGCGATTGGGAGGGACTATGCCGACGTGCCCCCCACGCATGGCATCTTCCGCGGCCGCGCAAACAGCGAGCTGACCGTTGCGGTGCGAGTGACGCCGAGCGAAGGCGCGCCCGCCCTGGATCAGGAGATGCCGGTGCCGGAAGATTGGTCGATACTAGTCGAAAAGGCGCAGGCACTGCCCGAGCCGCCTGCACTCACCACTCGCCAGCAACAGATGGCGCAACAGCAGCAGTAGATCACGCGCCGGCAACCCGTCCATGTTGCGGCGAATCGGCCGCGCTCCCTCCACTTCAACAAGAGAGGCCCATTTATGCGCAAACTCATCGCCAGCTTCGTACTTCTTACCGGCTCCGCCTATGCGCTCGATGGCGGACCGAGTGTCCCGCTTCGCGGCTACACAACCGAACATTCCACGGCAGAGGTTACGTGGGAGCAGAAGTTCCGCGCGCTTCCCGATCCCGCACGGGTCCTCGACGATATGCAGCGTCTCTCCGCCCGGCCGCACCACGTCGGATCGCCGTATGACAAGGACAATGCCGAGTGGCTACTGGCGCAACTGAAATCCTACGGCCTGGACGCGAAGATCGAGATGTTCGATACGCTGTTCCCCACGCCGAAGTTGCGCACGCTGGAGTTGCTAGGCCCGACGAAGTTCGTCGCGAAGCTCGAAGAGCCGACGATTGCGGTTGATCCGACGTCGGACCAGCACAAGGAGCAGCTCCCTACCTACAACGCCTTCTCAGGAGACGGCGACGTGACCGCGCCGCTGGTCTACGTGAACTACGGAGCCCCGGCCGACTATGAGCAGTTGGAGGCGATGGGTGTATCGGTGAAGGGTGCCATCGTGATCGCGCGCTACGGCCAGACGTGGCGCGGCATCAAGCCCAAGGTTGCAGCCGAACACGGCGCAGTCGGCTGCATTATCTACTCCGACCCACGCGATGATGGATACTTCACGGGCGTGCCGTACCCGGATGGCGCGGCGCGGCCCGCGGATGGCGTGCAGCGCGGAAGCGTGATGGACATGGTGGTATATCCCGGCGATCCGCAGACGCCCGGTGTCGGCGCTGTGCCTGGCGCGAAATTGATTCCTCTGGCCGAGGTTCAGACGATCATGAAGATTCCTGTGCTGCCTATTTCCTACAACGATGCAAAGCCTTTTCTTGAGGCACTCGGTGGGCAGGTAGTTCCTGAGACATGGCGGGGCGGGTTGCCCTTTACCTACAAGGTGGGGCCGAGCGTCGCCAAGGCGCATCTTGCGCTCGCTTTCAACTGGGACCGCAAGCCGCTGTATGACGTGATTGCGCGCATCCCGGGCTCGACCTACCCGGACCAGTGGGTGATTCGCGGGAACCATCACGATGGCTGGGTGAATGGCGCGGAGGACCCGCTGAGCGGTACCAGTGCGGAGTTGGAAGAGGCGCGCGGACTGGGTGAACTGGTGAAGCAGGGCTGGCGCCCGCAGCGGACTATTATTTATTGCTTCTGGGACGGCGAAGAGCCGGGGCTGTTGGGTTCGACGGAGTGGGCGGAGACCCATGCCGACGAGCTATCGCGGCATGCGGTTGCGTATTTCAACTCCGACGGCAACGGGCGCGGCTACTTCCGCGCGGAGGGATCGCAATCGCTGGAGAACTTCGTCGATGGCGTCACCAAAGACATTGACGATCCCGAGACAAAGATGTCTGTATCGAAGCGCGAACGGCTCGTGGACATCTCCAGAGCTGCGCCAGATGCACGGGCCGAGGTTCGCTCGCGCGCCGACCAGCGGATGCCGGCCCTGGGCTCGGGTTCGGACTATACCGTGTTTATCCATCATCTCGGGATTGCCAGTGTCAACCTGAGCTACGGCGGCGAGGACGAAAGCAGCGGGCAGTACCACTCCATCTACGACGACTTTTACTTCTACTCGCATTTCCTGGACACCGACTTTGTCTACGGGCGCGCGCTGGCGCAGACGGCCGGGACCCTGATGATGCGCATGGCCGACGCGGACGCGATCCCGTATCAGTTTGTTGACTTTGCCGACACGATCCGCACCTACGTTGGCGAGGTGAAGAAGCTGGCGGATACTATGCGCGTTCAGGCGAAGGAACGCAATACGGAGATCGCCGAGGGAGTCTACCAGGCGCTGCGAGATCCCAAGAACGTCAGCGTTACGCCTCCAACCCTGGAGGTCCCGCCCTACTTCAACTTCGCGCCGCTGGACCAGGCGTCGGATGATCTGACAGCGGCGGCGGCCGCTTACGACAAGGCGTATGCGGCGCATGCGACATCTGCGGCGGCGGCGCTGAACCCACAGATCATCCAGGCAGAGCGCGTGTTGCTGGACCCTGAGGGCCTTCCGAAGCGTCCGTGGTTCAAGGACATGATGTACGCACCCGGCCTCTATACGGGGTATGGCGTGAAGACGCTGCCGGCGGTACGCGAGGCGATTGAGCAGAAGGAGTGGAAAGAAATCGACGGGCAGATTGCGCGCACAGCCGCTGCAGTGGAGCGTGAGGCTAGCTTGCTGAAGGAGGCGACCCGGACGCTGGACGCTGGCCAGTAGGTTCTCGCAGCGGTCTAGAGGTTGAGCTTCTTGAAGATGCGGTCGGGAATATTGCGAATGATGAACATGATGGGTTGCCACTGAAATGGTACGTAGAGGTTGTCCTTCTTCGCATCGATGGCCTTGACGATGGTGGCGGCGACCTTGTTCACGTCGGCGAACTTCTCCGAGCCTTTCATGCTTGCCGTCATGGCGGTCTTCACGGGGCCGGGCTTGATGGTGAGGACGGTCACGCCTTCGCGGTCGATACGGTTGCGCAGACCGGCGAGGTAAGCGGTGAGGCCTGCTTTGGACGAGCCGTAGAGGTAATTCGACTTGCGTCCGCGGTCGCCAGCAACCGAGGAAATGACGGCGAGGAGGCCGGCGTGGCGCTGCACGCAGAAGTTTGCCAGCCAAGTGAGCAGTGAGACCGGGGCAACGAAGTTGGAGTGAAGAATCTGCGCGGCGTGCTCGAAGTCCTGCTCCGCGCGCGGCTCGTCGCCGAGGATGCCGTACGCGAGGTAGGCGACATCCATACCGGTGAGCGAGTTGATGGCGTGGGAAAGCAGCTCGGCGTGTTTGTCGGTGTCGTCCAGATCGGCGACGGCGGTACCCACGTAGGCGGCGCCACGGGTCTTGAGGTCGGCGGCGACCGCGGCGAGTTTTTCCGGATTGCGCGCGATCAGAAACATTTGTGCGCCCTGCGCCGCCCAGATGCGGCAGGTCGCCTCGGCTATACCAGAGGTGGCGCCGAGCACCAGAATCTTCTTTGTGATTTTTGCGGTTGAATCTGACCCGGGAGATGTGCCCGAAGGCAGAATGGCAGGAGTGCTCATAGTGTGGGTTTGGCTCCGGTGGAATCGGTGACGCGCTCCCAGAAGCTGGAGGTGAGCATGGGGTCGCGGAAGCGGGCAAAACGCTGCCACTCAGGATAGAACGTCTGGAACTGTGCGGCGGTCATGGCTGCGTCCTTTGCGGGGTAGAGTCGGCCGCCGTAGTCGAGGGTCATGTCGCCGAGACGTTGCAGTAGCGGAAAGGTGATGCCGGGCTTGATGGGGAAGTCGAGCGCGAACATGATTCCGGCCTGCGGGAAGCTCATCATGCCGAGCGAGGGTATGTCACCGAACGCCTTCAACACCGCAAGGAAGCTGGCAAGTCCAGATTTTGCGATTTCGCGCAGGATGGCGATGGTGCCTTCCTTGGCGTGCTCCCACGGAATCGCATATTGGAACTGCACCAGGCCGCGTTTGCCGTACAGGCGGTTCCAGCGCAGGACGGCATCAATCGGGTAGAAGAAGGGCTCGTAGTCGTGGACCGCTTTGACATGCGCGTTGCCCTGCTTATGGAAGAAGACTGTGTTGAAGGCACTGACGGAGAGGCGGTTGAGCGTGAAGGCTGGGGCATCGAAGGGGAAGACCAGCTTGGGCTCGGGCGAGGGCTTGAGCTCGCCGGGCACTTTGGAGTGGTCGCCCGCCATAAAGATGCCGCGCGCGAAGTTCTTCCCTGTGGAGACGCAATCGACCCAGCTTACGGTGTATTCGACATGCTGGTATTTCTGCTTGAGATCGAGGAACTCGTCGATACCGTGAAATTGGATGCCCTCGTAGTCGATGCCGCGCGAGACGATGGGTCTGAGCCGGAGTTGCGCCCAGGTGATGAGGCCCGTCAGGCCCATGCCGCCGATGGTTGCGGCGTACCAGTCGGGGTTCTCGGTGCGTGAACAGAGGCGACGGCTACCGTCGGAGCGAACCAGTTCGAAGCAGGGCACATGGTTGCCGAAGGAGCCCGCGACCTCGTGGTTCTTGCCGTGAATGTCGTTGGCGATAGCGCCGCCGAGGGTGACGTACTTAGTGCCGGGCGTGACGGGGAGGAAGAAGCCGCGGGGGACGGCGAAATCGAGTATTTGCGCCAGCGAAATGCCAGACTCGGCGGTGAGGATGCCGGTCTGGGGGTCGAAGTCGATCAGGCGGTTCATCCCAGTCGTCTGCAGCAGGGTGCCGTCCTTCAGCAGGCAGACATCGCCGTAGCTGCGGCCGAGGCCGACGGGAAGAGCGCTGTCCTGCGACCCCGCCAGAACGGCGGGGAAGTCTCCCTGCCAGTTGAGCGGGACGACCTTAGCGCCATACTTCGGGTACCGTCCCCACGACTGAAAGGCGGGCGGCGCCCGGTCCGGCTCACGGGCGGCCTCGGGGGGGGTGTTCAGCGCTTCCGGTTCGGCAGTCGAGAGGGACATAGCTATAGGATAGCGGGTTGGGGCGAGGGTTGTTTGCAAGCGCGAGAAAGCCGCCCGGGAAAGACAAAGGGCACGACCGCAATCGGCCGTGCCCTGAGGTCCTTAGCTGGACCGATTGCTTATGCCGCAGCCTTAGCGCGTGCGGACTTGGCCGAGGCAAGTGCAGACTTGGCGCTGTCGGCGAGCGCAGCGAAGCCGGCTGCATCGTGGACGGCGATATCCGAGAGGATCTTGCGATCCAGCGGGTTGCCGGCAAGCTTGAGCCCGTTGATGAAGGTGGAGTAGCTCATGCTGTTGACGCGGCAGGCCGCGTTGATGCGGACGATCCAGAGGGCGCGATACTGACGCTTCTTCTGCTTGCGGCCGGTGTAGGCGAACATCAGGCCGCGTTCGACGGCCTCCTGCGCTGCCTGGTAGAGCTTCGATTTTGTGAGGAAGTAGCCGCTGGCGCGCTTGAGTATCTTCTTGCGGCGGTCGGTGCGCTTGGTACTCCGTTTTACACGGGGCATGGTGGTTCTCCTTTTGCGTGTTTCGGTTAAGCGGCTGGAGGTAAGGTAGGCCTCTTCACGCGCTATGCGGCTTCAAGTCTCAGTGGGTTTTGCTTTGCAAATCCCAGGGGCCATAACGCTTTGACTGGCCCTTTGCTTTGTGGCGGCTTGACTTGAAAAACTTCGGTGTTCCCAGCCCAAAATCAGGCGTAAGGGAGCATCCGGGCGATCTTCGGGGTATCCGCCTTCGAAACCAGTACCTGCGAGCCGAGGTGGCGCTTGGTCTTGGTGGCCTTCGAGGTGAGGATGTGGCGCATCTTCGACTGGCCGCGCTTGAACTTGCCTGACGCGGTCTTCGAGAAGCGCTTGGCTGCGCCCGAATGGGTCTTCAACTTTGGCATGGTAATTCCTGACGAAAAACTACAGGTTGGACAGCATTTTTGAGTCTACCAGATAACGGCGGGTTTCGCCCGGAAAATCTGCATTACAGACCCGCCAAGAGAGCTTGGAAGACAGGGCTTCGGACCAGGTTCCGGAGCCTGAAAATGGTTGCTAAATCGTGCTATAATTAGTTGATAAATAAAGGGCGCATAAACGCTGAAAGCATTGATTTGGCGTGCCTTTTGTGAAACTCCCGGGCCGGAGCGCGACCCTTGACCAAAGACCGGAATTCTGTGGCAAATCTGAGCCGCATGGAGCGTAAATGGCATCGACCGTAATCAGCCCTGAGCTTGGGGCCCAACCTGCCGCCGCAACCCCGCCTCCCGCGCACAAGGAAGGCGGTTACTCAGCCGAGAACATCACCGTGCTCGAGGGGCTTGCGGCGGTCCGCCTGCGCCCAGCGATGTACATCGGCTCGACCGGCGAGATGGGATTGCATCACCTGGTGTACGAGGTGGTCGACAACTCGGTGGACGAGGCGCTTGGCGGATACGCGACGCGCATCGACTGCACTATTCACGTGGACAACTCGATCACCGTGGTCGACGACGGTCGCGGCATCCCGGTCGACGACAAGGTCATCAATGGCGAAAAGATGCCTGCGGTACAGGTGGTTCTTACCATGCTGCACGCGGGGGGCAAGTTCGATGCCTCGAACTACAAGGTGTCGGGCGGTCTGCACGGGGTCGGCGTAAGTTGCGTCAATGCCCTCTCGCAGGAGTTCGATGTGGAGATCTGGCGCGACGGCTTTGCGTGGGAGCAGGACTACTCGAAGGGCAAGCCGACCAGCAAACTGCGCAAGATGGGGCCGTCGAAGCGGCTCGGCACCAAGGTCCACTTCCTTCCGGACAAGTCGATCTTCACCGTCACCGAATTCAACTACGACACGCTGGCACAACGTCTGCGCGAACTCGCGTTCTTGAACAAAGGCCTGGAGATTACGCTCACCGACGAGCGCACTACCGACCCCAAGACCGGCGAGAGCAAGGTCCAGACCTTCAAGTATGCGGGCGGTATCGCCGAGTTTATCAAGCATCTGAACCGCGGCAAGCAGGTACTCCACGAAAAGCCGATCTACATGGAGGCCGAACGTGACGGCGTCGCCATGGAGATTGCGCTGCAGTATAACGACGCCTACTCCGAGACCGTCTTCTGCTTCGCCAACAACATCAACACAGTGGACGGCGGCACGCATCTTTCCGGCTTCAAGACTGCT
>Ga0302146_10002476_pt1 | contig 10341 bp, 8 predicted proteins | sample I_Bog_E3_1_FD_193578 | JGI IMG/M metagenome (GOLD analysis project Ga0302146, IMG submission 193578) | Peat permafrost microbial communities from Stordalen Mire near Abisko, Sweden - I_Bog_E3_3 | ecosystem: Environmental > Terrestrial > Soil > Wetlands > Peat | place: Sweden: Abisko, Stordalen...
TCCGGCCTGTGGGCGGTGCTGTGGACGGACCTCGTGCAGTTTGTGCTGAAGTTCACCATGGTGATCCTGCTGGCGTTCTTTGCGGTGCGAGCCATCGGCGGCATGAACGGGCTGACGACCAAGGTGAATGCGTATGACGGGATCCACCACAGCAGCACGCTGGCGTTTGTGCCGTCGACGACGTCGAGCTTCTTTCTGACGTTCCTTGTTCTGATGAGCCTGAACTGGTGGGCGAGCTGGTATCCCGGCGCGGAGCCCGGCGGCGGCGGCTACATTGCGCAGCGCATCTTTTCCGCCAAGGATGAGAAGAACGGCATCGGCGCAACGCTGTGGTTCAATATTGCGCACTACGCGCTGCGGCCATGGCCGTGGATTGCGACTGCGCTGGTGGCGCTGGTGCTGTTGCCCGCACCGACCGCTGCGCAGGGCGGCGCTGAGGGCGCGTATGTGTGGGTGATGGTGCACTATCTTCCGCCGAGTCTGCGCGGGCTGATGCTCGCGGGGTTTGCGGCGGCGTATATGTCCACCATCGGAACGCATCTGAATCTCGGCGCGAGCTACCTGGTGAATGACCTTTACGGGCGGTTCCTGGTGCCGGGCAAGAGCGAGAAGCATTACGTGGCCGCGAGCCGCATTGCAACGATCTTTGTGGCTCTGATGTCAGCGGGCGCGACCTGGTACATGCAAACGCACGGCGCTTCGATCGCTGCGGCGTGGAAGTTTCTACTCGCGCTGGGCGCGGGCGCGGGGCTGGTGTTCATCCTGCGCTGGTACTGGTGGCGGATCAATGCGTGGAGCGAGATCTCCGCGATGACCGCGGCTGCGACGATCTCGCTAAGCTTGCAGTCGCGGCTGGGACTGCCGGTGGTGCGCTGGCTGCATGGAGTGGATGCGCGGCTGCTGGTGCAGCCGCTGGACTCCGACGACCCGCACGGATTTGCGTGGCTGATGCTGGTGACCACCGCGCTGACCACGCTGGTTTGGGTGACAGTGACGCTGCTGACGCGGCCCGAGCCGCGCGTGACGCTCCAGAACTTCTACGACCGCGTGCGGCCGGCGGCGATGGGCTGGCGGAGCTTCGCGCCGGAGTCGACGCGCACAGAGACGACGCTGCGCTGGAACTTCTTTCACTGGATTACAGCGTCGGCGATGGTGTACCTGATGCTGTTTGGGTTTGGGAAGGTGCTGTTCGGGCATCCAGCGCTGGGTGTGGCAATGGTTGCGGCAGGTGCGGCGCTGCTGGGCACGCTGTTCTGGAGTTTGAACCGGCAGGGGTGGAGTTCGTTCAAGTAGAGGCGACGGCAAAGACAAGTGCTTTAGCGCAGAGGGCGCGGAGGTTTCGCAGAGGTCGCGGAAGGAGACTAAGCTGGTGGGATGAAGTTTGTGACCAAGTTTCTGCTCTCGGCGACGAGTCCCGACCACTTCCCTGATGCGAGCAAGACCTATGACGCGCCGGAAATCGCCTTTCTGGGGCGGTCGAACGTGGGCAAGTCGTCGCTCATCAACAAGCTGCTGGGAGAGAAGGCGGCGAAGGTCTCGTCCACACCGGGGCGGACGCGGGCGATCAACTTCTTTGCTCTGCATGAAGGCACCGAACAGAAGCCTGCGGTGAGGCCGTCGCTGATCTTTGCCGACCTGCCGGGGTACGGCTATGCGAAGATCTCGAAGTCGATCTCGGCGGAGTGGCCGAAGTTTATTGAGCCCTACCTCGTCGAGCGCGAGACGCTGGCACTGTGCGTGTGCCTGGTGGACACCAACATTCCGCCGCAGGAGAGCGATACGATGCTGATCACCGCGCTGCGGCAGATGCAGCGGCCGCACATCGTAGTGGGGACGAAGAGCGACCGGCTGGGCGGCAACCAATTGGCGAAGTCGCTGGCAGCGCTGAAGAAGGCGCACGGCGAGGAGCGAATACTTGCTGTGTCGTCCAAGGGCGAGAACGGCGTGAAGGCGCTGTGGCCAGAGATTATGGGAGTGTTGTAGGACGAACATCCTGCGAACACCGGGCCTGTTGATTCAGCTTCCAGTTTCCGGTTTGCCAGCTACCAGTTGGGCCGCTTCGGCGGGTGTGAGCCAGAGGAGACGCTGACTGTTGGCTGCGGGACGCTGGTAGTGGGTGATGCGTTGCAGCCACGCGCGGCGGATACTGTCGTCCGGGGTAAGGGTATCCAGCAAGCGCGCATCGAGTGCGCGGAGTGCGGCTGTGGTCTCCGAGGTGAACTCGTACACGGACCACGATCGCGATGCGAGCCATGCTGTGAGTTCAGCCGTCTGCGATGAGGAGACCTCCCAGCGGAGGTCCGGATGAACTCCGCGCTCGGTCATCTCGGCGAGCGTGGGTTCGATAGGGGCGATGAGCGCCACGCTGAGCGGTTTGTGCTGGCGGATCTCGTTCTTCAGGACGCGCAGCGCTTCGTCGAGCGTGTTAACGACGAAGTCGATGCCGCCGTTGCGGAAGACAGCCTTCACAGTGGCTGCCTCTGGATCGAGAACCAGCGTCGTTCCGCCGGCAATGCTGACCGCTGCCGGAAGGCCTGTCGCGGATGCGCCTTCGCCCGAGGTGAAGACCAGCTTGCCACCCCAGACGTCACTGCGCGCCAGCAACTCGCCGTACAGGCGGAGCGTCTGGCGCTGAAGATCAGTGGCCATCAGCATGGCGGCTAATCGCCATAGTAGTCGAGGCCGAGGTGGGTGATGAGGTCCTCGCCCATGATGTGACGGAGCGTGTTCTTGAGCTTCATCGACTGAATGAAGAGGTCGTGCTCCGGATAGACGCCGGGTGCGGAGTCGGGGTCCTTGAAGTAGAAGCTCAGCCACTCCTGTATGCCGAGGCCGCGCAGGCTGGGCGTGCGCGCGGCGAGATCCATGAAGAGGCAGAGGTCGAGCGCCAGCGGAGCGGCGAGGATGGAGTCACGGCAGAGGAAGTCGACCTTGATCTGCATCGGATAGCCCAGCCAGCCGAAGATGTCGATGTTGTCCCAGCCCTCCTTGTTGTCGCCGCGCGGCGGGTAGTAGTTTATGCGGACCTTGTGGAAGATATCGCCGTAGAGGTCGGGGTTCTTTTCGGGCTGGAAGATGTGCTCCAGCACGCCGAGCTTCGAGACCTCCTTGGTCTTGAAGTTGTCAGGGTCGTCGAGGACTTCGCCGTCGCGATTACCCAGGATGTTGGTCGAGTACCAGCCGCTGACGCCGAGCTGACGCGCCTTGAAGGCCGGCGCGAGGACGGTCTTGATGAACGTCTGTCCGGTCTTGAAGTCCTTGCCGCAGATGGGAGCGTTCATGGCGCGGGAGAGTTCGTTGAGCGCGGGAATGTCCACGGTCAGGTTCGGCGCTCCGTTGGCGAAGGGAATGCCTTCCTTGAGGCAGGCCCACGCGTAGAGCATGGAGGGGGCGATGTCCGGATCGTCGTCAACGAGGCCCTTCTCGAATGCCGCGAGTGTCTGATGCACAGCCTTGGGCTCGTGGTAGATCTCGGTCGAGCCGCACCAGATCATCACCTGACGGTCGGTCTTGGTCTTGAACTCCGCGATGTCATTGCGAATCTGATTGGCGAGATCGCACTTGTTCTTGCCGATCTTCTTGTTCTTGGCTGTGAGGCGTTTGACGTAGCGCTCCTCAAAGGCCGCGGGCATGGGCTGGATAGACTCGAGGAAGGGGCGCATGCTCTCCAGCTGGTCGCGGTCGAGCACAGCGGCGGTCTTGGCGGCGTCGTAGAGGTTGCCGCCGAAGATGTCCCAGCCGGTGAAGACGAGGTCATCGAGCGGAGCGATCGGCGCGAAGTCCTTGATGAGTGGCGTGCGGTCGTCGGTGCGTTTGCCGAGGCGGATAGTGCCCATCTGGGTCATGGAGCCGATGGGCTTGGCGAAGCCTCGGCGAACAGCTTCGACGCCGGCGATGAGCGTGGTGGCGACAGCGCCCATTCCAGGGATCATGATGCCTAACTTGCCTGTGTGCGGGGTGATGCTGGCTGCATTTGGCTCAGCCGCGGCGCCTGGCTGCGCGGCTTTGGGTGTTGACATTGCTGGAAGAACCCTTCTACGTGCGATATTCCGTGGTGCGGACGCTTAAGTATCTCTCAGCGTTGCGAGCGGGTGCAACAAACGGCGAATTGCCGTAACGACAGCGTTTACGCCGCTTCGGCTCCGGTGCGGTTCTTCCAGTGCGTCCAGACGAACCAGACGGCAGCGACCAGAATCGCAGCCTCCACGCCGTGCTGGAAGCGGTGGAACAGGTGCTGGAACTGCTCGTTCCGCTCGACGTTCTTACCGGCCCACATTCCCAGGAAAGCCAGCGCGTAGCACCACGGCCACGATCCGAGGAAGGTGTAGACGTGGAACTTCAGTTGGTTCATCCGCGCAATGCCTGCGGGCAGTGCGATGAAGGTGCGCACAATCGGCAACATGCGGCCGACGAGCACTGCGATGGAGCCGTAGCGGGCGAAGAAGTGCTCGGCGAGATCGAGGTCGCGCTTGCTCAGCAGGATGTAGCTTCCGTAGCGTTCGACCAGCGGGCGTCCGCCGCGCGCGCCGATCCAGTAGGCCGGTATGGAGCCCAGGTTCGAGGCCAGCGAGGCCAGCGTCGCGAGCAGGATGAGCTGACCCTGCGAGTACGCGAGAGCGTATCCGGCGAAGGGCATGATGACCTCCGACGGAATGGGAACGCAGGCAGACTGAATCGCCATGAGCGTGAGAACCACGAAGTATTGCGCGCCGACGCTTAGGCCGAGGAGAATCGCAAGGAGCTTTGACATTGGGCTCCAGTATATCGGGACGGTGCGAACGGGCCGGATTTGCTAGCATCAAGATGATCAGGAGCGTTCACGATGGCAGAGACAGCAACCGCAGTAGCAACGGCGCCCAAGCCCGCGGCGCATGGCGAGACCCCGGCAAAGCGGCAGGTTGTGTGCTTCAGCTTCTACAAGCTGATGCCCGAGTGGCGCAGGCTTCCCGCATCCGAGAAGGCAGCGCACAAGGCGGCGTTTGCGGACGTATTGGATCGCTGGAACAAGCCCGGCGAGTTCCTCTCGCTGACGTACTCGACCATCGGCACGCGCGGCGATGTGGATATGTGCGTGTGGTCGATCGGCTATGCGGTCGACGAGCTGAACCAGATGCGCAGCGAGCTGCTGGCGACTCCGCTGGGCGGATATCTCTCCACGCCGCACAGCTTCCTCGCCATGACCAAGCGCTCGCAGTACCAGATTGGCCGCGAGGATGAGAGCGAGGGCGAAGGCCGCGGCGCGATTCGTCCCGGCGGACAGAAGTACATCTTCATCTATCCGTTCTGGAAGACGCGACCGTGGTATCTGCTCTCGCTCGCCGAGCGCAAGCGGCTGATGGATGAGCATATCCGCGTTGGCCTGCTGTATCCGCGCGTGAAGCTCAACACGACGTACTCATTCGGGCTCGATGACCAGGAGTTCGTGGTGGCGTTCGAGACCAACTTCCCTGAGGACTTCCTTGACCTGGTCCAGCAACTGCGCGAGACCGAGATCAGCCTGTACACACTGAAGGACTTTCCCATCTTCAGCTGCGTCAGGCTGCAGCCGATGGAGATGCTGGATCGGCTCGGGTAATTCAGTGATAAGTGACAAGTGGTAAGTGCCAAGTCCAAGCCGAAGCACAAGAAGACTGCGAAGCCGCTTGCGCCTGACCGCGTTGCGGCGATTCTGGCCGCGCTGCGCAAGGCGTATCCGAATGTGGTCTGCGCGCTGACGCACAAGAACGCCTTCGAGTTGACGATTGCGACGATCCTCTCCGCGCAGACGACAGACGTTGGCGTGAACAAGGCAACGCCGGCGCTGTTCAAGGCGTTCCCGAGTCCCAAAGCGCTGGCTTCGGCCTCGCTCACCGAGATTGAGCCGCTGATTCGCACCACAGGCTTCTATCGCGCCAAGGCGAAGAACATCCAGGGCGCAGCGCGCGTGCTGGTGGAGAAGTTCCACGGCAAGGTTCCACAGACCATCGAGGAGCTGACCGCGCTTCCCGGCGTGGCGCGCAAGACCGCGAACGTGGTGCTGGGAAGCTGGTTCGGCATCGCCGCGGGCATTGTCGTGGACACGCATGTGCTGCGGCTCTCGCGACGGCTGGAGCTGACCAAAGCGACCGACCCGAAGAAGGTCGAGCAGGACCTGATGAAGATCATCCCGCAGGACCGCTGGATCCAGTTTTCGCACGAGTTGATTCACCACGGACGGCAGGTCTGCATCGCGCGCAAGCCGCATTGTGTGGATTGCACGCTGGAGAAGCTGTGCAACTCCGCGGACAAGACGTGGAGCTCGCACGGCTAGCCGGTGACCCCCTCCCCCTACTATGATTTTCTGGAGGATCTCTGGAATCAGCGGTTTAGCGGGTGACCTCGGGGTCAAAATATTGAAAACAGAGATTTTATCGGCAAAATATTCATTCTCCTGGGGTTAGGTGCGGGTTCTTGTTGAGTTGTCCGTTCTCAGTTGCCAGTTTTCCAGTTAGCCGGTCTGAGCTGACTCGGGGTCTTGTTGAGCATAGAGCTTAGAGGTTAAACGAAAATACCCGGCGGTTAGGCCGGGTGTTTGTACCTGAATTTCAGGCTATGAATCAATTATAACCATCTGGGCAGAATAACTACGCCAAGTTTTTTCAATGTTTATTCTTCATGTTTTTCAGCCACTTAGGCGAAGTTACGCTGCTTCAGGGTCTTGACAACTTTTTCGGCTAACGCGGGGATGGTGGGCTCTGCGGCTTCGGCGTGAGGCGGCAGGCCGAGCGAGCGCAGGGTCTGTGAGGTGATGGGGCCGATGGAGATGCGAAGGATCTCCGGCGGCAGGTTCAGGCCGGCGGATTCTAACAACGCGAGCAGGTTGGTGACGGTGGAGCTACTGGTAAAGGTGATGGCGTCCGGGTAGTCGGCGGGGCTGTGGAAGAGTGCGCGAACCTGGGGAATGGAGCCTGTGGGAACCACGGTGCGGTAGGCGGGGGCGATGGTGACCTCGGCACCGGCGGCGCGCAGGGTTTCGGGGAGGATGTCGCGGGCCTGCTCGGCGCGAATCAGAAGAAAGCGAGTTGGGCTGCCGTCCGGCTGGAGCGCGTGGGGCAGCAGCGCGGTGGCGAGGGACTCGGCGACAGCCTGGGGCGGGATGAGATCCGGCTTGAGCCCGATGGCCTGGAGAGCCTTCGCAGTCGCCGGACCGATGGCGGCGATGCGACAGGGACAAGGGACAACGGAAAAGGGATAAGAAGAACTCTCCATGCGAGTGTGGAAGGCTTCTACGGCGTTGGCGCTGGTGAAGAGGAGCCAGTGGTAATGATCGAGGTGGGCGAGGGCCGCGTCGAGAGGGGCGAGGGTGGTGGGCTCGGTGAGTTCGATGGCCGGAATGAGGATGGGTTCGAGGCCGGACGAGCGGAGGACTTCGGCGAGGGCCGAGGCCTGGTGCGGCGAGCGAGTGATGAGGACGCGGGGCATCGCACCCCCATTAGAGCAAAAGCAGCGCAAGCCGCGGTTCCCATGTCTCATCCTTCGCGGGCCCAGGACCGAGAGATGGGGCACCCAGCTACAGCTTAGCGGCTTCGTCAGCCTTGGCGCGGGCGGCGTCGGTCCTGCCTGCAGAGAGCAGCAGATGGGCGTGGAGCCCGAGAATGTTCTTCAGGATGCGGCTGTACTCCTTCTTCAGGGCGTCGCTCTGCACCATTTGGATGGCGAGACGCTCCGAGTCCTCGGCGATGTTGAAGTCGCGAAAGGCGGAGGCCGACTCGCGCAGTCCCCACTCCGCCTCGGCCTTGGTGACGTAAAGGGTGCAGGGAATGGCGATATCGCCATATCCGCGTTCATTGATCGCGATGGCCTTTTCCGAGGCGGACAGCGAATCCTGGAACTGGCTGCCGCTCAACAGGGCGGTGGCGGCGTACAGGTAGGCTTCCAGGCGGGCCTCCGAGGCCTCGCTGTCGGCGAAGAGTGCGTCAGCCTGACGGGCTGCCGGCAGACAGACCGCGACTTGATTGGCGGGATCGCCCTTGGTCTGCAAGGACTGAAGGCATTGATCCCGCGCGGTGGTGAACTTCTCCGGAAGGGGCTTGATGGGGAGCTTGCTCGTGGGCGTGGCCGCGGTGAAGCTCACCGTGACGACAGTGGTGGCGGGGACGGGCTCGCCGTTTGCGGTGAAGGGCCGATAGACCCACTTCCTGACCGAGTCGATCGCGGCATCGCGCAGGTTGAAGCGCCCGCCCAGGACCGTGATCCCGGTGACGTGACCGGCGGGAGTGACGACGATCTGCAGCTTGACGTCGCCGAAGAGTTGCGCGGCGAGGGCATCGGCAGGGAGGATCGGGCCGGGATGGATGAGGAGATTTTGGGCCGCCGCATCCGGGTCTACCACCAGCGGGGGCGTTGCGGACGGAGACTGAGCGATTGAGGCCGATGACACAGCCAGGATGCAGGACAGGAACAGAAGACGCATGGTGGGGCTCCGATGGTCAATCTAGCATGAAGCGGGCCGTGGCGATGGCGCACGCGACTGCAAAGGCCTTAACGCAGAGAGCGCGGAGGTTGCGCTGAGGGCGGAGAGGAAGACGGCGTTACTTCACTGCTTGCGGGTAGACGACCTCCAGGGTGCGGATCTCCCATGGCTTGATGGGGAGGGTGATGGTGTCGGATGCGAGCGGCAGGTGTGGGGTGTTGGGGAGGGGCGTCTCCATCAGGTTGGTCTCGATGGCATAGAGCGCACCGGGCGGGATGTGGAGGTGGGCGTCAGTTCCCTTCCCGGTGGCTTCATAGAAGCGGAAGATGAGCGCGTTGGCGTCTTCGGCTTTTTTGACCGCGGAGAGGATGACGTTCGGTTCATCGACCGACGCGAAGCTGTGTGTTGGCGGCAGCGTCCCGGTGTGCGGGAAGACCTGCTGCGCGGTGAGCGGGGTGTTGAGTTCGTAGCCGCGATGGACGGTCTCGGCGGTCTGCCACGTGCCGGTGTGCGGGTAGATCTCGTAGGTGAAGTGCTGGAGGCCGCGATCGGCGTCGGGGTCGGGCCAGGTGGGCGAGCGCAGCAGCGTGAGGCGCAGCGTGTTGCCGAGCGCGTCGTAGCCGTACTTGGAGTCGTTGAGGATGGAGACGCCGGCGGTGGCGTCGCCGAGGTCGGCCCAGCGCTGCGCGGGGACTTCGAACTTGGCCTTCTCCCAACTGTTGTCGCGGGTGGTGGGCCGTTCGATGGCGCCGTAGGGGATCTCGAAGGTCGCCTTGGGGCCGGAGTGCGCGAGCGGGAAGGCGGCCTTGAGCAGCGTGTGGGTCTCGTGCCAGTCGACGGTGGTGTCGACGCGGACGAAGTCGGAATCGGCATCGAGGGAGATGTCCTGCGTGAAGTGGGAGTGCTGCCAGGTGCGCTTGATCTCGATGGTCTTGCGGAGGGGGCCGTCGGCGACGACCTGGATGGAGTCGAGGGTGTCGATCAGGGTCATCTTGCCGTCGAGGGTGCCGGGGTCGATGTTCCAAGCGTCGTACTGTTTGGGGTTGTCGGCGTAGGTTTGGAGCTGGTTGGCGCAGGCGTGCGGGGCGAGGTAGGTGGCGGGTTTGAAATGCTCTTCTGAGGTTGTGAGGGAATTGATGCAGCCAGTCGTTGGATCGATTATGAGGCCGAGTCTTGCGTTCTGGAGAAGGTAACCTCCAATAGCCTTGGCCAAATGCAGATCACTTTTTTCTTCCTGAACCAAGCCGGTCGTGATGGGCACAGCCTCCATTACCGCGTAGCCCAACGCGCCAATGTCGCGTGCGTTCAACAACACTCGAATAGAGTTCGTAGCCGGATCCGTATCGACGATTTGCGTGAGCGGGTTGTCACGACGGCCGTCGAATACGTCAATGGGCTCACCGATTCGCGCTCCGCGGGGATTCATCGATCGAGGCAGCTCGACCTCAACTGTTCCGGTTCTTCGCCACGGCAACGAGTTGAAGACAAGGATCGGAGTGCCCGAGGGGATCTGGCGTGAAGTATTCACTCGAGCCGAGATCACTTTCATGGCGGCCTGATTCATGAGTTCATCTGCTTGGAAGACTTCGGTGAAATCCTTCTGCGCGTCGCGGTAGATGACGGCGATGCCGGAGCCGGCGGCGAGGTCGTGGAACTGGTTGAAGGTGATCTTCTTCCAGTTGTCGGTGAGGACGTCGGCGGGATAGGGCGCGCCGTCGAGCCAGGCGAGTGAGGCGAGTTTTTCGGCGTCGAGGGTCTGGGTTTCAGCGACGCGCATGTTGCGTTTGTGGTTGGCCTGCGTGGTGTAGACGCCGCGGTGGTATTCGAAGTACAGCTCGTCGTTCCAGGTGGGCAGGCTCATGAGTTGGTCCGGGTTGGGGCTGTCAGCTTCCAGTCTTCCAGTTGCCAGT
>Ga0302146_10002490_pt1 | contig 10279 bp, 9 predicted proteins | sample I_Bog_E3_1_FD_193578 | JGI IMG/M metagenome (GOLD analysis project Ga0302146, IMG submission 193578) | Peat permafrost microbial communities from Stordalen Mire near Abisko, Sweden - I_Bog_E3_3 | ecosystem: Environmental > Terrestrial > Soil > Wetlands > Peat | place: Sweden: Abisko, Stordalen...
CCGCGCGTCTCCATCGGCTCCGGACCGAATGAACGATATACTGGCTGTTGCACCCTTGAAGCAGCTCACACACAAGAGGAATCATGGAGTTCGATTCGGAATTTGAGCGCAGTCTCTTCGATCTGCGCAAAGCAAAACTCGAGGAAATCGAGAAGCTCGGCCAGGCCGCGTACCCCAACCAGTTCCTTGCCTCGCATACCCTCCCCGAAGTGCGCCAAAACTGGGGCGAAGCGCAAGCCGATGCCCTCGAAGACCCGCGCATCACCGTGGCCGTCGCCGGGCGCATCATGGCCATCCGCGCGCAGGGCAAAGCCGGGTTCGCGACCCTGCAACAAAATGGTCAGCGCCTGCAGATCTACGTCCGTCTCGATGCGGTCGGCGAGCAGGGCTTCGCGCTCTACAAGCTGCTCGACCTCGGCGACCACATCGGCGTCACCGGCTACCTCTTCCGCACCCGCACCGGCGAGCTCACGGTCCATGTCGAGCGCCTCACCTTCCTCGCCAAGGCCATGCTCGCGCTTCCTGAAAAATTTCATGGCCTGGCCGATGTGGAGTTGCGCTACCGTCAGCGCTACGTCGACCTCTTCAGCAACCTCGACGCACGCGAAGTCTTCGTCAAGCGCGCCAAGGCTCTCAAGGCCCTGCGCAAGTTTTTCGATGATCGCGGTTACATCGAAGTGGAAACGCCGATGATGCAGCAGATCGCCGGCGGCGCCGCGGCGCGGCCGTTCAAGACGCACCACAACGCGCTCGACCAGGATCTTTTCCTGCGCATCGCGCCGGAGCTTTACCTGAAGCGCCTTGTCGTCGGCGGATTCGATCGTGTCTATGAGATCAACCGCAACTTCCGCAACGAGGGCGTGAGCACGCAGCACAACCCCGAATTCACCATGCTCGAGTTCTACCAGGCCTACGCCAACTATCACGATCTGATGACGCTGACTGAAGAGCTGGTCGCGTTTGTCGCGCAAGAAGTATCAAAGTCTCGGGATTGTCCGGACGGGACCACGCTGACAACTTTCAACGACGTGGAGATTGATCTGGGCAAGTGGACGAGACTCACAATGGTCGATTCGATTCGCGAACACTGGCCCCCAGATGCTGGCGTTGCTCCGACGATTGAAGTACTCTCTTCGGTCAGTGCGCTTAAAGAACATCTCAATGCAGCGATTAACTGCCTGAATGATGCATTTGAGATTAAGGGTGAAGATGACTTATTTGGTCGCGCAGAAACAATCGCGCCACGAGCCTTTTTTGTCCTTGCGTTAGAAGAGATAAGGAAAGGTGCGCCGCTCGGCAAAATAGTCTATGGGCTTTTCGAGGGCATCGTCGAATCGAAGCTGATCCAGCCCACCATCATCTACGACTATCCAACCGTCGTCTCCCCGCTCTCCAAGCAAAAGCCCGACGATCCCGATCACGTGGAGCGCTTCGAGTTCTTTGCCGGCGGCTTCGAGCTCGGCAACGCCTTCAGCGAGTTGAACGACCCAGTCGAGCAGCACAAGCGTTTCGCCGACCAGTTAGCCGAGCGCGCTCGCGGCGACGACGAAGCCCATCAGATGGACGAAGACTACGTGCGCGCCCTCGCCTACGGCCTGCCTCCCACCGCCGGCGAAGGCCTCGGCGTCGACCGCCTGGTCATGCTGCTCACCGGCTCAAAATCAATCCGCGACGTAATCCTCTTCCCGCTGATGAGGAACAAAGAACAGGGACTAGGGACTTAGGGACTAAGGGGTCGATCAATGGGACAATCGTTCAAAGATCTCGTAGTTTGGCAGCGGTCAATTGAATTGACAGTAGACGTCTATCAGTTGACCTCGAAGTTTCCGGATTCCGAACGCTTTGGCCTCACTAACCAGATGCGTAGAGCGTCCGTTTCAGTCGCGAGTAACATCGCCGAAGAATATGGCCGTGCAACCAAGGGAGAGTATGTCCAGTTTCTGGGCCATGCCCGCGGATCATGCTCCGAACTCGAAACTCAGATTGTCATTGCGAAAAAGCTCGGATTCGGCGCAACTCCGGATCTTGATCCAACGGAGACCCATTGCAATGACGTTAGCCGGCTTCTTGGGGCGCTGATGAAGTCCATTCGGTCGAAGCAGTCGCAAAGCCCATAGTTCCTCAGTCCCTTAGTCCCTTAGTCCCTCAGTCCCTCAGTCCCTTAGTCCCTTAGTCCCTTAGTCCCTCTTCGAGGAGCTTTCCATCACCATGAATATCTTGTTCGTCGGCGACATCTTCGGCAGCGCGGGACGCAGGATTGTCCGCGAGCACATCGGCCACGTGCGTCAGGCCAATGCCGTCGACCTGACCATCGTCAACGCTGAAAACGCCGCCGGCGGCTTCGGCGTGACCCCGCAGATCGCCGAGGACCTCTTCGAGCTGGGCGCGGACGTGCTCACCACCGGCAACCACGTGTGGGACAAGCGCGAGCTGATGGACTACCTGAACTCCGTCCCGGCCGACAGCCAGCAACACGCCCGCCGCGTGCTGCGCCCCGCCAATCTTGCGCCTGGCCTGCCCGGCTACGGCGTCTTTGAGGGCACCACCGCCGGCGGCGTCGATTACGCCGTCTTCAACCTCATGGGCCGCGTCTTCATGAGCGGCGCCAACGATCCCTTCCACGCCGCCAATGACATCCTGGCCGGCATCAAGGCCAAGGTCATCGTGCTCGACTTTCACGCCGAAGCCACCAGTGAAAAAGTCGCCATGGGCTGGCACCTCGATGGCCGCGTCACCGCCGTGCTGGGCACCCACACCCACATCCCCACAGCCGACCAGCGCATACTGCCCGGCGGAACCGCCTACCAGACCGATGTGGGCATGAGCGGGCCCTACGACAGCGTCATTGGAGTCGAAAAGGAAATGGTGCTGCACCGGTTTCTCACCGGCCTGCCCGGCAAGTTTGAAGCCGCCAAGGGAAATCCCAAGATGTGCGCCGCGCTCATTACCTGCGACCCGGCCACAGGCCGCGCCTCCGCCATCCAGCGCATCATGCTCGGCGAATAATAGCCGTCCCGTAACAGTCTGTGGCAGAAGTCTAGTTTTGAAAGGGCACGACTTCAGTCGTGCCGTAAAGTCCTAAGAATCATCAGGGCTTTAGCCCCTGAGGAGCGGTTTTCTCACGGGTTTCACTTTCACCACAGCCTCGTAAGCCATACGGCCCCCAGGGGCTGAAGCCCAGGCAACTTCCGGCTTTTTTGTGGCATGGCTATAGCGGTTTCAGGATTGCCGTACCCAAAGGGAATACACTCAAGTCGACGCGACCCCAAGGAGCGGCGACCTCGCAGTAGTGCAGATAGGGTATACCTATCCTGAAACCGCTCTAAAGCCATGCCCTTTCAAAGCACCACGCAAAAAGGGCAGCCCATTGCAGGCTGCCCTTTTCTTTGATCCCCGAGTTACTCTTGCTGTCTTAGTGAGCCGCCGGTCTGTGTCCAGCCGCGGGCTTGTGGGCAGGCACAACCTTCTTCTTCTCCGGCTGCACAAATCCGTTTTGCAAAACAAGCTGGGCGGCCGCGTCCGTCGCCGGTGTCGCAGGCGTGGTGGCCGTGGCAGGCGTGGCTGCCTTGGCCGGAACCTGCGTGTAGGAGTCGTAGGTGCCATCCAGTTCTGCCTGGCCCCCCTTGGACTGCAGCCCGAACTCGAAGCCGGGAGCCGGGATGTCCTTGTCCGCCAGAGGCGTCTTCAGATTCACAATGAAGTCGGCAACCTTGGCCAGCTTTGCGTCATCCGTAACGGCAACCTTGATCACTGAAGCCGTGGCTTCGATCACGGTTCCGGGAACCGGGGTCTGCTGACCCTTCATCACCGCCCAGATCTTGTCCGCATCGTCCTTGGAGCCAAGGGTAAGAATGGTCTCCTTGTCCGAGAGGGCCAATGACTCAAGCTTGGTGCTTGGGTCGGTCAGCATGGTGTGGATCTGTTCGGCCGGGGTCGGCGCCGGTGCGATCTTGAAGTCTGCGGGAGGAAACGTTGTGAGGGCAGCCTTGGCCTTCACATCGTCAAGCCCATCCAGCTTGCCGTGGAACTTCTTGTACCAGTATTCGAGCTTCTTCTCGATCGGGCCCTTGAAGCTGGGCGGCGCAAAGTCCCAGGTGCGGGCATAAAAATAAATCGCGTTCACCAGGTCCTGGCCCTCGCCGGCCTGGGCATACGACTCGGCCAACTGATACGTGTCGGCCAATCCGGCTGCCTTCGACTGGTCGTCCGAGAACAGCATCAGCTCCGCCTTGTACTCGCCCTCGGCAGCCTTGAAGTCCTTCTTTGAGATCGCGTCGTCCAGCGCGATGGTGGAGTCGAAGACCGGATAAGCCGTCGTGGTGTACTTCTTCCAGTCGTCGGCAGAGGTCGCGTCCGGCTTGGCCACCGTGAGGCCCTTTTGCGCTAGAGTCGCCGCATCGTCGCAGGTCTGCGCATCGCTGGTCTTGGCGCACTGGCCCTTCTTGATATAGACCGAAAGGAAGATGGCCTGCGCGTTGTTCGGCTCAATCTGCAGCACGCGAGTTGTCGCGGTCAGTTCCTTGTCGGGGTCATTCAGGCCCTGGTAGGTGTCCACCAGAACGTCCAGAACAGCCTTCTTCACAATGCTCTGAGGATAATTCTTGAGAAAATCTTCCAGCGCCGCTGCCTTGGCCTTCGGATCGGTCTGCGTGTATGCGGTTTGATAGGCGTTGAATTCGGCCGGATCCTTGATCTGGATCGTGCCGGAATCCTGGGCTCGAAGCGATGGCACAGTAACGAGGCTCATGCTCGTCAACACCATCAAAGACGCAAAGACTACCTTCTTCATGCAGTGCTCCTGGGAGTTGCCAAAATGGGGATCAATATCCATACTCTTGCTTGCGAAACCGACAGCCATTCTCTCGGGTGCTTCAGTACTTGGGTGATGGGTAAACGATACCACGGCATCCATTGAGGCGATGGATGGATTATAGAAACCCAACCCGCCCCTGACAAGCAAACTTGTTGGAGGAATTCCTGAAATCAGCATGGAATCCATCCCGCCGGACTCCTCCGTTCGTTTCAGACTCCGGGTTATAGGATGCGGCACGATACAGAATCGCTGTATTGCAAGCGTCTGCCTGCTCAATGGCCCCGCGTGCAACTCCGCCGCCCCTGCGTCGTCCCCTCCCCGCATACCGGCTTAGACACCGGAACGCAAAAAACTGTTCCCGGCCAGGGTTTCCTGGCCAAAACGGGGTTGAGGTTTGCCGTTCCTTCAGACAGTTGCGGGAGTGGTTAGCTCGATCTACTTGAGCAGGCTGACCAGTTCAGCCTGCTCGGCCAGAAAGGCGTCGTGGCCATGGTCGGTGGTCATTTCGCGGTATTCGGCATCCACGCCCGCCGCCCGGATGGTAAAGGCAAAATGCCGCACCGCATCCGGCGGAAACAGGGCGTCCGAGCTGATGCCCACAAACGTGAGCCGGGCCCGGATGCGGCTGAATGCCTCGGTCGCCGACGCCCCTCCCCGCTGCGGGTCCCACGTGTCCATCGTGCGCAGAATCGCCAGGTACGCATTGGCGTCAAAGCGCTCGATGAAACGCTTCCCCTGGTAATCCAGATAACCGGCAATGTCGAACCTCCCGCCAATCAGGCCGCCGCCCTGGTTATCCAGGCCCCACGGGTCCTCGCCGTTGCGGTTGGGATTGCGCCCGAACCGCTCCTCAAACAGCTCCGGCGACTTGTAGCTGAGCATCGCAATCTGCCTTGCCAGCGCCAGACCGCGTCGCGGGGGCCGCTGCGGCAGATAGCGCCCGCCCTGCCACTCCGGATCGTTCTCAATGGCCTGCCGCTGCAGGTGGTTCAACGCCAGTCCCATGGCTGGAACCGGCGCAACTCCGATAATCACCGCCCGCTCCACACGCTCGGGATGCAGAATCGCCCAGTCCAGCGCCTGCATTCCCCCGATCGAGCCGCCCAGCGCCAGCCGCAGCCGCCTGATCCCCAGAGAATCCAGCAGCCGCGCCTGCGCCCGCACATTGTCGGCTATGGAAATCAGCGGAAAATCCGGTCCGTAGACCTCGCCCGTCTCCCGGTCCACCGACCCAGGCCCCGTCGAACCGTAGCAGGAACCCAGCAGGTTCACGCAGATCACGCAATCGCGCTCCAGTGAGAGCAAGCCGCCCGCCGCAAACAGCTCCGGCCACCACGCCCCCACCTGCGCCGAACCGGAAAGCGCGTGGCACACCAGCACCGCGTTGTCGCGCTCCGCATTCAGGCGCCCATACACCGCGTAATGCAGCGTGGGGCCGGCCAGAGTCCGCCCGCACTCCAGCAACAAGTGCTCGTTGAGCACAAAGTCGCCCTCGTACGTGGGCGCCGGAACCCGCGTCACTGCCGGGCCCCCGCTGGTCTCCATCTGGCTGGTCTCGATCCGCGATTCGGTCACTACACTCATTGTGCGGCAAGTCCCGCGGTTGATGTTGCATTTTCAAACGTGTGCCCGTTTGCCGTCTCGATCGCCTGCTCCAGGTCGGCAATAATGTCGCGCACATCCTCGATTCCCACGCTCAGCCGCACCAGTTCAGGAGTCACGCCCGTCTGCGCCTGCTCCTCCACCGTAAGTTGCTGATGCGTGGTCGAGGCCGGGTGAATCACCAGCGACTTGGCATCGCCGATATTCGCCACCAGCGAAAACAGCTCCAGTGAGTCGATCAGCTTCTTCCCCGCCTCATATCCGCCTTTAATTCCGAAGGTCACCAGCGCCCCGCGCCCATTGGGCAGATACTTCTGCGCACGCTTGTAATAAGGGCTCGACTCAAGGCCCGGATAATTCACCCACTCCACTCCAGGGTGACGCTCCAGGTAGCGCGCCACGGCCAGCGCATTCTCTGAGTGCCGCTCCAGGCGCAGATGCAGCGTCTCAATCCCCTGCAGCAGCAGAAACGCATTGAACGGCGAGAGCGACGCGCCTGTGTCGCGCAACCCCTGCACGCGCGCCTTCAGAATGAACGCCAGTGGCCCGAACGCCTCGGTATACGACAGCCCGTGATACGACGGATCGGGATCGCTGAACTCCTTGAACCGCCCCGAACCCGCCCAGTCGAACTTGCCCGCATCCACAATCACGCCGCCGATCGTGGTTCCGTGCCCGCCCAGAAACTTGGTGGCCGAATTCACCACAATGTCCGCGCCCCACTCGATGGGCCGCACCAGAGCCGGCGACGCCGACGTATTGTCGATCACCAGCGGCAGCTTGTGCTCATGCGCAATCGCGGAAAACTTCTCAATGTCCACCACGTCCAGCTTGGGATTGCCCAGCGACTCGGTATAGATCGCCCGCGTCTTGTCGTTGATGGCCGCGCGCAGCCCGTCAAAGTCGTCCGCATCCACAAACCGCACCTTGATGCCCAGCCGCGGAAATGTGTAGTGGAACAGGTTGTACGTACCGCCATAGAGTGAGGTCGTGGAAACAATCTCGTCCCCCGCCGAGGCCAGCGTGGTCAATGCCAGCGTCTCCGCCGCCTGGCCTGAGGCCGTCGCCAATCCAGCCGCTCCGCCCTCGAGCGCGGTCACGCGCTTTTCAAACACGTCGGTGGTCGGGTTCATGATGCGCGTGTAGATATTGCCGAACTCCTTCAGCCCGAACAGCCGCCCCGCGTGGTCGGCGTTTTGAAACAGGTACGAGGTGGTCTGGTAAATCGGCACCGCGCGCGCCCCCGTCGCCGGATCGGGCGACTGGCCGGCATGAACGGCATTGGTGGCAAAGTGATGCTGCTTCGGCTCTGACATGATGTTCTCCTTCAATTTCGTTCTCTTCGTATCACTGATACATGTGTGCCCCATCCATCACGTCTTTTGTGATGGGTGGAAAGAAAACCCTGGGTGCCCCACCCTCGCCACGTCTTTGTCCTTGTGGCTAGGGTGGGACGGAAGAAACTAGTTCGTATGAAAAACAAAACGACCCGAATCCTTTTGGGACCCGGGCCGCCTGATTTTCAAGATCGGTTGCGTCTACCGCATTCGCGTCTCAAGAATCGCACGGACAGGTCCGCAGGCCCGACACATACACATGTCCATGACCGCAATTCCGTGATTCGCTGAGTTCCGCATTAAGGGCAGTATCGACGGAAGCAGGCCTGAAAGTCAAATAACCGGCCCTTGAAGCATGAGCAAAACTTCCGATTCTTTATTCCTTCGGCGCGAGACCCTTGGCGCTTATGATTGCGACTTCCCGCGCTGGCCGCCTCCGTTTTAAGGAATCCGCATGCAGGTTATGCCATCCAATAGGAATGCTACTTACGCCGGCCAGAAAGTTAGGCAAACAGTTCGTGAACCCGGTGCCAACCAGCGCAGGCGGGTTCTCGGTCATGATCAAAGTAGCGCCCCGCTTTATCTTTAAAGGCGCGGCTCAATCTCCGAAATTCCCACTCGGCCCGTTCCGTACCGACCCGAAGATCTTTGCATCCCGCCCTCGCTCCGGCCTGAGAATCACCTGGATGGGACACTCCACCTCCCTGATTGAAATCGACGGAATCCGTCTGCTCATCGATCCAGTCTGGGAAGAACGCGCAGGGCCTGTGAAGTGGGCCGGCCCGAAGCGCTTCTTTGCCCCGCCCATCGCGCTCAAGGATCTGCCGGCCATCGACGCCGTTCTCATCTCGCACGATCATTACGATCATCTCGGCGCAGACACCATCCGCAGCCTGGTTACACTGCCGCAACTTCACAATGCCCGCTGGATCACTTCGCTCGGCGTGGAGACAATTCTGCAAGGTCTCGGTGTCGAACCGGCACGCTGTACCGCGCTCAACTGGACCGAGGACGTCACCATCGGCTCTGTCACAATCACGGCCCTGCCCGCCCGCCATTTCTCTGGCCGCGGTCTCTTCAACCGGTTTGAGACCCTGTGGGCTTCGTTCGCCCTCATAGGCCCCCACCACCGCGCCTACTATGGCGCCGATTCGGGAGAGTGGGACGGCTTTACTGAGATCGGCAAACAGTTTGGGCCCTTCGATCTCTCCATGCTTGAAATTGGCGCCTCCGACCCGCTTTGGCCTGACGTTCACATGGGTCCGGACGGGGCCGTGCGTAGCTTTCGCGCGCTGGGCGGCCACGGCATGCTGATGCCCATCCACTGGGGCCTGTTTGACCTCGCATTCCACACTTGGACCCAGCCAATTGAACGCGTCCTTGCGGCCAGAGACCTCAGCATCTGGTCCCCAACGCCTGGAATTCCCTCCGTCGTTGTCGCCGGCGAAGAGATTCGCTCCGACTGGTGGCGTCAAGAACAGATATGAACATGCACCGACGGTCCATTATTCAACCAATCAGTTGACACTTTTTCTTTTGCACGCTTAAATTAAACCATATGGTTGAACATTCCGCTCAGCCTCTCGATGCCGTCTTCCGCGCACTGGCCGACCCAACCCGCCGCGCCATGCTGCGCTCGCTCGCCGCCGGCGAGCGCAACATCGGCGAACTCGCCGCCCCGTTCTCCATGTCCTTTGCCGCCGCCTCGAAGCACGTCAAGGTCCTCGAGGGCGCGGGACTCGTTCGCCGCCGCGTGCAGGGCCGGAGGCACGTCTGCCGCATCCGTCCCGCACCACTCGCCGCAGCCAACAAATGGCTTAGCTTCTATCAGCGCCTCTGGACGGAGAACCTTGACCGCCTTGACGCACTGCTGCAGGCCGAAGATAGGGCTGCCTCAAAACAGTCCAAGCGAAAGGAACCCAAGCGATGAACACCGTCACGGTAACCCACCACTTTACCGCCTCGCCGGAGCGGGTCTTCGACGCATGGCTCGATCCCCAAACCGCCGGCAAATGGCTCTTCGCCACACCCACCGGCCAGATGGTTCGCGTCGAGATCGATGCCCGCGTCGGCGGCCTCTTCGTCCTCGTCGACCGCCGCAACGGCGAAGAAGTGGAGCACACCGGCGAATATCTTGTGATCGATCGCCCGCGCCGCCTGGTCTTCACCTTCGGCGTGCCCAAATACTCACCGCTCTTCACCGAGGTGACCATAGACATTGCGCCCTCGGCCTCAGGCTGCGATCTCACGCTCACCCACACCGGCGTGTTGAATGAGTATGCGGAAAGCACCGTGAAAGGTTGGAACGGCATTCTGGACAGGCTCGACCATCAAATTGCCGGGAGCAGTCTTCCAAATAAATAAGCCGATCAAATGAGACCAGGGGGAAGCCGCCCTGACCCCTGATCCCTAATCCCTGTTCCCTGTTCCCTAATCCCTGTTCCCTGTTCCCTGCCCTTCTACTCTTCCGGCTTCCACACATAAGCGCCGGTCTGCGGCAGCCCGATGTGCGCCAGCACCCGATAGA
>Ga0302146_10002498_pt1 | contig 10265 bp, 5 predicted proteins | sample I_Bog_E3_1_FD_193578 | JGI IMG/M metagenome (GOLD analysis project Ga0302146, IMG submission 193578) | Peat permafrost microbial communities from Stordalen Mire near Abisko, Sweden - I_Bog_E3_3 | ecosystem: Environmental > Terrestrial > Soil > Wetlands > Peat | place: Sweden: Abisko, Stordalen...
CCGATGACAATCGCTGGACCATGCAGCGTCTTTGCCGAGATTCCATGTCCAACCAAGCATTGTGCAGAAGATCGATCGGGCCATTCGCTGGGCAGTCGAATGCTATAACCCCCAAACGTTTCCGTCTTCAGAATCGTGGTGCGGGCAGTCGCTCCGGAAACCACAACGCTGAAATTCTCGACGCCCATTACCGTGACAATTACCAGAACCGCCGCGACCAGTCGCGATCGTCCGATGATGACACGTTGCCGATCAATCCCTTTTGGAATCTTGAACATCAAACTCCCCAAAGGTTGTACGCGACGGTTGCAAAGTTCTCTCGCGACGTTACATTTGAACCGCCTTCGTACCTGGCATCGAAAACAGCCGCCGCCCGTGCAGGCGACAGTCCTGAAATCTCGGGTATCACGAAAGAATAGTTACCGTTTCCTGCATGCTTGGAGCTGAAGTCCCCCAACCCCAACTCATTTGCGGCATAATCGAGTTGGACGGTCAAGCTCGAAACACTACCGTGAACCTGTTTGGCAAAAACGTCGAGACCTGTCGAGAGGCGTCCGCCTTGCCATTGGCCGATGCCGTAGGGATCCACACCGTCCTTCGGATTGACGCCGGACTCGACCTCGAAGTTTCCCACGATTCCGGCGGCTTCTTTGGTCGTAAGACCCAGCACGACAAAGTAGTCAAACGCGGTTTTCGCATTCTTGTTTGAACTCAACAGACTTTCACAAAATTTTGAAGAAGGCGACGAGCAGCTAAACAGACCCAACGGATCTTCCGCATTCAACGGATCGTCGTTCGTGAACACGTAGGGCTGATCCGTCGTGACAACGTCCGGGTCGATCGAGAGGAACTCGTCCGTCGCGGGGTCGTAGTACCGGTTAATCAGGTAGAGCAGCCCCGTTGCATCGGTGTAGGCACCCTCGAAACCAAAGGGCGTCACGTCGCTTCCTGAGACGACGGTTTGTTGACCGTAGAGCGAGTAGTCCGAAAGCTCGAGCGTCGATCCCGTCGAGCTGAACACACCTTGAACCCCGGTTTGATTCAAGGCGAGAAAGACGGCGGTGGTTCCAGAAGACGTGGTAGTGATCTGTTCAATTGGTGCGGTTCCTCCCGAGAGAAGATCTCCGTAGATATACGAGACATTGGTCGTAGATCCCGAGGTAGTCGTCGCGTCGTCAATGTCGAGAGGAATATCGCCCAAGGTGTCCCAGGCTGTCGACGTTGTTGAACTACTCGTCGATGAGGTCATCCGGAGACCGTCGCCGTTGTACTGATAACTCACGTCACCCGACGGCGTCGAACCGCAACCGGCCGACGTGGCGGTTGTGGGCATCACAGCGGTTGGTCCCACGCTGCAGAGTTCACCGTTCGAGTTCCAGTTGTAGTTGGTCGTGGCCGTCACCGGCACCGTGCCGGTCACCGATATCAGTCCCGCCACGTTAAAGTAACCACCGGCAGGAGAGTCGGGGGCGGTCGGAGCAAGCACTGCCGAGACGTTGGTGTCGTAAACGAACTGGTTCAAGTCCCACGTGTGCTGGTAGACGACCCCCGAGGTTGCGCCGCTGCCAGAAGCAGATTCGTCAAAGCTGCCCCCAAGGTAGAGCTCGTGAGTGCTCGAAGGAGTCAGTGCGGGGTAGGCGAGCGTCGACGAGCTACCCCAGTTGTTATCAGCTTCACCGGTCTTGTCGATGTGCCATGTGGTTGCAGCCCCAGTCCCGTAGGTGAACTCTTGTGAACTGAGTTCAACCCAATCCGAGGCAACACTCGCGGTGTAGCTCACGGTGATTGTCGAATAACCCACCGTATTCACGGTGCCTATCCACAGTTCAGCGTCAACTCCGTTGTTGACGTTTCTCACCTTCTGCCACGTAGCCCCGCCGCCGGTCACTCCGGTGATGGTGGGAGCCCCGCCTACTTCCACGAAGAGCGCGATAAGGTCGCCGGCGCTGAGCGGATTGACGTTGAGTGTCGAGAGTCCGGTCGAGCTGGCACTGTTGATAGTCCCTACGGCGGTAATGGTGCCAGCCGTACCTCCGGCCGTGGTGGTCGCGCTCGTACGCTCGCCGTTGACGTTGTAGCCGTACGTGGTGACGGGCACCGAAGAGGGCGGGGGTGTACTACACGTGTTACTGGACTCGCTCGTCGGCACCGTCCAGCACAGCTCATCGTCAGAGTTATACCCAAAGTCCTTCGTGGTTCCCGCGTCTCGCCAGGCCCAGTTGATCTCGCCGTTGTTGGCGAGACCATACGCGTCGTCGTCGCCGGGCGTCGTCGTTGGCATGTTCGTCCCGTACTGGATCTGGTTATTGCCGTTATACGTCGTCCAGCCCGAGGCTGTACCGTTCAACGTCGAGACCGCTACGCGCTCGTTGCTGTCGTAACTCCACGTGTCGTTGATCGGACCGGTGGTGGAACTACACGAACTGCCCACCGTGAGCGACGTGAGGTTGCCATCGTTGTCGTGGTTATAACAACCCACGAGGCCGGTAGAGGACGGGTAGGTGATGGTACTCGGAGTTTCCGGCGTCCAGTCGCCGTAGCTGTACGTGGTCGAGTGGCCCAGCCAGTCGCTCACGCTCGCGAGCCGTCCGGCGCTGTCGTAGGTGTTGTCGACGATGGTATTGGTGCTCGACGGTATTCCCGGCGAAGTCAAGGTGCCGCAGTTCGAGTTCGTGCTCACCGGGTACGCGGTGCAAGCAACTTGGCCTGCGGCGTTATACAGGTATGACACCGTCTGCCCATTGCCGTTCGTGGTGCTCGTCAGCTCGCCGTTCGAATAGGAGTACGTCGTCGACACATCCCAGCGTTCCGGGTAAGCGGGGTCAGCCGTGTCGTCACTCATTAAAGTGCGCTCGCCCGCGTCGTTGTAGCCGTACTCGCTGACCCCCGAGATGCTCGGTGCCTCGCCGCACGGGTAGGCGAGCGAGGTTGGCTCCTTGGAGCAGAGTTCGCCGTTGGCGTTGTAAGTGTCAGAGATGGCGGTGCCGTCAGGGTTGAGCGTTGTTACTAGTCGACCGTCGGCGTCGAACGTGTAGTGGGTGGTCACCCCCGTCGGATTGGCTGTCGAGGTTTCCAGCGTGGGAAACGAGGAGTCCGCGTAACTGTTGCTCGTCGTGTTACCGCTGGGGTCGGTGACGCTCAGAACATTGTGCAGGGGGTCGTAGGTCGTTGAAGTGTCCCCAGAGACTACGTTGCACTGCGTGTCAGTCGTAACGCCGCCCGGTTCGGGATCAACGTCGCCCGTTACACAGGCATCACCCAAGTCGTTGTACGCGCTGTACTGCACCGCGGCGCTTGGGGCAACTTCGGTCGGGGAATCGGGGTAGGCCAGATCGGAGTAGTAGTAGGACGTGGTGTCGTTATTCGAGTCGGTTGATGTCGCGAGCGCGGTACTACCTGGCACGTAGGTAAAGGCGCTCGATCCGGCAAGATTGCCTGTACCGCACGTCGACGAGTTCGATGGCCACTCCCTCGTCTGCTCGTAGCACACACGATTATCGCCGTCGTAGGCGTAAAAGGTCGACGCGGCTGGAATCGCCTGCGCCTTGAGGGTGAGGTTATATGCGGGGTCGTAGGTGTAGTCGATAGCGCTCTGGCCCGGATAGGTCACGGTCATCGGCAGATTCGCAGCGGAGTAGGTCGCGAGCGTCGCGCTCGGATTCGAGGAGTTCTGCGGGCCCGAATGCCCTGAAGGCGGTATTGACCACAGAACATTACCCATGACGTCGTAGTCCGCGATCGTCATCTGGGGTGCGGCGGCGGCACTCGAATCGTTCGCGTCCAAAGTAGAAGAGTTGATGTCACCGTACGCGTCGTAAGAGAACGTGGTCGCCCCCGTTGGTGCGCCAACCGCCCCTTGGTCGGACGTTGAACTGCTGCTCGTGCACGAGGTCGCGGCCGGTGCGCTCGGAACATTGTTCACTGTTGGTGGCACTTCGAAGCAGAGCAGTCCGTTGTTCGCGTAATAGCCGTAGGACGTGGTGTTGCCGAGTGGGTCAGTTGAAGTGAGGACCTGACCATTGGTGTTGTAGGTATAAATGTAGGCACCCGCTGGCGGGCTGGATGCCGAGTTCGTCGACGATCCGGGATAACTCCACTTCAGTTCGTTGAGATTGCTACTTCCGACGTCGTTATAGGCCGAAGTCTGGATATCCCCATCGACGTTGGTCGTCGAGACGACGTTGCCCGAGGGGTCAGTGATGATGGTCGCGGTGGGGGCCACGTACGACGAGTTTTCCGCGACGTTCAACGTGTCGGGATAGGTGATGATCTCAGAAGTGTTCGCGACGCCGTCCCCGAAGTTCCAACCGTAGTTCCACGTCTCGTTGTCGAGGGGCGTGCCCGCACCGGCGCCCAACTCGCTCGACGTTTCCAGTCCGGCCGAGTACTGATCAGTCTCGATTGGCGCTGCGGTTGTTCCCGCACCAGTTGGCTGTGCGGGATAAGTGATCGTCGTTGTCTGGAAATCCCCCGCGCCCATGCACTGGTAGTACGAGGACGGCTCGTCGGGAGGCGGATCAGCCGAGCACTGCGCCGTATAGGCATACGCCGTCGTCGCGCCAGCACTGCTGGTCGTGCCCGTGCCGTCGACGAGGGACGTCACCATGCCGTCATCGCCCGAGGATCCGACCGTCGTGCCGTAGTTGATCGTTGTCGTATGAGCCGCGGGCGATGACGAGCTGTAGTCGGGATCCTCGATCTCGGTGAGGTCGCTGGAGAAGGGACTCGCCTGACCTGACCCGTAGACGTAGCTCCAGGTGCTCGACGGCGTCGTCGATGGAGAGGCGACATTGGGGCCAGGAACACTTACGCTCGTAAGGTTTCCGCTGGAGTCGTGAGTTAGCGAATAATGGTTTCCAGCGGGGTCAATGATCGTCGTGACCAGACCCGCGGCATTGAACTCTTCGACGAGATCGCGGGCGTCACTCGAGTAGGCAATCGTGCAGTACGACGCGCTCGTCGGACACTGTTGCGGCAGGGTGGCGTTTGACGCTGTTTTAGAGATACTGCCACCGGCCACGTTGTAAAGAAGGGTGATTTGACCAGGCGCCGAGCCGGACTCTGCAGCCAAACTTGAGGAGGAACTGAGGGCGCCCGTCCATGCAAAGTCTTGGAGGAGCTGACCACTTTGGGATTGGTACGTGAATGACGTGCCGTCGTTGTCACTTAGTTGGCCCCGGACACTCGCGTCCGCACACCACTGAAGGTCGGACCCAGCGAGGGTGTACTTGTTCGTCGTTGGGTAATCGCCGGTCGTCCCTTGATTCACTGGCTGGCACGACTGCGAGGTGCCGTTGTCGAGGGACTCGTTAAAGGAGACCTCGGAACCGTCGCCTTGGTCGATCGTCACGCTCGAGGTTGGGGTGTTTCCACTTTGGGGCGTGATGGAAGCCGAGAAGGTGGTACCCCACCCCCAGCCGAGTCCCCCGGACGGCGTGGTGAGACCGGAGCCCAGCTGATACTGGGCCAATTGGGCGTCGTAGTAGAGAGGAAAACTAAGGTCGGATCCGATGGCTGGCGCTTCAAAGAGGTCGTTTTCGACAGAGAAATCACCGGTGAGGGCGTCGACGTCGGTGCCTGAGTCGAGCGTGTTGGACGGTGGGGCCGTACCCGTCACGTCGGCTGCCTGGCACGTGAAACAACTGAGCGAGGGATTGGTATCACCGAAGAGATTCCCCGGGCCGTAGGGGGGAATCGACGAGGACGAGGTCAGATGCGCCACGACGCCGTCCTGCCACACGGGCGTCCCGCTGAGCGTATAGACCGTCAGTTCTCCGTTGTTGCCCAGCGCCATGTACGCCGGCGCGTTCTTCGAGCGATGATTGGATCTAACCGAGATCGAGCCATCGGCTTTCGTCGTAACGACGCGATCGATTCCCGAACTTGCGGTCACCGTCCACACCGAGTGACCCGCCCGCTCAATCGAAAGTCGCCCGCCGCTCAATACGTGCGCGCTGTAGGTGCCAGAGGGCGAGACCAGTTCCTCACCGACACGCAAGACCGCGCCCGCACCGAGTCGCGCGGCGTTTACGGACGCCGTCGCGCTCGCCGTGCTCACGACACCCACCCCAAAAGTTGACGCCAACACGACCAAGATCAGTGAGACGTACGAAAGTTTCTTCATTGCGCACCATCTCTCGCGCGCACCGGCGCAGGCACGGGGTAGCCCGGGGAGGCTGTTCCATTGGTACTTGCCACGGTGGAGGGCGACTTGCCGGTCCTCCCGATGAACAGACAGTCCGTCGCACTCGAACAACTCATCGCACTGACCTCGTCGAGACTCGGCTTCAAGGTCGAATCAACCGACCACGACGCTCCTCCATCCCCACTCACGGCGACCACCGCCGAGTCGCCCGCGGTCGATTCGCCCGACGCGTAACAACGAGTCCCGGCGCACGTTAGTGCGTACACGTCCGCCGTTCCCGGAGGCATGACTACCGGATTCCACGAGGCTCCACCGTCGCTCGTCTCAACCGCAAACGCGCTCGCCGAAGGATCTTGCGCCACGGCAGGATTCGGCCCGATCGCGACGCAGGTCGACGATGACGCGCATGAGACGAAACGCAAGACCCCCGTGCCACCATTGACCGGGCGGTTGGTCCATGTGGCCCCGCCATTGTTTGACACCAGAATCGATGCCCCGACCGCCACGCAGAAGATTGACGAGGGACAATCGACTGATCCGAGCGGTCCGAGGGATGCCGAGATAGTTGGCACACTCCACGTGTTGCCGCCGTTAGACGACACGAGGAGTTGACCCTGATAGGGACCGGTCGCGCCCGGCGAGACACCGACACTCACGCAGTGCTCGCTGCTCGCGCAACTCACCCCGAGCAGCGTGGTGTTGCTGGAGGGAATTGAGCGGGCGATCCAATTAGATCCGCCATCGCGGGTCACGGCGACCGCACCCGCTCCCACCGCCACGCAGTCGTTGGCGCTCGTACAGTTAAGCGCCTCCAAGTCCGGCAGGCCCGGCACCACAGTTCCAGAACTCCAACTCCCGCCGCTCGAGGTTGAATAACCGGCGACTCCGTGCAACGAGCCGTTCCCACCGACCGCCACACACTCTGAGGTGCTCACGCAGTCGACGGCGTTGTAGTTGCCCGATCCCCCTGCAGCGCCCCCCGGGGCGAGCACCACGGGCGTACTCGTCTCATTCGCGGGCACGTTCCAAGGCGCGATCGTTGTTGTGGTGGTGGTCGCAGCGTCACGTTGACCACGCGCCAGCCTCGAGTGTGACGTTGCGATTGCGATCCCACCCGCGACGCCGACAACGAGTAGCGACGTTAACGCGACGAGAAGGAGTTTCACGTTGCGATGTTGAGAAGTGGCGATGCGGCTCCGATTGCGCGTTGGTTTCTGTTCGTTCATCGTCGTTGACTTTTTGAAAGTGGAGCGAGTGCTTCAGTGTTCGACAGCGCGACGCTCCGTGCGAGAGGTCCGCGGACGTTCGGACCGCCTCCGCCCGTAATGGTGCACAGGTATCCACTTTCCGATCCCTGATCCGGACAGGTGTATCCGTAGGTGTAGTTGTAGTACTCGACTGACGCGCCGTAGCTGGGGTAGGTGCAGGTCGGCGAACCTGACGGTGGTGACCAACCGCTGGGACAGGTGTATGCGGTGCCCTCGGACGTGTAGAGCGTGCAGGTGGAGCTCGAAGCGTTCCAGGAACCGCCGTCGGCAGTGCACGCGGCTTTAGTGATGGACGCAGTCCGGAAGCAGCGACCGGTGTTGGGATTTGGGAGAGTCCAGCCCGACGGGCAACTCGGTGCGGAGTTCGCACTTTCGCTTTGAGAGGAGCACGTCGTCCCCGACAGTAGGCCGCCGGAAGGGCAGTAGTACACCGGCGTAATACTCGTCACTGCGTAGATCGCCGCGTACGTGGCGAAAAACGTGACCATTGTCACGTTCGACATTTCGGGTAGAAAACTCCCGTCGGAGGGCTTGGTGGCCGTCACGAGGCAGGTGCCCGCGGTCACGATAGTCAGCGTGGTTCCCGACACGAGACACCCCGTGGCGGTGCCGTTCGTCGCGGTGTAGCTCACGGTGCCCGAGCCCGATCCGCCTGTCGTTGACAGCGTGAGCGCCAAGTTGCCCGGACCAAAGGTCGTCGAAATCACCAGGGGCGACGTCGGGGCATTGAGAGTCGTCGACGCCATGGTGTAAGTGAACGACGAACTGGAAGCGGCGAAGTTGTGGTCACCCGAGTAGACCACCCACACGACATTGGCGCCCTGAACGAGGCTTGATGTTGTGCAACTCGAATAGCCCAGATCGATCACGCGCGCCGCACAGCCCGCCAAAGGCGTCGCACTAGCGAGCGTTGGTCCGAGAAGAAACTCGGTGGTCCCAGTTGTCCCCGAGGGCAACGTTGCAATAAGCGTTACGGGAGTGCCCACGTTTTGATATTGGTCGGACGGGTAGGCCGCAATAACCAAGGAACTGGACGTGGGGGTGAGGGTGGACGTGGTCTCTGACGCGGACGCTGAAGGACCATTACCTCCGGTGCTCGCGGCGGTGACGTAAAACGTCACCATCGTCGAGGCCGGAAGTCCGGGCACCGTGCACGACAGCGGCGACGTAGACCCGGACAGAGTGCAGGTACCGTCATTCGGGGTGGTCGTCACGACGAAGCCCAAAATCGTCACACCCGATACCGGCGAAGGCGCCGTCCACGACACCTTCACTCCTGCGAGGGTATTGGTCAACGACACCGCGGTGGGCGCATTCGGTGTCGCCGCACCAGCGACCGATAGAGAGAGGGCGGGCATGAGCACTGCAAGGAAAGCAACCAAGCTAACGAGACGACGCAGCATAACTTCCCAGCCCCCAAATTTTAAGTATGTGCAACTTGTAGAAAAGCAATTCTTGAATTTCGAAGGAATGAAATCGCGAATGCGACCAACACCCATATTTCCTGCTCAGCACCACTTTCTGACATCAACATTTCACGAACAGTGGCACTTCTTGCCCGCTGAAATCGGAACACTACTACCACAAGCGGCTGGCCATCGAGGGAGCGGTGAAAAATTGAGTCCGGCTCAGGGTTGGGTACTAGACCTGCCGATAAACACGAGATGAGTGAAGCGTTCTATGATCACTCGCCATGAGTGATGACGATCAGACGTCCGGCGACGAACCTCGCTCGCGAGCCGGGCTTCGACGCTACCTCCGCGCCATCCACCTCGAGTAGGTTTCTGTCCTCACCGTTAACACGGTGGCACTCGCGACCGGTCGCCATCTTTTGCCGGTGCTGGAGCTGTTAACTTCATCCCTCGCTCTACGGCGAACGCGACCTCGGCGTCGAGATTGGTTAGCCGGTAGCGTCCTCCCAACCTCAGCGCTACATCCATGGAAGAGCGCGTGCAGAAGCGCGCTTCATATATTGCCGCAGAGCGGTGTCGTTATTGCCTGTTTGTGATGATCGTCACGGTGTTCCTCGGCGCTCCTGAAATCTTGATTGTCACGTGGATCGAGATGCGGCCTTCGAGGAGTCTCACGGCTTCCCACGCCCTCTCTCTCGCCAGTACAGAATCGCCCATTGCGCACCCGGTGACCGTTATCGAAGCGCCGGGAATCAGCTTTGTCGCGAGAGCCAGCAATGATCTCCTCGCGCCCGCATTCAATTCGCTGCTCACCGAGGCAAACGAGACCGTCTCCGGCGCGGGTCTCGCCGGTGGCGTCCTCGTGAGTTTTACGGTGACTACGAAGACGGGGTCTGTTTCAAAGATCACCGTCACCGATCCCGCGCTCGTGGCGTTGCCGACGGGCGTGAGTCCACTCGAGGTCGCGACGTAAATCGGGTCTCCGACAACGATGGTTGAATCCGTGATCGCGATCGTGAGCGGTGTGGTCGATTCCGGCGATGTGCCTGAAGGCGTCTGCCACGTCACGGCCAAGGCCACGACGAAGGACTGTCCTGTGGGCACCTCCGACCCGAGGGCAGTGGAGTTCGTGACGGGGTACTCGCTCACGGTCGTCCCCGTGGGTAGTGCACCAGCGGGTACCGAGATCGTGACCGTGCCCCCGTTCATGGTGGAAACAATCGTTGTCGGCGCCACGGCCGATGCAGTGGCCGAGACCGGTGCCCCAAAATCGGCAGACGGTAGGGAATTGGGAGGCGGTGCGTTAGTTGGCCCCGTGGCTGGAGGAGGATTATTGCCACTTCCGCCTCCGCCGCCGCTACCACCACCACCGCCGCCGCTACTGCCGCCCACCGTTACCACGTTGGACGGCGACGTCGTATAATCGCTACCCGAATACGT
>Ga0302146_10002518_pt1 | contig 10189 bp, 10 predicted proteins | sample I_Bog_E3_1_FD_193578 | JGI IMG/M metagenome (GOLD analysis project Ga0302146, IMG submission 193578) | Peat permafrost microbial communities from Stordalen Mire near Abisko, Sweden - I_Bog_E3_3 | ecosystem: Environmental > Terrestrial > Soil > Wetlands > Peat | place: Sweden: Abisko, Stordalen...
TCTGGTGCCCTTCGGCAGGCTCATCAGGCGCATCCACGAGCGCACGAACGGCGGCACCGGAAAATACTCGCCGAAGGGCACCAGATGGCGCTTGTAGTACCAGCCGCCGCCACTGCCGAGCACCCGGAGACCGTTGAAATACTGCCGGCTCTCCGGCACGTAGTTCACCAGGCCGATGGCCAGGTCCGCATCGTGCAGGCGCGCCGCGGCCTCGAGATCCTTGAGCGTGTCGCCGAGGTCGTTCGCGAGCACCGGGATGGCAGCCTCCGGCCACACGATCAGCCGCGCGCCCCAGGCCTGCGCGGTCAGATCGGTGTAGCGCCGGAGCGTGGCCTCGCGATTGGCGGCGAGCCATTTCTGATCCTGCGGCACGGCCCCCTGCAGCGCCGCCACGGCAATCGCCGGCCCCGCGGGGTGGGTGAATTCGTGCTGGCGCAGCAGCGCCGGCACCGCGAACAGGCCGATGAGGGCGCCCGCCGCGACCGCCCGGCGCGCTGTCGCCATGCGCGGCGCGCACAGCACCGACAGCGCCACGGCGGCGCAGGCCGCCGCCCAGGACACCCCGTACACGCCGCAGAGCGGCGCCCAGCCGGCGAGCGGTGAGTCGATGAAGGCATAGCCTAAGGACAGCCACGGGAAGCCGCTCAACACCCAGCCGCGCAGCCATTCGGTGAGCACCCACAGGGCCGGCAACACCAGCCAATCACGGCTCTCGCCGCCCTTCAGCCAGAAGCGATTGGCGAGAAAGCACAGCACCCAGAAATACGCCGTCATGATGGCCACCAGCGCCGCCTGCAGGATGAGGGTGAGCCAGACGGGCACACCGCCGAAACCATGCAGGCAGGTGTACAGCCAATAGGTGCCGCAGGCGAACAACCCCACGCCGAAGGCCGCGCCGGTGACGCCCGCGCGCCGCGGCGGCAGGCCGCGGATCAGCGCGAACAGCAGCGCCGGCGCCAGCACCCCCACCGGCCACAGGCCAAAAGGGGCAAACGCGAGGTTGAGCGCCGCGCCGGCCGCGAGCGCGGCCAGGGCCCGCACCAGCAGCGTCAAGCCGCGAACTCGTCGGCCGGAGGTTCGATGTCCTTGGGCGTGATCACCTTCAACAGGTCGATACGCCGCCGGTCGGCACGCACCACCCGAAATTCCAGATCATCCACGCGGATGACCTCGCCGCGGCGCGGCAGCCGGCCGAATTTCTGCATGAGCAGGCCGCTCACCGTGTCGACTTCCGCGTCGGAGAAGCGGGTGCCGAAGAACCGGTTGAAATCCCCCACCGGCGTGAGCGCGCGCACCGTGAACTCGCGCGGACCCTCCTTGCGGATGTTCTGATCGTCCTCCACGTCGTGCTCATCGCCGATCTCGCCCACGATCTGCTCGATCACATCCTCGATCGTGACCAGTCCGCACACACCGCCGTATTCGTCCACCACCATGGCGATGTGGTTGTGATTGCGGCGGAATTCCTTGAGCAGCACGTTGAGGCGCTTGCTCTCCGGCACGAACACCACCGGGCGCATGTATTCGCGGATCGCGAATTCCTCGGCGTTCTCCGCCTGCAGCCGCAACAGGTCCTTGGCGAGCAGAATGCCTAAGATCTGATCGCGATCCTCGCCGATGACGGGGAAGCGCGAATGTCCGGACTCCACCACCAGGGCCACCAGCTTGTCCGCCGGCTCGTCGCGCTGCACGAACACCATCTGCGAGCGCGGCACCATGATGTCGCGCACCTGCATGTCGGCCACCGCCAGCACCCCCTCGAGCATGGTGAGCGCGTCGTTGTCGAACAAGCCGCGCTCGCTCGCCTCGCGCAGGCCCTCGATGAGCTGCGCCAGGTCGCGCGGCTCGCCCGACATCGACTGCGTGATGCGCCTCAACCAGCGGCCGGTACCGCCATGGGTCTGCTCGGACATGGGACGCTCAGGATACTCGATCAGGCGTAGGGGTTTGAAAACCCAAGCCGATCAAGGATTTGAATCTCGAGGGCTTCCATTTTCCGGGCCGCCGCCGGGCGTTGGTGGTCGAATCCGGCCAGGTGCAGCAGGCCATGCACCGTGATGTGCGCCCAATGGGAGGGGCGGGTTTTACCCTGCAAACGCGCCTCGCGCGCCAGCACCGGCGCACAAATCACGAGTTCGCCCAGATGCCGCCGTCCATCCGGGCCCACCCCGGCGCCGGCGAAGGACAGCACATTGGTGGCATGGGCCCGGCGGCGCCACTGCGTGTTCAAGCGGCGGCTCATCGCCTCACCCACGACGCGGATGTCGAGCAGCGGGCCGCCGCCGCCCGGCGCGCGCGCACCGAGTTCCGCCCAGGCCGCCCGTGCCCAGCGCGCAAACTCCGCCGGCCGCGGCACCCACGGCCGGCGCGCCGCGTAGCTTACGTTAAGCGCGGGGCCGGCCACGCACTCACGGGGACGGATCGGGCGAATGCGCTTCGTAGGCTTGGACGATGCGCTGCACCAGGGGGTGGCGCACCACGTCGCGCGAGCTGAACAGCGTGAAGGCGATGCCGCGCACGCCCTTCAGGATGCTGATCACGGTGCGCAGGCCCGAAGGCTTGGTGTTCGGCAGATCCACCTGGGTGATGTCGCCGGTCACCACGGCCTTCGAGCCGAAGCCGATGCGCGTCAGGAACATCTTCATCTGTTCGTTGGTGGTGTTCTGCGCCTCATCGAGGATCACGAACGAATCGTTGAGCGAGCGGCCGCGCATGAAGGCGAGCGGCGCCACCTCGATCACGTTGCGTTCCATGAGCTTCGCCACGCGCTCGAAGCCCAGCATTTCGTAGAGCGCGTCGTACATCGGCCGCAGATACGGATCCACCTTCTGCGACAGATCCCCGGGCAGGAATCCCAGCCGCTCGCCCGCCTCCACCGCCGGACGCACCAGGATGATGCGGCGTACTTTTTCGGTCTGCAGCGCCTCCACCGCGCAGGCCACCGCCAGATAGGTCTTGCCGGTGCCGGCCGGCCCGATGCCGAAGGTCAGATCATGGGTGCGCACATTGGTGAGGTACTCGGTCTGATTGGAGCCGCGGGCGCGGATCGCGCCGCGGGCGGTGCGCACCTTGAGTTCATCCGGGGCATCGAGGCCCGTGACCACCGCCGTGGCCGGCGCCGGCTCCTCGCCCAGGTTCAATTCCTGCAGCGCCAGATGCACCCGCTCGGAGTCCACCGGTTCGCGCTGCGCACGGGTATACAGGCCCTGCAACACCGCCTCGGCGCGCGCCACCGCGTGCGGGTGCCCCACGATCTGAAAGCGATTGCCGCGGCGCTTCAATTCCACGCCGAGCCGCGACTCGATCAGCCGCAGATGCTCATCGAGGGGCCCGCACAGCTCGATCAGGCGGATGTTGTCCGCTGGATCGAGCAGCACGTCGCGGGTGGCCGGGACGGAATTCACGCCGGAAGGTCTGCCACGAAGCGTCCGCGCAAGGAATTGGGCATGGCTTCGGTAATGATCACATCGGCGAAGCGATTGAGCAACCCGTCCGGCGCGTCGAAATTCACCCAGCGATTGTTGTCCGTGCGCCCCGCCCACTGCGCCGGGTTGCGCCTGGCCGGCCGCTCCACCAGCACCCGCTGGCGCGAGCCCACCATGGAGGCGGAAATCGCCCGCGCCTGGGCGTTGAGGCGCGCCTGCAGCAGCTCGAGCCGCTGCTGCTTGACGGCGTGGGGCAGCGCATCCTCGAGTGCCGCGGCCGGGGTGCCGGGGCGCCGGCTGTACAAAAAGCTGAAGGATTGGTCGAAACCCACCTCGGCCACCAAGTTCAGGGTCGCCAGGAAGTCCGCATCGGTCTCGCCCGGAAAGCCCACGATCAGGTCGGTGGAGATGCAGATGTCCGGGCGCACCGCCTTGAGCTTGCGGATCTTCTGCTTGTACTCGAGCACCGTGTGGCCGCGCTTCATCGCCGCCAGAATGCGATCCGAACCGCTTTGCACCGGCAAGTGCAGGAAATTGTTGAGTTTGGGCACATGCGCATAGGCCTCGATGAGGCTGTCGTTGAAATCCAGCGGATGGCTGGTGACGAAGCGGATGCGCTCCACCCCCGGCACCGCCGCGACATAATGAATCAGGGTGGCCAGATCCGCCTCCATGCCGTCTTCCATGATTCCGGCATAGGCGTTGACGTTCTGCCCGAGCAGGGTGATTTCCTTCACGCCCTGCCCCGCCAGCTGGCCGATCTCCGCCAGGACCTGCGCGAACGGCCGGCTCACCTCCTCGCCGCGGGTGTAGGGCACCACGCAGAAGGAACAGTACTTGCTGCAGCCCTCCATGATGGACACGAAGGCGGTGGCCCCGGCGGCGCGCGCCGCCGGCAGCCGGTCGAATTTCTCGATCTCCGGGAAGCTCACGTCGATCTGCGGCCGGCCGGTCTTTTTCAGGCCCTCGATCAGCGCCGGCAGCCGGTGCAGGGTCTGCGGCCCGAACACCAGATCGACGAAGGGCGCGCGGGCCGTGATGCCCTCGCCCTCCTGGCTCGCCACGCAGCCGCCCACCCCGATCAGCACTTGCGGGCGCTGCTGCTTCAACAGCCGCCATTCGCCGAGCAGCGAGAACACTTTCTCCTGCGCCTTCTCGCGCACCGAACAGGTGTTCACCAGCAGCACGTCCGCCGCGGCCGGATCTTCGGTGCGGGTCATGCCATGGGCGCTCTCGAGCACGTCCCGCATCTTGTCGGAGTCGTACTCGTTCATTTGGCAACCGAAGGTCTTGATGTATAGAAGGCCGGGCATGGTCTCCGATAACATACCTGTAACCATGGCAATACGCGAAGTTCTCAGAATGGGCGATCCGCGGCTGCTGGCCGTGTCACCACCCGTGCCGGCAACCGCCTTTGGCAGCGCGCAACTCGAAGGACTGCTGCTCGATATGCGCGACACCATGCGCCATCTCAATGGCGCCGGCCTCGCCGCGCCCCAGATCGGGGTGTCCCTGCGGGTGGTGATCTTCGGCATGGACGAGAATCCACGCTATCCCGATTCCCCGCCCATTCCCTTCACCGTGCTCATCAATCCCGAGCTCACCGCCTTGGGCGAGGTCATCGAAGAGGGCTGGGAAGGCTGCCTGTCCGTGCCCGGCATGCGCGGGCTCGTGCCCCGCTACCGCGACCTGCGCTACACCGGCGTCGATGCCGCCGGCCGCCCCATCGACCGCACGGTGAGCGAATTTCACGCCCGGGTGGTGCAGCACGAGGTCGACCACCTGGACGGCATCCTGTATCCGCGGCGCATCCGCGACCTCACCCAGTTCGGCTTCAGCGAAGCGCTGTTTCCGGGCGAGGAACTCGGCGATGACTGAGTGAGGTTCGCGGCGACCCGCCCGCCGCCGCGAACCCGCCCGCCGCCGCGAACCTGCCCGCCGCCGCGAACCTGCCCGCCGCCGCCGATCAGGGTGGCGCGGCCTGCCAGTACCGCGCGCGCGCCTCCAGCTCGCCGTTTCGATCCATCGGTTCGCCGGCCATCCGGGCTTCGACCGCGGCCACGATGGCCTCCGGCAGCGCGGAGCCCGCCGTCCGGTATCCGGAATCCGCCGCCGCCGGCGCGGGCGCCAGCGCGAGGATCTCCCAGCGCGTCGCGTGCCGGCAGGCGAGCCCCGATGCGGCATTCACCAGCACGAAGGTGCGACAATAGTCGCCGGATTTGGCCCTGAAGCTCAGGCCGATCCGCACCGGCGAGCCCGGCACAGACTCGCCGGATAGCAGAGTCGACAAGCCGCGGTCGAGCGCGCCGCCGGCCACCCGTGCGCCACCGGCGGTCTGAATCATGGGGGCTTCCACGTGGCGCCAGGCGAAAAACGCCACCCCGATCCCGATGAGCAGCGCGGCCGCCATCGAGGCGAATCCCCAGCGCGGCAGGCGCGTAGGGCGGTCCACGCCGGATGCCGGGGCAGCGCGCGCCGCTGCCAGCAATCGGTCGGGCACCGGCAGGGCGAGCTCCGCCGCGTAGGCCTGCTGCAGGGTCGCACGCAGGGCTCGATGCCTTGCGATGCGCTGCGCGATCTTGGGATCATCGCGCATTGCCGTCTCCACCTCGGCAGCCGCCTCGGGGTTAAGCTCACCGTCCGCATAGGCCATGAGGGTCTCCTCCGACAGGCTCATGGCACAGCTCCCGGCGCCAGCAGCGATTGCAGCGCTTCGCGCCCCCGCGCCAGTCGGCTCGTCAGCGTGCCGATGGGAATGTCGAGCACCTCCGCAGCCTCCTTGTAGGGTAGCCCTTCGACCAGCACCAGGCTGACCGCCAGACGCTGCTCCTGCGGCAGTCGCGCCATGGCGGATTGCACCGACATGAGCTGCGATTCGCGTTCGAGCGACGCCTCGCCGACCTGCTCGCCCGCCTCGGCGGCGAGAAAGATCTGCGCCCGCCGACCGCGGGCGCGCAATTCGTCGATCCAGGCATTTCTCACGATCTTGAACATCCAGCTATCCAATCGCGTGTCGCTGCGCCATTGTTCCCATTTGAGCAGCGCGCGTTCGACGGCGATCTGCACCACATCATCCGCGTCGTGCGGATTGCGCGCCAGATTGCGCGCAAAGCGCCGCAAGCGCGGCAATAAGGCCACCAGTTGATCGTGGAAGCTTTGCCGCGTCCTGGACGTATTCATGGATATAGACGAAGCAGACGTGACGTTTATTCCAGGTCATTCTAGCAGCGGTTCATTAAGATCGACCGCACGAGGTTGCGAATGAGAATCCGGCCCATCCTGTTGGCGCTGATGCTGCCCGTTGTGGCGTTGCTGCCGCCGTCGGCGAGCGTGCAGGCACAGATCCGACTGCCGGCCCTGCCGGCGCTGCCGCTGCAGGGCCTGCCGCAAGGCCTCGATCGCACCACGGCCACGGCGCTCGATCCCTTGACCGATGCCCGTCAGCTCGAGATCAGCCGGCTGATCCGCGCCAACCGGCGTACCGTCGACACGGATCCGAATGGCGAGCCGGTGGTGCGCGAGGAAATTCTGGCGCTGTCCCCGGACGCGGCCGCATTGGCGTTGGCGCGCTCGCTCGGCTTCAGCATCGCGCGGCAACAATCGCTGGCTGCGGGCAACATCCAGTTGATCGTGTTGCGGGCGCCCGCCGGGAAATCGACGACCCGGGCGCTGCGCGCCTTGCGAGCCGCGGATCCGCGCGGCGTGTATGACTACAATCACTTGTATACGGGCAGCGGCACGCCAGCCACGGGAATGCCGACGGAGGCGCCGGCCGCCACGCCGCCCGAACCCACCGCACCGCGCAAGTCCGCAACGCCGCCCATTCGCATCGGGCTGCTTGACACCGGAGTGGACGGCTCCCACCCGGTGTTCCACGACTCCCGGGTGCGGGGCTTTGGCTGCGGCGGCGCACCCGTGGCCGGCGCGCACGGCACCGCAGTGGCCTCGCTGCTGGTCGCGCAGGCGGGTGCCGACCTGTACGCGGCGGATGTGTACTGCGGCGCCGCGGCCGGCGCTGCGGTGGACGCGATCGCAGCAGCCCTGGAATGGCTCGATCAGGAACAGGTGCCGGTCATCAACGTCAGTCTGGTCGGACCTCGAAATGCGCTGCTCGAACGCATCGTCGGTGCGCTCACGGCGCGCGGCCATCTGATCGTAGCCGCGGTCGGCAATGATGGACCGGCCGCACCGCCCTTGTACCCCGCGGCCTACGCCGGCGTGGTCGGCGTGACCGCGGTCGATGCGAAACGGCGCGTGCTGCTCGAGGCCGAGCGCGGTCCACAGGTGATGTTCGCCGCCCGCGGTGCCGACCTGATGGCGGCGAATCTCGATCACGGCTATTCGGCGGTGCGCGGCACGTCGTTTGCCGCACCCACGGTTGCCGCGTTGCTGGCCCGTTCCCTCGCGGACCTCGACCCGCACGCCGCGGGGACGGCGCTCCAGGCGCTCGCGCAATCGGCCATCGATCTGGGGCCCCGGGGAAGGGATTTGACTTATGGCTTCGGCCTGGTGGGCGCGGACACTCGCTGACGCGTCCCACGGAAGAAAACGCCCTGCTGAGTCGTATCCCCCTTGAAGGTCGCGGAATGTCCGCGATCCAACAGGAGAACGACGATGCAGACGCGAATGATGATTTCGGGATGGTCCCTGGCCGGCCTCTTGGTGCTCGGCACTCCGGTCTACGCCGGCCACCTGGGCGGCGGCCTGGGCGCGATGGGCGGCTTGGGCGGCTCCTTGGGCGGGATGGGCGGCGGCTTGGGATCCGGCGGCGGACTCGCATCGCAGGGCGGCATCAATGACTCGCTCGATGCCAGTGATGCCCATGCCACGCGGCACGCGAACGCTGCACCGGCCGCGGGCAGCACGTCGCCGGCGGCAGCAACCGGCACCACGTCCGGCAAGGCCGCCACGGGCACCCCGTCAACCCCTGCGCCCGCCAGCGCCAAGCCATCTGCGGCGAGCGCTTCCTCGCCGCCAAGCGCGTCCCCGGCGTCGAGCGCGCCGGCCAACGCGGCCGCAACCACCACGATGACGGGCGCCAGCGATGCGGCCAGTGCCCCGAATCGTGCGGTTTCCGGCAGCAGCACAGGAACGGTGGCGGCCGACCACACGCCGGGCTCGACTGGCATCGCCGCCTCAGGGAGCACTTCTGTCGCGGTGCAATGACTCGTGCAGATGAGCGGGGCGTACTGTCCGGGAAATTCCCGGAAGTACGCCCCTTCGCGCCCCGGGCGCTCAGTACCTTGCATTCGTGATTAGCGAGGACGCGATTGCAGTCGTCACGCCATGGATGAACCACTTTTACTGTTGAGTTTTCCCTACATTTTAAGCGGCAAACGGCCGCAGGCGAAGCTCAAGTAGAACCTGCGCCAGCCGATACGCCCTCCATTGAGTTCTTTTTCAGCTGCGCCTTTTATTTGCCGCGCAGAAATTCAGTCGGTAACGCCAGGATCGCCTATGCTGTTTACAAGGGCGCCACACGTGCTCGTTGCATTGGGCACGGCACTCTTTCTCGCCACCTCAATGGCCGCCTCGGCAGATGGGGTGATCACGACCTTGAGCGGATACGGCACTGTCGGCGGCAGTTTCACCAGCGACAGTAATTATGCCTACCACCATGACACCACTGAATACGCCGGTGCCTCGAACGATTTTGATCTCGGACTCGAATCGCGAATCGGCCTGCAAGCCGTCTTCGACTTCGGCGCAAAATTTTCGGTGACCATCCAGGAAGTCGCGCGCGAGCGCGGCGACAAGACCTTCGACCCGGGCACCGAGTGGTTATACGCGCAGTATACGCCGAACTCGGATTGGACCTTGCGTCTTGGACGTGTGGCGCTCGGGACATTTCTGCTGTCGGATTCGCGCCTGGTGGGCTACGCCGATCCTTGGTTCCATGCGCCGAACGAAGTGTATGCCTACGAGCCATTCGAATACGTGGACGGCGGCCAGATTCTCTGGCACAAGCGAATCGGTGAGTTCGGGGTAACGCTGCAATCGAGCTACGGCAACACCGCGGCCGATGAACAAGCCCTGGGCACGACGCTCGAAGCCACCGCGCACGATGTGTTCAACGCTTCTGCGACGGTCGAATTTGGCAATTTTCTCCTGCGAGTCGCGCAGACCCAGCTCGTCTACCCGGTTGTCGAACCGATCACCCCCGACTTTTCGCTGCACTTCAACGAGCACGACAAATTCATGTCGCTCGGTTTTCAGTATGACAACGGCAGTGCTCTCGTGCTGAGCGAATGGACCAAGCGTGACGAAAGCGTCGTACCGATCGTGAATTTGTCGATATTGACGGGTCAGGCGTGGTATGTGGCAGGCGGCTGGCGGTTCGGCAAGTTGACCCCGCTGCTCATGGTGGCGAACTCGAAACCGGATCTATCGCTCGCGACGCCCGCAGGCAGTTTCACCAGTGAATCCGTCACCCTGCGTTACGACGTGGCGCACAACGTGGCGCTCAAAGCGCAGGTCACCCGGGCCGCGGCCGGCAATTTTTGGTATTGGACGACGTCGGTACCCGGGGCCCCGGGGTATGTGGACGTGTTCGCCCTCGGGGCGGACTTCGTTTTTTAGCGCCCGTCATGAACACCCATCAGCTGTCTGCGCTGTGCTTGAGTCTCACGATCGGTGCATCGCTGGGTTCGTCTGCGGCCGCCGCAGAGATGGTCGCCATCATGGCACCGGTTGCCGCTCCCTTGACCAAGGATCAGGTGGCGGATGTCTTTCTCGGTCGCAGCACCGAGTTCAAGCCGGTGGAT
>Ga0302146_10002522_pt1 | contig 10183 bp, 5 predicted proteins | sample I_Bog_E3_1_FD_193578 | JGI IMG/M metagenome (GOLD analysis project Ga0302146, IMG submission 193578) | Peat permafrost microbial communities from Stordalen Mire near Abisko, Sweden - I_Bog_E3_3 | ecosystem: Environmental > Terrestrial > Soil > Wetlands > Peat | place: Sweden: Abisko, Stordalen...
AGAAAGCAGCCCGCCGCTTGCGCGAAAGTCCGAGAGTTTTGCCTTGCTTGTTCGATGTTGCTTTTGAGGGAGCGGTCCCAGGTCGTATCGACCAGGATCAGCGGTGGTTTGGCAGATTTCCTCTACGAGGAGCAGGCTTTCCGGCTGCCGCGAAGGACCGGCTGGACTGGCTGTCATCGTCGAGGCGAAATTGCTTGATCATGCCGTCGAGGTCGCTGGCGAGGGAGGCGAGGTTTTTGAGTGCTTCGACGGCTTCCTCGGCGCCCTGGGCGGTCTCAGTGGAGAGCTGCGAAATCTGCCCGGCGGACTCGGAAATTTCGCCGGAGGCGGAGGTTTGTTCGGTTGCGGCGGTGGCAATCAGGTGAATCTGATGCTCGACCTGCCTGGAGGACTCGATGATGGCCTCGAGGCTCTGGCGAGCGTGGGCTGTTTCGCCCATACCGGTTTCAACGGCGGAGCGGCTTTCCTGCATGACCTGAAGGGTCTCGCGGGTTTCGTCCTGGATGCTGCGGATGGTGCCGGCAATTTCTTCGGTGGCGCCCTTGGTGCGCTCGGCCAGGCGGCGGACTTCGCCGGCAACGACGGCGAACCCGCGGCCATGCTCACCGGCGCGTGCGGCTTCAATGGCTGCATTGAGGGCCAGCAGGTTGGTCTGTTCGCTGATCTCCTGAATGACGCTGACGACTTTGCCGATGTCCTCAGAGCGATGCGCGAGCGAGGTCATTTTCTCAGAGACGGAGCTGGTGGCCGCGGCGATTTTCTCCATGGTGACGGCGGCTGCCTGCATGACCGCGCCGCCCTGGTTGGCTGTCTCTGCCGACTCGCGGCTGGCGCCGGCTGCCGACTCCGCGTTATGGCTGATTTCGCCGATGGTGGCGGTCATCTCCTGGGCAGCGGCGGCAATTTGGTTGGTTTTGCTGGACTGCGAGTTGGCGTTGCCGGCGCTTTGGACGGCGCGCGCGCTGATCTCGGTGGTTGCGGCGGAGAGGGTGTCGGCGCCCTGGGCAACGGACTGAAGGACGGAGCGAATGGCGGCGACGCTGGTGTTGAACGCCTCTCCGACGCGCCCGATTTCGTCGGTGCCGGTTACCCGCACGGATGCGGTGAGGTCTTTGTCCGCGAGCCGCTCGAGTGCTTCGAGCAGGTGGGCCAGCCGGGGTGCTACCTCGCGGGTCAGCACCATGCCGACCACGATGCTGAAGACGATGAGGAAGCCGGAGACGCACATGCCAATCCACATTGCGCTCCGGCTTGAGTGGGTCGCGCCTCGGGAATCTGCTAACCCAAACTTTTCATTCAGTTTCAGGTCGTCCTTCATGACACTCATCGAAGTCTCAAATGTGGCTGTTGTTTGATCCGCAAGCATCAGATCCAGCGCATCGCCGGGTTTGCCAGCAGCTAACAGGCCCTTGCTGCGTTCACCCACATCAAAGTACTGCGCAAGGCTTGCGGAAAACTTCTCGTATAACTCTTTTTCACCTGGGTAGCTGATCCTTGGCTCGTAGAGCTTCGCTTTCCCCTGGTAGTCTTCGATCGCCTCTGAACGCTTGGCGCTTCGGTTGTTGGAGCAATCGGCAGACTGGCAAAGCAGAAGCAGCAGGTCCTGGCGGCGAATGACGTTGGCAGAGTTGCGCATATCCGCCAGCGCCACGACTGACGGGAAGGAGCTTTCACTGACATCGACGCTGTTGGTGGTGATGGAACGCAGAGTGAAGAAGTTGTACACGCCCACCATGAGGCAAATGAGACAGATGGCGCCAAAGGAAAACATGAACTTGCGACCAACAGGAAGGTTGCGGATTGCGGACATAGCGGGAATCCCTCTCAGGTTCAATTGCCTGGCGACGTTTGCACGCGCCTGTAGTGCACGCGGCCGACTTGAGCGCAACTGCCCAGGCAATTAGCTCATCGGCAAAGGGAAGCATTACTTGATGGAGAGGCTCAAATTGGCGGGAATGGCAGCGCCAGGGTGGGGTTGGCTCGCGCAAGGCAAAGCACGTTGACCTCATCGTCCGGCGCTGCCCTTCATTCCAGCAGACCGCGCCCTTTGCCGGGCCGGGCCACCACGTCGTCGTTGTGCAGGAACATAACGATTCGAAAAGCTCCGAACAGGTGTCTGCAATGAAGACCGTTTCGCTCGCAATCTGCTGCGCGCTGGCGGCCGGTGTTTTATCGAAGCTCATCCGCCATCGCGTGGTCACCAGCCAGAAGCGGTCGGTAAGGCGGTGCTGCGGCACTGCTTCAAGGGAGGACGCACGAAGGCCGAGGTCGGCAAAAACCTGCCTGCGCCTGGGGCACGATGAGCGGTTTGCTTTTGACGAATGTTCAAATGCGGTTGCCGCGGGCTTACTGGATTGTGGAGAGCGCGCAAGCGCGGCTTGATGACGATTGTCCGCAAGCGGATGGATTCAAGAACAGTTGGAGCGGCCTGATCCGGATGCCGGCTCGAGACGCTCCAAAGCGATAACAGGCTTTAGAAGATGTGGTAACGTACGCCCGCGCTCAAGCTGATGTTGCTCATTTTGCCGAAGGTGAACTGGGGCCATATCTGATATTCGGCATCGACCAGGCGGAAGCTGACTCTGCGGGTCCAGCGATAGTCCACGCCGCCGCCGGGGGCAATTACGAGGTAGTTTCCCTGGGCGTAGTTGTAGGGAAAGTGGAACTGGCCTACTCCTACGAGACCTTTGCCGTAGACCTGGAACTTGCCCCAGGTGTGGTGGTAGCGCGGGCCGGCGAGGAAAGTGTTGAGGTGGAGCTGATTGGTTTGATGAAACATCAGCCACTGGGTCTCGCCTTCAAAGCCGAATCGGCGGGTGGTATCGACATCCACCACGCCGGTGATGCCGAGCAGTTTTTGCTGTCCATATTGCACGCTGTAGCCGGTGGCGGTTGCGCCGGCAGCGAGGGTAAAGCCGCCCTTGTCTCCGCTGTAGACAACCTGCGCCTGGGCGGTACGGCCCAGGCACAATGCGGTTGCGAAGAGAAGCAGCAGGAAGACCGCGCGGCCCAGGCGCGGGTTGTCGAGTGTCTCGCGGGCCGTCTTGCAGGAACCGAATGAGCTTTTCATCTCTCTTTTTCCTTGCCTCACGAGTTGGGTTACGGGGTGACGGTGAGTGTGACGTTTTGATACTGCTCAACGTCGCTGTTCTGGCCAACGCCCACCACCTGGATGGTGTAGGTGCCGGGCTTGGCGCTGTTCTGGGAGAAGCCTGCGCAACCTGTGGCCAGCAGAGCGGCGCCGGACAGGGCGAGGATCAGAACCACGCTCCAGACGCTGCTATTGCGTTTGCGGAAGCGCCAGAGAACCCATCCGAGCAGCAGGGTGAAGGGCAGGAAGAGTGTGGCGAGATCGGTTTTTGTCTTGCCCGCTTGCCTGTTCATGGCCGTTTCTCCGCCGCCAAGCGGGTTATTGGTGTCAATGGTGAGCGTGGAGGTGACAACCGCATTGGCGCCAAGCGGAACGAGGATGGTGGAGAAGTGGCAGTTGACGCCGGCCGGAAGTCCGGCGCAGCCGAGGGCGATGGAGTCAGTGAATCCGCTGATGGAGGTCAACGTGACGGTCAAGTTGGCGTTCTGGGTGGTTGCTACGCTAACGGTGGCGGGCGTGACGACGAGCGTGTAAGAGGATGCCGCGCCGCTGATGCTGACGGGCGTGGATTGTGACGCGCCGTGCAGCGCATCGCCAGGATAGTAGGCGATGATGCTGTAGGTTCCGGCGGCGAGGTCGGGAGTCAGAGTGGTGACTCCGTCGGAGTTCAGTGTCGCCGTCCCGATGATGGTGGTTCCATTCTTGAAAGTAACGATGCCGGTTGGTACCGGGCCAGACATGCCGCTGTCCATCACTGTGGAGACCAGAATGGTCTGGGGGTTGGCGCCGGTGGTGGATGCGGTGGTGAGGCCGGTGGTGGTTGGGATGGTGCCGACAACCAGGGAGACCGACGGCGATGTGCTGCCCGTATCGTTTGCGTCGCCGACATAGACTGCTGTGATTTGATAGGTGCCGGCAGGCAGCGTTGCATTGGTCGCCGTGGCCTTGCCGGTTGCGTCCAGGACGCCGGAGCCGAGAGCGATGGTTCCGTTGGCGAGGAAGTTGACCGTCCCGGTGGGCAGTGCGCCGGTTCCGGTGACGGTGGCCGTGAAGGTGACGAGCTGCTGCACCAGGGCGGGGTTCGGCGTCGGCGTTACGACGGTCGTGGTGGTTGCCTGATTGATGGTCAAAGACAGCGTGGCCGAACTCTTGGCATCGTTCGCGTCTCCGCCGTAGTTGGCGACGATGGAGTGGGTTCCGGGCGCCAGCGTGCTGGTGTTGACGGTGGCTGTTCCAGTTGTTCCGACGGTGACTGCGCCTGTTCCCAGGGTGACCGTGGCGCCGTTGAATGTATCGGTGAAGGTGACGGTCCCCGTTGGAGTGACCGTGCCCGTGGTGGGCGTTACGGTCGCGGTGATGGCGACTGCCTTGCCGGCGATGCCGGGATAGGGATTGGCGTTGAGGACCGTGGTTGTGGCCACCTGGTTTACAACCTGCGGAGTGGCCAGCGTTCCGGAACTGGCGGCAAAGTTGGTGTCGCCCAGGTAATTGGCGGTTGCCGTATAGGTGCCGACCGGCAGGGTGGCGATGGCGGCGGTGCCGGTGCCCGGGTTTCCCGTCAGGGTGGCGGTTATCGGGTAAGTGGGCGTGGTTTGTCCTGCGGGAACGATGACGATGTTCACCTTGCCGGTGGCTGCCGAGGCGCCGTTGCTGGGCACCGAAACGGTAAAGGTGACGGCGTTTCCGTAGATGGAAGGATTGGGCGCCGAGGTTACGGTTACGGTGGAGGAGACAACCACATCCTGGCTGAGCGTACCGATGCTTCCCTTGATCAGGGTGGTGGTGTTCGGCGTGTAGGTCGCGGTGATCACATTCACGCCCTCGACCAGGGCGGCAGTGGTGAACGTGGCGACTCCGTTCGCGATTGCTACCGTGTTGTTGGGCAAAGCTGCCAGGCTGTCAGAGAACGTGACCGACCCATCCAGCGGGAATGCGCCGCCATCTGTGACTGAGACTGCCGCGGTGAAGGTGACGCTGGCGCCAAGGGCCGAGGGGCTTTGGGGCGCAGCGGTCAGCAGGGTTTTGGTGTCTTCGAAGACGGTTTGGGTCGCGGTGGCCTGCTGTCCGGCGACTGTGGCAAGGTGGTTGGGGTCCCCGTTGTACACAGCGGTCAAGTTATGCACGCCCACTGCGAAGCTCGAATTGAAATAAGTGGCAACGCCTGTGCCGTTGACTGCGATCGGAGTGCTAAGGGTATTGGTTACGCCGTTGAATGTGTCCTGGAAGGTGACGGTACCGGTGAGCGCGGTGGCGGATGCCCCGGTGGTAACGGTAGCCGTGACGGTGACGTTCTGCCCGAACTCCGAAGGGTTGGGACTGGAGGTGAGGGAGATGGTTGTGGAGTTGACTGGGGTTGCATCGCCGATCAGGACAATATCCAGCAGGTTATTGACGGTATTGTTTGCCACGTCGATGTTGCCGATCACGGTTCCCGGCAGAGTGGTGGGGTCGATGGTGATGGACGGAGCAAAGATTGCGCCGACATTGCAGTCGTGGTCTTCAGTCAGTGTGAAGGGCAGCGGGCTGCAGGTCGTGGTTGCTGCATCGACTTTGGCATTCTTGTCGGGAGTAAGCGCGCTGATGCTGGAAGAGGCATTGCCGTCATTTTCCACCTCGATCGTCTGGGGTGCGGAAAGATCTCCCTGGCGAATGGGGGTTATCTGGTAATTGAGAACAGCCTTGTTGCTCTCAATCTCACTGATGAGCATGAAGTAGTAGTCGGCGTAGTACACGTTTCCGAGGCCGTCGAGCGTGATGCCGACCGGCGAATAGACCTCTTCCTCATTGGGAACGCCGGCTTTGGTGATGGCGCCGGGGTAGACCACCTGGGTGAGCGCCAGCATCTCCATTTGTCCGGTGGTGACATTGGCCTTGCGGACGCACTCGTCGCCGGTATCGGAGATGTAAATATTGATGGCCGCGTCGACGGCAACTCCTTCAGGCGAGTTGAGCGGGGTAGTGGCTGTTGGCCCATTCACGCAGGTTTCGCTGGATGTGCTCGTTCCGGCGGCGGTTGAAATGGGACTGGTTCCTGTGACGACGCCGTTGGTGGCTTTGACGACACGAATGCGGTTGTTGCCCGAGTCGGGGATGAACATGTCGCCGTACAAGTCGAATGCGACGGCGTAAGGCAGGCTGAGCCCGGCGACGTTTGCAGCGCCGCCGTCCCCTGAATACGTTCCCTTGCCGTCTCCGGCGCCGCTTGGCAGCCCGTTGCCGGCAAGGGTGGTGATGATGCCGGTGGCGGCGTCGATCACGCGAATGCGCTGGTTGGTGGTGTCCGCGATGTAAATATTTCCGTAGACATCGGTGGTCACGCCCAATGGGTTATCGAACTCGACGCCAGCACTTGTTGCCTTGGTTCCATCTCCGCCATATCCCGATTTTCCGTTACCGGCAATTGTGGCGATGATGCCGGTAGCCGCGGACACTTCCCGGATTACGTTGTTGCCGCTGTCGGCAATGTAGAGGTTGCCCGCTCCGTCAAGGGCGACGCCGGAAGGGGAGTTGAAGGTCACGGAGTTCGAAGAAGCTAATTGGCCATCTCCGGTGTAGCCTTGCTCGCCGGTTCCCGCGATGCCGACAATGATGCCGGCGCCGGGGCAGGTGACGCCGGCGATGGTTGCGCTGGTGGCACTGAAGCACACCATGCGCACCTCGTTGTTGGCGCTATCGGCGATATAGATGTTGCCTGCGCCGTCCAGAGCCACGCTGGCAGGCTGGTGCAAGGGCGATTGATCTGCCGGGCCGCCATTGTGGGCAGTTCCCGAGACTTTATAAACTCCCGCGATCCCAGTCTCATTTCCCGGAGTGAGTACGTCGAGGCCGCCCACTCCGACGCCGGAGAGGTAGGCCGTGCCGAGGACGTTCTTGTTGCCGTCGAGCAACTCGACCGCGCCAACGCGGAGGCCGGGAAAGGCAGGGGTGAAGCTGACGGACTGGGTGCAGGTGGCGCCGACGGTGAGCGCGGCCGATGCGCAGGTTGAGGAGCCGCCGCCGGCGATGAAATCGAGCCCCGGAGCCCCGTTGGTGAGGACCGCTACCTTATTGACCGCGCCGGCGGCAGTGGCCGTGACAGTTACAGTCTGAGTGGCGGTGGTGGTGATATTCTGCGGCGCGGAGAAGACGGCCTGTGCCTGTGCGGCGGCGGTAAGCAGCAGCAAGCCTGCCAATGCCAGGAACCGGAGAGCCCGTCCGGCGGCTGGTGGTAGAGCTGAGGAGTGGATGGGATTCTCTGGGGCCTGAAGGTGAATCTGTTGAGGCAGAATCACGCGCGTACGCTGATTCATCCGATCTTTCAAACTGGTTTTCCTCGCCGTCTGCATATATTCCCATCTTTTCTTCGCGTTAGCGAAAGGCTGATCGTTCAAGACAGTTGTTCCCCAGAACCCCTGTTAGCCAGAGTATATCTATTACCGAAGTTTAAACCGATGGCACTTTAAGGGGATGACAGGGTCCAGAAGTGGCTATGTACCAGATTCGTCAAGAGGCCGAGCGGCGGTGGAGAATTCACAAATTTCACGGATATTTGTCTCGGCTGGTTGAAGGGCGGCACGCGGGAGTAAGCTGATGAAACCATGAGTCCATCCGCACAACAGACGCAATTGAATCTTTCCCAGACCCCCGACTATCGCGAGTCCTATGCCAACAGCGTGCAGGTGCGCGTGAGCGTGTGGGACTTCCAACTGGTGTTTGGCCTGGCATCGAGCGAGAGTCCCGAGCAGGTGACCATCCGCAACCACCAGGGCATCTTCCTCAGTCCGCAGCAAGCCAAGGCACTGTGGAACGTGCTGGGGCAGAACATTGCCCAATATGAGCAGGCCTTTGGCACGCTGAACCTGGAGCCGCATGGTCATGGCTTTCCGCAGGGGCCGGTGAATTAGAGGCAGGGACTGAGGGACTTAGGGGCTCACCCAATGGGGGCTGGTGTTTGCGCTTGAAATCGAAAATGCAGCCGCGGCTGGATGCGCCGCTCCCGCTCTGGATGATCTTTCCGGTGATCTTTGCCGCGCTTTATACGACCCACTTTACGCTGCTGCGGCTGCCTTACTACTGGGACGAGGCGGGGTATTACATTCCTGCGGCGTGGGATTTTTTCCGCACTGGCTCGCTGATTCCCATCACCACAGTTTCCAATGCCCATCCTCCGCTGCCGAGCATCTATCTGGCGTTGTGGTGGAAGGTTTCCGGCTTCTATCCCGAGGTGACCAGGGAGGGGGTGCTGATGGTGGCGGCGCTGGGGCTGCTGGCGGTTTGGCGGCTGGCGATAAGGCTTGTCGGCGTGGCCAGCGTGGCGTTCTGGACGGTGGTGCTGACCGGCCTTTATCCCATCTGGTTTGCCCAGAGCACGCTGGCGCATGCCGACATCTTTGCGGCCACCTGCACCTTGTGGGGGCTGGTGTACGCGCTGCCAGAGAGAGACCGGAAGCCGTGGGCGGCGGCACTTTGGTTTGCGGCGGCGGCGTTGTGCAAGGAGACGGCGATCGTCGTTCCGCTGACGCTGGCCGCGGTGTGCCTTTATGAAGCGCTTGGGGCGCGACAGCAGAGGCGGTGGCGTCGATTGCGCGAGGCGGCGTGGCTGGCAAGCTGCGTGCTGCCGCTGAGTGGCTGGTATGCGTTTCACTACTGGAAGACGGGGTTTCTGTTCGGCAATCCGGAGTTTCTGCGCTACAACGCGCAGGCCAATCTGGAGCCATTGCGGATTGTGGCGGCGTTTGGGCACCGCATTCTGCACCTGACGGCGCACATGAACATGTTTGTGCCGATGCTGCTGACCTGTGCGGCGCTTTTGCTTGACCCGCGCAAGGATGCGGATGGGCAGGAGCGGGCGGCGCTTGGGCCCATGGCGCTGCGCAGAATTCTTCTGCTGCTGGTGGTCGATGCGCTGCTCTACAGCGTGCTGGGCGGTGCTCTGTTGACGCGGTATCTGCTGCCCATGTATCCGCTGGTGCTGCTGATGGCGGTTACGACGTTTTACCGCAGGGTGCCGTTCTGGCAGGCGATGGCGGTGTTTTCGGCGGCTGCGTTTTTGGCGGCGCTGTTCATCAATCCGCCCTATGGATTTGCGCCGGAAGACAACCTGGCCTATGCGCACGTGATTCGCCTGCAGCAAAAGGGCATTGCGCAACTGAACAAGCGCTATCCGGGAGCGACGGTGCTTTCGGCATGGCCGATGACGGACGAGATGACGCGGCCGGAGCTTGGCTATGTGAAGCAGCCCATCGACGTATACAAGCTTGAAGACTTCAGCGCGGCGCAGATTGACCGCGCGGCGGACGAGCCGGCGAAGTTTTCAGCGGCGCTGGTCTTCTCAACCAAGTACGACCCGCCTCACCCGCTGTTGAGCCTGGGCGCGAAGAGTGAGGAACTGGACGAGAGGTATTTTGGGCTGCACCACGATTTGCCGCCGGAAGAGATTGCCAAGCGGCTGGGCGGGCAACTGGTTTGGGAGAGCATTGACCAGGGGCAGTGGGTGGCGCTGATCCGGTTTGAGCGGGTGCTGGCGGCGCGGGTGGAGATGCCGGAGCGGATTGAGACGGTTCGATAGCTGCGATCGGGGCCGGTGCGAAACGCAAACTGCATTTGCGAAGGCACGCCGGCGTTCAAATTTGCCAACGGATTGTCGAAGTTGAACCCAAACAGCCGCGGGTTTTCGCCGATCACCGCAGCAGATACGATATAGAAAACATAGTCGTAGGTTTCCTTGGGAATCTTGTCTCTGTGGTTCTGTAGCAGCATCCAGAAATTGCGGTCTTTGGGGTTTGCCGGCATGCTGCGAACCAGCGGCAAAACATAGTCTTCGCCCCAGTTGTAACAGGCCATCACCAGCAGGCCGGAACCCTGCGCGTCCGATCCGTAAAGATCCTTTAAATAATGAGATGCTGCGATGGTTTCCCGCTCGTAGTGATGGCGATCGTCCAACGGATCGGGCCGGGGCAAATCGACAAGCGGCCCAAGATGCATGCCATATTTCACGGCCGTTTCCGGGATGAACTGCCACATCCCCTTGGCGATTCCTTTGCGGGTCGGCGGTCCGCTGACGTAGGGGTCAAAGTCGCTCTCGACCATTGCCAGATAAAAGAACTGGGGTGG
>Ga0302146_10002534_pt1 | contig 10163 bp, 10 predicted proteins | sample I_Bog_E3_1_FD_193578 | JGI IMG/M metagenome (GOLD analysis project Ga0302146, IMG submission 193578) | Peat permafrost microbial communities from Stordalen Mire near Abisko, Sweden - I_Bog_E3_3 | ecosystem: Environmental > Terrestrial > Soil > Wetlands > Peat | place: Sweden: Abisko, Stordalen...
GCACCACCTACGAGCCCTTCTCGTAGACGGTGGCGGTGTAGAAGTTGTCGATGGCCACGTAGCTGTCCGGGCGCACCGGGTGCGACATCGGCCCCGCGTCCTCGGGGAACTGGATCTGGCGCAGCACGCGCACGTCGTCGATGCGCTTGACGCCGCGCGCCGACGGCGAGCCGGCCATGTCCTGCGAGAACTCCTGGTCGCGGAAGACGGTGAGGCCTTCCTTGAGCGACAGCTGGAACCAGTCGCGGCAGGTGATGCGATTGCCGGTCCAGTTGTGGAAGTACTCGTGGCCGACCACGCTCTCGATCAGCGAGTAGTCGGTGTCGGTGGCGGTGGCGGGGCTGGCCAGCACGAACTTGGTGTTGAACAGGTTCAGGCCCTTGTTCTCCATCGCGCCCATGTTGAAGTCCTCGACGGCCACGATCATGAAGCGCTCGAGGTCCAGCGGCAGGCCGAAGCGCGCCTCGTCCCACACCAGCGAGGCCACGAGCGAGTTCATCGCGTGCTCGGTCTTGTCCAGGTCGCCGCGGCGCACGAACACCTGCAGCAGGTGCTCCTTGCCGGCGCGGCTGGTGACGCGCTGCTCGCGCGCCACGAGGTCGGCGGCCACCAGCGCGAACAGGTAGCAGGGCTTCGGGAACGGATCGTTCCAGCGCGCGAAGTGGCGGCCGTTGTCGAGCGCGCCCTGTTCCTGCAGGTTGCCGTTGGACAGCAGTACCGGGTACTTCGCCTTGTCGGCGCGCAGCGTGACGGTGTAGATCGCCATCACGTCGGGGCGATCGAAGAAGTAGGTGATGCGGCGGAAGCCCTGCGCCTCGCACTGCGTGAAGAAGCCGCCGTTGGAGGTGTACAGGCCCGACAGCTCGGTGTTCTTCTCGGGGCTGACCGTGTTGCGGATCTCGAGGGTGAACGAATCGGCGGCCGGCGCGTCGATCACCAGCTGGTCGTGCTCGTGGCGGAACGAGACGCTCTGGCCGTCCACCAGCACGCGCAGCAGGTTCAGGCCTTCGCCGTCCAGGCGCAGCGGCTCGGCCGGGCGCCCGGTGTTTCGCTCGATCGCCAGCTTGCTCGAGACGATGGTCTTGGCGGGGTCGAGGTCGAACGTGAGGTCGACGGTGCGAACCCACCAGGCGGGCGCCGTGTAGTCTTCACGACGGATGAGTTGCGGAGAGCCTTCGCGCATTTGGGTGTCTCTTTGCTAGTTTTTTGAGCGGATCAGGGCGCCTCTGACCCTGGGGGCTGGTGCAAGCGCTCGCCCGTCCGTGAGGCGACAGTCCGTCCACTGGACGGCCTGACGTCCACACGCACTCCCCTGGGGGGCAGCGACCAGCGGGAGCGTGGGGGCCAACATCTACAGCCCTTGTTTCAGGCTGGCGGCGATGAACTGGTCGAGGTCGCCGTCGAGCACCTTCTGCGTGGCCGAGGTCTCGACGTTGGTGCGCAGGTCCTTGATGCGGCTCTGGTCCAGAACGTACGAACGGATCTGGTGGCCCCAGCCCACGTCCGTCTTGGTGGCCTCGAGGGCCTGCTGCGCTTCCATGCGCTTGCGCATCTCGTGCTCGTACATGCGCGAGCGCAGCATCTGCCAGGCCTCGTCGCGGTTGCGGTGCTGCGAACGGTCGTTCTGGCACTGCACCACGATGCCGGTGGGGATGTGCGTGAGGCGCACGGCCGAGTCGGTCTTGTTGATGTGCTGGCCGCCGGCGCCGGACGCGCGGTAGGTGTCCACGCGCACGTCGGCCGGGTTGATGTCGATCTCGATGGAGTCGTCCACTTCCGGGTAGACGAACACCGACGCGAACGACGTGTGGCGGCCGCCCGAGGAGTCGAACGGGCTCTTGCGCACCAGGCGGTGCACGCCCGTTTCGGTGCGCAGGTTGCCGAACGCGTACTCGCCCTCGATCTTGATGGTGGCGCTCTTGATGCCGGCCACGTCGCCCTCGGACTCTTCCATCACCTCGGGCCTGAAGCCCTTGCGCTCGCAGTACTTGAGGTACTGGCGCAGCAGCATCGAGGCCCAGTCGCAGGCCTCGGTGCCGCCGGCGCCGGCCTGGATGTCCAGGAAGCAGTTGAGCGGGTCGGCCGGGTTGGAGAACATGCGGCGGAACTCGAGGCCCTCGACGATCGCGCCCAGCTTGGCGGCGTCGGCCTCGATGGCGGCGAGGCCGTCCATGTCGCCGTCTTCCTTGGTCATCTCGAACAACTCGGTGTTGTCCGACAGGTTGCTCGTGAGGTGGTCGATCGTGTTGACCACATCCTCCAGGGACCGCTTCTCGCGGCCGAGCTCCTGGGCCCGCTTCGGATCGTTCCAGATGGCCGGGTTCTCCATCGTGGCGTTGACTTCCGTCAGCCGATGCGACTTGCGGTCGTAGTCAAAGATACCCCCTGAGCGCGATGGTGCGCTCGCTGAGGTCGGCAATGTGGTTGCCGATGGCGTTGATGCGTTCGATGTCCATGGTCGGGATCTTGGTCCTGGCGCGGCCGCGGGAGACGGCGGCGCAATGTGGGAATCCGCGCGCAGGCTGTGCGCGAAAGGCGTGATTTTCGCATGGACGCGGGTCTACCGGCTGTCGGGAGGCTGGGCGTCGAACTGCGCGCGCAACTGCATCAGGTAGGGCCGGTTGGCGCCGTGCAGCAGCGACCCCACGCAGACGGCCACCAGCCCGGCCGCCAGGGCGTAGCGCGCCAGCGTGGCGCGTGCGTCGACGGCCTGCGGCACGCAGGCCATCACGATGCCCACCGCCACGCCGCCGAGGAGGCCGCCCACGTGCGCCGCGTTGTCCACGCCCGCGATGAGAAAGCCCATGCCGATGTTGATCGCCACCGCCTGGATGAGGCTCTTGTTGATGCCGGGTCGCCGGGACTTGGGCAGGTGGGCGAAGCGCGGGGTGGGCAGCACCAGCCCGGCCAGCAGCGACCCGAACAGCGCCATCACGGCGCCGGAGGCCCCCACGCCCACGGTCAGCAGCCCGATCGGGTTCTCGGGCGGTGAGCGCATCTCGCCCCAGAACACGCTGGCGCAGCTGGCCAGCAGCCCGCCCGCGAAGTAGATGCCCAGCATGCGGCCGGTGCCGAACTCGTATTCCACCTGGGGCGCCGTGAACGCGAGCACGTACATGTTGAGCGCCAGGTGGACGATGCCCACGTGCAGGAACATGCCCGTCAGCAGGCGCCAGGTGTCGCCGGTCAGCGTGTACAGCGGGATGTCGCCGCCCCAGGCGATGAGCGTCTGCGACGAGGGATTGGCCGGCGAGACGCCGTTGGCGAGCTGCAGCAGCCAGACGCCGACGTTGATCGCGACCAGGAGGCCGGTGGCGACCGGCAGGCGGTGTCGCGGTGCCGGTGGCGGGAGGGGAGCGCTGTTCATGGGGCGATTCTTCCATGGCGTGGCGGCCGCCACGCCCGGGCCGTCGGGTTCGCCCGCTTGGGCGGGCGGGCGCGCACGGGCATGATGCATCCCGATGCCCCTGTCCGACCCCGCCGCTGCGCCCGAACCCCTGCGTGACGCCCGCGCCCGCCACTGGCGGCGCACGCGAACCCTCACCGCCGCGCTGCTGGGGGTGTGGTTCGTGGTCGGCTTCGTCGTCACGTGGTTCGCCCGCGATCTCGACTTCCCGTTCTTCGGCTGGCCGTTCAGCTTCTGGGTGGCGGCCCAGGGCGGCATGGTGGCCTTCGTCGTCCTCCTCGCGATCTACGCCCGGCGCATGGCGCGCCTCGACCGCGAGCTCGCCGACGCCGCCGGCGCTCCCCGATGAGCATCCGCACGCAGACGTTCGCGCCCGCGCGCAGCCGGCGCCTGCCGCGCGGCGCGGCGTTCAGCCGTCGGCTGCACTGGATCTACCTGGCCTTCGGCCTCGCCTTCCTGCTGTTCGTGGGCGTGATGGCGCTGCTGGAACACCTGGGTCTGCCGCGACGCTGGATCGGCTTCCTGTTCCTGGTCGGGCCCATCGTGTTCTACGCCGGCATCGGCATCCTCAGCCGTACCACCGACCCGGCCGAGTACTACGTGGCCGGGCGCCGCGTGCCGGCGCTGTACAACGGCATGGCCACCGGGGCCGACTGGATGTCGGCGGCATCGTTCATCGGCATGGCCGGCACGCTGTACCTGAGCGGCTACGGCGGCCTGGCCTACATCCTGGGCTGGACCGGCGGCTTCTGCCTGGTGGCGCTGCTGATCGCGCCCTACCTGCGCAAGTTCGGCGGCTACACGATCCCCGACTTCCTTGCCGCCCGCTACGACGGCAACCTCACGCGGGTGATCGGCGTGGTGGCGGCCATCGCGTGCTCGTTCCTCTACGTGGTGGCGCAGATCTACGGCGTGGGGCTGATCACCAGCCGCATCACCGGGGTCGAGTTCGAGGTGGGCGTGTTCCTGGGCCTGGGCGGCATCCTCGTGTGCTCGTTCCTGGGCGGCATGCGCGCCGTCACCTGGACGCAGGTGGCGCAGTACATCGTGCTGCTGGTGGCCTACGTGGTGCCGGTGGCGTGGCTGTCGTTCAACCAGCACGCCAGCGTCGTGCCGCAGGCCACCTACGGCTACCAGTTGCGCAAGGTCATCGCGTCGGAGAAGAAGATCCAGGCCGACCCGGCCGAGCAGCAGGTGATCGCGATCTTCAAGGCGCGCGCCGCGGAGTTCGACGCGCGACTGGTGGACATCCCCGCGGCGCTGGCCGTGGAGCGGCGCACCGCGGCGGGCCGCATCGCCGAGCTGAAGGCGGCGAACGCCCCGCAGGGCGACATCCAGGCGGCCGAGCGCGTGCTCGCGCGCGTGCCGCGCGACGCGCAGGAGGCGCGCGACGCGTGGACGCGTGCCCGCGACGCCGACCTCGAGCGCGCGAAGCCGCTGGCCGGCATGCCGCCGCATGCGCAGCAGTTCGCGGGCGACCCGCACGGCGACGCCGCCGCGCGCAAGGCCTTCGACGACTCGCGCCACAACTTCATCGCGCTCGTGTTCTGCTTGATGGTGGGCACCGCGTCGCTGCCCCACGTGCTCACGCGCTTCTACACCACGCCGTCGGTGGCGGAGACGCGCCGCTCGGTGACCTGGTCGCTGCTCTTCATCGTGCTGCTGTACCTCACGGCGCCGGCGCTCGCGGTGCTCGTCAAGGTGGAGGTGTTCGACTCGCTGGTGGGCACGCGCTTCGACCAGTTGCCGGCGTGGATCAACAACTGGGCCCACGTGGACAGCTCGCTGCTGCAGGTGGCCGACGTCAACGGCGACGGCATCCTGCAGCTCGGCGAGATCAAGATCGGCGGCGACATCGTGGTGCTGGCCACGCCCGAGATCGCGGGCCTGCCCTACGTCATCTCGGGGCTGGTGGCGGCCGGCGGCCTGGCCGCGGCGCTGTCCACCGCCGACGGCCTGCTGCTGACGATCGCCAACGCGCTGTCGCACGACCTGTGGTTCTCCATCGTCGACCCCGACGCGTCGGCCACGCGGCGCGTGACGGTGTCCAAGGTGCTGCTGCTGATGGTGGCGCTCGGCGCGGCCTACGTCACCGCGCAGAAGCCCGGCGACATCCTGCTGCTGGTGTCGGCCGCCTTCTCCATCGCGGCGTCGGCATTCTTCCCGGCGCTGGTGTTGGGCGTGTTCTGGCGTCGCGCCAATCGCTGGGGCGCGGCCGCGGGCATGGTGAGCGGCCTCCTGCTCACGCTGTACTACGTGCTGGTGAACCAGCCTGGCGTGCGCGAGACCTTCGGCATCACCCGCCCGATCCAGCTGTGGGGCGGCATCCAGCCGATCGCCGCCGGCCTGTTCGGCGTGCCGGTGGGCTTCGCGGTGCTGGTGGCCGTGAGCCTGCTCACGCCGCCGCCGAGCCGGGCGGCGCTGGCGATGGTGGACGACATCCGGCTGCCCTGAGAGCGTCCCAGGCCCCCAATCGGCGCCCGGCGTTCGCCAAGAAACGCGGAGTGCCAGCCTGTCATCCTGCGACTGCGCGCAGGACGACCCCGGTTTTCTAGGCGCCGAAGCGCTCGAGCAGGAAGTCGATCGCGCTGCGCAGCTTGGCGCTCGGCTTGCGATCGGGCGCGTAGACCAGATGCACCGGCGTCGGCCGGAACGACCATGCCGCAAGCACCGGCACGAGCCGGCCTGCGGCGAGGTCGCCGGCCAGCGCGTCCTCCGGCTGGAGCACGATGCCCGCGCCCGCGGCCGCCGCGCGGCGCAGCGCGCCCCCCTCGTTGGCGGTGAAGCGGCCCGCGACGGGCACCACGCAGGTCTCGGCGTCCGGACCGACCAGGTGCCACCGGTCGTGGTGCTTCCAGTAGCGCAAGCCCAGGCAGGCATGACGTCCCAGCTCGCCCGGATGCGCGGGCGTGCCGTGCGCCGCGAGGTAGGCCGGCGCCGCGGCCAGGACGCGGCGATACGGCCGCAGCGTGCGTGCGACGAGGGATGCGTCGCGGACGTCGCCGATCACGACGCCGAGCTCGTGGCCCGCGGCGATCAGCGACTCGGGCTTGTCGTCCAGCGTCAGGTCGACGCCGACGTCGGGGTGCGCCGCCAGCCAGTCGGCCAGCGCCGGGGCCAGCGAGCGGCTGCCGAAGCCGACGGGCGCGACCAGTCGCAGCTGGCCGCGAGGCGTCTTCTGCAGCTCCGTGGCGCTCGCCTCGGCGTGTGCGACGCCCGCGAGCGCGGTGCGGCAACGCTCGAGGTAGAGCTGCCCGACCTCCGTCAGCTGGTGACGCCGTGTCGTGCGATGCAGCAGCCGGGCACCCAGGCACTTCTCGATCGCCTGCACCTGTTTGGCGACCATCGTGGCCGACACGCCGTTGGCCTCGGCCGCCGCCGCGAAGCTGCCGCCCTCGACCACGCGGATGAAGGTTTCCATGCCGGCCAGCATGTCCATGATTCGCAACCTCCGGGTTTGGAATGTCGCGGATCCTCGCATGTTTCTCGCGCCGGCGCATTGGCCGAGACTGGCGTCACGCCTGGCACCTCGCCGGGCCTTCACGGAGAACCACCATGCCCATCCTGCGATTGGAAATGCATCCCGGCCGCACGCCGGAACAGAAGCGCGAGTTCGTGCGCGAGGCGACCCGCGCCGCGGTCGAGATCCTCAAGTGCCCGCCCGAGAGCGTGGACATCCTGATCCAGGAGATTGCCCGCGATCAGTGGGCGAAGGGTGGCGAGCTGCTGGCGGACGGCTGAGAACCTCTGAGGCCGCCATCGGCGACCCGCGCGCGGATCTTCAGGCCAACCGGTCGTCGGCCGAGCGCGCGTTCTGCCACGCGTCGTAGGCCGCCAGCCGCGCGCGCGTCCATTCCATGCTGGAGGGGCCGCGTGCCTCGTTCCAGCCGCGCGCCATCTCGCCTTCGACGTCCTCGAAACTGGCGGCGACGTTGCGGTTGTAGTGCGCCACGCCGTACGCGTAGGCCGGGCCCCAGTCGTCTTCGGGGTCGCGCGGGGTGGCGTAGGCGCGCGAGGCGTAGTTGGCGCGCCAGTAGGCGTCTTCGGCGGTCGGGTCGATGGCCTCGGCGACGCCCTTGCCGGCGAGGCCGCCGGCCACGGCGCCCACCACGGCGCCGACCACCGTGCCGATGGGGCCTGCGACGGTGCCAGCGGCGGCGCCGAAGGCCATGCCCGCGGCGGCGGCGCCGAGGCCCACGCCGATCGGATGCGAGCCGACCTCGCCCGACAGTGGATCGCGGTGGGCGCCGGTATCGGCTTCGGCCGGCGGTGCCGGAACGGGATCGAGGGGAACGATTTTCGCCATGGGGAACTCCTGCGGGGCAGGCCGGGTGGCCGCATCGCCGGGACGAGGCAACCCGCGTACCCGTTCAGGCCAGGAACGTGCGCAGGCGCGCGGCGACGGCTTCGGGCTGGTCGTGGTGCAGCATGTGCCCGCAGTCCGCCAGCAGCAGGCGCTCGACGTTGGGCACCTGGGCCAGGCGCGCCTCGAACTCCGCGCGCGGATAGCGATTGCCCCAGAACTTCGAGAGGTTGGTGTCCGCGCCTTCCAGCCACAGCACCGGCGCGGCGATGCGGCGCCAGGCCGCCACGATCTCGGCGGCGCGATACGGCACGGGGTTCGTCAGCTTGTGGGCGGGGTCGGCCAGGATGTGCCAGAGGCCGTCCGCGCGCAGTGAAGACCAGTGCGGCGCGAGCCAGGCGGCCCTGTCGGCCGCGAGCCGGGGATTGTTGGCGCGCAGGCGCCCGGCCACCTCGTCGACGCTGGCGTAGGCGCGCAGCGAGGGCGCCTGCTTGAGCTCGTCCAGCCACTTCGCGAGGCGGTCGGGTGCCTGTTCGGGCACCGTGTCGGGCAGTCCGAAGCCCTCCAGGTTGACGAGGCGTCGCACGCGCGCAGGACGCACGCCCGCGTAGTTCATCACCACGTTGCCGCCCATGCTGTGGCCGGCCAGGTCCACCGGCACGCCGGGCGACAGCGCGTCGAGTGCGGCGTCGAGGTCGCCCACGTAGTCGTGGAACCAGTACGCGTCGACGCCGGCGCCGGTGCTGCCGCCGAAGCCGCGCCAGTCGAGCGCGACCACGTGGCGCGTGGCGCCCTCCAGGCGGAACAGCGCGTCGACGATGAACTGGAACGACGCGCCCACGTCCATCCAGCCGTGCGTGAGCACCAGCAGCGGACGCTCGGTCGTCGCGAGCGAGGCGTCGCCCCATTCGCGCACCTGGTAGCGCAGGTTGCGCACGGCGATGTGGTGGGTGCGGGCCGGGCGTGCTTCGGCATACGGATCGAATGGCATGCGCGGCACTGTAGGGGAGATCGGCGCCGCGCGCTGCCTCCGGCGCGACAATGAGCGCATGAGCACCCCGACCGCCACCATCCGCTTCGCCACGCGCGAGGACGCACCTGTCATCGTCGACCTGATCCGCGAGCTCGCCGTCTACGAGCACCTCGAGCACCTGGCCACGGCGACCCCGGCCCGCCTGGAAGCGGAGCTGTTCGGCGACCGCCCCACCTGCGAATGCCTGATCGGCGAGCAGGCCGGCGAGGCCGTGGGCTTCGCGCTGTTCTTCCACAACTTCTCCACCTTCCTGTGCCGCAAGGGCCTGTACCTGGAAGACCTGTTCGTGCGCCCGTCGGCGCGCGGCACGGGCATGGGCAAGGCGTTGCTGCAGCGGCTCGCGCAGATCGCCGTGGAGCGCGAATGCGGCCGCTTCGAGTGGTCGGTGCTCGACTGGAACGTCGACGCGCAGGCCTTCTACCAGCGCATGGGTGCGACGCTGCTGCCCGACTGGCGCATCTGCCGCGTCACCGGCGAGGCGCTGCAGGCGCTGGCAGCGTAAGCTGGGCGGATGAGCAGCGACGACCCCTACGCCCGACTCCACGGCGACTTCGCCTGGAACGTTCCCGAACGATTCAACATCGCCGCGATGTGCCTGCAACGCTGGGCGCGAGACACGCCGCACGCGGTGGCGATCCTCGACGATGCGGGCAGCGGCGCGGCAACGGCGTTCACCTACGCCGCCCTGCAGGCCGACGCGAACAGGCTGTCCAATGCGCTCGGATCGCTGGGCGTGACGCGCGGCGATCGCGTTGCGGTGGCCATGCCGCAGCGCCCGCAGACCGTCGTCGCGCTGATGGCGCTGTTCCAGATGGGCGCGATCGCGGTGCCGCTGTCCACGCTGTTCGGTGCCGAGGCGCTGCAGTCGCGTCTCAACGACAGCGGCGCGAAGCTGGCCATCGTCGACGAAGGTTCGGTCGACACGATCGCCGCCTTGCGCGAGGCTTGTCCTGCCCTGGCTCGCGTGCTGGGCGTGGCGGGCGCCGACAGCCGCGGCGACGTCTCCTGGAGCGGCTCGCTGGCCGCCGCACGCGCCACGTTCGAGCCCACGGCCACGCGCGCCGACGACCCCGCGCTGCTGATCTACACCAGCGGCACCACCGGCCCGGCCAAGGGCGCCGTGATCCCGCACCGCGCGCTCATCGGCAACCTGAGCGGCTTCGTGGCGAGCCAGAACTGGTTCCTGGGCACGGGCCCGTTCTGGAGCCCGGCCGACTGGACCTGGACCGGCGGCCTGTGGGACGCGCTGCTGCCCACGCTGTACTTCGGCCGCACGATCGTGGCGTCGCGCGTGCGCTTCGACGCCGACCTCGCGCTCAAGCTCATGGAGCGCCACCAGGTCACGCACACCTTCCTGTTCCCGACGGCGCTGAAGGCGATGATGCGCGTCGCCCCCGAGCCGCGCGCGAGCCAACCCCGGC
>Ga0302146_10002548_pt1 | contig 10135 bp, 7 predicted proteins | sample I_Bog_E3_1_FD_193578 | JGI IMG/M metagenome (GOLD analysis project Ga0302146, IMG submission 193578) | Peat permafrost microbial communities from Stordalen Mire near Abisko, Sweden - I_Bog_E3_3 | ecosystem: Environmental > Terrestrial > Soil > Wetlands > Peat | place: Sweden: Abisko, Stordalen...
GCAAGGCGACGGTACAGCCGACGGTACGCAACGGTACGGAAGCTCGTTTTTGGGGTGATTTAGGGTGCTTTTCGATGCCATCGGTGCCCCTAGAATCAATAAGTTACGGTTATAGTTTAAGTTCACACGGTGGAAGTCGTAGGTTCGAATCCTGCTGTGCCCACCATGTACATTGTGTAACGAAACCCAGGCCCCGGTTGCGGCGTTGCTGAAGCTCGTCCGGCGGCTGCGGCACATCTCCACGAGTTTGTTAAAGCGAGGATGCACGCATGAGCACGATTTCGCGACGTGAGTTTCTTTCCACCGCAGTAATGGCCGGCGCGGCCCTGTCTACGACAGTGAAGGCGCTGGCTGAACCCGAGATCCCGGTTCCAATCATCGACTCCCACATCCATCTCTTCGATGGCACGCGCACCGTCGGCGCGGGCTACATGGGCTCACCGGCCTACCGCGCGATCTCCAAAACCTCGCTGCCCTCGATGTACGAGCCGAAGGCCAGACCTGCAGGCATCGTCGGAGCTCTCGTCGTCGAGTCCAGCGGTTTTATCGACGACAACCTCTGGTACCTCGAAGTTTGCGGCGCTGACCCTTTCATGGTTGGCGTCTCCGGCAGCCTCGATCCCGGCCGCCCGGACTTCGGCCAGTACCTGAACCACTTTCACAAGGACCCACTCTACCGCGCCATCCGCTCCAGCCGCTTCTACACGGCGGCAAGCAGCGCCGACGACGGGAAAGTCACGCTCAAGCCGGACAACGTCGCCAACCTGAAGCTGCTGGCGCAGGCGGATCTCGCGCTCGACACCGCCAATCCCACGATGAACCTGATGCAGGCTAACGTGCTGCTGGCTGACGCGATCCCTACCTTGCGCATCATCATGGACCACCTGCCCCGTTTCGATCCCACCCCCGAAGGCCAGCCTGCGTACGAGGCTGTGGTGAAGGAGATGGCCGCTCGCCCCAACATCTTCGTCAAACTCACCGAGGTCTATCACCCCCGCGAGACGGACCACGTCATCGTCAAGGACTATGAGGCGCTGCGCGCGAAGCTCGAGTACCTCTTCGACGCATTCGGCGAGGACCGCGTCATCTTCGGCACCGACTACCCGGAGAGCTACGGCGTGGCCACCATCCCTGAGGAAGTCGGCCTGGTCAAGCGCTTCTTCTCCACCAAGCCGCGCGAGGTGCAGGAGAAGTACTTCTGGAAGAACTCCGCGCGCTGCTACAAGTGGGCGAAGCGCACGGCGGACCAGCCGAGTTTGGCCTGAGTGTCCATGCCACTCGAATCGAACGATCCAGCTTGCGCTGCATCCGGCTGCATCGTGTGGCTGACCGGGCTGAGCGCCTCGGGCAAGACCACCCTTGCCGAGGAGCTTGCCCGCGCGCTCACTGAACTCGGTGTCGCGCACACCGTCCTGGACGGCGACCGGCTCCGCGCCACGATCTCCCGCGACCTGGGCTTTAGCCGCGCCGATCGCAAAGAGAACATCCGCCGCATCTTCGAGCTGGCCCTCGCAGATGCTCAGCGGGGTTCAGTCGTCATCATTGCTGCCATCTCACCCTATCGGGACATTCGTGAACAGCTGCGCAGCAATTCGCGAGTTCCCTTTTATGAGGTCTTCGTGGATGCGCCGCTGGCCGTATGCGAGCAGCGCGACCCCAAGGGTCTCTATCAGCGCGCGCGCGCCGGCGATTTGAAGGGCTTTACCGGCATTGACGACCCCTACGAGCCACCCGAGACGCCCGACGCCCACTGCCGCACCGACACCGAAACCGTCGCCGCGAGCTGCGCGCGCGTGTTGAGCATCCTTCCCCTCTCGCTCACGCGCTGACCACCTCTGGTGCCCTCATCTGCGTTCGCCGCGCCGCCTCCAGCCGGTCGTATACGGGCTGCAGGTGTTCGGCCACCACGGTGCGCAATCGCTCGGTAGCCTCAGACTGCTTGGCCTTGTCGTCGCGCTCAAAGGGCATGCCCGGCACCTTGGCGCTCTGCTGCGCCGCCACGCGCATCGCGGGCACGTGCTCTTCGCGCAGCCCGAAGTGTCCCAGCAGCCTGCCATACATCGCCTCCGGCAGCTCCGAGTAGTTCACCAGCAGGCAGCGTGGATCGCTCTGCGCTGCCCGCAACCCGGCTTCGCAGATGTTTGCCAATGCGCGGGCACAATACACGTCGGTCTCCCGTGGATCCCAGTCGGAAAACTCCATTCCCAGCGCGTTGGGATGCAACATCCCGGGAACCGTCCACACCGCCGGCATCCGCCGCTGCGAGACCATCACCTCCACCGGGTCGCGATAGAGAAAGATCCGCGGAGCCTCCGGGAAGGCCTCGCTTAGCAGATCTGCATGGCGTACGTGCCAGCAGTCGGTCTTCAGGTAAAACGTCTGCTCTCCATTCCTCGGCTGACCGATGGCCGCGGCCATGGCGCGCAGCCAACGCACCTGCACCTCGCGCGTAAGGCCTGACATGCGCATGGCCGCGCGCAGCACGTCGTCCATGGGCGCTGGTTCCGAAGCCACGATGTTGCGCTCTAGAGCCGCCAGTTGCCGGCACAGCAGCGTGGAGCCGCAGCGCGACATGTGAAAGATCACCCCTCCTACCCGCGCCCCCGGATGCGCCTCTGTCCACTCCACCATCTCCTCCATCGAGCTGTCTCGCCGGAAGACGTGGTGGAAGGGGTGCATCATCTGCCGCTGCAACGTCTCTTCAAAGAAGGAGTCAAGCAGGCGCTGCCTGCGCATCAGCGTCCACTCCACGCGTGGTTCTTCTCCCCGCCATGCCACCCGCGCCGGCATCCAATCGCTGAAGTTCACGCGCCTACCGACCTCTCCACCCACCCCCGCCGGCGCTCGTTGAACTCCGACTCTACCTCGCTCAGCTCAAACGCAAACCCCCGCTCCCGCCCCGCACCTACCACGGCGTCCAGAAACTTCTCGCGGTCGGTAATCTTCAGCAACTCAGTCTGCAGCCCCTCATCGTTAAAAACCTGTTCGCGGAAGCGGCGAAGGCTCGCCATGCGCTCGGGCTCAAAGCTCTCCGTTACCACCTCGCTCAACGCTCGCTGCAGAAGTGCAATGGCCCAATCGTTCAACGTTCCGTCGATGATCAGGTGAGTACGGTCGGTGTCACCGCGATTATCGATGCGGTGCGGCTGAGAGAAGTCGATGTACCAGGCCTCTCCCTCGCCCAGCTCCAGCCGCCGGTTGGCGACGATGAACTCCACATCCTTGTTCGTCGCAACGGGAATATGAATGCGCAGCTCGCCGGCATCCAACCGCAGATCGCGGTCACAATGCTCGCGCACCCGCGATCCAGCGTGAAGACGAAGCAGCCGCACCGACTTCAAGGGAAGCTCAAACGCCTCGACCGCCGCCCACAGGTGCGGACATTGCGCAGCCAGCGGCGTGTCGTGGAAGTCCTCTACAGCCCCCTGTGCTGTGATGTCATCCGCGCGTCCGCTCCTGGATCTCAACGCAACGCTGCTCCACTCGCCCGAATAGTCCTGTGGGTTGAAGTGAGGGACCCACGCCTGCGATGGGATGGATTGCAAGTCTTCCTGCAACCCGACCGGATCAAACACGAACGGTAACTTGGTCCACGGGATGGCAACAGGCGGCAAGTCGGCTCCAATCAACCTCTTGGGGCCTTCAGCATATCACCGCGAATCTACCAGCCGCCGCCCAGCGCGTTGTAGAGCTGCACCAGCGAGAGCGCCTCCTGCTGGCGGGCCGTTTCAAGCGTGAGCTGCGCGCTGTACAGGTTGGCATCGTTGGTCAGCACTTCAAGATAGCTCGTCGATCCGGCTTGGTAGCGCATCCGAGCCAGCCGCACCGCATCCGTAGCGGAGACCACCAGCTTCTCCTGCTGCTCGCGGTCTTCGCGGGTACGGTTGTAGGCGACCAGTGCATTCGACACATCGCGCAGCGCGCCGGCGATGGTCTGCTGGTAGGTGTCGAGCAGCTCCTGGTGCTTGGCCTTCGCAAGGTGGAGGTCGCCGGTCAATTTGCCTCCCTCGAAGATGGCCTCCGTCGCGCTGCCGATTCCGTAGGAGTAGAAGTTCTTGGAGTCCACCAGCCCCTTGAGCTGGCTGCTCACGGTCCCCGCAACTCCGGTGATCGAGAGCTGCGGGAAGAACGCCGCGCGCGCCACGCCGATGTTGGCGTTGGCTTGTATCAGCAGCTCCTCCTCGCGGCGAACGTCGGGCCTGCGCTCCAGCAGGTCCGACGGCAATCCAACGGGAACGTCCGCCGGATGCGGCGCATTGGCAACATCTTCGCCACGCGCAATCTGTCCCGGCGAGCGGCCGAGGAGCAGGCTGAGGTCGTTCTCCTGCTGTTCGATCTGGCGCTGCAGGTCGGGAATCTGCGCCTGCGCGGTGTAATAGAGTTGCTCGGCCTGGCGCACGTCCTCCAGCGACTCCGCTCCGCCCTGCTCCAGCTTCCGGGTCAGATCAAGTGACTGCTTGCGCGCATCGAGCGTCTGTTCGGTGATCACCAACTCGGCGTCCAGCGTGCGCAGTTGGTAGTAGCTGGTGGCGACGTTCTCCACCAACGTGCTGTAGGTGGCCTGCTGCGCCCACTGTGTGGAGCGGAGTTCGGCGCGCGTCGCCTCCGTCTGACGACGGTAGTAGCCCCAGAAATCCAGGTTGTAAGCCGCGGTTGCGCCGAGGACCGTCGTATAGGACGTATGCGAGGTGTTCGCGCCGGTGGTCGTAGCGCTGCCTCCCGTCGCCTGTCCAGCGGGCTCGATCTCCGCGCCGACGCTGAGCGTGGGCAGTTGCGCGGAACGCGTAATGGCCACCTGCGCCTGCTCTTCGAGCACGCGGTCCGCTGCGATCTTCACGTCATAGTTGTTCTTCAGCGCCTCAGCGATGAGGCCCTGGAGCACGGGGTCGGTGAAGACGTCGCTATACTTCTGCGCGCCCAGCGGCGTGGCCTTGCTATCGGGAGAGATGTCGGGTGCGAGGCCGCCGCGATAGTCCGCCGGAGTGGCGACGACCGGCCGCTTATAGTTGGGGCCTGCCTTGCATCCGGCCATGGCGCAGAGCGTGATCGTTGCGAAGATGAGGGACGGGCGATTCATCGCTGGCCCTCCTGTCCGCTGTTCGTTGACAGCGGTTTGTTGTCCCTCGGGGGACCCGCATCGTGGTCAGAGTCGAGCCCCGCATTGTGGACTTTGCTGAAGCGTTGCGCAACGCGTTCGGCGATGGAGAAGGTGGTAGGCACAAGAAAGATGGCGATGATGGTCGCTGCCAACATGCCACCGATGACGACGGTGCCGAGGATCTGCCGCGAGACGCCGCCAGCGCCGGAGGCGAACCACAGCGGCACGCATCCCAGGATGAAGGCGAAGGCCGTCATCAGGATGGGACGGAACCTCAACCGCGCCGCGCCCATCGCCGACTTAAAGATGGTCTCGCCCTTGGTGTATTCGTCCTTGGCGAACTCGACAATAAGAATGGCGTTCTTGGCGGAGAGGCCGATCAGCATCACCAGACCGATCTGAGCATAGACATCGTTTTCGAGGCCCCGCAGTGTCAGGGCAAGATAGGCGCCGAAGATAGCAACCGGCGTACTCAACAGAACGCCAAACGGCAGCGACCAGCTCTCATACTGTGCAGCGAGGATGAGGAAGCACAGCAGGATGGAGATGGCATAAACCACCCAGGGCGGTATCGACTCCTGCGCCTTGTGTTCCTGGTAGCTCATGCCGGAGTAGTCCATCCCCATACCCTTGGGCATGGTCTGGGCGAAGGTCTGTTCCAGCAGCGCCATTACCTGCCCGGAACTGACACCGGGCACAGCGACGATGGTGATGCCGGCGGCCTCGTACTCGTTGTAGCGCGTCGTAAACTCCGGGCCTGTCGTTCGCCGCACGGTGGTCACGGCGGAGAGCGGAACACGGTTGCCGTTGGCCGCGGTGACATAGAACTGTCCGATGTTGTCGATGTTCGTGCGATAGTCTCCCTCGGCTTCCACGTAGGTCTGCCACTGGCGGCCAAAGCGGTTGAAGTAGTTGACCAACGAGCCGCCCATGAAGGCCTGCAGCGTGGTGTACACGTCAGAGAGCTGGACCTGCTGTTGTGCTACCTTCTCGCGGTCGACATCCACATAAAGCTGCGGCACGGCCGGATAGTAGGTGGGGATGGCGGCAGCAATGATGTCCTTGTGCTGACTGATGGCGCCGAGATACTTATAGACATTCTGCGTGAGAAACTGCGGGTCACTGCCGCCGGAGCGATCTTCCAGCACGAGTGAGACGCCGCCCGAGCTACCGAGGCCAGGAATCGCAGGCGGAGCGAAGCTGAAGGCGAGGCCCTGCTTGATGCCGCTGAGGTTCTTCGCCAGATTGGTCTGGATGGCGTTGAACTCCTCCTCTTTGGACTTGCGCGCGCTCCAGTCCTTGAGGGTGACAAAGTAGAAGGCGTTGTAGGTGCTCTGGGTAAAGCTGAGCAGGCTGAAGCCTACGACGGAGGTGACGGACTCGACGCCGGGAACCTTGTGGAGCGCATTCTCCACGTCCTGCGACGCGGCGGTGGTGCGCTGCAGGGAAGAACCCGCTGGCAGTTGCAGCGCGACGAAGGCGTAACCCTGATCTTCCGTGGGCAGGAACCCGCCCGGGATGCCCTTACCCAGCAACAGGACGCCCGCGCTGAGCGCCGCAATGATGATGACCGCAACGATGGACTTGCGCACCAGCCAACCCGCGCCGCTGACGTATCCGTTGGTGGCGCGCGCGAAGACGCGGTTGAACCACGCGAAGAAGCGGCCAAGAAGGCCTTTCTTCTTTTCGTTGTCCTTGGGCTTCAGCAGCAGGGCGCAAAGCGCGGGGCTGAGCGTGAGTGCGTTGAACGCCGAGAACAGTACGGAGATCGCAATCGTGACGGCGAACTGCTGATATAGTCGCCCGGTAATGCCGGGAATGAAGGCCGTGGGAATGAAGACGGCGGCCAGGATCAGCGCGATGGCGATGACCGGACTGGCAACCTGCTCCATGGCCGCATAGGCAGCGTCGGTCGGCGTCATGCCGTCCTCGATGTGCTTCTCCACGGCCTCTACGACGACGATGGCGTCGTCCACCACCAGGCCTATGGCCAGCACCAGCCCGAAGAGCGAGAGCGTGTTAATGGAGAAGCCCAGCAGCGGAAAGACCATGAACGTGCCGATCAGCGAAACCGGCACGGCCAGCAGCGGGATGAGCGTCGCGCGCCAGCCCTGCAGGAAGACATAAACAACCAGGATGACCAGCACCAGCGCGATGACCAGCGTGACAAGAATCTCGTGAATGCCCGCGTTGACCGCTGCGGTGGTGTCCAGCGCGACATGGTAGGCCATGTCCGGCGGAAAGGTCGGCGCGAGCTGGTCCATGCGCGCGCGAACCTGCTTGGCCGTTTCCACTGCGTTGGAGCCGGGCAGTTGATAGATCGCCATGATGGCCGAGGGCTTGGAGTTGTACCGGCCCGCTAGGTTGTAGGTCTGCGCGCCGAGTTCGATGCGCGCCACGTCCTTGAGGTGCAGCGTAGAGCCGTCGGCATTGGAGCGCAGGATGATGTTGCCGAACTGCTCCGCGGTAACCAGCCGGCCCTGCGTGCGGACGGTATAGGTAAACTCCTGGCCGCTGGGTACGGGCTCGCCGCCGATCTGACCGGATGGGTTGACGGTGTTCTGCGTCTGCAGCGCCTGCGTAATCTGCGGAATGGTGACGCCAAGTCGGGCGAGCTGGTCAGGGTTGACCCAGACGCGCAGCGCGTACTGGCCGGCTCCGAAGACCTGCACGCGAGCCACGCCCTTCACGCGGGTCACGTCGTCCACGAGATGGATGTAGGCGTAGTTCGCCAGGAAAGTGCCATCGTAGGTGGAGTTCGGCGACGAGATAGCCAGCAGCATCAGCGGCGAGCTGAGCGACTTCTGCACCGTCAGCCCGGCCTGCTCCACCTGCGTCGGCAACTGGCTCTGCGCCTGGTCGACGCGCAACTGCGACAGGATCTGGTCGGTGTCGGAGTTGGTCTTCACGTCGAAGTCCACCGTTAGCTGGGTAACGCCGTTCGACGCGTTGGTGGACTGCATGTAGTTCATATTGTCCACGCCGTTCATCTGCTGTTCGATCGGCGTGGCGACGGCCTGCTCCAGGGTCTTGGCATCGGCGCCGGGATACGTGGCCTGCACCAGGATCTCGGGCGGCACGATGTTCGGAAACTGCGCGGTGGGCAGCGAGAGCAACGAGACGAACCCACCGATCACCATGAGGATCGCGATGACCATGGCCACGATGGGCCTGCGGATGAAGAACTTCGAGATCATGCTAGTTCCCTTGCGGAGCGGCCGGGGCCGAGGTCGCGGTATCGGGCTGGGTAGAGACCTTCATGCCGTCCTTGAGCTTGTCGAGGCCTTCGGTCACAACGGTCTCGCCGCCGCTGAGGCCGGATGTGATGATGATCTTCGGGCCAATCTGCGCGCCAAGCTGGACGGTGCGGACGTGGACGGTGCCGTCAGCGCCGACGACGTAGATCTGGCTCATCCCCTGAAAGTCGGCGACGGCGCGCTGCGGTACGAGGACAGCATTGGGAAGCACGCCGGTATCGGCTTTGATCTTGCCGAACTGGCCCGGACGCAGGAGGTTGCCGGGATTCGCAAAGCCGGCCGCGAGCCGGATGCTGCCGGTCTGCGCGCTCACCGAGCGGTCAACGAAGATGATGTGTCCGGTCTCGGGATAGGGCTGGTTGTTGGCCAGCGTCAGGTGCAGGGGAATTGCGTTGCCGCTGTTAAGCAGGTCGGACTTGCCCTGGCCCTTGGCCTGCGCGGAGAGCGTGAGGTACTCCTGCTCGGAGATGTAGAAGTACACCTTGATCGGATTTACCTGCGAGACCGACGTGAGCACCGAAGAGGTGCTGACGAGGCTGCCAACCTGCAGCGCAGCCTGACCGGCGATGCCGTCAATCAGCGAGCGAACGTGCGTGAACCCGAGATTCAGTTGGGCCGCATCGACGTTGGCCTGCGCGGTGGCGACCGCGGCTTTATCGGCGGCCTGCGTCTGGACCTCGGTATCCAGCGTGCTCGTTGCGATGGCGTGTTCCTGAGCCAGAGGAGTATCGCGGGCGACGTTGATAGCGGCGAGCTGCAAATTGGCCTGGGCCTGCGCGAGCTGGCCCTTGGCCTGGTCAAGCGTGGCCTGCAGCGGGCGCGGATCGATCTCAAACAGCACTTGGCCCTTGTGGACCTCGCTGCCCTCCTTGTAGTCCTGGCGGATCAGGTAGCCGGAGACCTGCGGCTGAATCTGCGCGTTCACATAGCCGTCCGTGGTGGCGACCCACTCGCCGGTTACCGGCACATCCTGCTGGATGGCCGTGGCGACCAATACCGGAAGCGCCCCGCCCGGCCCACCCGCTCCCGGCGGCGGGCCCGAGGGCTTGCAGCCGCTGAGCAGCAGCGAGGCAACGATTGAACAGACTCCTAAAACACCTGCACCCGGCAGGCTCTTGCAAAATGACATAGAGAAAGTCCTCAAGACCTCTTTAGATGTCCTTCTCGGAATAAGGATGGAGAAATTTCCCAATCCATGTTCATGGTACCCACCTTCGGTCGCGGCGTATCGTGAGGGGGTGGACGGAATCAGGCCACAATCCGAGGATCTGAACCTCGCGGTCGCCCCGCAGAGTCTCGACTCTGAGTCCGGATTGCCCGCGAAGCTCGTCCAGGAGCTCTGGCTTGTAGCCGAAGCCGCCAGCTTCGATCTGAGCCGCGATGAGTTCGAGCAGATTCTGCTCGCCGTTGGGGCAAAGCATCAATTCGGTCTCGGGCCGGAGGTTGCGCACTCAGCGACGCGACAGGAGAGCTTCCTGCGCGCGTTGCAGCTTCGTGATCTCGCGCTGGCGCAGGCCTGCGCTCTGGGCCGCGACGCAGCCTGGCAACAGTTCATCGCGCGCTTCCGCGAGCCGCTCACCCAGGCGGCGGTTGCCATCACGCGCTCCAGCTCACTCGGCCCAGAGCTGGCCGACTCGCTCTACGCTGATCTATTCGGCCTCCGCGAGCATGATGGGATCCGCAAGTCGCAGCTCGCCTCCTACTCCGGACGCGGCTCGCTGATGGGCTGGCTGCGCGCCTCGCTGGCGCAGCGCTTCGTCGACCACCATCGCCGTACGCA
>Ga0302146_10002553_pt1 | contig 10120 bp, 9 predicted proteins | sample I_Bog_E3_1_FD_193578 | JGI IMG/M metagenome (GOLD analysis project Ga0302146, IMG submission 193578) | Peat permafrost microbial communities from Stordalen Mire near Abisko, Sweden - I_Bog_E3_3 | ecosystem: Environmental > Terrestrial > Soil > Wetlands > Peat | place: Sweden: Abisko, Stordalen...
CCGCCCGCGGTCGGTCCCGTGATCGCCAGATTGGTGCCCGGGTCAACCGTTGCCGGCACGCCTCCGCTCGCGCCGAAGCTGTAATCCAATGTGGTCACGCCCGCGGCGATACTCGAATTGGCCGTCAGCGTGTCCGGCATGCTGACGTTGTAGTCCCACACGTTGTTCGCCGTCTTCGTGTAAGTCACGGTGGCCTCGTAGCTCTTGCCCATCGAATCGTAGACCTGCACCTGACCGGGAACGATGGTGCCCACCGCTGCCGCCGAGTCGAGCGTCGCCGTCATCCCAAAGGTCGTGGTTGCAAGAGGCGCTTCAATCTGCCCTACCGGAATGTTGATGGGCGTCAGTGCGGCATTGGTGTTCACCACCCCTTTGACCGCGGGATAGCCCATCACGTTCAAACCGTCTGACGAGATGAGGTTGCCGTTTGAGGCCAGCGAAAAATCTCCAGCACGGGTAAGCACGTTGCTGCCCCCGTTGCTCAACACAAAAAAACCATTGCCATTCAACTGCATGTCGGTCGAATTGCCGGTCGTGTCGCTCGATCCCTGCGTAAAACTTGTCTCATTCGAAGCGACCTGCACACCCTCGCCCAGCTGAATCGCATCGCCGGAGCCGGTCGAGCCCAGTTGCTGAGAAAAGAGGTTGGAAAAGTTGGTCGTCTGCGTCTTGAAGGCCGTGGTACTCATGTTCGATAAATCGTTCGCAATGGTGTTCAGCGCCGTTGAATCGGCGTTGAGGCCGGTAAGCGGAATGTAGAAACTTGCCATGGTGCTTCTCCTTTGGGTCCGAATTGATAGGTGCGTGCGCCCGCTGGGCCGCTTGGCGAACAAAACTTATTGGGATCCGGAGAGCCTGTTTGCGATCGACTCTGCGTGGGACTGACCGTTCAGGGCATGGCCCACCCGATTGGCTGCGGCCCCGGCCTCGGGAATGCTGAGGTTGCCGGGCGCGCGCTTCACGCTGGTAGCTGGAGACGCTGAGTTGCTGGCTGCCGATCCAATGCTGAGACAGATGCGGGCGTGACGGATGTGTGCGCAGCAGCCGGAACTTGCCCGCTGGCGCTCTTGCCGGTAAGGCTTGAAGCGGATGAGACAACCCCTGGCGAGGGAGAACTGCTGCCGGAACCGGTGGTCGAGATTCCCTCCGCGGTCGAGAGATTCTGGTTGATATCGATCAGTTGCTCCAGACTGTTTACCGAAACAAGCTGGTTGATGTACTCGTTGGGATCGGTGTTTGCGGTTGGGTCCTGGTTCTGCATCTCAGTCACCAGCAGCGTGAGAAAGTCGTTGGCCGAGATGCCGGCTGAGGAACTGCTCGAACTGTCTGTGCTTCCGTTGTCCGTAGCTGTGCTGGCCATGGGGCTTCTGCCCGCTCCCGTCAAGGCTTGCCCCGCCGTGTATGGCTGATTCAAGATTCCTGCCATTGCCCCCATAGTTCTCCGCCTTCCTTCTGCCGGTTTCTCTTCAATCCGGCGTTCCTGCTTCCCAGATTCCAGCTCTCAAGAACTCTGCCCAGTCTTGCCGCAGCCCGGCTTGCCTGCCTCCGACCGCTTAGGCAAGCTCATCCCATCACCGATATGTGAATGCCTCCCGACCCTTGGCCGAAACCCATTCCATCAGTCCTGCCGATCCCCGCCGAAACCTCCTGCGAATCCGCGACACTCGTGCTCGAAACACCTGGCCCACGATTCGTTGGCGATTCTGCCCCGGCGCCCTGGCCAGCATGTGGGCTCTCTCCCTGATTGAAACCCTGGCTCATACCTTGGTTCATGTCTTGCCCCGCACCCAGCCCCGCCTCCCGGTTCTCCGGCGCCGCCAGTGTCAGAGTTTCGACCGGCGTGTGCTGCTCAGCGAGATACGAGTTCAATCCGGCAAGGTGGCCGCCCAGGGTCACAGCCGCGTCCGCAGAACCGGGTACAAGAGCGGCGTGAACGCCGCCTCCGCTCAAATCCGCGCGCACGCCAACCCAGCCCAGATCAGGATCTTGAAACCCCGCCTCGGCCCGCTGCGCTCCGGCATGAACCCACGCCGGCTTCCCAGGAACGGCCCCGGCATCGAGCGCGGCAAAGGTCTCCGCGGAGTCCGGCCCAGACGAGTGACCGGACGAACTTCCGATCACGCTGCTTGCGTCAATCGTTGTCCCATGCGCGCCCGCCGGGTCGTGCGCCACTGCATACGCATTTGGGTCCGCACTGGCCGGTTGGCCATTCGGAAGGCCAGTTCCCTTCCCAGTCGGGTCTCCCGCGCCGGATGCGTGCGCAAGCCGCTGTGCATCCTGTTTCGTGGTCCGCCCGCTACCGGCCAGGCCGGGTTTTCCTGCCATGGGGAGCACCGCCGTGGCTTGGCCTACCTCAGCGAGTTGCTTGGTAGCGTCTTCGCTGCCAGCCAACCCCCGATCCGTGTCCGCGCTGCCGATCGGGGCCGGGACAGCTTCAAATCCCTGGCTTCCGGGCTGTGTCTGGTTCTGGCTCTGCGCGGGCGTCTCACTCGGCGCTTCGATCTGCCCTCGACTCCGCCCCGGCGCAGCCTCTACGCCGGAACTCTCAGGCTTTGTTCCGCTAGATCCCTCCAAAAACGTCGAGTCGCGCCCAGCAGGCGATACCGCTGCGTCCGGGGCTTTTTCGGACAGGGTCTGTGTTCCATCCGTGTCCTTTGAATGATTCCCGGCTGAACTCGCCCTGCCGGCGCCCACAGCGGCGCCCTCCGCACCCGTCAGATGCGGTTGGCCGGAGCTCCGCGTGGAACTGCCTGGCAATCCTGTCGAGATATCTGCCGCAGAGGGCTGCATCTGCAACTTGATCGCTGCTTGACTTGCCTCTCCTTGTGCTGGCATGACGAATGCAACATTGCCGGCCATTGCGGAAGCTATATCCGCCACACTGAGTGCTACGGTGGCATTCAGCCCGGCTTTTTTGCCGGGTTCGGCAGCGTGTGCGCCAAGCGTGGATTCCAGCGCATCGGATGCCGCCCGCCTGGAGACGAGCGACACTGTTTGCCCACCTTGGATTCCAGCCCGCGCCGCAGGTAGGGACAGCTCCCTCTGGCTCTCCGCCGTGTGACCTTGCGGGACACGGCTCTGTGGCAAAAACCGCACCGCGCCTCCGCCCTGTCTTAGGGCTGTCGACGATAGTGTTTGATCAGGCTTGGCAAGAGCGGCTTCAACCGAGGGCTCGATTCCCTCTTCTCCAGCCCATTCCTTTTCGGTTCCGTCCAGCCCCGCGCCCAGAGAAGCCAGCACAGACTGCCAACTGGTGCGGAAGCTCTTCGCAACAGATACCGTCGCTAAAGAAGAGCCCGTGGCCGACGCGCCGTCCAACCCGGTACTGAGGACATGTCCTGAGGCCGGACTCAGCCCCTGCGCTGGACGCCCGCCTGCACTTATCTCGATTCCTGCAGCAACGCTCATGACCAGAAGGAATGCAGATACTGTGCCAAAAGACGACGGGTGAAGGTTAAAGCTTTGTAGGAATGGAATCGTCGATTCCGTTTCAGGAACTCCGCGGCCTTCCGCGAAGATTTTCACTCAAGTTCCCTACGCCGTGCCGGAGCTTTCCTCGGTCAAGGGTCCGCGTGCCGTCAATGCGCCAGCTGCCAACTTCGCCGGCCCCTCTTCGGCCTCCGTTCGATGCATCCGGTTGCCATACCAGTCGTCCAGCGACTGTTGGCCGCGCCGGCCGGCATCGAGGGCGTCCAGTGCCTCGGTCTCTTCGATCAGAGTCTCAGCCTGACGGCGCTCGACCCTCCTCGATAGAAACTCCTCGCGCAGGCCGAGAACATCGAGCTCCGCCTCCGCGATTCTCGGCCCCAGCACCGTGGCGGAGCAACGGGCCGCGCGCGTCTCCTCCAGGCCAGCCAACCGGTCCGGCAACTCCCCATTGCGTGCGCTGCTCTCCACCAGCCTCCGCCCCAGGCGGTCCCGCTCGGCGGTTGCCGCCAGCGCGACTTCCAGACGGTTGAGCTCGCCCAGCGCCGACTCAAGCGCCAGGCGGCTTTGTTCTTCCTCGATAGCCCGAATTTTCAGTAAACGGCGCAGTGCGTTTGAAACAGCCATCGCCTACACCTCCCCTGACAGCGCCGAAAGACGGCGCACGCAATCGGCAAAGCGAACCTGTTCGCGCGCATCCTGGGTCATAAATGTCCGCATCGCGTCCCGCGCGCGCAGGGCGCGATCCAGCTCCGGGTCCGCGCCGGGCTTGTAGGCGCCAATGCGCACCAGGTCCTCAGAGCGGGCATAAACCGCCATCAGCTTGCGCAGCAGCGCCGCGTGTTCGCGATGAGCGGGCTGGGTCACCGACGGCATCAATCGGCTGATCGAGTCCAACACCTCGACCGGCGGATACCAGCCCTCGGCCGCCAGCGTGCGCGAGAGCACCACGTGTCCATCCAGCAGCGAACGCACCGCATCCACCAAGGGATCCTGCTGATCGTCCCCCTCCATTAGCACTGTATAAAAAGCCGTGATCGAACCCACGCAAAACTGCCCCGTCCGCTCCACCAGCCGCGCCAGCTGGGTAAACACCGAGGGCGTATATCCCTTGGCTGTGGGTGGCTCCCCTGCCGCCAGGCCAATCTCCCGCGCAGCCATGGCGAAGCGAGTCAGTGAATCCAGCACCAGCAGCACATGCTTGCCTTGCGCGGCAAAGAACTCCGCCACCGTTGTAGCCGCCAGCGCCGCTCTCATGCGCATCAGCGGCGACTGGTCGGAGGTTGAAACCACCACTACCGAACGGGCCCGGCCCTCCACGCCAAGCGAATCCTCAAGAAACTCCCCCACCTCGCGGCCCCGTTCGCCCACCAGGCCGACCACGGTTACATCAGCTTCCGTGTTGCGGGTCATTATGCCGATCAGCGTGCTTTTGCCCACGCCCGATCCGCCGAAGATGCCCACCCGCTGGCCGCGGCCCACAGTCAGCAGCCCGTCGAGAACGCGGATGCCCGTGCCCAGCGGCGTGCGAATCGGCGCGCGGTCAAGCGGCGAACGCACCGCGCCACCCAACGGCAGGGTCGCGGAAGCTGCCGGAGGCCGGCCCTCGTCGATCGGCATGCCCAGCGCGTTCAGCACTCTCCCCATCAGCGCCGGACCCACCTCAATCTCCGGGCGCACGCCCAGAGCCGCCACCGAATCGCCAAAGCGAATGCCCTCGGTCGTCTCCACCGGCATCGACAGCACATTGGAGCCTCGGAACCCAATCACCTCCGCCAGATGGGGACGGCCGTACTGGTCCGTAATCTCGCAGCACTCTCCCACAGAGGCCAGCGGTCCTGCCGATTCGATGGTCTGCCCAACCGACTCGAGAACCTGCCCGCGCCAGCGCCAGGGCTGGCCGCGCTCCAGGCGTTGGAAGTAACGATGCAGAAGCGGCGCTGCCTGGGCCGCCGGAAAAGTTGTCATGCGCGTGCCTCCTGTTCTACGACCGGCGCCTCGTCCACCGCCGCGCCTGTCCTGCGACTGCCCGCGCGGTCGAAGAAGCCGCGCTCGATCTCTCCCAACTGCGCCCGTATCCCCAGATCCACCGAGCCAAGCTCCGTTTCAATCGTGCAATCGCCCAGCCGCATTCCCTCTCCTGCAAGAACCACCGGCTTGACCCGCAGCCTGGGAAAAAGAGCCGCGGTTTCGCTCCATAGGTCTAGCTCCGCGGCGGGAACGCGCAGGCGCACCTGGGTCGAGCCGGAGAGCTGCCCCAGAGCTACTCGCACCGCTCCGGTTAGAAGCAACGGGTCCATCTGCGCCTCGCGCCGCAGGATGCGGGCCGCCACCGCCAGAGCCAGCTCCACCACCTCATGCTCCACCGCCTGCAGATACCGGTCGCGCTCCACGGCAAAGCTCTCAATCAGTTCGGCGGCTTGGCGTGCGCGCTGCTTTTCGGCTGTCGCCTGCGCCGCCGCCTGCGCCCCATGTTCCGCCTGGCGGCCTTCGATCCGGCCCTGCTCGCGGCCTGCCTCGAAGGAACGGCGGGTTTCGGCGCCCAGCCGTTGCTCAAACTCGGCGCGCGCTCCCGCCTCTTGTGCTTCCTGGGTGTGATTCTGCCGGGTCTCCCCAGGCACGCCGCCCTCGGGCTCAATCGCCCAGACATTCCACGCCGGCATCGTGGGCGCGCCGGGGTCGGCAGGATATACAAAGGCTTCAATCCGCCCCGATGCGCCGCTGTCGATTTCCGATCCCGTCTGCCGCACGGATTGCCTCTCCTCAGCGGTAAGAGGTCAGCAGCCAGCGATAGGTCGCTCCTCTGATCTCTGACCCCTGTTCTCTGATCCCTGTTCAAGCCAGCATCTCGTCGCCCGTCTCCAGCTTGAGAACCACCTTACCCTCGGTCTCCAGCCGTCGGGCCAGATTAAGAATCTCCTGTTGGGCCTGCGCTACCTCGCGCGAACGCACCGGGCCGAGCACTTCCATGTCTTCCTTCAGCATCTCCACGGCGCGCGAGCTCATCGCCTTGAAAATCTGTGCGCGCAGCTCGTCGTTGGCGCCGCGCAAGGCCAGCGCCAACTGCCGCTTGTCTACCCCCGACACAATCTCGCGAATGGTGGCTGGGGGCACCGTCACCAAATCTTCAAAGGTGAACATCAGGTTGCGAATGCTCAGCGCCAGCTCCGGCTGGGCGTCCTCGATGGTTTCCAGAATATGTTTCGACTCCTCGGCGTTGAGCCGGTTCAGCAGATCGGCCACCGCCTTGAAGCCCGAATAGCTCTTGCGGGCAGTATCGCCCACGTTCTCCAGGCGGCGATGCAGAATGTGGGCCACCTTCTGCGCCATCTCCGGCGAGAACTGGCGCATCTCGGCCAGCCGCTGGATGGAGACCACCTTGTGATCCTCGCTGAGGTTGTCCAGCACCAGCGAGGCCCGCCGCGGATCGAGATGGGCCAGCACCAGCGCGATGGTCTGCGGATGCTCCTGATCGAGCAGCTTGCCCAGTTGCTGAGGATCGGTGCGTTGCAGCTTGGCAAGATTGCCCTGCGCGGCCTCCTGTGAACGGCGCACCAGCATCAGCAGGTCGTCGGCGCGCTCTTTACCAAAGGTCTCCATCAGCAGACGGCTGGCATAGTCCAGGCCGCCATGAATCATGAAGTTCTGCGTCTCCAGAAGCTCCCAGAACTCTTCCAGAATCTCGGCGGAGAGCTCGGGCGTGATCCCGCGCAGGTCGGCCAGCTCCTCGGTAAGCCGCTGTACATCCACCTCGGGCAGTGCCCGCAGAATCTCCTTGGCCAGGTCTTCACCCACGGCCACCAGCAGCACGGCGGCCTTGCGCAGGCCGGAAAGATTCGCGGACTGGCGGCGCTTTCCTGCTCCGTTCTCGCTTCCCGGTTCGGCCAAGGTCCGTTCCTCTCAATCCTGCTCGTACTCTAGGGACAGATGTCCGTCCGCTGCACCCAATACCATCAACAATTCCCATCCCCCAGCCCAACTGCGGCTAGTCGGAATGAATCCAGCTCTGCAACAGGCGCGAACTCTGCGTCGGCTCACGTTTCAGATGCCCTGTGACCTGCTCGAAGATCTCCTGCGTCCTAATCCGCTCGGGGTCAAGCTCAACCGGCTCCGGGGGTCTCAATGCAGGTGGCGCAGCCCCGGCAGGCAACTCTTTGGCTGCCCCTTTGGCAGCTTCCCTTGAGGCAGGCCGGACGCGGCGAAGCGCGGGGCGCACACCGAAGGCCAGCACCACCAGAAGGCCAATCAGCAGGGCAAAGTATTTAACCAGCACCGGTGAATTCTCAGCCTTCGTCAACACCTGTTCAGGCACCGAGACCGGCAGCGGAGCGCGATTCGCATCGAAACCCAAGTCTTCCACCGTCAGCAGATCGCCTCGGGCCGTGTCGAAGCCCACCGCCGCCTGGGCCAGCGCCGTCAGGTGATGCAGCTCATCGGGCGAACGGGGCTGCCACACCGCCGCCTTGCCCTTTTCGGCAACCCGCAACAGCCGGTCGTTCACCACAATGGCCGCGGTCATCCGCCGCACCCGGCCCGGATTCTCAAGCACATGCCGCACCGTCTTCGTGGAGGCATAGGTTCCTGACTCGGTTTTGGCGGATTGCGGGGGCGTGGTCTGTTGCGGGTAAACCGGCAAAGCCTGCGAGTTGGGCGCGTTCGAGGCTGTGCCCGGAACCCCGGCAGCCACCGGCTGCGCTCCCGCGGTCTGTTCGGTGCGCTGCATCGAGAGCGTCACCGTCTGGTCCGGATCGTAATTCTCGTCGGTCTCCTCGGTCTCCGCCGGGTTATAGTCCAGGGTCACAGAAGCGCGCACGTTGCCTGCCCCGGTCACCGGCTCCAGGGTGGCGATCAGCTTGTCTTCGAGAGCCTGTTCCGCGCTCAGGCGCAAGGCATCGGCGGTCTTCGGGCCAAGCGGCAGGTGGCCTGAAGCATCGACCAGAATCACCCGCTCCGGCGTCAGCCCGTCCACCGCCGAGGCCACCAGATTGCGGATTGCCTCCGGCTCGCCTTCGGCCAGCGAGCGATGGCGCAGCTTGATGACCACCGAGGCCTTGGCCGGCCGTTCCGCCTCGCGAAAGAGCGAGTCGTGCGGCAGGACCAGATCGACCCGCGCCGACTCGACATCCGCGAGCGTGCTCACGGTATGCTCCAGTTCGCCCTCCAGAGCCCGCTGGTAGCTGACCTGCTCGTCGAACTCCGAGCCCACCCAGTTGGGCTTGTCGAAGATCTCAAAGCCCATCCGTCCGCTCTTGACGCCTCCTTTGGCGGCGGTGGCCAGCCGCGCCTTGTCCAACTGCGGAGCGGGAACCAGAATCCCCGCTCCATCGGGGGTCGCCTCGAACGAAATCTGCGCCTGGGCAAGAATCTGGCTGATCTGGCGGGCGTCTTCAGGGTCGAGATTCGTATAGAGTGTGCGCCAGTCGGTGTGCAGCGCGTACCAGAGCAGGCCGCCGGCCAGGGCGCCAAGCAGCACCGCGGCCACCGCCGCCCAGCCGCGCTCGGCCGGCCGCATCGCGGCCCAACTCACCCGCCCTCGTCCCCAGAGCCCGGCGAGCCTGTCGGTCCAATGCGGTTGTCCGAGGGGTGCCGGCGCGTTCTTCTCCAACTGTGTTCCTGTGGCCATGATTCCGGTATCCCGCCGACTTCCCTGCTACTGCTGCCGCACTGTTCAAGACCGTTCTTTGCCGGTTTCACTCTTCCAAGCGCCCCGGCTGCCGCCTAGAACTGCATGCCAATCACCTGCTGGTAGGCCTGGACCGCCTTGTTGCGCACGGCCAGGGCCATTTCAAAGGCCATGGTGGCCTTCTGGGTGGCAATCATCGCCTGGTGCACATCCACGCCGGAGCCGGTCATCAGTCCCGCCACCGTTGCGTGCGCCTGGTCTTCTAGCTGGCTTACCTGGCCGATTGCGTCGGTCATCAGATCGGAGAATGGAGCGGGTGCGGCTCCTTGGGTTGACTTCGATAGGCTGCCCGGCAAACCGCCCGCGCCGGTCAGGTTGGAAAGCGATGAAGCGACTGCGCCGATTGGGTTCATTGCGGGTTGCATCGATCCTCCATTTCACGCGACCTGTTGATTTGCCTCATGTCTGCCGCCGTTCCGCCGATAAGAGAAACAACACGGCCCGACGGCCCACTTACGACTTGGCGATCTCCAGCGCCGATGCGATCATGCCCTTCTCGGCCTGCACGGCGGAACTGTTGAGACCATAAGCACGCGTCGCCCCCATCAGGTCCACCATCTCTGTGAGGGGATTAATGTCCGGATAGGCGACATACCCATCGGGCCCCGCGTCAGGATGACCAGGATCGTAACGCTTGAGCGGCGGTGACGGATCTTCGACCACCTGCGCGATATGCACTCCGGGAGCCACCGGCCCCGCGCCCAGCGGATTGAGCGTCGACAGAGCCCCGGAAGCCAGTGAACCCGCAGCCAGTAAGCCAGAAGACGACGAGCCGGAAGCCAACCCGCCCGAAGCCGCGGTCAGACTGTCGAGAAACGCCGGATCGCCCTGATTCGCGGCGAAGACCACATGCTGACGGCGGTAGGGACCGCCATCGGCGGTGCGCGTCGTCTCCGCGTTGGCCATGTTGGCCGCCACCACCTCGGCGCGCATTCGTTCAGCCTGTATGGCGCCACCCGAGGTTTCCATCAACCCAAAGAGATTCATCCTGCCGGCTCCTTTCCGCAAGGG
>Ga0302146_10002554_pt1 | contig 10119 bp, 7 predicted proteins | sample I_Bog_E3_1_FD_193578 | JGI IMG/M metagenome (GOLD analysis project Ga0302146, IMG submission 193578) | Peat permafrost microbial communities from Stordalen Mire near Abisko, Sweden - I_Bog_E3_3 | ecosystem: Environmental > Terrestrial > Soil > Wetlands > Peat | place: Sweden: Abisko, Stordalen...
ACTGGTCCTCCACGAACCGTTCCGCGACCACCGTCAGCGGAACCAGTTCGCCCGGGGGCCACCGTTCGTCCGTCACAATATGAAGTCCAGTCGAGCTGATATTTCGGATCGTGGCCGATTTGGAAAGCGCGCTATTCCGCCGCCGCACCGAAAATCCAGACGGGATTCGCCTTTCAGCCCGAGGCTTCTCCACACGGCCGAGCTTCTGGAACCATGATTTCCATTGGGGTAGGGGGGTCATTCTCCAACCGCACCTCGAATTTCAGAGCCGATTTGGAGAAATTGTACCGCTGCCCCAGCACGATTGCGAATCAGAAAAAACCTGTGGCCCCTTTTCTTGACGTTTTCTGCGTAAATGTGCGAAGGGGCACGACTTTGAGTCGTGCCATAAGTCGTCAGAATAAGAGGAAAAGGACTTCACAGGCTACGGAAAAACTCATTCGGGCGGCAGGCCGGGTCGGGCGGCAGGCCGGGTCGGGCGGCAGGCCGGGGCGGGCGGTAGGCCGGGTCGGGCGGTAGGCCGGGGATTTATCCCCGGCATAAAGGCAATAGAATCAGAGCGGGCTTCAGCCCCTGCGGTATGCTTTTCAAGCTTTTCGTGAGAAATTCGGCCTTTTTCCGCAGCCTCTTCAGCGGGTGCCCCTGGTCGCTCGTCCGCCGCGGCGGCGGGACCAGGGAACGACGGAAGCCCGTGCGAGCCTCCCGCGAGCATCTGCCCCACCGCAGGTGCTTACAAGCCCTTAGGGTCTCGGAACGCCGGTAGCTCCTTGGCACTTTCTTCTGTGCTCGCCGCAATCCCTTTGGATTTCCGGTAAACATTGGCGACAGCCAGGGTCCAGAACGGCGCCAGATCCACACCTGGCACCAGCTTCCCCAGAAACGATGGAAGAAACTCCCAATGCCACCCAAGAAGGTAGTAGAGAACAGCCCCCACGCCCACATCCAGGATGTCTTCAGCAGGCGAGGCGGCACCCTCCACAAACAGCGGAAACACGGCGATCTGCAGCGCATCCGCAATCATCGCCAGGATAAACGCAATGCGAAATCGCATCATCGGCGAAAGGTTAAGATCATCCTGACTCATATCAGCCTGCTTCCTGAGCGTGCCAGTTCCTCCATCTTACGATGCCACCGTCCCGCCGGAGGGTATCCGAGCCCTAGCTTTCACCCGCATCTACGATGCCCCGCAACGTTCCAAAGTTTCCGATACCCCCCCAAACCGCCGCTCCCTCCGCGCAAATTCCTCCAGCGCCGCATCCAGATCACCTTCATCAAACTCCGGCCACATCCGATCCGTAAATACCAACTCGGCATAAGCGCATTCCCACAACAGAAAGTCGGAAAGCCGCTTCTCGCCGCCAGTCCTAATCAGCAGATCCACCTCGCCGCTCTGCGCGGCCATCGTCTCCGTCAACAAGCTGCAAACCAAGTCAGGCGACGCCTTCCCCAGGCTCTTATCGCCGGCGAACGCCTCCGCAGCGGTCCGTGCGATGGCCTCCCGCGAAGAGTATTTGACCGCAACGCATACATGAATCGACCGCCCCTCAGCCGTAGCGCATTCAGCCTCCTCAATTGCCTGCACCACCGGTTGCGGCAGCCGATCCCGCCGGCCAATCACCTGCAGCCGCGCGCCTCGCTGCTTCAGCCGCTTCGTTTCCAGCCGTAAAAACGCACGCAGCAGCCAGAAAATGCTGCGCACCTCCGATTCCGGCCGCCTCCAGTTATCCGACGAAAATGCGTAAAGCGTAAGCCGCGCGACGCCCGCATCCAGCGCCCGCTCTACCACCCTCCGCACGGCCGCCACTCCAGCGCGATGCCCCGCCACACGTGGCAATCCTCGCCGCAACGCCCACCGCCCGTTCCCATCCATAATGATCCCCACATGCAGCCCTTCCCGCTCCGCTCTTCGCATCAAGCGCCGTCCCTTGGCGAGCCGGTTCCAGCCTGCGCCATCCCGCCCGGCACCGGTATCGAGCTATACCAGTCAATCCTGCGTGTGAAGTACATCGTCGCCGCAACCGCCAAAAAGCTTGAGATCGCTCCAATCAGCAACGCGTCGTCTTCAAGGCGTAGAAGCAGATAGATCAACACATACAGCAGGCTGAAGACGACCAGCGCTCTCATCCCCTGCCGCCTGCTCGTGAACACCCACCCCGCATTCGTCGAAAGCAGCGTCACCGTGCCGCCGCCCGCCAGCAGAAACGCATAATCGAATCCAATCTTCTCCGCCAGCGATAAAAGCAGAAGGAAAAAAATGATCTGCGCAGTCCCAACCAGAATGTACTGTGCCGGGTGTACGCGCTTGCCTGATGTAGCCTCGAAAATGAAGTAGGTAAGGAACACCAGCCCCAGAAAAAGCGGCACATATTTCATCGAACGCTTCATCGACCGATACGTATCCGCGGCTCGTATGGAAGTTCCAAGCAGCGTCTGCTGCCCTCCCATATAACCGCTCATTACCTTTGCGGCGTCCTCGGCTCGCTGCGCCCTCTCATCCACCAAATCTCCAACAACAAATGTTGGAGTGGTCATCAACATTGCCAGCAAACACACAACGATAAGTTTTACGCCCATCGACCGGGATTGCGTTCTCGCTTCCCCGCCCGCCGACATCACCGAAAAATCACTCATCTCTTCCTCTCCTCCTCATACTTACTTTGCAGTGCAAAGTAACTCCCCAAAAAAATATCTACACCCGCGAAGGTGCCAGCCGATGCTTCACCCCCGACCCCTCGGCCGCCTTGGCCGCATCCTTAACCACCTGCTCCAGCGTCGCAAGATACTCCAAATACCGCGCCCGCCCCGACCCCGTAATCCTGCAAGTCGTCAGCGGCCGATTGCGATCCGTCGTCTTCACAATCTCCACCATCCCCGCCTCCTCCAGCACCTTCAAATGCCGATTCAGATTTCCATCCGTCAAATCGCAAAGCTGCTTCAAATCGCCAAACGCCAGCCCCTTGGGATTCGTAATCAGCGACGTCAGCACACTCAGCCGCGCCCGCTCGTGAATCACGCGATCCAGCCCCTCGTACGCAAACCGCCCTTCCACATGGGGAACTTCAGCCATCGTTCCTGCCCTCCCTCATCGCGAAAAGCAGAATCCCCGCCACCAGCATCTGCCCCGCACCATACGACACACCCATCCCCCACGGAGACAGCGCCCGATTGTCCCCCAGCGCCAGCGAGCTCAACCCCGTCAGCAGATACCACACACCCGCGGCCAACGTCGCACGCGGCAAAAACCGGCACGACGCAAACACGCCCAGGCTGAAAATCACTTGCCACATCCCCGGCAGCATCCACTGCGTCCCTGGAACAAACCGCAGCAGGACATACGTCACCAACCCGCCCACGCCCACCGACGGCAGAAACTGCTCCACGGCCATCCGAATCATCTCGTCGGCCATCCCCGTGTGCATGCGGCGCGTCCGCGCATACATCTCAATCCCAATCAAGGCTGCGGACACGGCCGCCGTCACAATCCAAATCGTCAGATACTCGGCAATATGGTTCGCCGCATCGGGCACATACACCGCCTGCGCGCAAGCAGCCGCCAACGCCAGCAGCCCCGTACCCGCCAGCGTCGCCGGCCCATAGCCACGAAACTCCGTAGCATGCGCCACCTGCCTGCGAATACTGCTGATGTCGCCCAACGCCTTATTCAGATCATTCATGGCTATTCACTTTGTAATGCAAAGTAACAGCAATCCAGAACGCTTGTCAACTCGCCCTTCGCCAGCCGGACGGGAATAACGCCAGCGAGGACATGTCCGCCCTGCGTGGTAAAATCCGACAAGTCTTTCCCCAAGACTTGTAAGTGCACAATTCCCCACCACCACTGCGCAACCCGGCATTTGCCTGCGCTTAAAACGCCTGTCTAGAAAGCTGTGCGGATTCCATAGCGCAGCCGGAGGTCGAATGCTCTTTCCCTTTGCCGCGCGCCTCGCGCAGCGCTTTCACCATGCGCCGCTCCTTGCCTTGTCACTCGCACTCGCAGCCCTGTCGCTCTCGCCGCTCGCCCAAAGCCAGCAGACCATCAACGTAGCCAACGGTGACGTTGCTGGGTTCATCACCGCGATTCAGACGCTGAACGCCAACAGCGGCGGCACCATCGACCTGGCCAGCGGCGGGACATATTCCGTCACCGCCCCCTCCGACTGGTGGTATGGGCCAAACGCATTCCCAGCCATCGCCAGCACCATCACCATCAACGGCAACGGCGCCACCATCAGCCGCGCTTCCGGCTCGCCCAAGTTCCGTTTCTTTTATGTCTCGGGCGGCTTCTCCACCCTTCCCGCCGGCAGTCTTACGCTGAACGATCTCACGCTGACCGGCGGCCTGGCACAAGGCGGTAACGGCGGGGCAGGGTTTAGCGGCGGCGGCGGCGGCGGCGGTTTCGGCGGCGCCATCTATAACCAGGGTGTCCTTTCGCTGGACTCCGTTACCTTGGCCCAGAACAGCGCTCTGGGCGGTTCCGGCGGCGGAGCCCTGACGGCGGAAACAGGTGGAGAGGCGGGCGGCGGCGGCATCGGTGGGGATGGCGGATCGACAAACCAATACTCAGGATCGGATGTCGGTGGAGGCGGAGGGTTCAAAACAAGCGGAGCTTCCGGGCGAAACGGCGGCAGTTTCACAGGCACTGAAGGCGGCTGCACGAGCTTTACCGTCTCGGGATCGACGATCATCTACGGCGGCGGCACCTCGGCATGGGGCGGTAACGGTGGTTCTACGGTTTATTCCCCCGCGGACGACAACGCAGGAGCAGGAGGAGGAGGAGGAGGAGGCTACTCTCCGGGACAAAATGGCCAGGGACCCGCCAGCCCATTGTCCTCTGCAAACGGACAAGATTCGGGAGGGGCGGGGGCCTATGCCGCCGGTGCAGGCGGCAACGGGGACGACACCCTGGGTACCCCCGGTTGCTCGGGAGGAGCATTCGGAGGCGGCGGCGGAGGGTCCGGGTACGAAGGCGGAGGAGGAGGAGGGATCGGCGGGGGCGGTGGCGGCGGGTCGTTCCAAGCCGGTTACGGCGGATTCGCGGGAGGGGGTGGCGGCGGCTATTACCCTGCTGGGGGCGGTTTCGGCGGTGGCGGCGGTGGGACGTATAACCCCAGTCAAGGTGGGGGAGCAGGAGGATTCGGCGCGGCTTCAGGAGAGCCGGGCAACTCTACGGGTCGAGCTGGGCAGGGCGGCGGCGGCGCGGGCTTGGGGGGAGCCATCTTCAACCAGTTGGGCACCGTAAACGCGACTTCATCCGCTTTCACCTCCAACTCCGCTTCCGGCGGACCAGGATACGGAACCTCGAGCGGCTTCGGCGGCGCAATCTTCAATCTCAACGGGTCGGTGTCCCTCACTGACTTTACGTATTCCGGGAACACGGCCCTTGATTCCACCAGCACGCCCGACGGAGGCGCAGTGGTTTATAACTTGTCGCACAATGGCGGCAATACCACGGCTATCCAGACCTCCACAGCCGTGCTCGTCGTGTATGGCGCGAGGATCTCGACCACGAACGGTGACATCCAAAACAATCAGGCGAATGGGACAGCCACTGTCTATAACGGCGTATCCTCCATCAATGAGTTGACAGTCTATTTCTCAGCCGGCGGTACGCTGAATTCCATCCAGGTGCTCACCGGAGGCGCGCCAAACCTGGACTTTAAGCTTATAAGCGGCGGAACGTGCGCCATCGGAACTGCATACACGGCAGGTGAATCCTGCACCGTAAACGTGGCCTTTGCGCCTATCTACGCAGGGCTGCGCTCCGGCGCCATACTCCTTACCAATTCGAGCGGCGCTGTGCTCGCAAGTAAATATATTTCCGCGATCGCCCAGAGCCCGCAAATCACCTACAGCTCGACCACCAGCATCGGTATCGGCAGCGGGTGGAATATTCCGGGGAGCGTCGCGGTTGACGGTGCCGGGAATGTCTACGTAGCAGACTCCGGAAACAATCGCGTCGTCAAGATTCCGTCCACCAATAACGGATACGGCTCGCCCGCCACCATCGCCAGCGGCGGTAACCCAAACGCCGTTGCCGTGGACGGTGCAGGCAATGTCTTCTACACCAACTACACCACGGTCGTTGAACTGCCCTTCAACGGAACCAGCTATGGCTCACCCATTAGCATTTCCGACCAACTGTCTCCCGGCTGGGCAGACCCCACTGGCATTGCCGTCGATGGCGCGGGAAATTTATTCGTCCTCGATTACGGCAACAATCAAGTCGTCGAGGTTCCGTGGACCGGAAGCGCCTACAGCACGGGCATTGTCATCGGCCCCTCCAGCGACTTCTTGTTCCCAACCGGCCTTGCCATCGATAGCTCCGATAACGTCTATGTCGCAGACGGCAGCATCAACGCCATCCTTCAGCTCACCTATTCGAGCTCAGGATACGGCGGCCCAAACTATCTCGGCAGCGGCTTCGTTCAGGTCTCCAACGTAGCCGTCGATGCCACTGGCAACGTATACGCCGACGACGCGGCAGGCGGTACCATCTCCCGCATACCGTGGACTGGTTCCGGATGGAGCAGCCAGACTACGGTCCTCAGCGGCCTCAGCGCTCCCAACGGCGTCGGCCTTGACGGCCAGGGCAATATCTACGTCGCAGCGGGGTTCTCGACAGTTGAGAAGTTCACCGTCACCAACCCGCCCGCGTTCAGCTTCTCAACCCCCACCCCCGTTGGCTCAATCGACACCGCCGACGGCCCGCAGACAGTAAGCCTGTTCAACATCGGCAACCAGCCGCTCGTCTTCACAACGCCAGCCTCCGGGACCAACCCGAATTATCCCGCCGGCTTCCCGGCAAACACCGGCGATGGCAGCTTATGTACCTCCGCCGCTCAACTGGCCGAAGGCGCAAGCTGCGATGTCTCGGCGAACTTTGCTCCTCTCGACATCGGGACAAACACCGGAAACATCGTGCTGACCGACAACGCGCTCGGCCTGCCCAATGCAACCCAGAGCATCCCCGTTACCGGCGCAAACAACCAGCAAACGCAGGACATCACCTTCACGCCGCCCACATCGCCGGTCTATTACGGCGTCTCCCCCATCACCCTCGTAGCCACCGGCGGCGCATCCGGCAATCCCGTCATATTCAGCATCATCTCCGGCCCAGGTAACGTAAGCGGCACCAACGGCACAACCCTCACCATCACCGGCGTAGGCACGGTCGTCATCGCCGCCAACCAGGCCGGCAACGCCAGCTACACCGCCGCGCTCCAGGTTACCCAAAGCATCGTTGTCAATCCACCCCCCGCTGTCCTCACCAGCCCCACGCCTGGAATCACCACGAAACTGGGCACCACCAACGTGCTCTTCCAATGGACCACCGCCCCCGGCGCAACCGACTACCAACTCAACCTCGGCACAACTGCGGGCGCAAGCAACGTGTTCCTGTACAAAGGCACGGCCACCTCCGTAACCGCAGCCACCCTGCCCGCAAACGACGTAACCGTCTACGCAACGCTCTACTCAAAAATCAATGGAGTCTGGCTGTCCAACGCCTACGAATATACCGAAAGCGGCATACCCACTCCTGCCGCGCTCACATCGCCAACCCCCGGAACAAGCACCATCCTCGGCACAACCAACGTGCAATTCGAGTGGAACGCCGGGATTGCCGTTGCCGATTACCAGCTCAATCTAAGCGCTGTTGCAGCCGGTGGCAGCGAGCTGTACTTATACAAAGGCACCGCCCTGGCAGCGACCGCACCCTCCCTGCCCGGATACGGCGCCAAGCTCTACGCACGCCTCTACTCAAAGATCAACGGAGTCTGGCAGTACATCGACTACCAATACACCGAAGGCGGCACACCCACTCCCGCCGCACTAACCAGCCCCACGCCCGGCATAGGCACCACCCTCGGCACCAGTAGCGTGACCTTCCAATGGACCGCCGGAATTGGGGTCGCCAACTACCAGCTCAACCTCAGCGCCATTGCAGCCGGTGACAGCGACCTCTACTTATACAAAGGCACGGCCCTCACCGCAACCGCAGCCTCCCTGCCCGCAAACGGCGCCAAGGTCTACGCACGCCTCTATTCAAAGATCAACGGAGTCTGGCAGTACAACGACTACCAATACACCGAAGGCGGCATTCCCACCCCCGCCACGCTAACATCGCCCACCCCGGGGTTAGGCACCATCCTCGGCACCACCAGCGTGACCTTCCAATGGACCGCCGGAATTGCCGTAACCGACTACCAACTCAACCTCAGCGCCGTAGCGGCCGGTGACAGCGACCTTTACCTATACAAAGGCACTGCCCTCACAACCACCGCACCCACACTCCCTGCAAACGGCGTCAAGGTCTACGCAAGGCTCTATTCCAAAATCAACGGCGTCTGGCAATACAACGACTACCAATACACCGAGCAGTAACGAAATCGGCAGCCTCGCGCAGCGCCCTGTCTTCCACTCAATACGGCATGATCATGACAGGGCGCTGTGTACTGGTATGGCAAAACCCATCCCCAGCACAGCCCTCAGCGCCGCAACGTTCCGCGAGCCCGTACCCGCCAGCGTCGCCGGCCCATAGCCCCGAAACTCCGTAGCATGCGCCACCTGCCTGCGAATACTGCTGATGTCGCCCAACGCTTTATTCAGATCATTCATGGCAATTCACTTTGTAATGCAAAGTAGCAGGAATTAAGCATATTGTCAAACGCAAGATGCCCCATCAGTCCAGGTATCGGGACTGTGCTCCTCTGCCGTTCATCATGGCATCCGCATCGCGATTAAGGGTTCTTCGGAAAAGGTTACTGGGAGTTCGGATTGAGGGCGTCACCTGAGGAGCCCTGCTAAGAGCCGCGCAAAGACTAACTCGGCAATTAAACGTTTTCAGTAGTTACTGGGATGACTAACTTATAAATAACAAGCAAGCTAACACAAGTGGTTACCAAAAACTAATTCCTATTCACTATCGTGTTTTAACTTGACATGAATCTATAACTTCGGCACACTCCATCAATGATCAGCGCGGCCAATCCCAAGGCTGGAGGTTTACCTGTGAGACTCCCCTCGCTTCTTGTGTCCCTTATTTTTCTGTAAATGATTTCGAGCGTTACGCCACTATTCGGGGCCACCTCACAGCCGATCCCGATGTCCAAACTCAGCCCCAACACGCCGCAAGGCTTGGAGGGCGGATTCTGGAGAGTAGATAACAACTTCGATCCGGTTATTCGCTTCAAAAACGTACTTCTGAACCAGCCCTTGAGCGTCACACCCGTTCTCTATTTTGCAGATGGAACCGAGTATCAACTGCCCCTGGTCACGCTTGAGCCTGCAGGTACTTGGCAGATCAATATCAGACTCGCCTTGCAATCCGCTCCCGCCAGCGTGGCCAGCCACCTATCTAGCTACGGGATGGCAGGCATTTCTTACAAGTGGTCATGGCCGGCTGTTATCGCAACCATCCAAAACACCGATGAAATTTCCAGCATCACCCACACAAGCTCATTCCGCGCTGACGTGCGAAAAGTACATGCCAAACCAGCGGCGAGCCAGGCCCAGGTCACCCGCGGGCAATGGTGGCTACCCACCGCGAATGCCGACGGTTTCCTGGCCCTCGAAAACCCGTCTCTGTCTCCCAAACTCGTCGATGTCCAGTTCTCAGGTCACGCTGGGAAGGCTCTTGCCACGCAACAGGTTTCGCTGCCGAGCCACGCCACAACGCTTATCCAGTTTTCCGCAGCCTTCGGAGCAGCTCGCGGCACGGAAACGGCGGGAAGCATTGAGATTCATTACACCGGACCGGAATACGGAGTCATCGCCTACGCCGGCATCGAGGACGAAAAAGTCGGATATTCCGCGTCTCCGATCATGATCGAAGACCATCTCGATCCCGCCCGTCCCGCGCATCAAGTTACCCTCAACGCACCAGGTTTGCTACTGGGCGACGCTGACCCCTCAATGCTCTTTCCGTCCGGGACGTACTTCAAGCCCTATGCCTATTTGCATAATGTCTCCGTCAACGCACTTCAGGTCACCCTGTCCCTCATCAGCCCAGGCAACGATGGGACCCCTCAAACATACCCGCTCGGCCAGGTGAGCCTCGCGCCCGGAGAAACTTCGCAGTTCGATTTCGAGTCGCAATTCGGCACCGCCAACCCGCTCCCC
>Ga0302146_10002559_pt1 | contig 10110 bp, 10 predicted proteins | sample I_Bog_E3_1_FD_193578 | JGI IMG/M metagenome (GOLD analysis project Ga0302146, IMG submission 193578) | Peat permafrost microbial communities from Stordalen Mire near Abisko, Sweden - I_Bog_E3_3 | ecosystem: Environmental > Terrestrial > Soil > Wetlands > Peat | place: Sweden: Abisko, Stordalen...
ATCCCTTGCTTGAGTAGAATCTCCATCCATATTGCGATTGGTCTTTGGACTGTATTTCAGCGTCCGCGGTGAGTGCTAGAACCTCATTTCCTCTGGAGGGAGCACACATCAATAATGCGGTAAGCGAGGTGGTAAAAATGTCTCTCGGAGCATCAGGGTTGTTGGCGAATAACTCTCCAAGGGCGTCCAAAACATGCTTGTCGGGTTCTTTTTCTTTGCGCCGTTTATCGCCGGTCTCGCCCACAGCTCCGTTAACGTTGCGAGGGACTGATACAGGTGATTTCCAGTACTTTAGAGAATAGGTAATCATTTGATTGTCTGAAAGGAAAGTCGCCAGGGCTTTTAGGCGACGTATGTAAATATAGGAGCCGCCATGCGAGTATGTTTTCCTAAGTAGGAGCGCGGTTTCGTCAAGTGCGGTCATATTGCACTTGTATATTTCGGTGTCACCATTCAACTGAATTAATACCGACTCGAGTGCTCGGAACATTGAACCGTCATGGGCAAATTTGATGTTTGGGTTGATAGATCGTCTATGTGTCAAGTAGGCTTTCATGAAGTCTACAAATGTTGGAGCAAGTCTCTGATCCGACGGTTTACCATCAATATGTCTGAAGAATCGAATTTTTGGCCAGTTGTCCGCCGCCCAATCAAGTATGCCTTCCGACCGCTGTTTCATCTGTTCGATGAAAAGTGCGATATTTTCAGTGGGGTTAATCTGGTTCGCCGGTAGGTTGAGGGCTTTGGTAATCATTATCAATGATCCTCATCAGCCGTGAGAGTTCCTCTTAGCTGAGCTTCACAAACCGTGATCACTTGGGCAACTGCCAGAATGCTTCTATCCAACGCCGCAGCTATGGTTGTATCACTGGTGAGTTGAATCAGTCTGTCTCGTTCCGACAGCAGGTGATCATGTACCGCCTTATGCGGGCCAGTGACCCATGCCTCGAAGTGCGTGCAGGTATAGCAGGGAATAGGGACATTGGCCCCACAGGGGCCGTGGTAGCCGCAGTTCCCCGTACCCTGTCCAGAATGATCACGAATCTGGCTAGTCGGGTCATTACCACGTGTGGCCTCTGTTTGCGAGTTTACGACTGTTCCTGTGAAGGCCTTGGCATAAGGCGCAAGTTGCTGCGTGAGTGTCTCATCCAAGTGCGCGGCGAACTCTGGCAGATTTTCGGTATACACCGCAACGTTCTGCAAGTCCGAGTGATCGAGCAATTCAGCTATGACTAATGGGCCGCAGCCTTCTCTTGCCGCTCGGCTACCGAGGGTGTACCTGAAACGCCGCGAGCTTAGGCGTAAGGGCTCACCGGTTCGTTCGGAGTGAATGACAAATTTCTGCATAATCCGCTTTAGCGAATAGTTCACACCTCTGGAGGGAAGATGCAGGCGGTCCGTATGCAAAGCCTCAAGCAGATCCACTGTATTGGATATTTCAGATACCTTAGCCCAATTGGGAAACAGTGGAAGTTTGTTGCGTAGTTTGTCAGGGCAGGCCCAGCCTAGCAGGTTTACGAACTGCTCCTGCACAAATGATTTTTGCTGTTCCAAGACGTCCCAAATATCTCTGGTAAGGCTTCGTTTCTTGAAACTCGAACGAAATCCCTCCCCGAACTGCTTAGCTCGTGGGATCAGAATCGCGTAGATGGGGTCTCCTCGCTTGTTCTTGCTATCAACAATATCTTCCCCGCGCAATGTGGTCAGTTGGACGGAGCGAATGCCAAATGCGCTCAGAAGGAGGCCCATCGCGAGGTCGGTTATATCGGTTTTGCCTGCCTCGTAGGCCTGCGTCATCGTCTCGTTGATTCCCAGCAACTCGATATCAGAGAGTGGACCAATACTGGGGTCCAAGCTTTTTACGGCTTCGCCTTTGGGATTTCCCTTGATACTCAGCTGCTCAAGAAAACCAAGGGCTTCAAGGTCTAGTCCGTCATAGCCCAGGTCTCTCCAACGTGTCATGAAAGCTCGGACAGGCAAAAGGCGCCAGGCCTTATCACCCAACATCATGTGGTATCGCGCTATCACATCGGCGGAAACTGGCTGACCCTGTGCAAATCGCAATAGACGAAGGTATTCGTTGCACATGTTGCTCGTATGAGCTGCGGAGTAATTACAAGCAAAGTGTTCCAGTACTTTACAAGCGCTACTGAAAGTCGTTGCCTCTAGTTTCTCCCAAAGGCCCGACAGACGTACCTGAATATCGCGATTCAAATGCCACACCATGGCGCCACGTTCGAATGGATTACCGTCTAGCGATACCATCATATCTGCAACGTTTGGTGCTGCCTCAGGATTCGTCATCGCGACCTCTTGGCGTACGCAACTGCGACTGTAGCTTCAGACTGGCCGCATCGGCCTTTGCAGCTATGAATCGTTGGTTGTAATGCCTTGCGGTACCGGAACCTTCCTTCCACCCCATCAACCGAGAGCGCATCAATTCTTGCTCATGCTCGGAGGGTGGTTTTGGAAGAGCATCCATCGCTTCAGAGAAGTACTGATTCCATGTGTGCCGCAGGCGATGTCCCCGTGAGTCCGCCAGCGTTAGAGAGGATTTTCTGAGTGTTGCCCACACTTTTTGGTAGCCGGCGATGGACAGTGGCTGACCGGAGGTTGGACCTTGTTTGTGGGTGACGAACAGATAGGGGCTTCTACGAGCATTCGGTACGCTGCGCCGCTTACCCGTAATGTATCGATGGACATCGGTCATCAACTCCAAACTCACCGGCAAGCTACGTGAGCATGTTTTCACTAGAGGCTGTCGGTCCCTTGGATCGTCCCGCTGATCAGCTCGGCGCACGATTGAGATGATATTGGTAGAGAAATCAAAATCCTCAATCCGCAGATTCAGGAGCTCCCCGGCTCGGATACCCAGTTCGTGTTCCAGGAGCACCATCAGTCGATTGCGCTCGCGCAGTGGCTCTGTGAACGGATTGCTCTTGTTGTTCACATCCAGAGCTTCAAGCAACGCCTGTAGCTGAAATGCAGAAAGCCCTTTGTCTATTCGCTGATTTCGCCCTTTCGAGGTAGGCCGACGGGCACGAATCTGGGTCACGACTTCAGCGAGCCCCGGGGGGGGCGGTTTGGAATAATCGAACTGTTGGTGCGCAAACCATTCGATATAGTTTGCGATTGTCGTAAGGCGGGCATACAGCGTTTTCCGATTAACTATGGAGTCTTTCTTGTGTGACGCTCTAGCACTAGTTCTTCCTAAAACGCTTTCCCGGCGGCGATGTCGCATGGAGCAGAAGTCGCGCAAGGAATCGAGTTCGTGAGGTTGGAAAAACAAACTTGAATGGATCCGATGTAGGAGGTCTATCTCAGCAGCTGCGAGATATCGGTAAAGAAGTATGAGATGTCCCGCAGCGTTCAGCACTGTTGCGTGCGCCACGTCTGCGTTCCGAAGCTGCGTAGTGAGGAATAGGCTCGTTGCGTAATGGGGGACGCCGGTATAGGTGTCGAGGATGGTGACGTAACGCTCACCAGAGGTCATGACGAAGGAATGCGTGCTTAGCATACCGCCCCCTATAAAGGGAATTTGACGTTTTATTCAAGGTAGTACATAGACAAAATCCCATTGGAAAAACCGACAAACGGAAAAACGAAAAAGGCCCTGTAAAACAGGGCCTTAATTTTAAAAATTGACAAATATGTCTCAGGTACAACCTAGAACTTGTAGCCGATACCGACCATATAGACCCACGGATCGACCTTCACATCCACCTTGGTCTGGCCGACGCCCAGGGCGGTCGGGCCGTCGACGGTGGCCTTGGTGTCGAGGTCCACGTACCAGACCGAGGCGTTGAGCAACATGCGGTCGGTGAGCATGTAGTCGAAGCCCAGTTGCCCGGCCAGGCCCACCGAGTTCTGCAGCTTCAGGTTGCTGAAGCCTTCGTCCTTGCGCTGGCTGGTCAGGTCTTCACCGAAGAACATGGTGTAGTTGATGCCGATACCACCATAAGGCTGGAACTTCGAGGCGGCATCCAGCGGGTAGTACTGCAACGACAGGGTCGGTGGCAGTTGCTTGATATCCCCCAGTTGGCCGTCCAGCGCCGGGCCGAGTCCCTTGACCGACACTTCGTGGTGGAACGGCGTGGCGGCCAGCAATTCCAGGCCGATATGGTCGGTGAACATGTAGGCAAAGGCCAGGCCCAGCTGGGTATCGCTGTCCACCGTGGCCTTGGTGCCGGAGATGCGTGTGCCGTCGAGTTTCAGATCGCCGCTGCTGTCGTTGGGCGAAACGGTGGCGGTACCGGCGCGGACGATGAAGTCACCCGCCTCGTGGGCCTGGGCAAAGGGGGCGGCGAGGGCGAGCGCAACGAGAGAGGCGCTGAGCAGGGACTTGTGCATGGGGGGCTCCAAAGGACGTTTTGAATTCACTGTGTCCAATGGTAATGAGCGCCCCGGGCCGGTCGTTGACTCAGCTCAATGAAAGGCCAATGCTCGGCGCGAGGCGGGAACTTTTGTGCTGTGCCTACTCCGGCAACTCGTACACGTAGATCTTCTGTGCCTCCATGCTGTACCCCGCATCCGCCAGGTCGCTGCTGCTCTGCTTGACCTGCATGTCACCCTCGATCCAGTACGGCTGGTACAACTCGTCGACCTTGACCCCCAACTCACTGGTGACATGCACGATCTGGTTCGACGGTGGTGGTGGCACATGGATGCAGGCGCCGAAATACGGCACCAGGAGAAACTCCGTGGTCCGTCCTTCCTCGCTGACTTCCAGCGGCACGATATACCCCGGCAGGCGCACATGCTGGCCGTCCAGCGCCTTGACCACCGGCGCGTCGGGCAGTGACTGCTTGGCCGCCGGCGCCGCCTCGATGTCCATGCTGCCGAGTTTCGACAGGTCATGCAGCGGCGTCATCTGCGGGATTTCCGGCGGCGCGTCGGGCGGAATCATGTCCTGCCAGGCCAGTTCCTTCGGCTTGTCATCGGCCCACAGCGGCATGGCCGTCACCACCGACAGCGCCAGCAACACACCGACCAGGACTTTCTTCTTCATCGCAACACTCACAAACGGATGGACAGGCCATCGGCCAGGGATTGTCGATAGGCACGCCATGCCGGCACGCTGCCCATCAACAGGGCGGCGACGAGGATACCGCCGAGCAGCGTCCATTCATATTCGCTCGGCCAGGACAGCGGCAGGTACAGCCCGTAATTCGACTGCACATAACCCTGGGCCAGGGCGATGCACAGGTACAGCAAGCCGACCCCGGCCACCACCCCGGACAACGCCAGGGCAAAGGCTTCCAGTATCAGCAGGCTGGCGATATGCCAAGGCCGCGCGCCCACCGAACGCAGGATCGCCATCTCCCGGCGACGCTCGTTGAGGCTGGTGAGGATCGCCGTGAGCATGCCGATCAAACCGGTCAGCACCACGAACAGTGACACCACGAACAGCGCCTTTTCCGCCGTGCCCATCAGGCTCCACAGCTCCTGCAAGGCCACGCCCGGGAGGATTGCCAGCATCGGCTCGCCACGGAACTCGTTGATCTCCCGTTGCAGGGCGAAGGTCGAAACCTTGTTGTTCAGGCCGAGCATAAAGGCGGTGATGGCTTGCGGCGTCAGGTCCATGTTGCGGGCCTGATCGGCGCTGATGCGCCCGGCGCCGTGGGCCGGTACGCCGTCGTGCCAGTCGATGTGGATCGCCTCCATGCCGCCGAGGCTGATATGCAGCGTGCGGTCCACCGGCGTGCCGGTGCGCTTGAGGATGCCGACCACGGTGAAGGGCTTGTCGTCATGCTTGACCAGGCTGATGGCGGCCACGCCATGGGCCAGCACCAGCTTGTCGCCGAGCTTGTAGTGCAGCGCGTCGGCCACTTCGGCGCCGAGTACCACTTCGAACGGATCGGTGGCGAACGGGCGGCCCTCGGCCAGTTGCAGGTTCTGCTGGTGGCCGTACTGGTAATGCTCGAAATACGCTTCGTTGGTGCCCAGTACGCGATAGCCGCGATGGGAGTCGCCGAGGGACATGGGGATCGCCCACTTCACTTTCGGGTTGTTGGCGAAGTGCTCGAAGCTGTCCCAGCGGATGTTGTTGGTGGCGTTGCCGATGCGAAACACCGAGTACAGCAGCAGGTTCACCGAGCCCGAGCGGGCGCCGACGATCAGGTCGGTGCCACTGATGGTGCTGGCGAAGCTGGCGCGGGCTTCGGTGCGCACGCGCTCCACGGCCAGCAGCAGGCAGACCGACAGGGCGATGGCGAAGGCCGTGAGCAGGGCGGTGAAGCGGCGGTTGGCCAGGCTGGCCAGGGCCAGACGAAACAGATACATCTCAGACCTCCGCGGGCGTGGCCGCGCGATTCAATTCGGACAGCGACAGGTGACGGTCGAACAGCGGGGCCAGGCTCTGGTCATGGCTGACGAACAGCAGGCTGGAACCGGCTTCGCGGCATTCGGCGAACAGCAGTCGGATAAAGGCTTCGCGGGCATCGTAGTCGAGCGCCGAAGTCGGCTCGTCGGCGATCACCAGCTCCGGTTGGCCGATTAGCGCGCGGGCGGCGGCGACCCGTTGTTGCTGGCCGATGGACAGCGAGTCGGCACGGCGTTCGAGCAGGGCCGGGTCGCTCAGGCCGAGGTGGGCGAGCAGGGTCGCGGCGGCCTGGTCGGCACTGCCGTGGCGCTGGATCGCGCGGCTGGCGCGCAGTTTGGAAAAGTGGCAAGGCAGCTCGACGTTCTCGCGTACCGAGAGGAACGGCAACAGGTTGAACTGCTGGAAAATATAACCGGTGTGGTCGACACGAAAACGGTCGCGGGCACCGGCGCCCAGTTCGGTGAGCTCCTGGCCGAGCAGGCGGATGCTGCCGCGGCTGGGTTTCTGCACGCCGCCGAGCAGGCCGAGCAAGGTGGTCTTGCCGCTGCCGCTGGGGCCTTTGAGGAACAGCGTTTCGCCCGGTTCCAGGCGGAACGCCGGGATGTCCAGCAACTGCGGATGCCCGGGCCAGTTGAAGCCCAGGTCGGACAGTTCGATAAGTGCTTGGGTCATAAAGGCCGATTCACAGGTGGTGTGCTCTTGCAGGAGCCGGCTTGCTGGCGATTCAGACGCCGTGGTATTTCAGGCCGACCGCGTTATCGTTCATCGCTGGCAAGCCGGCTCCCGCAAGGATTGAGATGGATCAGAACTTCAGGGTGGCAGCCTCTGGCGTGACGTCAACCCCTTGTTGGCCGCTGCCGGAAATCAACTGCACCTGGATCTTGTGAGTTGCCGGGAAAGTCTTGAACACCTGGCCCAGGTCCAGGGTCTTCAGCGCGGCCGGAGTGGCGCAGGTGAATTGGTAATGAGCGTGGATCTCGCTGTGATCGTGATGATGCTCGGCCACGGCGGGCTGGGTGCCGGCGGCGGCTTCAGGGGCGTGATCGTCGTCATCATCGTCATCGGCATCTTCAGGTGCCGGATCGCCGAACAGCGGGCTTTCCAGTTCCTGGTTGGCCACTACGCAGCCAGCGGCTTTCGGCAGGTTGAACAGCTCCAGCGGCTTGTCCAGCAAGGCGCGCACGGCGGCGACCTTGGCCTTGTCGGCGTCGGTGGTGGCCGGGTGTTCGAAGCCCACCAGGTTCATCGCCGGGCTTTGCAGTTCCAGTTCCAGGGTCTGCCCGTCCAGCGCGGCGTTCAGCCGACCAACGCCATGCTCGTGGGCGCCGAGGCTGCCATGTTCGTGGGCTTCATGGGCCTGGGCGGCAACCAGCGGGAGCAGGGCAAAAGGCAGGGCGAGCAGCAGGTGGCGCATGGCGTTTCTCCAGGAACGGCAACAAGGGTATTTTGTTATGTGATCTTATAACAATTTATGTCTTGTTCGGCCACTGGCTTGGCGTCTCGAGTGACGCGTGGGAGCATGGGCGCCTGCAATCGCGAGGTGAACATCATGGTGCGAATTCGAGGCACCATCGGCCAATGGCCGGTGGATTTGACGGTTGAGCTGGATGATAGCGACTGGGCGCGTTTGGGCGCGCAGTTTCAGGTGAGTGTGCCGGCAGATGCGGGCGCTGCGGTGGTGGCAAGGCCGGTGAGCCAGGACGATGCGTTGTGGCAGACGGCCAGGGACCTGGTGCGCCAGGCCGGACAGATCGACGGGCCGCAGTTGCTGGGACAGTTGGAAGCGTTGGCGGGGAGCACGGCGGCGGCCAAGCGCTTGTTGGTGCGCTTGCGCCATTGCAGCGAGATCAAGGTGGTGAGCGGGACGGATTCGCCGCTTTACAGCTGGGCCGAGGCCTGAGGGCGGAACCCTGACCCCATATACGACACCCATCCTGTAGGAGCCGGCTTGCTGGCGATGCAGGCACCGCGGTAAATCAGACAGACCGCGTCATCGTTCATCGCCAGCAAGGTCTTTAGTACAACGCGGCAAACAACCGGCGACGGTAGGTGGTCACCAGCGGATGGTCATTGCCCAGCAGATCGAACACCTGCAACAAGGTCTTGTGCGGCAGCCCTTCGCTGTAGCCGCGATTGCGGGTAAACAGCTTGAGCAAACCCTCCAGTGCCGCTTCGTACTGCTGGCGCGACAGTTGTTGTACCGCCAACTGATAGGCTGCTTCGTCATCCTGCGGGTTTTGCGCCAGGCGCGCTTTCAAGTCAGCGACCTCCGGCAGGTCGGCCGCCTGACGCAAGAACGTCAGCTGCGCCTTGGCCCCGGCCAGCGCGGCCTTGTGCTCGTCGCTCTTCACCGCGTCCAGCACCGCCTGGGCTTCGTCCAACTCGCCACGCTCGGCCAGGCAACGGCCATAAAGGATCAGTGCCTTGGCGTTGCTGTTGTCTTCGCCCAGCAGTTCCTTCAGGACCGCTTCGGCATCACCGATCCGACCTTCGGCAAACAGCGCTTCGGCCTGCTCAAGAGGATCGGCGGCCGGTGGCGGTGGCATCTGCACATGGGGTTCGAGCAGTTTGCGCACCGCCGATTCCGGCTGGGCACCGGCGAAACCGTCCACTGGCTGGCCGTCCTTGAACAGCACCACGGTCGGCAGGCTACGGATGCCAAAGCGGGCGACGATATCCTGCTCGGCATCGCAGTCGACCTTGGCCAGCAGCAGTTCGCCCTGATAGCTCTCGGCGATCTGTTGCAGCATCGGCATCAACGCCTTGCAGGGCGCGCACCACTCGGCCCAGAAGTCCACCAGCACCGGCTTGTGGAACGAATTCTCGATCACCGATTGGTCGAAATCAGCGGTAGTGGCGTCGAAGATGTAAGGGGTGGGCTGAGTCATCGGAATCTCGGAAAACGGGGAATGGAACCACTATAAAGCTTGGGCGGGATGGCCGAAAGCAGCCTGACGCTGAGCATGGTAAAGGCTGACATGGCGAAACTCCTCTGGCTCCGCCAGGTCCGGCAGTGTGAAGGCTTCGAGCATTTCCAGGCGGCGATACAGCGGATGACGGAAATCCCTAACCCGCGAATCCGCCACCAAGGCCTCCTGGCCGCGACTGAGGAACTGGTCGAGCAGCGGCAGGTTTTCCCGGTCATAGAGCACATCGGCCACCAGGATCAGATCGAAACGATCGCTCTCGGCAAAGAAGTCCTCGCTGTAGCTCAGTTCCACGCCATTGAGCGCGGCATTCGCCCGGCAGGCTGCCAGCGCCAGCGGGTCGAGATCGCAGGCCACCACTTCCAGCGCCCCGGCCCGGGCCGCGGCAATCGCCGCCACGCCGGAGCCAGCACCGAAATCCAGCACCCGCTTGCCTGCCACCCAGTGCGGGTTTTCCGCCAGGTAGCGGGCCATGGCCAGGCCGCTGGCCCAGCAGAAACTCCAATAAGGCGGTTCATGCAGGATTCGCCGGGTTTCTTCCGGGGTAAAGGCGCGATCCATGTTGTGCGCGTCGATCAGCCACAACTGCAGCGCGGTCCCCGGTAATTCACAGGCCACCAGTTGCGCATCGCCGAGCAACTCGCTCAAGGAACGTTGCAGGTCCGGCGGTGCACTCATGGCGCGGTAAAAAATTGCAGCTGGCCCAGGGCCTGGGTGGTCGGCTCGGTGATCCTTCGCGATGGCAGATGCAGGATCAATTGCCCGGACTGGCTGGCCCGCCCGCGCAATTCCACGCGGCTGCCCACCGGGAACACTTCCGGGTTGAAGCGCAGGCGGAACGGCAGGACCTGCCCGGTGCCG
>Ga0302146_10002583_pt1 | contig 10070 bp, 11 predicted proteins | sample I_Bog_E3_1_FD_193578 | JGI IMG/M metagenome (GOLD analysis project Ga0302146, IMG submission 193578) | Peat permafrost microbial communities from Stordalen Mire near Abisko, Sweden - I_Bog_E3_3 | ecosystem: Environmental > Terrestrial > Soil > Wetlands > Peat | place: Sweden: Abisko, Stordalen...
ACACCGTCAACAGCATTGTGAAAGCACTTAAACACATCACCCAGTTGAACGGCGCCCAGATAGTGAACGACGACCTCTTCAAGTAAAGTCGCCCATCACGAAGCGCCGTCCATCTCAACGTTCCACCAACCCTAGGGAGACTCACCCATGAAGACTCTGACCAAGACAACCGCATTCGCTCTGATGATGCTGGCCTCCACTCTGGCCTATGCCGTCGTGGCACGCTCCGCTACTGGAAGCGGCCCCACCCAGGCAGCAGCCGTCGCGGACGCCAAGAGCACCGCGACCGCACAGTATGGCGACGACGTCGCCGCGTGGGGAGCAGTGACCTGCTCCTCGCAGATCATCCACCCCAACCAGTACGACCAGAGCGTGACCGCAACGCAGTGGACCTGCGAGGTTGACTTCACTACCTCGAAGTAACCGCAGACTCTACGTTCCTCAGGAGACACCCATGACTTTGGCAAAGCAGGCCGGCATCGTACTGTGTGCGGCAACCTTTCTCTTCTCCGCGGCTTCGTTCCGCGGGCAGGACACCATCGGCGCGCACCCGGACGGCGTCACCTACACCGTGGACGGCTCTTCGACAGTCACCAAACCCGACAGCGGCGACTGCGGCTTCAACGATATCGGCGCCGCCAACATGGGAAGCTTCCGCCGCGAGAGCCGCACCTACCAGGAGTACAAGGACGGCCAGATGGTACGCCAGTGGGGCGAGACAGACGATGTCTTCCTCGGCTGTATCGAGCCGTAGGCAATGATCTGCTTTCAGGGCCGAAGGCCCGTCTCATCCCAGCCTGGGGCGTAGCCCCAGGTAAGGTCCCACCCACGCGCCCAAGGGCTGAAAACTCGCCCCAAAATCCACCAGGGGTCTTGACAGTCCTTGTATAATGGAGCCAGAAAACGAAGACCGCGCGGCCACATGCCGGGCTCTTCAACCCACGGTCCAGTATGGGCTAAACCCTTATTTGTGAGGATTTTGCGATCTTTGACAACTCAGCGCCTTTGTTTTCAGGATTTTACAGAACCACAGAATCCGAGGTCTGGACCTAAGTCCATATTTATGAAGATTTTGGCGGAAATTGGGGGAGGGGTACCCTGCAAGCAGAAGCCAGAAATCGGCCTTCAGCCAGCCAGATGCTGTTGCGCCAGGCGCAGCGCCTCGGCCTGTATCGCAGGCTCGTCGCCGAAGCCCGCCAGCCACTGCATCTCCGGCTCGCGGCGGAACCATGTGAGCTGGCGCTTGGCGTAGTTGCGATGTCCCTGCTGCGCGGCCAGCACCGCCTCCGCGACCTTCAGCTCGCCGCGAAGCACGCTCATCGCCTGCGCGTAGCCCAGCGCGGCGAGGTTGCGGCAGCCGTCGCCGTAGCGCGCGCGCAGCATCGCGGTCTCTTCGAGCAGGCCGCGCTCGAACATCGCCGCGGCGCGAGAATTAATCCGCGCATACAGCCGTTCTCGATCCGGCGCGAGCCCGAGTTGCAGCACGCGATAGCCTTCGAGCGGCTCACGGCCTTGCTGCCACTGCGCGGATTGCGGCGCACCGGCGGCAAGCGTGACCTCAATCGCGCGCACCAGCTTGGGCGTGTCGTTGGCATGGATGAGCGCCGCAGCCTGCGGGTCGAGCCGTTGCAGCACGCGATGCAGCCACTTCGCCTCGCGCCGCCGCGCAATCTCGCGCAGCCGCTCGCGCAACGCTTCATCGCGCGTCGGCGTGGGAGCCAGGCCATCGAGCAGCGCGCGCAGGTACAGCCCGGTTCCACCGGCGACGATGGGAATCTTGCCGCGCTCGCGGATTCCGGCAATCGCCGCACGCGCAGCGCGTGCGTAGTCGCCCGCGGTGCAGGCCTCGTCGGGCCAGTAGAGGTCGAGGCAGTGATGCGGAATGCGCGCGCGCTCCGCGGCGGTCGGCTTGGCGGTGCCGATCTCCATCAGCCGGTAGACAGCCAGCGAGTCGCAACTGACAATCTCGCCGCCGAGCTGCTCGGCCAGCCGCATCGCCAGCGCGGTCTTGCCGCTCGCGGTCGGCCCGGCGATGACGAGGAGTGGATATTCTTCCGCGGCCATCATGAGTTCCGCCTCATCAGGGCCTCCACCAGCCGTGGAAGAATACCTGGTGCAGACCGGCGCGTGCGATGCTGAAGGTCAGCGCCGCCAGCGCGAACCACAGCAGGCCGCGCAGCAGACTGCGGCGCTGCTCGCGCTCGCGGTCCTCGAGATAGATGCGCTCGGCTGCGCGGGCGCGCTCCACGGCGGGCGTTGGCGCGGGCGGGCGCGGCGGCTGGGCGCGGTGCTCGGGCGTCTTCATGGCAGCTAGTTGACCACGTAGTGGAAGCGCAGCACCAGGTTCGGCCCGTGAAACTCCTTAGGCAGCGCCTGGAACTGGCCTTCGCTAAGGATTGAGCCCCATGCTGCCTTATCGATCGCCTGATCGTGGGTCGAGCCCTCGAGCTTCATGTCGCCGATGCTGCCGTCAGGCAGTATGGTCACGACGATGTAGGTCTCGCCGCGCTTCATCAGCGGTGGCTCGGTCTCTTCCGGCAGCAGCGGAAGCCAGTTGTGCATGATCTCGTCGTGCATGCGCGCCAGCCAGTGGCTGAAGTCGACGCCCTGCGTGTCCGAGAGCACCTCCACGCCGCCGCCGGCGTTGGCGCCCTTGGGCGTGGGGACCTCGATGCGGTTGTCTCCACGGCCTGGACCACGGGCCGAGTCGCGCATGGCGTTGTTCAGCGCGTCAGACGCTGAGCCCGGCGAGCTGAACGTCCGGGCCGAAGGTTGCGGCGTGGGCGCGTCAGCAACGGGCGGCGCAGGCCGCGGCGGTATGGCCGTAGGTGTGGACGGCGGCGGAACATTCGGCGCGTTTGGAACAGGCAGCGGAACCGGCGCGGGCGGAGGCGGAGGCGACATCGCGCGCAGGTGCTCCAGCGTCTTGTTGTCCAGCGTCGGCTTCGGCGTGGGATGCGCGGTCGGCGTGTTCACGTGCGGCAGCGAAGGCGAGTTCAGCTCCACCATCTCGCGCTGGCGCAGCACGTCCGCGGGATTGATCAGCGGCGGTGCGTGCCACAGATAGCGCGGGCCGTAGAGGACGACCCACGCGATCGCCAGCCACACGAAGAGCGAGATGTAGATGGACTCGCGAAACCGGCCGCGCGCGCGCTCGTCCTCGATGGTGTCGAGCAGCCGGATGAGCTCATGCTCCTCCAGATCGCCGTAGCGGTTGGTGCGGATGCGGATCGGCTTGGCGCCCTCCGGATTGTGGGGCACAAAGGTGAGCGGCGCGCCGGGGACTGCCGGCTCGGCTTCGGGCTCGGTGCGCACATCTTCGGGTTCGAGCGGGCGCTCGGGATCGATTTTGGGGGAGGTCGTCGGCATCAGGTCTGGAGTCTGTGACGGATGCAACCCTGCGAAGGTTGCGCCCACCACAATGTGGCACCAGACCGTTAGACCCGGCTCAGGGCAGAAGGATGCTGGCTCCTCTATTTTCTCATCTTCTGTGGCCCTGGAGCGCTTTCCAGGCGAACGCCGCGCGCCTCGGCTATCCTCAACAGGATGGCTAGTTCTGGCTCCTTATCAGGACGCTCCGCCGTGGTGCTCACGGCCAGTGATCGCTGCTTTGCCGGCACCCAGACCGATCGCTCCGGTCCTGCGGTCGCGCGCATCCTCGCGGAGGCCGGCGCGACGGTGCTGGAGACGGTGGTTGTCCCGGACGATCTCGACCGCATCGCCGCCGCGCTGCGTGAGGCCGCCGGCCGCGCTGCTCTGGTCGTCACCACAGGAGGAACCGGCCTGGCGCCGCGCGACGTCACTCCAGAGGCTACGCTCGCCGTCTGCACTCGCCTGGCACCCGGTCTCGCGGAGCTGATTCGCCAGGATGGCGCGCGGCACACGCCGTTCGCCGCGCTGGGCCGCGGAGTCGCCGGCGTCTGCGGCAGCAGCCTCATCCTCAACCTGCCGGGCAGCCCGCAGGGCGCGGAGAGTTCACTGCAGGCGGTAGTGGCACTACTGCCGCATGCGCTCGACCTGCTGGCCGGGCACACTGCACACTCCTCGCGGTAAGATGGAGATTCGTGAAGATCGGCCCCATAGCGCTTCTGCATAAGTTCTCCGCAGTTATCTTCGCCGTCCTCAAGCCCCTCGGTGTGTGGGGAATCGGTGGTCTGGCCCTGATTGACTCCGCATTGCTGCCCATCCCGGTCTCCATGGACGGCGTGTTGATCGGCTACGTTGCGAGCAATCACAAGCTCTTTCTGCTCTACAGCCTGATGGCGGCGTTCGCGGCTGCTATCGGGTCGCTGGTGCCGTTCTTCATCGGCCGCGCCGGCGGCGAGCTCTTCCTGCTCAAGCGCATCAACAGAGAGCGCTACGAAAAGATTCGCGACCGCTTCGAGCGGCAGGAGTTCCTCGCCATCATGGTTCCGGCGATGTTGCCACCGCCGACGCCGCTCAAACTCTTTCAGTTCGCCGCCGGCGTCTTTGAGATGAAGCCGGTCCCGTTCGTGCTGGCGGTGTTCTTCGGCAAACTCACACAGTTCCTGGTCTGCTCGCTGCTGACGATCTGGCTGGGGCCGAAGATCTTCCACACGGTCGTACGCGAGTTCCATCACCACTTCAGCATCGTGCTGGGAATCGCTATCGCCGCGAGCCTCTGGCTGGTATTCCTCGTGGTGCGCAAGCTCTTTGACCGCGACAAGGGCCTTGTCCTGCTCGACGACGAGAAGTAACTGCCCCACAAGCAGGAAGACCGCGCACACGGCGCGGCCTTCGTTCGATTCCCTGCGAATACAGGAGTTAGATGTTGCCCGGTGCACGCATCGTCTCCACCAGCCGCGCCGCCAGCACCGGCAGACCGAACAACACACCCGCTACCAGCGCGGTCGATGCCAGGTCGTTGCCGTAGAACGGCAGCGCCGCAACATAGCAGCTTCCCAGACCGGCCACGCTGTGCGCATACATACCGCCGCCGACCCACACCATGAAGTTGCTGGCCAGGAAGAAGCTCGTCGCTGATCCCAGAACGCCGGCCACAACTCGCAGCACTGTGACCTTGCGCAGCAGTGCGCTGCCCATCAGACAGACCGCACCGTACCACGCCCATGTCACCAGGTAGCTGCTGATATGGAATGGAAAGCCATAGACCTGCGTGGTGAGATAGACATCCGTCAGTGCCAGTACAGCGATGGCGATCAGCGCCTGCCAGCGAGGACGGCGCGAGCCGAAGAACAGCAGACCGCCACCGACGGCGGTGAAGTTGTAGCCGGTGCCGTGCATCAGGTGCGGAAACAGGCGGCTTAGTGCTGCCAGCAGAAGAACGAGGAAAGCTGTCATGGGCGTTGACCTTGGTATGGAAAGAATCGCGATGCGCGGCATCGCTACTCTCGATTGTAATGGAATCGCCGCAGAATGCCGCGATCCTTTCCGGTTCGGCTACCGCTGAGGTTCTGTGCGCCCATCCATGCTCTGGCTCACCACGCGCCCAGTCGATTCCAGCCATACCGTCCCTGTCAGCACCGCGTGATAATTCTCCCGCATCCATTCGCCCATGAACCGCGGGTCGCGAAAGTTCACCACAGTCAGCCCGTCCGCGCCGGGATCTCCACTGTCCTGTGCGTCGGTCCCAACTCTGGGTTGCTGTACATCCACAATGGGCATCGGCGACCAGTCCATGTAGGCCCGCCCCAGGGAACTCGCCTGCGCCGCCCGCACCATCGCAGTGTCGGGTGGCTTCGGATAGTTATTCGCACCCGGAACCAGCGCACCGTTGCGGGTGTCAATCTCCGCAAGCTGGATCACAGGCCCAAAGTCTGTCGCCGCCGACCAGTGGAACGGACTGATGGGGTCGGGACTGGCCAGCACCCGCGCCGCCGGAAGATATACCGGTGGAGGCTCGTCGGGTAGCGGCTGCGTGCTGTCAGCCTGCGTCGCGGAGGCAACTGGCGCGGTTACCGGCGTTGCGATGCTCTGGGCCATCGCCAGTTGCACGGCCTTTTCGTGTTCTACCTCGCGCAGCGTCCACCATCCCAAGATACCCAGCAGCGCGGCAATCGCCCATCCGCGGCCGCGATAGACCTGATGCCGCTCCCCGATCTCGGACCCCACCAGCTTGAAGATCAGCGGCGCAATCAGCGCGCCGGCAAGCACCAGGAGTATCCACGGATCGATGATGAATACGATGGATGCCGCATACCAGTGGTCGCTGAAGGGGAAGAAAGGCCGTATGCCATAGTTGTTGGTGAAGTCCAGCAGGAGATGGCTGAGCAATGCAAGCAGCGCGAAGACATAGAGCAGGCTCCAGCGCACCGGAGCCGCCGTCAATGGCTTGCGCACGTGCAATGCATCGACAGGGTGGGTTGCCTCGGCACGCGCCGCGCGCGCCTTACGCCAGCGATGCAATCCATAGACCGCCGCAACAACAAGGGCCGCTTCAAAAGGCAGCCCCAGGAAGGTATGCGTAATTCCACGATGGTGAGTAAAGCTCTCGACCGGCCCGCGCACGCTCCACAGGGTGTCGATGTCAGGAAACTCGGCTGCCACCGCCATGGTGAGGGTCGCATAGGCTGCGCGCCGATTCAGACCGCTCCGCGCCAGACAGGCGCCGGTAAGGATGTGGGTGACAGGCTCCATCCGCTGGGAGCGACTACCGGCTCGCGGCGGTCTGGAACGTAGCCTCGGCAACGTTCGGCATTGAGCCGGAGGTGATGCTCGTCATCACGCCCGACTCCATCGCCGCAGCCTCAGCAGCCTCGCCGCGCGCTCTCTGGTGCTTGTCTCGTGCAGCCTTGGATTGCGCCGTCAACACCATCAACTCGGTGGGATGCAGCATCTCCGGCTTGAAGCCGGCCACGGCCACTTGCCCGGGGTTGTCGCCCAGCGCCTCTGAGATGCGGTTCCACAGGAAGTACGGCGAGGTCGTCGGCAGCAGCACCATCCCGCGCTTCGGCTCCGGCATCGCAAAGTAGGTACCCCAGACCAGGAAGGCCACACAGCCTCCGACCGTGGTAAAGAGGTAGACCGGAGAATAGACCGACGTCGCCTGCGTAGTCGCCAGCCAGGCCGCTTCCACTAGTTGCACCGTGGCATAGACACCAAGCCCGAGGCTGACGCCGAAGATGTGGCTGCGGTAGGTCAACCCCAGCGGTTTGACCGAGAAGCAAACGAAGAGCAGCAGGCAAAGTATAAGCACGCTGATCCCCTGCTCCAACTGCCCGCTGATATTCGCGTATCGCGCGGCGGCCGTGGACCCTGAAAGTACCAGATGGGGTCCCACAGCGAAGGCCAGAGAGAGCAGCAGAGAGACTCCTGCCACCCACCGAAAGACAACCTTGCCGATGTTGTGCAGGCCAACCAGTGGCCTCATGGCCAAGCGGAATACCGTGTATATCACTGCGATCAGGAAGACGGATTCGGCGATGAAATACACCCAATAACTCACAAAGAGGACCGTATATGCCTCATGGAGCGGAATCCCCAGGGACTTGCGGAAGAACATCATAGGGATTGTGACTGCGACGTGCAGGGCCTCCACCGACAAAAAAGCCGCCAGCATCGCAAAGTCGCGCATTACCCCGCGCCGCCATATGAGCAGCAGGATGGAAGCGCAGAAAATCAACGCCAGAAAGTTCGCGTACTCCAACAGCAGCTTACTCGTCATAAAGGACTCCGCACCATGATGTTACATGGAGCGGAGCCCTCTGCAAAGGAAATTTTCGGTTTGCCCCAATATGGGACGGGGTGCCCGGCTCAACGCTCGTTGCCGGCAATCTCTGGATTCTCCTCTCCGGAGGCTATCCAGATACCTTCTCGACTTGGTTCATCGCAAACTACTCAGATTAGTCGAGGCCACAGGGGGTTGGATTGCTGGGCAGGCACTGCGGAAAGGAACCGATAACCCTGGGCGCTGCGCCGACTTTGGCAACCGTCTTGGAACCGGAGTGGGAGGCTGCAATGGATGAGGCCGTGAAGCCGACAACTGCCAGGGCGAGGACGAAACCGCGAACGAGTGTGTTCTTCATGATAGGTAAATCTCCTTGGAATAGTTTTCAGTGGTGCAGGATATTTCGCTGGACAACTCAGCTATGTCCAACGTATGATGAAATGAGTCGTAAGTCTATTACTATGAGGTACATAGCAAGATACTCTTCGGTAACCATTACCGACGTAACATGGTAACCACTGCCTGTTTTGGCTCTCTTCTCCGCCTTTCGTACCCTCCGGGAATCCCGCGCTGAATTGCCTCTTCCTCCCCCAATAACTCCCTTCTCACACTCCATCGCGGGCTTCGCGTAGGCTCGTGAGAGCACCATGCCCCGCTCTCCCTATCCACGCACCGACCGCGATCTGCTGGCGCGCATCGGCCGCTCGGCCGGTGGCAAAGCCGGCTACAAGCAGCTCATCCGCGAACTAGGACTGGGTGGAGGCCGCGAACGACGCCTGCTGGTGGAGCAGCTCACACGCATGGTCGCCCGCGGCGACCTGGTTCGCTCCGGCGATCAGATGTGGTCGCTGCCCTCTCGAGAACCCGTAGCAGACAACCGCAGCACCAGCCGCAGCACGCACCCTGAAGAGTCCCCGTTGCGCTCCGGCCGCGACCGCCTCATCAGCGGCCGGCTCGACCTGCACCGCGACGGCTTCGGCTTCGTCCGCCCCGACTCCGCCACCGGAGTCTCGCTCAAAGACTCCGACATCTTCATCCCACCGAACGAGATCAACGGTGCCATGCAGGGAGACCTCGTCCTCGTAGACGAAGCGCCGCCTACCCGAGACGGTCGCCGTTCCGGACGCATCGCGCGCGTGCTCACCCGCCGCAATCCCACCGTCGTTGGCATCTTTCATTACGCACGCCCGCATGGACGCCGCACGGACCCCGCCGCGCTCGCGGGCAACTACGTCACTCCGCTGGACGAGCGCATCACCAGCGCCATCTCCATCGCCGCCGGCGACGAGGTCATTCCCGCCACAGCCCAGAGTCCGCACCGCATGGTCGGCGACGAGGCCCGCACCCAGCCGCTCGCCACCGACCCGCGCTTTCCGCTCGAAGGCCTGGCCGTCGATGTTGAGATCACCTCATTTCCCACCCCCGGACGCCCCGCGCTCGGACGCCTGCTGGAAGTCCTCGGCCCGCCCGACGCCTTCGGCGTGGACGTCGAGATCGTCATACGCAAGCACCACATCCCACACACCTTCCCCGCGCCGGTGCTGGCAGAAGCCGCAGACCGCGCACTCGAAACCGTCGCCTCTCTCGCACCCGAAGACCTGGAAGCCCGCGACGACTTCCGCGCTCTGCCCATCGTCACCATCGATGGCGAGACCGCGCGCGACTTCGACGATGCCGTGCTCGTGCGCCCGCTCGCGAACGGCAACACCGTGCTGCAGGTTCATATCGCCGACGTCAGTTGGTACGTCCGCCCCGGCTCCCCGCTCGATACCGAAGCCCGCCTGCGCGGCACCAGCGTCTACTTCCCGGACCGCGCCGTGCCGATGCTGCCGCACGCGCTCTCCAGCGGCATGTGCAGCCTGCTGCCGAATGAAGACCGCCTCGTCCTGAGCTGCATCATGGAGATCGATCCCCGCGGCGAGATCGTCAGTTACCGCGTCGCCGAGGGCCTTATCCGCTCCGCCCGCCGCATGACCTACACCAGTGTGCAGCACTGCCTGAACGCGGGTGCCCCGCGTCTTGATTCTGAGACGCGGGAAGCGAAGCCCGTGACCCCACCACCCACCGCCGAAGACCTCGCCGAGCGCGAGCGCCTCGCGCTCGATCACCCGGAGCTTCCAGCGGCCTTCGACGCAATGCTCGAACTCGCGCTGCGCCTCAACGCCAAGCGCGTCCGTCGGGGCTCCATCGACTTCGATCTCCCTGAGCCCATCGTCGAGTTCGACCCCGACGGCAACATGAAGGCCATCGTCCGGTCGGAGCGCGGCTGGTCGCACCGCCTTATTGAGGAGTTCATGCTCTCCGCCAACGAGTGCGTCGCCCACTGGCTCGAAGCGCAGGACATCCCGTCCATCTACCGCATCCACGAGATGCCCGACCCCAAACGCATCGTCGAGTTCGAAGAGACCGCCTCGACCTTCGG
>Ga0302146_10002591_pt1 | contig 10055 bp, 10 predicted proteins | sample I_Bog_E3_1_FD_193578 | JGI IMG/M metagenome (GOLD analysis project Ga0302146, IMG submission 193578) | Peat permafrost microbial communities from Stordalen Mire near Abisko, Sweden - I_Bog_E3_3 | ecosystem: Environmental > Terrestrial > Soil > Wetlands > Peat | place: Sweden: Abisko, Stordalen...
CCGATGATCGAAGGTCGCACGTGGCTGAGCGCTTGTTGCGACCGGCCACCTTCCACCACAGGTGCGTCCCGTCCCTGACGGCCCCGATGCGGCGTTGGGGGTCGCCGGCGGCGGGGTCCTCAAGATGGACGACATCGGCGCCGAGGTCCGCAAGCAGGCTCCCGGCCATCGGGCCCGCGACCAGCTGTGCGATCTCGAGCACCTTCAACCCGTGCAGTGCCGCTCGATCGTTCTCACTCATCGGGCTCCTCCTTCGCTCGTCGACTCGGCTCGTACCGACACCGCGGTCGCGTCAGTCCGCTTCGTCACCCAACTGCTGGTAGGCGTTCATGACGATGGCGAGGTGCGAGTAGTAACCGATCGTGGCGGCGAGCTCGAGGAAGCCGCGATCACCGACGACGGACACCACTCGCTCTCGCAGCGCGTCGGGGATGCGGTGCGCGCGCAGGAGCTCCCGGGCGGTCTCGATCACCACGGATTCCCCCGACCGCTCGAGCGGAGCCGACGGATCGTCGTGCTCGACCACCTCGATCGCCGCCTCCGTCGTTCCGGCTTTCACAGCAAGGCGCCGGTGTTGTCGCCACTCGAAGTCACAGCGCTGCTCATGGGCGGTGACCAGGATGGCGAGCTCTCGCAGATCCGCCGCGAGCTCGCTGTGGAAACGGAGGTACTCGCCCAATGAGGCAGTGCGCCTCGCCACCTCGGGTGAGGCGAGGAGCAGCTCGAACGGCAACCCGAGGCCGCCGCGGCTCGCCACGATCTCTGCAGCCACCTCGTCGCGGGTCGCCTCCTGGCCGCCTGCCATCGCGTCGTCGCTCTCGATCAGTCGAGCTGCTCGGCGAGCGCCGAGCCGCTCCGGATGAGGGCCGGGATGGCCGTGACCAGGCGCTCCTGGTACGGGTCCTCCCGCCGGCCCGTCCTGTGCCGGCGGAGGTTGTTGCCCATGATGGCGGCCATCTTGTAGCGGGTTGCCGCGTCGAACCACGCCATGTCGCTGATCGTGGTGCCGGCCGACTTCTCGTAGACCGACAGCAGGTCGTCGACGGGAAGCACGCCTTCCATGTCGGTGGAGATCCCGGGGAGGTCCTCGGGGCACGACATGATCCGGAACCAGCCGAGGTCGACCCGCGGGTCACCGACCGACCAGATCTCCCAGTCGATGACCGCCGTCACCGCGCCGTTGTCGTCGCACAAGATGTTGCCGAGGCGGTAGTCGCCATGGACGATGCTCGGCCCACGGGGCTTGGGGACGCGCGACGCCAGCGCTGCGTAGAGCGCTTCGGCGCCCTCTCGCAGTTCGGGCTCGACGGTCTCCATCGTGGGCTGCCACCGGGCCAGCTCGTCCTCGGGTCGCGCCGTTGCCTCGCCGGAAGCGGCCGGGAGCTCGGTCGGGTCGAGCGCGTGCAGACGCGCCAGCGTCTCGGCGGCGTCAACGAAGCGCGCGTGGAGGAGCTCGGCCGGGCGGCTGCCGGCCTCCATGTCGAGGATCGGCTCTGCGGCCTCGCCTTTCGCCCACGAGAGGATGACGACCGGCGGAGACTCGGCGTCGACCGCCAGTACCTCGGGGACGGGGACGCGGCCGGTCTTCGCGATGTCGTCGAGCAGCGAGCCCTGGCGGAGCACGTCGTGGCGGCCCACCGGCTCGCGACCGGGCGGACACAGTTTGAGGACGACGGTCTCGGGACACTCCTCCCCGCGTAGGTTCCCGCGCACCGTCAGACCCGAATGCCCGGTCAGCGAGGAAAGGCTCTCGAGCTCGGCACCCGGCCAGCGTCGGCTGACAGCAAGCGCCGCTCGGGACTCGATGGCGGGGTCGAAGCTCATGCCGGCCCCGCCCCGGGATACGTGAGGCTCGTGACGAACCGGCCACCGTCGACGTTGACGGTGGCACCGGTGATCCAGCGTGCGTCGTCGCTCAGGAGGAAGGCGACCGCAGCGGCCACGTCCTCGGGCTCCCCCAACCGTCGCATGGGCAGGATCTCCTCTTCGAAGCGACCGGACGCGCCTTCCCAGAGCACCCGGGCCATGTCGGTCTTGACGAGGCCGGGAGCGACCGTGTTCACACGGACGCCGTGTGGTCCGAGCTCATTGGCCAGATGGGTCGTCAGGACCTCGAGTGCCGCCTTGGACGCGCAGTAGGCCGCCAGCTGCGGCTGGTACTGGCGCGCGCCGACGGTCGAGACGTTGACCACCGCCCCGTGCTGGTCGAGGAGGCCATGGCGGATGCCCGCCTGCACCATGGCGACCGCTGTCCATGTGTTCACCACCAACGTCTTGGAGAATGCGCCCTGCTCGATCTCGAGCAGGGGTGCCACGGAGGGGTTGATCGCCACCATGTTCACCAGCAGCCCGACCGGGCCGTAGCGCTCAGCGGCGTGGGCGACGAGCTCTTCGGCACCGCCGTCGTGGGCCACATTGAGGGCGATCCCGCTGACCTCGCAGCCGAGGCCCCGCAACTCTTCTTCTGCGCTCTTGATCTCGTCGGCCGAGCGGGCGTTGATCACGACCGATGCGCCGCCCTCCCCGAGCTTGCGGGCGACAGCCTTGCCGATGCCCTTCGACGAGCCGGTGACGACGGCGACCTTCCCCCCAAATTCCGCTGCCACTGCGACTCCCTCCGATTGTCCGGTCTCCTTCCGGAGCCGTTGACATTACTATGGTTATCATAGTTTTAACGGGAAACGGGCGCCTGCCGGTGGCCCCGATCGCCCGTGACAGCGCCGAGCAAGGCGTCGGCACGAGGAGGGGATGAGCCATGTCGTATGACGAGTTCGGCACCGCGCGGCGCCCCCTGCGCATTGCCGTCCTGGTCAAGCAGGTCCCCCAGTTCGAGGACATGGCGTTCGGGCCCAACGGGCGCCTGCAGCGCGACGGCATCGCGCTCGAGATGAATCCCTACTGCCGCCGAGCGGTGGCCAAGGGGACCGAGCTCGCCCAGTGGAGCGGAGGGGCCTGCACGGTGCTGACCCTCGGGCCGCCCTCGGCCGAGGACTGCCTGCGTGAGGCCGTCGCCTGGGGGGCTGACGACGGCGTGCTCATCACCGACCCCGCCTTTGCCGGTTCCGACACGCTGGCGACAGCTCGCACGCTGGCGGCCGCGCTCGGTCGGGAGGGGCCCTTCGACTTGATACTCATGGGACGAAACTCGGTCGACTCGGACACGGGCCAGGTCGCCCCCGAGCTCGCCGAGATGCTCGGGCTCCCGTTTCTCGTCGGGGCCAAGTCCGTCGAGACCGACGGTGATTGGCTGCGTGCGTGGTGCGAGCTGGACGACGGTTGGCGCGACGCCGAGGTGCCGCTTCCCGCGGTGGTCAGTTGCGCGGAGCGCCTCTGCGACCCGTGCAAGGTCGACCAGGCCGGACGCGATGCGGTCGACCCGGCTCGGCTGCGGACGATCAGCGCGGCGATGCTCGGCGCGGGGCCCTGGGGCGAGGCCGCAAGCCCGACGAGCGTCGGTGAGATCAGGGGCCTCGCCGTGACCCGGATGCGCCGCATCACGGGCGGCGACCCCGACGAACAGGTGCAGCTGCTCATCGAGCACTTAGCCGAGACCGGCGCACTCGAAGGGATGGACCCGTCGCCGGAGCCGCCTGCCGAGGCCCAGGTTCCCCCACCGCCCGTCGTCCCTTCCGACCAGCTGCTCGCCGTCGTGCTCGAGCCCGGCCGTCGTAGCGAGACGCGCGACATCCTGGCGGCGGCAGCCTCGCTCGCCGGTTCGCTCGGTGCGTCAGTCGAGGCGCTGGTGTGCGGCTCGATCAGCGAGGTCGACACGCTGTCGGCATGGGGTGCGGATCATCTCGTGCTGGTCGAGCGCGTGACGGTCGAAGAGGACGTGGCCCACGCCATCGGCGGCTGGTGCCGCGAGCACCATCCCGTCGCAGTGCTCGCCACCGGTACGAGCTGGGGGAGGGAGGTGGCCGGTCGCGTGGCGGCGATGCTCGGGGCCGGGCTCACGGGCGACGCCGTCGACCTCACCGTCGATGCGGGCCGACTCGTTGCTTGGAAGCCCGCATTCGGTGGGCAGGTCGTCGCCGCCATCCGGGCCAACAGCCCTACCCAGATGGTGACGGTTCGCCCGGGCTCGCTGCCGCGGCGCGGCCCACGCGCGGCGGTGACCCACCTCGAGGTCGAGGCGGTCCTGGGCGAGCAGCAGAGCCGGGTCACGATCCACGGACGTGGGCGCGACGACGACATCGACATCCTGGCATCGGCGTCCTCCATCGTCTGCGTGGGCGCGGGGATCCAACCGGCCGACTACCCGCTGATCGAGCCGTTCCGAAAGGCGCTCGGTGCCGAGCTCGGAGCGACCCGGCGGGTGACGGACAAGGGGTGGATGCCCCACTCCCGCCAGATCGGCATCACCGGGAGGAGCGTGAGCCCTCGGCTCTATGTCGGCCTCGGCCTGTCGGGAAAGTTCAACCACACCGTGGGCTTCCGGGGGGCGGGCCTTGTCGTGGCGATCAACAGTGACCCGGCCGCCCCGATCTTCGACGCGTGCGACCTCGGGCTGGTCGGGGACTGGCGCGAGATCGTGCCGCTCGCGCAGCGCGCCCTCGACGCACGCAGGATGGCCGGGATGGCAGCTGTTGTAATCCCTGATAACTAATAGTAGGGTGAAAGCAGTTGAGGGGACCCCTTCTCGGGTCTCCGCCCGCCTGAGCCGACGGCATGATGAGCCGGTCGGTGGACCCGTACGGCGGGCCTCAAGGGAGGGGGCCGAGGTGGCTGGCAGTGTGCAGAAACGACCCGCTCTCGACGGGATCAAGGTCGTCGAGTTCGCCCATGTGATCGCTGGGCCGTTGGCCGGGACGCTGATGGCCGACCTCGGTGCCGACGTCGTCCACGTCGAAGACCCCGGAGCCGGGGACCCAGGTAGGACCATGGGCCCGTCCAAGAACGGCGCCCACCTCTGGTGGAAGGTCTCGGGTCGCAACAAGCGATCCGTGACGATCGACCTGCGAAACGCGGAGGGGCAGGAGCTTGCCCACGACCTGGTCCGCTGGGCGGACGTCGTGATCACCAACGTGCGGGTGAACACCCTTGACCGTTGGGGCCTCGACTGGGAGACGCTGCACCGCGTGAACCCCCGGCTCGTGATGCTCCAGATCACCGGCAACGGTGCCAATACGTCGGCCAGGAACGACCCGGGCTTCGGCAAGGTTGGCGAGGCGCGCAGCGGCGTCGTCAACGTGACCGGCTTCCCCGATGGCCCGCCGGTGCACACCGGCTTCTCCCACGCCGACTCGGTGACCGCCCTGATGGGTGCCTACGCCATCAGCGCGGCGCTCGTGCGCCGGGGGGACCCCGACTTCGAAGGTGAGTGGATCGATCTCGCACTCTTCGAGAGCCTCTTCCGCCTCGTCGAGTGGCAGATCATTTTCTACGACCAGCTCGGTGTCGTGCCCCAGCGCGCTGGCAACCAACTGGCCGTCGCACCGGGGGCGGTCATCAACACCTATCTCAGCGCCGACGAGGTCTGGATCACCGTCACCTCCGGGACGCCGCGGTCGGTGAGCAACATCGCAGAGTTGCTGGGCGAGCCCGCTGACGAATATCGGACGGTCTCCGACCAGCTCGCGAGGAAGGAACGCCTCGACAACCTCCTCCACGACTGGATCGCCGAACGCCCCGCCGAGGAGTGCCTCGAGCAGATGGCGAAGCTCGAGGTCGTCGCCTCGCGCATCTTCACGGCCCAGGACATCGTCAACGATCCGATCTACGCCGAGCGTGAGGACATCGTCGAGATCGAGGACGCAGACCTCGGGACTGTCCGCATGCAGGCCGTCGTTCCCAAGATGGGCTCGCGTCCTGGATCGGTGTGGCGCACGGGCCCCTCGCTCGGGCAGGACAACGACCTCGTCCTCGGCGAGTGGCTCGGAAAGTCCGACGACGAGCTTGCTGCGCTGCGGTCGTCAGGGACCATCTGATGTCCGGCGCGGACCAGGTCGAGGCTGGCCTCGGCCGCCGGGCCTGCCGCGACTGGCCGCTCACCTCCCCGCAGTGCCCCGCACCGTTCGCAGCCCGCGAGCAGCCGGGACCGTCGCCGCACAATGGCGGGACCAATTCGGGCCGCCCACCCCTTGCCAGGGGCGGCGCATCTCTGGTATATCTATTCATATGATTCGCCTAGAATCGGAGGGCGACGCACAGAACCCGGGCAGCCTGCAACTGCCCGAAAGATGAGGAGCATCATGGCCACAACGGTGACGAACCCAGTCGGTACAGAGACACTCGAGAGCGTGGGGATCGTCGACTGTGACGCCCACTTCACCGAGCCCCCTTCCTTGTGGCTCGATCGGGCGCCGGCGGCCCTGAAGGACCGCGTGCCGGTGCAGAAGACGGTGGACGGGATCACCGCGTGGTACCTCGATGGTGAGCTGTGGGCCAGCATCGGCGGCAACACCATCAAGACCGGGCGGGAGAAGATCCTCGGCTCGCATGTCGCGCAGCCGTTCGACGTGATCGACCGGTCGGCATGGGACGTCGAGGCGCGCCTCGGCCTGCTCGACGCCATCGGGGTCGAGGCCCAGATCCTGTACCCGAACGGCATCGGGTTCGCGTCGAACCACATCTTCGCCATCGAGGACATCGAGCTGCGCTCCGCCATCCTGACGATGTACAACGACTTCTTCGTCGACGTCCAGGCCGAATCGCACAACCGCCTGTTCCCCCAGGCGATCCTGCCCGTGTGGGACATGGACTTCACGATCAGGGAGATGAACCGTCTCCTCGACAAGGGGATGCGGGGCTTCACGCTCTCCGACAAGCCCGAGATGATCGGCCTTCCCGAGCTCCCCGAGCCGTACTTCGCACCCATGTGGGACCTGTTCAACGAGTCGGGTGCGGTAGCCAACTTCCACATCGGTTCGGGCGCGCGCCGCGAGGAGATGGAGGCCATCCGCGGGATGCGCAACCGGCCCCGCGAAGACACCACCGAAGCGCGGCCCATCCCGGCAGTGCCGGCCTTTTACTGGCACAGCTTCGGGAACCAGCGCCGGCTGGCGGTCCACGCATCGCAGATGTTCATGAGCAACGTGCGGATCGTCGTCAACCTCTGCATGAGCGACATGTTCGACCGCTATCCGAAGCTCAAGATCGTCTCGGCCGAGAGCGGAATCGGCTGGGTGCCCTTCATCCTCGAAACACTCGAGTACCAGCTCGACGAGATGATCACCGAGCCCGATGAGGTCTCCTACCAGCAACGTCGGCCGAGCGAATACTTCCGGGACCACCTCTACGTGATGTTCTGGTACGAGAACGTCGGCCCGACGAAGCTCATCGAGGACATTGGGGTGAACAACGTGCTGGTCGAGACCGATGTACCGCACCCGACCTGCCTCTACCCCGGGGCGAAGGAGCACTTCGACACGGTGCTCGGTCACCTTTCGCCCGACGTCCGTCGCCGGGTGCTGCGGGACAACGCCGCCGAGCTCTATCAGATCCCTGTCGGGGTGAAGCGAGGCTGACGCCTTCGAGCAAGTTGTCGACCGAGCCGGGTCCTGCGGGGGACCCGGCTCGGTCGCGCTCAGGCCTCGAGATCGATGGCGACGCCCTGGCGGCGGGCCGACGCCACGACGTCCTTCCACACGACCAGCGCGCTGAGCGCGGTCGGGAATCCGGCGTAGACCACCATCATCAAAAGCGCCTCGTTGATCTTGCGGGCCGAGATGCCCGCCTGGAGCGCACCGTGAAGGTAGTTGCGCAGCTGTGCGGGATGCTCGGTCGCGGCCAGGGCCGTAATCGCCACGAGCATGCGCTCGTCCTGCGAGATGCCCTCGCGGCCCCAGATCTCGCCGAAGATGAAGTCATCGGCCCACGCAGCCATGGCCGGGTCGAGCGACGCGAGCTCGTCCCGGAGCTGCTCGTGCTTGGCCCCTTGCGCCCTCGCCCGTCGTTGCGCTCCCTCGGTTGTCACGATTGCATCTCCTTTGATCTAGGCGAATAGTTACACTAGTCCAGAGGGTCCGTCCGGGGTCTGGGGCCGAGAAGGAGTGCAATGGAACGCGTCGTGGTCGCCGGTGTCGGCATTCACCCATTCGGCAGGTTCGAGGCTGATTACCGCCAGCTGGGAGCAGTCGCCGCGAGAGAGGCGCTTGTTGACGCTGGCGTCGGATTCGACGACGTGGAACTCACCCTGGTCGGCAACGTCGGGGCGGAGATGGCCAAGGGCCAGAACGTCATGGACCTTGTCGGGCGGAGCGGCCGTCCGATCATCAACGTGGAGAGTGCGTGCGGCTCGAGCGGGTCCGCGCTGTTCCTCGGTGCCCAGCTCATCGAGAGCGGGGCGCACGACATCGTGCTGTGCCTCGGGGTCGAGAAGGCTCCCAGGGGTTTCATTGCCGCCTCGGGTTACTCGCCATGGCAGATCGAGGCCGGCCTCGGAGTGAACCCCGTCTACTTCGCCCTCGCCGCGCAAGAGTTGCTCGAGGAGACCGACGCCACGGTCGAGGACCTCGCCGACGTCAGTGTGAAGAACCACGGCCACGCCGTCGACAACCCCAACGCCATGTACCGAAAGCCGGTCACTCGTGAAGAGGTCCTGACATCGCGCATGGTGTGCCCGCCGCTCACGTTGCTCATGCTGTGCGCGCCGAACGAGGGTGCTGCAGCCGCAGTGCTCATGAGCAACGAGGAGGCGAAGCGACGTGGGATACCTGCGCCGGTGGGTCTGCGCGCCGTCTCACTCGTCTCGAAGGGCCCCGACGACTGGTTCGTCCCGGCTGTCGCCTTCCCGCCGCACCGCTCGAGCCTGACGGCACGCGCCGCCGAGCTCGCCTACGAGGAGGCGGAAGTCGACCCGGCCGACATCGACCTCGTCGAGTGCCAGGACACCGACAGCGGGTCCGAGCTGCTTGCGTACCGGGATCTCGGGCTCTGCAAGGCGGGGGATGAGGCCGCCCTGCTGCGCAGCGGCGACACCGCCCTTGGCGGCCGGCTCCCGGTCAATGCCTCGGGGGGCTTGTTGTCCAAGGGTGAGCCGCTCGGTGCGTCGGGTCTCGGCCAGGTGTACGAGCTCACCCAGCAGCTCCGGGGACGGGCAGGGAGCCGCCAGGTCCGAGGGGCCCGCGTGGCGGTGAGCCACGTGATGGGAGCGGGCCACGTCGCCTCGGTGGTCGTACTTGCCGGAGCCGCCGGTCGGTCCGAATAATTGTCATTGGTTGCTGCCGGCGACCAGGTACGATGGATGCATCGTGACGGTGCAGAAGATCGAGGATGACGGCCAGCATCTTTCGGGATTCGGGCAGCGCTCGGCGATTGGGGTGACGCGTCGCACGGAGAAGGTTTCCGAGGTCGTTGCCCGCCAGATCGTGAAGGACATCGTGACGAGCGGCCTCAAGCCTGGGTCGATGCTCCCGCCCGAGACCCAGATGCTCCAGCGGTTCAAGGTCGGTCGTGCGTCGTTGCGCGAGGCGTTGCGGATCCTCGAGGTGCACGGGCTCATCACCATCAAGTCCGGGCCTGGCGGCGGCCCGATCGTGGCCGAACCCAACCCCGCCGACTTCGGCCGGATGGCCGCGCTCTACTTCGAGATGAGCGGTGCGACCTTTCGCGAGCTCGTCGAGGCGCGTCTGATCCTCGAGCCGGTGATGGCCCGCCAGGCTGCGCTGCGCAACGACCCCGAGCTGGTCGAGAGCCTGCGGGCCATGGTCGAAGATGCCGACCGAACCGACCTGCAGAACTCCGCCTCCTACGGTCGGGTCTCGTCGGACTTCCACAGTGCGATCACCGGCGCATCGGGCAACCGCATCTTGGACCTGTTCGGGCGCGCCATCAAAGAGGTCTTCATGGAGCGCATCAACGGCATGGTGTTCCCTGCCAAGGACCGTGAGCGGATCCGCGACGAGCACGAGGCAGTCGTCGACCAGATCGCCAAGGGAAACGCCGACAAGGCCGAGAGCCTGATGCACGCCCACATGGAGGAGTTCGCCGACCGGGTGGCTAAGCGCTACCCGGGCATGCTCGACGAGGTCGTCGATTGGCGATGACCGGGCTCGAGCCCGCTCAGATGGTGGCCGCCGATGGAGGCGCACCAGTCGTTGGGGAGTCCGCCCGCC